>FZPS01000175.1_pt52 | contig 159676 bp, 155 predicted proteins | sample 1817821 | NCBI WGS metagenome assembly FZPS01 (sample SAMEA104158645, study PRJEB21678) | metagenome | place: Germany | collected 2015-04-21 | reverse complement strand
ATGGCTGCACTGCTCACGGTGGCGCCAGAAGCCGCATCAACATCGGCACTGTTGGCTGCCACGATTCTCCCAGGGACCTCCTGCATGGCCGGGTCGGAAATGCCCGGCGTATCAGAGTGACTCAAGACGGCAACAGAGGCGATTTTGCCACCTGCAACCACGAGTTCCAGCTCTAAGGGACCACCAAAGGAGTCCGCCTGACCGAGGTAGGTTCCGTCCATCAAGGCACCTAATTCTTCTTGTCCATAAAAAGCCACATTAAACAGTTCCAGCGCCTTGCTTACACCACTAGCTAACGCTCTAGAAGAGATGGTTGCACCAGAAATGGCCTGAATCTCATCTCCAAGGCTGAACGAACTGTCTTTGTCTAGACCTGCAAATTGCTCCAGGAAGGATGGTCTAGTAATGAGTTCACCCAAACCAGGGTCTTCCCTATGCTCTAAGATGGTTACGCTGTGAATAGCATGTTCTGTATCCAACACCAGCAGAAAACGAATCGGGGCGTTAAATCCACCCTGTTCGGCGATGAAGGCAACCTGGGCAGGATTTCCCTCTTCATCTCTTACCAGGTAATAGCGAGTTCCTTCCTGATCTACCACCTCATAGTCACTGTCACCCAGGAGATCGGCCAAGGGTAGATATTGCCCACTATGCAGAACCGGAAGGGTGGCCGGCTGATTTTGATCAAGTACGATAAAGACGCCAACGAGGACGACGACAGCAGCTGCAGCAACAGCGACCCTTTTTAGGCGAGCTTCACGACTCGCACCCACACCGAAAATCGTGGCAATCGTTAAGGACTCAAGGGCGGGCGCTAGGGCATTCATGACCAGAACTGCGAAGGTTACTCCCTCAGGCAAAGGCGTAAACTGCCGGATCACCAGTGTCAATACGCCGCATCCCACACCAAAGACTAGCTGTCCCAAGTGGGTGACCGGCGAGGTGACCATGTCTGTGGCCATAAAGAAGGCCGCAAACATTAGCCCGCCTGCGGTAATCGTATACCAAGGATCCAAACCCCAGATCAGAGCCAGAACAAAGGCGCTGCCAATATAGCCAAGGGGAATGCGCCAGTTAATATGGCCTCGATAGAACAGGTAGATGGCGCCAAGCAAAATAGCGATCACCGAAGTCTCGCCAATACTGCCTCCCACATTCCCCCAAACCAAAGACCAGGAGAAGCTGCGAGTACTCAGAAGCGGCGTGGCACCAGTGACGACATCAAACGGGACAGTAAATCGAACCATCTGCGAGGTAAAGGCTAACAGCAAAATGGCCCTGGCACCCAAGGCGGGGTTAAATATGTTATAGCCCAAACCGCCAAAGGCTAACTTGACCAAAGCAATGGCCAAGAAAGAGCCGACAATGGGAATCCACCAAGCGGCTGTCGAAGGCAGGATTAAGCCCACTAAAAGACCTGTAACGGCTGCGCTGCCATCACCAAAGATACCTTGGGGTGTGAGGGGTGCTCTCGTCAAGAGAGCTTCAGTTAGGATGGCGCTTAACGTACTTAAGACAAGTAAGAGCAAAGCTCGCCACCCAAAGAACACCACACCGGCAACTACAGCCGGCATTAGAGCAATCAACACATCCCCCATGATACGCTCAATTGTTAAGGGACTCCGGAGAAAAGGACCCGTCTTTATCTGCATCTATCTCACCCCTAGCTGACTTTTTCCTTAGCGCGCTGAGCTGCCAAACCTGCTTTGCCCTTGATGATCCACGTAACCAAAGCGCGTTTGGATGGGCAGACATACGAGCAGAGCGCACATTCTATACAGTCATTTACATTTAGTTTGTCGGCCTTATCATACAATCCCTTATCCGAATATTCGCCAAGCAGATTGGGTGTCAAGCCCATGGGACACGCATCCACACATCGAGCGCAACGGATGCATGGTCGGTTCTCATCAAAAGCAGCCTCCTCGTGGCTGAGGGCCAGGACACCAGAAAGGTTCTTTACAACCGGCCCTAATAGATCGACAACGGGGGGGCCCGTCATAGGTCCACCGCCCACTAGAGCGGCGGGTTGTCCCAAAAGACCGCCGCAGAAATCCAATAGCGTCTGAATGGGCGTTCCAATGCGTACGAGAAGATTACGAGGATCCACCACCGAACCGCCACTGACGGTCACCACGCGCTCATACGAGGGCTTGCCAGAGGTCAGCGCATCATAGACAGCGATGGCCGTGTGCACATTAAACACACAGCAACAGGCGTCGCAGGGAAGACCGCCACTGGGGACTTCTGTGCCCAAGATGGCTTTAATCAGCTGTTTCTCCGCTCCTTGGGGATACTTGACCTTTAAGGCCGCAACCGACAGCTCTTTATGCTCCTTAATGACCTCTTCGACACGCTCAATAGCGTCGGGTTTGTTGACCTCAATGCCGATCACGCCCTGGGTGGCACCGGTGGCCTTCATAATGGCTAGCAGCCCGCCTACCATTTCTTCGGCCTGTTCCAACAGGAGACGGTGATCACAAGTGAGGTAAGGTTCACATTCGGCACCGTTAATTATGATGACCTCCACCGGCTTCGGAGGAGTCACCTTAATATGGGTGGGGAAACCAGCGCCGCCCATTCCCACAATACCAGCGTCCTTCACCACTTGACGAATAGCCTGAGGAGACATCTTCGCTGGATCGCCCGCCTCCATCTTGACCAACTCGTCTTGGCCGTCATTACGGATCACAACGGACAAGACCTTTTTCCCTGTCAACAACGGCCTCTCTTCCACGGCAATCACTTCACCGGACACACTGGCATGGACAGGCGCACAGACAAACTGCTTCGCCTCTCCGATGCGTTGCCCTATTTTCACCTTGTCGCCTGCTTGTACCACAGGCACACAGGGAGCCCCAATATGTTGATGCAAGGGAATCACCACAATGGAAGGTGCTGGCACGGCCTGGATGGCCTTGCGCTCAGAGCCCTCCTTGCGATGAGGTATCTCGCCCCCTCCGCGAGGGAATGTCTTATGAATCAAGCTGGTTCACCCTTTCCTAAAGTACAGACTCGGGATAGAGAAGTCTATCACGAACATCATGTACATATTCCACTATACCCTTGTTATTCCTTCTCCCTATTCCAGTTAAGAACTTCCGTACCTTTGGAAAAAACCAAGCGATCTTCCAAAACCTATCATGGGTAAAAACGATTCTGATGGGACACTCTAGGAACAGAAAGGGAGGAGATTCAATGGCACAAGGATCTGGTAGTAGCAATATAAAAGTCGTTCCATACGCTTATCAAGCCCTGAACCAGTTTAAATATGAGGTAGCTAACGAATTAGGGATCAATCCCGAATACAAGACTGGCTACTGGGGTAATATCTCATCCCGGGAATGCGGTTCGGTAGGCGGACACATGGTCAGGCGGATGATCGCCCTGGCGGAGCAAGAACTTCTCAAAGGACAATCCTTCAATATCAACACCGACCCCTCGAACACATATCGTCCATTCTAGTGCAAAGAGAAGCGCCTTTAGGGGCGCTTCTCTTTCTGTAAAACGAACTGCCATCTGAGACTTTCATCGCTACAGGATTCCAAGGTCAAAAAGTCGTAGCAGGCCTGGAAGATAAAGCCGTGTTGCGTACACAGCTTCTCGATTGTTTCGGGGGTCCACAGCTTCTGCATGTGCTGTTCCTTCTTGCGCTCGTAGAGCCCCTCCTCCGTTCGTATAAAAAAGGTCAAACTCATCGTGCAAAGGGTCCTCTGTCCATCATAGCTATTGTCCCAGAAGTATGCAAAATCATCGTCTAGATCAGCGTAGGATTGGTTGCCATAGACATCCCCCAACTTGTGCTCGGAGTTAAGGTCAAAGAACCAATAGCCACCGGTCCTCAGGTGTCGGTGCACCGTTTGAAAAGCCCGTGAAAGGTCGTCCTCTGTAGTCAAATAGTTCAGAACATCACACCCGCTGATCGCTGTATCAAAACCTTGGCTGAGGCCGGTCAGACTACGCAGATCCCCCTGGAGATAGGGAATGTCTATGCCCAAAGCGGTCGTCTTCGACTTAGCCACCGCAAGCATCGCACCTGAAAGATCAACGCCAGTTAGCTCATAACCCCGCTGAGCCAGGGGTATGGTCAGATTGCCCGTGCCACAACCCAAATCGAGAATGCGGTGGGGAACATGACCATGGCGGAAGGCGAGGTCCAAGAGGTATCCCACCCACTGCTCATAGTCCACACCGATGGAGATATCATAGAATCGGGCCAGAGTCGAGTAGGCGTCACACATGCCAAGGCACTGGCTCCGCATCAGCCCAGAGCTTCTCTAAATCATAGTAGGAACGATCTTCCTCCAAAAAGACGTGGACAACCATGGATCCATAGTCCAACAGCACCCAGTTATTTTCCCCGCGTCCTTCATAACGCAGAAGTTCCGCGCCTGCTTCCTCCAAAGCCGCAGTAATGGAATTCACAATGGCCCGAATTTGAACATGGGTGGACGCACTACAAATCACAAAAAACTCTGTTTCTGCCACCACGGCAGGCATTCGCAGCACTCGTACATCATCAGCCTTCTTCTCGTCCCCAGCCCGAGCCGCTATCTTGGCCATATCTTCGGCGCTGTGCTTGGTCAAATTCCCACGCTCCTATCCTTTATCGTGAAGTCTTTTCCTATGATCACCGTGACCTCGGAGGTCACCACATCAGCCTCTTGAATCGAAGCCCCCAAATACTCAGCCAGAGGCTTGACCCGCTCCACGTCCTTTGGAGCCACTACAACCTGAGTGGTTGCGAAATCGAAGTGCTCGGCGTTACCGTGCGAAACCACATCATATCCGTAATAATTTAAGAGGGTTGACACCTCCTGTGCGATGCCGCTTCGTCCATTACCGTTGAGTACCACAAGCTTAAGCGGCTCAGGCACACCGCGAATGACGGTATCAATCACAAGTTTGGCCTTTTCCTCGTTCACGATCCAATACCAGGCATCATTGAGCACTTGGCTGTTTCCTGGTAAGAGAGCTGTTTGCACCTTGTCCGTGGAAAACTTGGATCCGGACAGGGCAAGATTGAGCACTTCCTCCCAGGGTAAGTTGGTGTCCACAATACGAAATGTCTGCGTGACAAGTTGAGGCAGCCTAATCAGGGACGAGGCACTGAGCGCTTTGGAGACAATGGCCTCGAAGAATTGCCTCTGTCTCTCCACCCTGCCGCCATACTCATCGTTAAAGGGATCAACCAAGGACACATCGCCTAGGCGATCGCGGTAACGCACAAAATGGAGTGCCTTTTCACCATTCAGCACCTGAAGCCCGGGGGCAATGTCAATCTGCAGACCCTGGGCGTTGTCTACATATTGCATTCGCCTGGCCACATTGATCTCAACCCCGCCTAACAGGTCCACAATCTGTTCAAAACCTTCAAAGTCCGTATGCACATAGTAAGACACTGGCATCCCCACCAATTGGGAAACAGCCTCCATGGCCATGGAGGCGCCACCATGGGCATAGGCAGCGTTAACCCGCTCCCAGCGCTGTCGGGACGGAATCCAGACCCTAGTGTCTCTAGGGATGGAAAGCACGCCGGCCTCACCCGTCTTCACGTCGAGGGACAGGAGCATAATTGTGTCAGCCCGGGTACCGCCCTCGGCCTTCTCATCGGTCCCTAGAAACAAGACCAACAACCGTTCATCCTTGGTTGCCATGGCCTGCGTCCCCCGTAAACCCCGCTGATAGGTATAGCTCGCAGTTAGAACCATTAGAATAATACCCACAACAATACATATAGAATAAATGACTTTCTGCCTACGCCGGTAGGCCCGTTTTAAGGCTCGACGTTCCTCAAGCTCCGCTTTTCGCCTGGCAACTTCCTCTTCTGAAAGCATAATCTCCCCCCTCTCCATCTAAAGTACTTCGCATGTCTCCTGCAAAATCCGGGTACCGCCTACAGATAAAGGCCATGGCGCCGAATATAGTGTTCAACCTGTTCAGGAACTAAATAGCGAATGGAGGTACCCTTACGCACTCGCTCCCTAATTTCTGTAGAAGAAATGGCCATGGCCGGGACCCTGAGGACATGAAAACGATCCCCATGCTCGCCCACCCAATTCTGGGTTGTCTGGGGCAATTCCTCCAAACAGAAACCTGGACGGGCAGCGGCGATAAAGTGGGCGATGGTCAGATACTCCTCGGAATCCTTCCAATCTGTGATTTCGAAAATGGCATCGGCACCCGTGATGAAAAAGAGCTCGGTCTGCGCTCCGAACTTCTCCCGCAAGATGCGGAGAGAATCAATGGTGTAACTCACTCCTTCTCGATCGATGTCCAGACGGGAGACCTCGAAATGTGGGTTCGTCAAGGTAGCCAGTACCGTCATCATGTAACGGTGTTCGGCCTCGCTCACCTGCTTGTTTGTCTTGTGAGGAGGTTTCCCGGAGGGCAAAAACAGGACCTGATCGAGGCCATACTCAAAGCGAGCGCCTTCGGCCGTGACCAAGTGCCCGTAGTGCACCGGGTCAAATGTTCCACCCATAATCCCCACTCTGGAGCTCTTGTTCATCGTACTCTACTCCTTCAGGGCAACATAATCTGCGCCTCTTTTGAGGACTCCCGGTACAGAAGAAAGCTCTTACCGATGGTCTGAACCACATCAGAATTAAGAGCTCCCGCGATCTCGTCCGCCAACTGGCCGGCCTCATCCAAACAGCTCTTCAGCACCTTTACTTTGATCAGCTCCCGGGCTTCCAAGACCGCATCCAACTGGTTTAGGATTTCTTCGGATAAACCGCCTTTGCCAATCTGAAAAACAGGCTCGAGCTCATTACCTAAACCGCGCAAGTATGCCCTTTGCTTACTTGTTAACATAGGCACCCTCATTCCATATACTCAAATTCTAATTCTCCAAGCCTAACGGTAGCTCCTTCTGGAACCTCCATTTCTGCCAGGCTTTTGTACAGGCCAATTTTTTCAAATAGATTCTGCAGGTAGGCGATGGCCTCAGGATTATTCAGATCCAAACGACGTAAGAGTCGTTCTAGACCCGCTCCCTGCACAACATAGTCCTCATTATCGCGCACAATGGTGTAATCTTCAATGGGCGGTGTTTCGTCCCTGGGAAGAATGAGCTGCTCCACCGGCTCTGGCACAGGATCCCCCTGCTTCATCTGGCGCACGAGGATATCCACGTGACGCATCAACTCCCGCGTCCCCTGGCCGGTGGCGGCTGAGATCACAAAAAACTCCTGGTGATGCTGTTTGGCGACTTCCTCCAAACGTCCTAGGTTGTCCTTGGCCTCAGGCAGGTCGGCCTTGTTGGCCACCAAGATCTGGGGACAGGCGGCCAAGGCGGTGCTATACAAGCGTAATTCTTCGTTAATCTTGGCATAGTCCTCCACTGGATCTCGGCCTTCAAGGCCGGATGCATCCACTAGATGAAGAATGAGTCGAGTGCGCTCAATATGGCGTAAAAAGTCCATGCCCAAACCAACGCCTTGATGAGCCCCTTCGATCAAACCTGGAATATCAGCGATCACAAAGGCGTGACCGGGTTCTAGCGACACCACTCCTAGATTAGGTATTAATGTGGTAAAGGGATAGTTGGCGATTTTGGGGCGGGCGGCAGACACCACCGAAAGCAAAGTGGACTTACCCACATTGGGATAACCTACAAGACCCACGTCGGCCAGGAGCTTGAGCTCCAACTGCAGCCACAGCTCTTTCCCAGGCTCACCGCGCTCCGCAAACGAGGGCGCTTGCCTCGTGGACGTGGCAAAGTGGGTGTTGCCTCGTCCTCCCCGTCCGCCGGGCAGTACCAGGACACGGCTTGCGGGCACAGTGAGATCGAGGAGCACATCCCCGCTCTCCCCATCCTTAACCAGGGTGCCCGGGGGCACCCGAATCTCCAGGTCCTCCCCGTCTTTCCCTGCCATATTCTTGGATTGTCCCGCCTGGCCTGAAGGTGCCACAAACTTCCGGCGATAACGGAAATCCATCAAGGTGGATAATCCCCCGTCGACCACAAAGTAGATGCTGCCTCCCCGGCCGCCGTCGCCACCAGCAGGCCCCCCCGCGGGAACGTATTTTTCCCGGCGGAATCGGACCACTCCGTCACCGCCGTCTCCCGATTTTACATAGATGCGGGCCTGATCTATAAACATGGATCGTCCTCCCTCAAAAAAACCCTTTGCACCGGAGCACAAAGGGAGTTTTCATTACGCAAATGCGGCCTCAGTCACTACGCTAACCGCTTTACCTGTCTTTCCTCGGCGTTCGAAGGAAACATAACCATCTGCCAGAGCATACAAGGTATCGTCTTTGCCAAGACCAACGTTGACACCTGGTTTAACCCGGGTTCCGCGCTGTCGGACAATGATGCTGCCCGCAGTCACAAACTGTCCATCATGACTCTTCACGCCTAAGCGTTGGGCTGCTGAGTCTCTGCCGTTTTTCGTGCTTCCGCCACCCTTTTTTGAGGCGAATAATTGCAGATTTATTCTCACGGTATGGCACCTCCTTCACATTAACATGTGTTCCGTAGTCCTCTTCTATGGCTAAAGCTCCCACATAAAGGACATCGAGTACAATTTGGGCCTGCTTCCATTCTTCTTGGGAGAGATCGTCAGGCAGCAGACACAGAAGCATCCCTGCGTCCTCATCCACTTGGACCTGGCAATGAATCCCAATGACTTCCCTCAAACCAAGCACAGCTGTCTGGGTTAACGCTGAAAGAGCTGCACAGACAATATCCTCGCCATGCTTAGCGTAATAAGCATGCCCTCTGGCCCGAAAACCCTTCCATCCACTTCGCTCCCGGTAAAACACTAGATTCAACATGGGACTAGGCGGTGATGGATTCAATCACCAGTTTGGTGTAGGGCTGCCGATGACCCTGTTTTCTGCGGTAATTCTTCTTGGCCTTATACTTGAAGACAATGATCTTCTTTTGCTTGCCTTGTCTGGCGGCTTTGGCTGTTACTTTGGCCCCTTCAACATAGGGTGTACCTACTTGGGTCTTACCATCCTGGCTCACCAGCAGAACGCGATCTAAAATGACTTCATCGCCTTCGTTCACATCCAGTTTTTCCACATAAATGGCATCACCAGTGGACACACGATATTGCTTGCCACCCGTTTCGATTACGGCGTACAATACGTCCACCTCCTTCTTTAGACTCGCCATACAGGTACATGCTCTGGATTTCTCAACATGTTTAATGCCCTGTAGCAACCTGTTCTGAGCGGTTTCGATGCCCGGACCGAGACCCGGGACATCTACATCAATCATTCTAACACCCACTAAGGTCTCTGTCAATCAATACTCCAGCTTTTCACCTCATAGTCCTGACGCGCCAAGGACGCATCGCCCAGGACCTTAATTGTCCTTCCGGTATGCTGTTCCAAAGCCCGCAAGTTGCTGCCCCCAGGCCCGATGACCAGACCGGCCACCGCGGGATGGCAGTTCACGGAAATTGCCGCTGCGTTCTCCAAAGCCAGCGAATGCACCTTGAGGGCAATTTGGAAAGCCACCGTCTCGTCGGATAGCACCCGACCCGTTCCCTTGCAGTGCGGGCAATCTACTTCCAGGACATGCGCCAGGAGCCTTTCCGTCTTTTTGCGCGTCAATTCCACCAAACCCAGTCTGGTAAACCCCAAAAGATTGGTACGCGTTTTGTCGCGACCCAAAGCCGTGGCCAATTCGCTAAGGACCGCATCACGGTCGGCAGGATCCGTCATATCTATAAAATCAATAATCACAATTCCACCCGTATTGCGCAGACGGAGTTGGTAAGCGATTTCCACTGCGGCCTGGAGGTTGGTCTTAACCACCGTGTCCTGCAGATTCTTAGTTCCCACATACTTGCCCGTATTCACATCGATACTCAACAGTGCCTCTGTCTGGTTAAAAACCAAGTACCCTCCGCAGTCCAGCCAGATGCGATGATTCCCAGCCCGTTCCAGCTGCTTTTTGAGCCCCAGGTAGGTGAATAGATCCACTTTGCCTTGATACAGCTCTACCTTAGGGTCCGACCCGGGAGCAAGCTCCTTGAGCTCACGGATGATCCTCTGCTGCAGATCAGCCCTGTCCACAACAACGGCCGTTTCTCCCTGGGAATACAGATCTCGCAGGATACGGTGAACCAAGTCGTGGTCATGGTAGAGCAGGGGTGATCGGGACTTTCCTTTGAACTTCTCCTGGATTCTAGCCCACACATCCAGCAATTCTTCTAGATCCTGCTGCAGCTCCTCCGGGGTACTATTCTCCGCCACCGTACGCACAATAACTCCCATCTTTGCGGGGCGAATCGAGAGGGCGATCTCCTTGAGTCTAGCACGTTCTGCGGCATCAGTAATCTGTCTGGATATGCCGATATGGTCCTGCAAGGGCATGAGAACCAAGTAACGCCCGGGCAAGGAGATCTTCGTAGTCACTCTCGGGCCCTTTGTGCCGGCTGCTTCCTTGGATACTTGCACCATAACAGAATCACCGGTAGAAAGATCAGCGTCTGCATCGGCCAGAAACAAAAAGGCATTTTTGGCCTTACCTATGTCAACAAAAGCCGCTCCCATGCCAGGCAGCACATTCTCGACGCGACCTTTGTAGATATTGTTCACCAGACGCTCTTTGGAGTCGCGCTCCAGGTAATATTCGACTAATCGATTGTCTTCCACAATACCCACTTGCACCTGATGGAGTAAAGCGGAGATTACAATTTTTCTCTCCATGCCTAACCTCGATTCCCAAGGGGAGAGTAATAGTGGTCTCCCACCTTTTTAAACTGCCCTGTGCGGGTAATAACGGCGCTCAAGTGATCAAAGCCCAGCAATTCACCTAGTTCGTTCATGCGTAGATTGGCCTCGTTGCCCAAGCCCGAGTAGCACTGGATGACTGTCCCTGTATCCACGGTCTGCACACCCACTACAGCATACAGCAAAGGACGAACGTCAATCTCCCTGCTCCCCTTGTTAGTCTCTCGCTTCACCACAAAGCTATCCACGCCCTGAAGCCATTCAAGCCGTTTGCTGATCTCCTCGGTCCCTTGACCCCGAAGCAGTACGCTCCAGGACGCCGCGTTGATCGCACGCATCAGAGCTGGCGTCCGATCCGCCACACGCTCGGCCCGCAGCACCCGAAAGCCCTGTGGAAGGTGCTGGTTGTAGCGGACCACAAACTCGTCGGGATCGATCTTGCGGGCAAAGACAAAATCCCCATACTCGGCCTCACTCAATATCCCCACAGGAAGGGCATAACCGTAACTCATGATGGGACGAGGTGAAAACCCTTCTGAGTAAGCGATGGGCAGATGCGCTCTGCGCAGAGCCCGCTCCATGGTTCTCACGACATCAAGGTGGGACAAAAACCGCACCTCAGGGCCTTTACTGAACTGAAAGCGAAGCACATTACGCAAGATCCGTCCCCTCCACCAAAGAATTGGTCACCTTAAGGCCAGGACATACCCCGCAGTTGCTGCAGTTTTCCCAGCGACAATCGGGCGTGGGAACCTCCTTGTGGGCCAGATCCCACTCCCTGCGCAGAAAGTCCGCCTGCAATCCTGGGCTCAAATGATCCCAAGGCAGCGGCTGGAAGAAGCCTGGCTCCCAATTGGCGTAGGCTGCGGGTTCTATGCCCGCCTGTTCAAAGGCCTGCATCCAAAGGTCAAAGCGGAAGCAGCTGCTCCAGGAGTCAAACTGACAACCTAAGTCCACAGCCCTTTCCGCCACGTTCCCGAGACGCCGGTCACCTCTGGCAAAGACAGCTTCTAAAAAGCTTTCCTCCACCTTTGGGTAACTGAAGTGGATGCCCGGGTGCCGCAGCCGGTCCTTCAGATAACTCTGCTTGGAGCGCAGCACCTCCATGCTGTCCATTGCCATCCACTGGAAGGGCGTATGGGGCTTGGGAACAAAGGATGCCACACTGATGGTGACTTCAGGGCGCCTCTGCCCGGTCCCGAACTCCCGCCCCCAGCGCAGCACTTGGTGGGCCAGATCCACAATGCCATCCAAATCCTCCCTGGTCTCTGTGGGCAAACCGATCATGAAGTAGAGTTTAATACGGGACCACCCGGCCTGGAAGGCCCCCTGCACAGCGTCTTTGAGATCCTGTTCGGAAACGTTCTTGTTGATCACATCCCGCAGCCTCTGGGTTCCAGCCTCTGGAGCAAATGTGAGCCCTGTCTTCCTGCCCTTTTGGATTTCCTCGGCCAATTCAACCGAAAAAGAATCCAGACGTAACGACGGCAAGGAAACGGATACACCGCATCCTTGGTAGTCCGCCATCAGATCGCGGATCAAGGGAAAAATCTGTCCATAGTCACCGCTAGATAGGGAAGACAGGGAGATTTCTTCGTAACCAGTACTGTCCGCCAAACGAGCAATCTGCTCCTTGAGTATCTGGGGACTGCGTTCTCTCACGGGGCGATAGATCATACCCGCTTGACAAAACCGACAGCCCCGGGTACAGCCGCGCATAATTTCGGCCATGACCCGATCATGGATCACCTCGACATAGGGAACAACAAACTCCTCTGGGTACGGGAGATGCTCAAAGTCCGCAACCACCCGTTTTTCAATCCTTGCGGGCGCACTCGGATGAAGCGCCCTCAATGCTGCAAAGTCTCCTTGCTCGGTATAGAGCGGCTGATAGAACTGGGGAACATAGACCCCTTTGATCTGAGCAATCTGCTCCAAGAGGACATCCCTGGCTCTCGGCCCGAGCTTCTTCTTGGCCACTGCACTTAAAATCTCGTGAATCACTTCTTCCCCTTCACCTAAGACCACGAAATCCAGGAAATCTGCCAGGGGTTCTACGTTGAAGGCGCAGGGACCACCCGCCATGATCAGAGGATCCGTCTCCCGCCGATCTTTGCTTCTCCGGGGAATGCCAGCCAAATCCAGCATAGCTATAATATTGGAGTAGCTCAGCTCATGTTGGAGTGTAAAACCAACCAGATCAAACTGCAGCAAATCTGCACCGGATTCCAAGGACGTTAGGGGAATGTCCCGCTCTTCCAGGAGAGCCTTAAGATCAATCCAAGGAGCATACACCCGCTCCGCTAGGCTGTCCTTTCTAGCGTTGATCAGTGCATAGAGAATCTTGAAGCCAAGATGGCCCATGCCCACATCATAGATATCTGGAAAAGCTAAAGCCACCTTGACGGCCGTCTCGGACCAGTCTTTGTGCTGAGCATTTAGTTCCTGATTTGTATAGCGTGCCGGTTTCTCGACCAGCGGCAAGAGCGGCATCAGACGCTTGTCCATGTGCTCCACTTCCTATCTGCAATCTCAAATCTTGTGTACGGGTACCGCCCCCAGCTTATGGGTGAACCCGTGTTCAAACAGGGCGGCAATCAGCTCCACTTCCCCGAGAAAGCCGACCAAGCGGCCTTCAATATCCATAATCCAGATCAAATGATAATAGGGGGGTTGAATATGCTGGAGCACTTCGCCCAGGGAGGATTCCACCGTCGCCACAAGCTCACGGGCTGCAACAACCCTCTTACGGCGTATCTCCTGTCTCTTGTGGGTCAAGTAACGCATGAAAATGTAGGTGGCGCTCTTTTGTTCCTGTTTGGCGGAAAGAAAAAGCATGGCCGCTGCCAAGACAGAAACCAGCCCCTGCAGCTTTCCTAAGGACAATACATAAATGCCAAGGCCGGCCAGGATTAGGCTGAGGATTTGCCCCAGGATGGCCGCCACCTGCGTAGCCTCGTTGAAACCCTTACGGCGCACCAACAAACCTCGCAAAATGCGACCGCCATCCAATGGCAAGCCCGGTAGCAGGTTAAACAGGGCCATACCCACATTCGCCTGAAGAAAGAAGTCGAACCAGTAAGGATCTACAGCAAAATAGGGTCTAAGGCCGTAAGCAAGGAATATCAGGACGCCGTTACTCACAGGACCCGCCATGGCCACCCGCCACTCGATCCCCGGGTTCAACTGCAACAGAGATTCGAGCCGCGTCACTCCCCCAAAGGGAAGCAGTTCGATGTCTGTAACGTAGAGCCGATACACCTTGGCCATAAGTATATGGGCGCTTTCATGCCAAAGAACGATGCCAAAGAGTAGGAGCGCTTCGATCAGCCTTCCCCAGGCAAAGGCGGCCGCCAAGAGCAGAATGAAAAAGGGATTCACTTTGAGGGGAATCCCAAAATAGTAACCTATCCGCATCGCCTCACCATCCGAGAGTAGCTTCAGACCACCCCTCGAACAAAGACCCCAGATCCCAGGAGTCCCACTTCTCCGCAAGGCCTACTCTTTGGAGAAAGGGCTGGACGGAGAAGTCCGTGGTGACCACAAACGCTACATACTCCGTGATGGGCTCGGCAAACTCAACATTGGAGTAAACCAAGACCGCCATGACAAGGAACACGCCTAAAGCAAGCACCAAGTTGCGAACAAAACTCTTAGCCACGACTGAGCACCTCCTTTGCCCTATCAGTATATTACAGGAGGAGCTTAATCATGAGTCGTTGCTACTCTGCTTTTTCTTTGTGCCGCTTCACCCTTTTCACCGGGATATTGGCGATCAGCGCCACAGAGTCATCACTTTCATCAAAATCGACCTCAAGGCCTTCCTCATCGATTTCAAGGTACTTGGATATTACTGCGATCAGCTCTTCCCTCATCGCCTCCACCAGGCCAGGAGAGAGGCTGGCCCGATCGTGCACAAGAACGAGGCGAAGTCGTTCTTTGGCCTTATTCTTACTTCCCTCGGAACCGCCAAATAGTCTCGTGATAAAATCGAACATGACCTATCCCTCCCTTTACTGTGCTTCGCCGCTGAGGATCCTCTTGAACCAATGAAGCATCTTTCGCCCCTGCAAATCCAGGAACGGAACCTCATCGCCGAGCATGCGACGGACGATATTGCGGTAGGCTTGACCCGGACGAGATCGCTTATCCAACACCACCGTTTCACCCTTGTTTGTGGAGACGATAATGTCCTGATCATCGGGAATAACACCGAGGATGGAAATCGCTAGGATATCATCGATGTCATCGATGCTCATCATATCTCCCTTGCGCACCATCTCAGGACGTACGCGGTTGATAATCAGTTTCGGGTCGTATAGTTCGGCAGCCTCCAAAAGACCAATGATGCGATCCGCATCCCGGACGGCAGAAATCTCCGGAGTGGTCACTACAATGGCAGCATCCGCTCCGGCTATGGCATTCTTAAAGCCATGCTCAATGCCTGCGGGACTGTCGAGGAGGACAAAATCGTACACTCGTCGGAGCTGCTCCATCAGTTTGAGCATCTGTTCAGGGGACACAGCATCCTTTTCCCTGGTCTGCGCAGCGGGAAGGAGTACCAAGTTCTCACCAAACTGCTTGTCCTTAATCAATGCTTGGCGAAGCCTGCACTTGCCTTCCACCACATCGAGCAGATCGTAAACGATGCGGTTCTCCAGTCCCAGGACAACATCGAGATTTCTAAGACCTATGTCGGTGTCCACCAGACATACTTTCTTCCCCGCTGCCGCTAGGCCCGTTCCTAAGTTGGCCGTGGTCGTCGTCTTCCCTACTCCACCTTTTCCACTTGTGATCACTATGACTTTTCCCAAAATTAGCTCCTCCCTCAACCCTTAGTGGCTGTACATCGAAAGCTGGACACTATTTGCCACAACCCTGGCTATCTCAGGACCAGAGGGTCGCGGACTCTTTTCGTCGGGTGCTCGCGAAATTACATGGGCGATCCGCAATTGTGTCGGCTCTAAACGGAATGCAAAAACGGTAGCATCAACCTTCCCTTCAGCCCCTGCATGAGCCACACCCCGGAGCGCACCGAGCACCAGGATATCCCCTGTGCAAACCACTTCGGCGCCTGGGTTCACATCTCCCATGATCACCACGTTGCCATCATAATGCAGACGTTGGCCGGAGCGTATCGTACGCCGAACCAAGAGTGTAGTATCTTCTACTACCTCGGGGGTTTCCTCTTCCATGGGGTCAACTGGGGGGCGGGTCATACTGAGCTGAGGGGGTTCGCGGTTGAGGCGCATGCCGTAATCCGCTATAAGCTCTTCAATCTGGTCCAGATAGCTCTCTGTCAGCACTCCCTTGTGTAAGTAAACCTTGGCTGAACTGCCCCGGAAAAAGCTCTGGGACGCCAAAAGTTGTCGCTCCAGTGAACTGAGGACCTCGGAGAACTGCGACACATCCGCGATGTTGATTACTAATCCATCACGGGTACCCTTAATTGTACATAATTCACCATTCATGGACAGCCAACTCCTTACCTTACATCTGGTTATTTCTGCAAATGACCGAAGACTCCTGCCGTATGCTAAGTATCAGGTATGTCCCTCTGGAAATACGCGTCAAGTATCTTGCGAGCAATGGGCGCCGCCGACGATGAACCTCCGCCGCCGCGCTCCACAACAACAGCCACTAAAATCTCGGGATTTTCCGCCGGAGCATATCCAACATAAAGACCATTGGAAACACTGCCCGGCACCTCCCATGTACCGGTCTTGCCAGCCATGGTATACCCGGCGCCCGCCATAGTGCTGCGTGCCGTACCCCTGGCATGGGTAATGGGAGCTTTCATCACTTCAGCCAGTGCATCCCATGTGGACTGCTTGGCCTCTACCTCGTAGGCAATCTCCGGTACGGCACGAAAAACCACAGTGCCGTCGGGAGCCTCAATCTCCTTCACGATTTGGGGCTTGTAGATGGTACCCTTATTGGCAATCGCTGCATAGGCCTGCGCCAACTGGATCAGGGTCATCTGATGAAATCCCTGTCCAATAGAGATTTGCTCGGTATCCGAAGGATACCAGTTCTGTTCCGACGTTCCACGATTGCTGAAAGCCTGGCGTTTCCACTCTCGACTGGGAACCAAGCCGCTGGCTTCCCCGGGGAAGAGGGTCAAGCCCGTGGGCGCCCCAAACCCAAGAGCAGTCATCCAGACAGATAGCCGGTCAATGCCCACCTTTGCCCCATTATCGGCGAAATAGTGATTGCTGGACATACCCAAAGCATCGTACATATTGATCTGGCCAAAGGGTGCCAAACCGCTGTTAATCACCCAGTCCTTCACGCCATACTGGCTTACCCCGGTGGCATTAAACCGATCACCGGCGCTTAACACTCCCTCTTCCAAAATGGCCAAGGCCGTGATGGGTTTGAAGGTGGAACCTGGCCCATAGAGAGCTTGCGTCACGCGGTTGAAAAAGGGCAGCCTGGGATCCTGGCTCAAAGCCGTATAATAAGGGTTTCTCTGTGCATGATCCAGGAGAATCTCTGGTGCAAAACCAGGAATGCTGGCCATGGCCAGGATTTCTCCAGTCTGGGGATTCATCACCAAGACAGCTCCTGTCTGGGTACCGGGATCGTCCTCTAGTGTAAGAATATGTTCGGAAAACGCCTCTTCAGCCACAGCCTGCAAATGTGCGTCCAAGGTTAGGGTGATGTTGTGCCCCGGGACAGGCTCCAGCACGTTCACGGTCCGGATCGGCCTGTTCAAGGCATTGACTTCTACCGTCAGTGCACCGATCTCACCGCGCAGCAGTTCTTCATAGCTCTGCTCAATACCGCTTTTGCCCACCAGGTCGCTGCCTCGATAGCTCACGCCGTAACGCTGCAGCTCGGCCGGGCTGATAATCCCTAGATAACCCAGCGCGTGGGCCGCCAGATCCCCATGCAGATACTCTCTGACCGGTTCCTCCTCAATAAAGATACCCGGCAGGTTGATCCTATTCTCCTCAATGGCAATTACCGTTTCGGGATCCAGGTCCTGCTTGATGCGGACCGGTTCGTAGGGAAATCCCTTGCCCTTCTCTACTGCCTCTTCCAGTTCTTCCAGGCTGAGTCCCAGCAGTTCGCACAAGAGACACACACTTGCCTCATTGTCACTGCCGAAACCCTCTGGAACAAGGGACAAGGTGAAAGCGGGCTTGCTGCGTACCAAGACCGCACCGTTTCGGTCGGAGATCTCACCCCGGGGGGGAAGCAGACGCAGCTGCCGCATGCGATTACCATCCGCCAAACGTGCATAGTACTCACCCCTGGCGAGCTGCAAGAACCACAGGCGTCCGATGATGATCAGCACACATACCAGGACAATTCCAAAAAGAACGAAAAGACGTTTCTCCTTGCCTTTCTCTCCCACCGACGTCACCCCGTTCTTTTCAGCAATTCATCGATATAGACCAGACGTTTATGGAGAGCAAGTAAAGGACGATACAAGAGCACTCCTAAAAGTCCATTGAGGGCACTTGTTCCCAGAATACTGCGCCACGTGACCCAGGACCATGAGCCGGCTGAGCCAAAGGAGGCGGCACCAAGAAGGTAAACGATCTGTCCCAACAATGTTCCGCCCAAAACAATGAGAAAACGTACCAGGAAATTCTCCTTATAAAACCGTTTAGCGACGAATGCCGCCAAGACGGCCATGAGTAAGTAGGTCATAGCATATAAGCCAATAAAGCGACCGATCAATACATCCTGCAAAAGTCCGCTGAAAAAACCGAAGCAAGCAGCTCCCCCTGGCTCGAGCAGCATAGCAAAAAGCAGAGTCAACAGCAGCATGAGCTCGGGTTTCGTGCCAAAAAGAACAAATCCAGGCGAACCAGCGGTCTGGAACGCCAACCCCAGCACCATGATGAGTGCATAGCCTATCGTTCTCATCTCAAAGCTCCTCTTGCGGCATGACAATCAAGACATATTCCAAGCGGGCAAAATCCACGAAAGGCTTCACGATGGCAGCAAAGGACAGATCATATTGGCGTGATTCCACGGCGACAACCTCGCCGATGGGCAGATTCTTCGGATAAATTCTACTTAAGCCCGATGTGACGATCACATCACCCACCTCGACAAAGGTGTCGCGGCCTAAAGGTTTGGCCACCAGACTGCCCTGATCCATCTGTCCGCCTTCAATCAACACCAAATCGCCGCTGGACTGAACGAGGCCCCCCGTGGCGCTTTGCGCATCGACAATCAAGAGCACGGTGCTGGTCAAGCTGGATGTGTTGATCACGGTGCCCACAATGCCCGCGTTGGTCACTACAGCCATACCACTAGCGACCCCGTGGACCTGCCCCTTGTTCACGGTAATGACGCTTTCCCAATTACTCGGGGACCTTCCGATCACTTCGGCCACAAGAAGATCGTGCTCCCGCTCATCCCGAAAATCGAGCGCTTCCCGCAACCATTCGTTTTCACGTCGATAATTGCGCAGTTCAAACACTTCCGCCTCCAACTCCAGGAGGCGCGCTTCAAGCACGACATTTCTTTCCTTCACGGAACGCCAACGATTGAACTCCGTGATTTGCTTTTGAAAAAAGCCTTCGATGCGGCGAAAAACCCATTGGAAGGGAGAAAGAATATCCCTCCAGAGCGCTTCGGCCTTACTAATCTGGCCGCGAGGCACAGAGGTGTAATGGATCGTGCCGACCAGCACCACGATTAATACGATTATCAGGGGAATCCTCCAGCGTAGTAGGCGCTCCAGCACGTCATTCACCACCCTCAATTCTTAGCTGAGCACCATCTTTAGTAACGTCGAGGACCCAACATAATCCGCTTCAACAGCTCAAAATGGCGCAAAGCTTGTCCTGTTCCTTCCACCACGGCGGTGAGGGGACGCTCGGCGATATGCACCGGCATGCCCGTCTCGTTCATTAAGAGCTCATCGAGACCGCTCAGCAGGGCGCCCCCGCCTGCCATCATAATACCCCTGTCCATGATGTCAGCGGCCAATTCTGGCGGTGTGCGTTCCAAGGTCACCTTGACAGCGTCTACAATGGCCTGGACCGGTTCCTCCAGAGCTTTGTAGATCTCTGTAGAAGAGACCGTAACCGTCTTTGGCAAACCGCTAACTAGGTCCCTTCCCCGTATCTCTGCGGTGAGCTCTTCTTTTCCATCAATCAAGGCATAGCCTATCTCCGCCTTCACCCTCTCCGCCGTTCGCTCCCCAATCAGTAGATTATAGGATCGGCGAATGTATTGCACGATGGAATCATCCATCTCATCGCCCGCTACTCGAATGGATCGCTGCGAGACGATCCCCCCGAGAGAAATCACCGCCACCTCAGTGGTTCCCCCACCGATATCCACGATCATGGTGCCTGTCGGATCCTGCACAGGTAATCCCGCTCCAATAGCAGCGGCCATGGGTTCTTCAATCACCCTGGCATCCTTTGCTCCCGCGGAGAGGGTAGCATCGATCACCGCCCGTTTCTCAACCTCGGTCACGCCCGACGGTACAGAAATAATCACCCGCGGACGCCTGAGCCGCGAACGGCGTGTCGCTTTGTTCAGGAAATCGCGCAGAAGGCGTTCTGTAATGTCAAAATCCGCGATCACCCCATCCTTCAAGGGACGAATGGCGACAATATTCCCGGGAGTCCTTCCCACCATTTCCTTTGCTTTGTTCCCCACGGCGAAAATGGCATTGGTCTCCCGATCGATGGCTACGACTGAAGGTTCATTAATAACGATCCCACGTCCCTCTACCAAGACTAACGTGTTCGCGGTTCCCAGATCAATGCCTATGTTCTTGCTAAACCTCCTGAACATACAGTAACCCCTTCTTTCTCCTATAGCAATCCTTGTTCCCGGAAGCTCAAATAACGATTATCCCCAATGATGATATGATCCAGAACATCAATGCCTAACATGCTTCCCGCTTCCCTCAGTCGCTCCGTGGTGGTAATATCATCTCGACTGGGGGTTAAGTCACCGCTGGGATGGTTGTGCACCAGGATCACAGCGGCGCTGCTTCGCCTGATAGCCTCTTTGAACATCTCCCGAGGGTGGACCAGCGAGGCATGCAAATGACCGATGGAGATCACTTTTTTCGCAATTACACGATGTTTCGTGTTCAGCATGATGATCATGAAGTGTTCTTTGTCGGCTAGACTTAACTCACCTAAGACTAACTGGGCAGCATCTTGAGGACTGTGGACAATACCGTGGAACTCCATGCGGGATTCGGCCAGACGCTTGGCCAACTCAAAAGCAGCCAGAATATCCGCTGCCTTAGCGGGCCCGATACCGTTCATCGCCAGTAGTTCTTCGTAGCCGGCGGTGGCTAGTTCGGGCAGGGAACCAAAACGAGCCAATAACCTTTCGGCAAGGATGAGGGCCGACTCCCTCTGGTTGCCCGTACGAAGCAAGATGGCCAACAGCTCCCTATTAGCCAGACGCTCCGCTCCATGCCGAATTAAACGCTCTCGAGGACGCTCTTCCTTCGGAACATCTTTCATTTTAACTTGCGTGATCAATATCTGCTCCTTCTCCAACTCCCTGGGTCAGTGAGGGAAGCCTATGTAAGGGGAAATACTTCCATACCCAATGCCCGCAGATGTTCAGCCAAACTTGGCATGGGCAACCCTACTACATTATAATAACAACCTTTGATGCTTTTCACAAGTAGACCGCCAAATCCCTGGATTCCATAGCCGCCGGCCTTGTCAAGGGGCTCTTTGGTGGCAATATACCCGGCAATCTGCGCATGATCAAGCACTCGAAACTGGACTGAAGTGGTCTCGCTAAAGCTTTTTAGGATCCGTCCGCCCTGGCAGAGCGCAACCGAAGTTGTCACCTCGTGCTCGCGGCCGCTCAAGAGAGTCAGCATAACCTGGGCGTCTTTTGCATCCTTCGGTTTGCCTAAGATCCGCCCATCCAAGGTTACAATGGTGTCAGCCCCAAGGACCAAGAAGTCAGGATGGACCTGGCTGACCGGAACCGCCTTGCCGGCGGCATTGGCCCTGGACACATCCAAAGGTTCACCATGCTCCACCTCACGGGTGGGCAGCACCTCTACGGAAAAGGGGATACGGAATTGTTCCAACAATGCTTTGCGCCGCGGCGACTTCGATGCCAAGATCAGATTCATGCCAACCCCACTCAACTCATTTTTGTTCAATAAGATATTCACCCTTGCCGGTCATTTCCCTTCTCGAAAAAGAGAGTCCGTGCAGGACTCTCTCTAGCGCTCCCAGTGCGGTACTGTGGTGGAGCCAAGTTCTTTCGCCACCTCTAGCAGGTATTTATCTCGACTGATTCGGTTGTTGTTTATTTTCCAGCTGTCCAAATGTCCATAGTGCAGGTAGGCAAAATCCCATGGTCGATCCAGCTGCTCCTCCAAATCGAATTTGCGCCTCATTCGATCATAGTCCAAGTTAATAGGCCTCCTTCAGCTCTATCCCTTGGTAGTAGTATTGGAGAATTTCCTCATATCCATACCCGGCCTCGGCCATACCCTGGGCACCATATTGGCTCATGCCCACACCGTGACCATAGCCCCAGACAGAAAAGACCATTTCATTACCTAGGATTTCCGCAGTAAACCAAGTGGAACGCAAAGAAAGGCGGGTTCGGATCTCCCGACCGCTGAACCATTTTTCATCCACTTCCACCGTTTTAACCCGTCCCGAAGGATAACGTTCCACCACTCTGAAGTTGTTCACATTCTCCACCTCCAAAACCTTGGCTAGATTGGTCAACTGGATGGTAGCGGTGGAATAATGACTGGGGGAATTGATGCTGTAGGGGTCTTCCACCGAACACAAGTAGGCCAGTGCCTCACTCCAGTAGTGCTCGGAGTTTTCTGTCCTCCCGCCGCTTGTGGAATGGTAGACGGCCAAAATGGGTTCGTTATCGTAATAAGCGATGATGCCCATGGTCTGCCTCACTGCGTTTCGAATCTTCCTCTGCAGGATCAAGCCGGCCGACCCGCGGTTTCGTTCCAAGAAGGTGTCCCAGGAGATCCAGGCTTGACCCGACTGGAAATCCGAAGAAAGGTGGGCCTCAGGATGCTCAGGAATACGTTCATCCCTTTGAATGCGCCTGTAGGCGTAGGTTCGAGCCGCTACTGCCTGAGCCTTGAGGGCTTCTAGATCAAAGCTCGCAGGCATTTCTGCAGCTACCACCCCCTGCACGTACTCCTCCAGGGTGATGGACAGCAGTTTTTGTTGTCCAGCATCCCACAAATTAACCAGTGGAATTTCCCGCGGAGAAAAAAAAGGAACCGTGCAACTGCGAACCAACAAAGCCGGTAACCCAACCACCACGAGAAATAGAATCGTTAGGGGAAGACAAGAGCGACCCCTAGCACGTTTGCGCCTTCTACGTTTCGTCCGCAAAAAAACTCCCTCCCACCCAGTTCATTACTATGAACGGGAGGAGGGGGTTATGCTACCTAAAGTTCACTAATTGCGCCAACTGGACAGGCATCTGCACAAGCGCCGCAGTCAATACAGGCCTCAGCATCAATCGTATAGTATTCAGTGCCTTCACTAATGGCCTCCGCCGCACACTCGGGCAAGCAGCTGCCACAGGCGATGCAGTCTGTACTAATCTTAAATGCCATCTAACTTCGCCCCCTTTTTCACACAGTCTCTCCTATACGATAGCAAAACGTCCAGAGACTGTCAACCAAGGGAAAGTCTGGCAATCCTCAATCTAGCGAACGATGATGGCCTCAAAACCTTTCTGTGTCAGCTCTTCTACGAGTCTGGCCGCATTGTCCTGTGAACTGAACGCTCCGGTTTGGACCCGATGGGGCGGCCCTGCAAGAATGATACCTTCATAACCCGCCTCCTGCAGCAGGGCAATCATGCGCTCGGCATTGGCCCGCTCCGAAAACACCCCCACCTGAACCCGGTAGAGTACTCCGTCCTGGGCAGGAGGTGAAGACACCGGCGGCTGTGAACTGCTTTGAGGTGCTGGCTGCGGCGGGGACGGCGAAGGCGTTGGAGGCGCAGGCTCAGTGGTCTTGTTTGCAGGAGCGGTGCTTGCTGCTCCTGTGACGACGGGCCGATCCGCTCCCTGCGCTAAGTGGGTGGACGTCTGATGCTGCTGCTGCAGCGCCCGGACAGCATACTGCCCAATTAAATAGCCAATGAATAGGAAAACAACCGTCATGGTAACCAGGGTGATCACGAAATTCGTCCCTTGTCCGGTATTCTTCTTCTTTTTCTTGCGGCTCATCGTCAAACCTCCTCCATGGCATAATTACCCATTCCGTCGCAAAAACCTCTTTACCGAGCCCACCAAATAGAGAGAACCGCAAACGCAGACGGGATCATCTGCCTGGACGTCAGCGAAAGCATGGGGGAGACTGGGATAACCTACCGCTTCGCCCCCGCGGCCGTGCACATAATCCACCATGATCCCTGGCTCCATCCCAGGTAAACGACTGGCGTCGGCTGCAGTAAAGACAAAGCGCTTCGCCAAAGGTAACAAGGGCTCCAGTAAGCTTAGTTCTTTGTTATGCAGCATACCGAAGAGAAAGGTGAACTTGGATTTCTCCAACTCCAGAAGTACATGGCGCAGGCTCTGGGCTAGCGCATCAATACCCTCCTGGTTATGCGCTCCATCAAGGATCATAAATGGGCGAGACGACACCACCTCCAGCCGTCCGGGCCAGATCACCTCCTGGCAGCCCTGGAGAATCGCCTGCTGCGGAAGGTGGTAACCTAGTTTCCGCAGTTCCAAGAGGGCCAAAAGGGCGGTGGCCGCATTCTGCAGCTGATGCTGACCGAGAAGGCCGACCTGAACCGTTCCAATGGGTGGAAAAGTCAGCTGTCCGCCGGACAAACCCCAGCCATGTCCTTCCCAGGACACGTCCCTCATGCTTCGCCAGGGTGCACCTCTTTCCTGGGCGATTTGCTTCAGCACGGCTTCTGCAGCCATGGACTGCACCCCGCTGACAAGGGGCACCCCCGCCTTTACAATCCCTGCCTTTTCCGCAGCAATCTCCTCTAGGGTTGAACCCAGATAATCCTGATGATCCAGGCTGATGGTGGTGATCACCGTTAAGAGAGGATCCACCACATTCGTGGCGTCAAGGCGGCCCCCCAATCCCGTTTCCAGCACAACCAGATCGACCTGGTTGAGATGGAAGTACAGAAAGCCCGCAGCGGTTGCCAGCTCAAATTCGGTTACAGCCCCAAGTTCGGGATACGCCTGCTCAACTTGCCTACAAGCAGCCTCCGCCTTCGTTATCACCGTTTCGAGGGCAGCCAAATCAATGCACTGCCCATCGATCTGAAAACGTTCACAGTAGTGTTCGAGGTGGGGTGAGGTAAAGAGCCCCACCCTCAGTCCGCTTCGTCGTAGCACTGCGCTCAACAAAGCCGCGACTGAACCTTTTCCACTGGTGCCAGCCACATGAATGCACTTGAGGTCCCTTTGGGGATTGCCCAGAGCGTCACAGACAAGCCCAATCCGCTCCAGCCCCAAATGACTGCCAAATCGTTCTCTCAGCCCAATCATTTTCATGGCTAGCGCTGCATCTCCTCGAGCAAAGCCTGCAACTGTTCTAATGTGGATCGATACGATGCCGCTTTCTCTTGTTCTTTAGCCACAACATGGGCAGGTGCCTTCGTTATAAATCCTTCGTTGGCCAGTTTCGCTTCGGCCCGTCGCAGTTCCTCCTGTGTCGCTTCCAGATCCCTTTGGATCCGTTCCAGCTCCTGATCGAGATCCACCAGATCCGCCAAGGGCAAGAAAATGCTGATGCCATCGACCACAGAACTCAAAGCCTTTGCGGGATTTTGTCCCACATTTTCCAAGGTTAGTGTATCCAAACCAGCCAAGTTCTTTATATCCTCTTCGGCAGCGGCCAACACCTCCTGAACATCAGGGGTGGCCTGGCAAATCGCTGTGATCTTTCGGCCAGGGGGTACCTTTTTTTCGCTGCGCATGGTCCGAATCTCTGTGATCACGGCCATGACCGTGTTCATCACCTTTTCGTTCATTGGTGAGGTCAAACCTGAGGGGTTAGGCCAGGCAGCCACCATAATGCTCTCTCCCTCGTGGGGCAGGTTCTGCCAAATTTCCTCGGTAATGAAAGGCATGTAGGGATGGAGGAGCTCGAGTGTACCTTTGAGCACGTACCACAGTACGTACTGAGCCACGTAGCGGGATTCTTCTCCCTGCTTACCATAGAGCCTGGGCTTGATCAGTTCAATGTACCAGTCGCAGAGTTCGTTCCAGATGAACTCATACAGAACCCTGGCCCCTTCCCCTACATCATAGCGATGGAGAAAGCGTGTGACCTCTTGCGCCGTGAACTCATAGCGACTTAAAATCCAATGATCCACTGCTGTCAGAGCCAGCGTTCCCATATTTTGCCGCCTGTAGTTAAAGTCGCTTAGGTTCATCAGAGCAAATCGAGACGCATTCCAGATCTTGTTGGCGAAATTGCGGTACGCTTCCACCTTTTCTGGAACATAGCGCAGGTCGTTTCCGGGAGCCACTCCGATCACCAGGTTGATCCGCAGCGCATCAGCCCCATATTGGTCAATAGCATCCAAGGGATCCACCCCGTTGTTCAGGGACTTACTCATTTTTCTCCCCTGAGCATCCCGGACCAGACCATGAATTAGGACATCACCGAAAGGCTTATCACCCATGAATTCATAGCCCATCACAACCATGCGGGCCACCCAGAAAAAGATGATGTCAAATCCTGTGATCAAAACAGAAGTGGGATAGAAATGTTCCAGCTCTGCGGTGGAATCCGGCCAGCCCAAAACGGAAAACGGCCACAGGGCGGAAGAAAACCATGTATCCAACACATCCGGATCCTGTTCGATCCGGATCGAATCACAGTTCGGGCAGGCGCTGGGCTCGTCAACTCGGGCAAACCTCTCTCCACAGTCGTCACAGTACCAGACTGGAATGCGGTGCCCCCACCAGAGTTGGCGGGAGATGCACCAATCCCTAAGATTCTCCATCCAGCGGAGGTAATGTTTGCTGAAGCGCTCTGGTATAAAGCGGATTTCTCCCGTTTCCACCGCGGCAATGGCCGCCCTTGCCAAGGGCTCCATTTTCACAAACCACTGTTTCGATACTAAGGGTTCCACAACAGTGTGGCAGCGATAGCAGTGGCCTACGGCATGATCATGGTCCTCGACTCGTTCCAAGAGACCCAGCTGACTCAAATCCTCCACCACTCGCTGTCGGGCCGTGTAGCGATCCAGACCTGCGTATTTCCCTGCTTCCGCCGTCATGGTCGCATCCAGGCCAATGACCTGTATCTGGGGAAGATTATGACGCAGTCCGATTTCAAAGTCATTGGGATCATGGGCTGGAGTAACTTTGACCATCCCCGTACCAAACTCCAAGTCCACATAGTCGTCGGCCACAACAGGTACCTCGCGATCCACTAAAGGCACGATCACAGTCTGGCCCACCAAGTGGGCATAGCGCTCATCTGCTGGATTTACCGCGATGGCCGTATCACCGAGCATCGTCTCTGGTCTGGTGGTGGCGACCTGAATGAAACCGCTCCCATCACTAAAAGGGTACTTAACATGATACAGCTTACCTTGATCATCTTGATGTTCCACTTCGATGTCCGAGAGGGTGGTGGCACAGTGGGGACACCAATTCACGCTGTAATGTCCCTGGTAGATCAGGCCTTTTTCAAACAGGCGCACGAACACCTCCCGCACAGCCCGGGAACAGCCCTCATCCATGGTGAAACGCTCCCGTTGCCAATCTAGCGAAGCCCCCAGTTTCTTAAGCTGGTTGAGAATCTGATCACCGTAATCGTCCTTCCAGGCCCAAGTACGCCGGAGAAACTCCTCCCGGCCCAGATCATGGCGGGTCTTTCCTTCCGTGGAACGAATATGATCTTCCACCCTCGCCTGGGTGGCAATACCGGCATGGTCTGTTCCTGGAATCCAAACTGTGTTCAAGCCCTGCATACGTTTCCAACGCACCAGGATGTCCTGGTACGTATTATCGAGAGCATGACCCATATGCAGTTGCCCAGTGACATTCGGAGGCGGGATCACAACACAGAAAGGCTCCTTAGTGGTATCCACTTCACCGTGGAAAAAGCCCTTCTCCTCCCAATAACTGTACCACTTCTGCTCCACCCGTTTTGGATCATACGTTTTCTCCATGATCTCACTCCTTATCCCTAAGTAAAAAAAGACCCTTCGCCTTGTAAGGACGAAAAGTCAAATTCGCGGTACCACCTTAATTCTCCCCACACAGGTATGGGGAACTCTTGAAAGCCATAACGGAACCACCGTCTTAGGCTACTTTGCACCAAGTGCAGGCTTCTCCATGCCAAGGACAAGCTAGAACAGCAGTTCACCTAAGAAGCTCCGGGGCGACTTCCATGACCACATGCTTAGAAAGCTCACAGCTCCAGGCTTTCCTCTCTGTAAGGGTTAGCCATGTACTACTCCCCATCGACACTCTATTTGATTTCATTGAAACCATGATACAACGGGTGATCTCCAATGTCAAGCATCGTTGTCTCTTTGCTTTCGCTGGCACTGGGCGCAGAGACCAAAGAAGCGCAGACAATGATCGCTCACGTCAAAACCGGTTTCTTCTGCAATGCGTCTCTCCAACGTCTCCAAGAGGTCGCTATGGAATTCATGAATATAACCGCACTCTCTGCAAATGAGATGGTGATGGTAGTGCTCTTCGCTATCCCCCAGGCGGATCTCATAGCGGTTTTGGCCGTCTCCATAGTCGAAACGGTGCACAATTCCAAGTTTCTCTAGAAGTTCAAGATTACGATAAACGGTGGCCAGCCCAATTTCGGAATGCAGATCCCTGGTAAACATATAGACTTCCTCCGCTGACAAGTGGTCGTTGGCATTGGCGATGAGTACATCCACAATGGCCTCCCTCTGCGGTGTAAGCCGATGGGAATCCTGCTCGAGCTGGGTGCGTACCCAGTCTTTCAACATGTCGCCACCCCCTTGATTAACTGAAACGCCAATAGAAAAATCGTATCATGATCAGCCCGACTCCCACCACGGAGGCCAGATAAATCAGCCACGAGCGCCAATCACGGAGACTTAGCCTCCGCCTGGCATCGGTAAAAGGGGACTGAATGTGAAGATAGAGCCAGGCCACGCCGAAGACCACAAAGGCAAAGGTGTACAGCCATGGATTCGTTGATTCACCCCACACTTCACGGTACGGTAATAGCAGACGCTGGGCCAAAGCGGCTAAAGCGAGATATCCCAGAAACAGCTGCCCATCATAGCGCAAGTTCCGCCGCAGTCTCCATAGAAGCGAGAAGATCACATAGTAGGCTAAGGCGGAGTATAAGGGCAGGGGCTGTAGGACGAATTCTCCCAAATCTACACCCCACACGCTAGTGGTCTCCCGCCCAAGCATACTCGATCCCAAATGGCCTAGGGACTGCATCAGAGCCACAGAAGGAATGATGGCATCTAAAAAACCGGCTGGGCGGTTCACATGGCGCAGGAGAAAATAGGCGGTGTATAGGCCGGCCCCAATCAATCCCCAGACTTCGTCCAGCTGAACGCCGGAAAACAGAGCCCAGGGATAGATCAAAGTGCGCCACCCATGGAACTGCCAAACGAACGACAAGCGTCCAGCAAGGACAAAGACCAGTGCGGCGCGGACAATATAGCGAAACACAAAATCCGATCCGATTCCCTTGCGCTTCCCCTCCCGCTGCGCCAAACAGGATCCGAGCAAGAAACCCAATCCAAGCATAAAACCATAGGAATAGACGGGAAGGTTGGCAAAGAAAAACATAACATTTTCCATTTTCGTGATTCCTGCCCTTCTATGAGTCTATTCCCCCCGTGGACCGGAAAATCCTGCTAATATGGGCATACGGCCATGGGTTTTGATCACGATAAAGCCTCCTCAAGGAGCTTGTTAACGACTTCTGGGTCGGCTTTTCCGCGGGTAGCGCGCATCACCTGTCCCACAAAATACCCTAAGAGTTTGCTTTCGCCGCTTCGGAAACGAGCCACCAGATCTGGGTTTGCCGTCAAGACCCCATCCACGACCCCTTGCAGCTCGGTGCTGTCCCGCAGGGCCTCCAGGCCCTGTTCCTTGACAATTTCTCGGGCCGATTTCTCCGACGAAAACAGTGCATCCAGGACAACGCCCTCCTGGTTGGCGCCAATCAGTCCCTCCTTGACGATGGTCAAAAGGCCTGCAATGCGCCGGGCGTCTAAATGCCCTCGCTCCCTCGCCAAGCGAGCATAATCACCCATCAGGAAGTTGACAATCGCCTTGGGCGACAGGTCATATTCAGCCAGATCAAAGAAGATCTGACAAAAATCCGGATAATGGACGAAAAACGTTGCTTCGTAACGGGAGAGCCCAAACTGCTCTTCTAAACGACCCAAACGTTCCAGGGGAAGTTCGGGAATGGAAGCCCGAATCGATTCAACCCAAGCGGGCTCCAGACACAGGGGAGGCAGATCGGGCTCGGGAAAGAGGCGGTAATCGGGAGCATCGCCCTTGGAGCGCATGGACATGGTCCGCCCGGCGCGATCGTCCCAGGTGCGGCTTTCTTGACGAATGGTGCCGCCCTGATCCAAAATCTCACCCTGCCTGCTCACTTCATACTCCAAAGCCTTCTCTAGGGCTCTAAAGGAGTTGAGATTCTTGATTTCCACCTTCGTACCCAAGAGGTCACTGTCTTTGGGCTTAAGCGAAATATTGGCATCCACCCTGAGAGAGCCTTCTTCCATCTTCGTATCCGATACCCCGATATAGCTCAAAAGCAGTCTCAGTTGTTCAACAAACAGACGGGCCTGTCCGGGATGGTGAATGTCTGGTGCGGTCACGATTTCAATGAGGGCGATGCCCGCTCGATTGTAGTCTACCAGGGAGTAATCGGAGCTGACAATGCTCGAACCACTATGGATGAGCTTACCTGCTTCCTCTTCCATGTGAATACGGGTGATTTCTGTTCGAACCAGTTGATCGTCAACATAATAATCCAAGAACCCCCGGCTGCAGAGGGGATAAGCGTCTTGGGTGATCTGATACGCCTTGGGCAAATCGGGATAAAAGTAGTTCTTTCGATCGAATTTACTGAACAGGTTGATTTGGCAGTTGAGAGCTAAACCTGCTTTGGTGGCACATTCCACGGCTTTCTCATTGATAGTGGGCAGGCTGCCTGGCAGCCCCAGGCAAACCGGACAGCATTGGCTGTTAGGCGGAGCCCCGAACGCCGTGGAACAGCTGCATAGGAATTTGCTGTCCGTCAGCAAGGCGACATGTATCTCCAAACCGATCACAGTATCATAGTTGGCCATGCCTAGCACTCCCTTCGACACCTTGCTCAATCATGTACCCCACCTGAAACAGAAGCGCTTCACTGAAGTTTCCACCCATGATTTGTATCCCCATGGGCAAACCATGGGAGTTAAGACCGCAAGGAACGCTCAAAGCCGGAATCCCGCTGAGATTGGCCATGGCTGTAAACAAATCAGAAAGATACATTTCCAAAGGATCACGCTTGGCGCCAATCTGAAAGGCCGCAGTTGGAGTGGTGGGGGTAATAATAACGTCCACTTGGCTTAATGCGTCCAAAACATCCTCCTTGATTAGGGTGCGCACTTTCTGGGCCTGTTCGTAGTAGGCCTCATAGTGATTGGCACTGAGGACATAGGTCCCCAGCATGATCCGGCGCTTCACCTCCGATCCAAAACCAGCGGATCGACTCTTGGCAAACATCGTGTTTGAATCCTCTGCTTCCACACGCTTCCCATAGCGAACCCCGTCATAACGGGCGAGGCAGGAGCTGGCCTCCGCAGTCACCAGGGTTAAGTAGGTATCAATGGCATACGCATTTGTGGCCAGAGATAGGGGCTGCAGAACCGCCCCCTGGTCTTCCAGTTGTCTGAGGCATCCGCGCACAGCATGCTCCACCTGGGAATCGAGTCCCGCGCTAAAGAACTCTTCCGGAACCCCCACCCTCAAGTCCCGCAGCACCTCAGGGTCCCAGGCCGGCACCTGAAAACTAGGCGCCTTGGCTGACGTTGCATCCCGGGGATCGTTCCCTGCGATCAGGGCAAACAAAGCGGCGGCATCTTCCACCCTTTTGGCCATGGGTCCCACTTGATCCAAAGAAGGAGCCAAGGCCACCACGCCATAGCGGGATACCCACCCATAGGTGGGTTTTAAGCCTACTACACCGCAAAAAGAGGCCGGCTGCCGAATGGATCCCCCCGTGTCCGTTCCCAAGGACCAAGGAACCTCCCCGGCCGCCACGGCAGCAGCGGAACCGCCGCTGGATCCCCCTGGCACCCGAGAGTGATCATGGGGATTATGGGTGACACCGAAGGCCGAGTATTCCGTGGACGACCCCATAGCGAACTCATCCAGGTTAGTTTTCCCCACAAGAACCAGGCCAGCGCGGCGTAAACGGCTGATCACCGTAGCGTCAAAGAGGGGAACATAGTCTTCGAGCATGCGGGAGCCGCAGGTGGTACGCAAACCCTTTGTGGAGATATTGTCTTTCACCGCAATGGGAATACCGTCAAAGGGAGAAAGAGCTTGGCCCTGCGCCCTGCGCCGATCCGCATCGTCGGCCTGACGCAGTGCGCCTTCTTGATCAACCGTAATGAAGGCATGAATGCCAGGATCATGCTGGGCAATTTCTTCCAAATGATGCTGAACAATCTCTTGGGCTGAAACCTCTCGGACATCTAATGACTGAATTAGCTCCTTCATTCCTGTCCCTCCACAATGCGAGGTACACGGAAAAACCCCTGTTCAACCCGGGGCCCAAGGGAAAGAACCGCTTCTTGGCGAAGACTTGTTCCGACCTGGTCCGGCCGCAGTTCATGAGCCACATGAACAGCATGGGATGTGCCTTCTACCTCTGCCACATCGACTTGCTGCAGTTTTTGGCCAGAACGCAAGAAACGCATTAAGTCCTCCTGATACTGGTCAATTTCCTCCTCACTGAGTTCCAGGCGTGCCAGCCTGGCCATGCGCATCACATCGTGCCGATCAATCAAATCTGACACCTCTTTCCCGCAAAAATTCTATCAACTCCGGTTCCGAAAGGATGGGAATCTCCAGCTCGGCAGCTTTGGTTAGTTTCGATCCGCCCCCCGGTCCGGCCACTAGGAAATTTGTCTTCTTACTCACGCTGGAGGTAACGCTGGCGCCTAGGGAGCGTAAGAACTCTTCGATGGATGAGCGGCTAAACCCTTCCAATCGACCGGTAACCACAAAGGTTAGGCCTTCTAAAACCTTGGCCGTTCCCGGCGCCTCGCTGTCCCCTTGATGCTGCAGCAACCCCTGGGCCAAAAGGCCTTCCACCAGCCTCTTGTTCTCAGGGTTGGCAAAATAGTCCAGAATAGACGCCGCGATCTTTTCTCCCACAGCGGGAATTTCCAGGAGCTCTTCCTTCCCTAGTTTCGTCAGATGCTCAAAGCTCTTGGTCCAGGCGGCCACCTCTCTGGCCACCTCGGCTCCGACCATGCGAATACCCAAGCCAAAGAGAACCCGGGCAAAGGGCTGCTCCTTGCTTCGTTCAATGGAGGCCAGCAGATTGTCAGCGGCCTTTTCGCCAAAGCGCTCTAGCTGAAGGAGATCTTCTTTTTTCAGCCGGTAGAAGTCCACAGGGCTGTCCACCAAGCCAGCCTCTACCAATTGTGTGACACTGGCCGGTCCTAAACCCTCAATATCCAGGGCACCTTTGGAAGCAAAGTGAATCAGCTTTTCGATACGTTGGGCTGGGCAGCGCCCATTCACACAGCGGGTGGCCGCTTCACCAGGCAGGCGAACTACTGCGGTGCCGCAGGCTGGGCAGCGGGTTGGCATCTGGAAAGAGACCTCACTGCCGTCCCGCCTTTCAGGCAAAGACCTCACGATTTCTGGAATCACATCCCCCGCCTTTTGCAGCACGACATAATCTCCCACTCGAATATCCCGGTCCCTGACAATATCTTCGTTGTGTAAAGTGGCACGACTGACAGTGGAACCTGCCACCAAGACAGGTTCGAGCTCCGCGAGGGGAGTCAGAGTGCCGGTGCGTCCAACCTGCACTGCGATGCCCAGAACCTTGGTCACCACTTGTTCAGCGGGGAATTTGTAGGCAATGGCCCATCTAGGACTGCGGGCGGTTGTGGCCAGCTGGCTTTGGAGAGCCAATTCGTTGACTTTCACAACCACCCCATCAATGTCATAGGGCAGACTACTCCTTTGATCCTTTTCACGCCACTTGCGAACAAAATCCAGAACATCCCGGAAGGAGGGACAAACCTGGGAATGGGGATTGGTCCTTAGACCCACCCTCCTTAGATACTCGAGGGCCTCCCCCTGGGTTTGAACACCCGGCGTAGGCGCCGTGCCTAAACCAAAAAGGAAAATGTCCAAGTGTCTCTCCGCCGTAAGCTTAGGATCAAGTTGACGCAGGGAACCCGCGGCTGCATTGCGCGGATTGGCAAAAACGCTCTCGCCAAGTTCTCGTCGCTCACGGTTGAGAGCGTCAAAATGGCGGCGGTTCATAAAGACTTCACCGCGGGCATTCAGCGTCACAGGTTCATTTAGGCGCAAAGGGAGGGAGCGAATCGTGCGCAAATTGGCTGTAATGTCCTCGCCAACCATGCCGTCACCCCGGGTGGCTCCCCGCACAAAGATGCCGTCTTCATAGTCCAAGGACACAGAAAGCCCATCGATCTTTAACTCACAGATATAGCTTACCGAGCGGCCGCTCTGTCTTTCCACCCTCTCCTGAAAAGCCAAGAGTTCTTCTTGGGAAAAGGCGTTGTTCAGTCCCAGCAGGGGACTAACGTGCTCCACGGTGGAAAACTTGGAACTGGGGGCATGCCCCACCCTTTGGGTAGGCGAATCGGGAGTGACCAGTTCTGGATGCTCTGCCTCTAGGTCCTCCAGTTTACGCAGCAGACGATCATATTCTGCATCCGAGATACTGGGGTCATCCAGTACATAGTATCGATAGTTATGCAGACGCAGCTGTGACCTTATGGACTCGACTTTGGCCCGAAGATCTTCCATCTGGCAATCCTCCCTACGAAATCTTTGTTATCGGTGCTAAATGCGCGATAACCTTCTTTATGCCTTGATCCTGAAAAGCGATACTCAACTGGAGATCACCGCCTGCTTCACTCACAGAAACCACCATGCCCTCGCCCCAAGCCTTGTGGAGGACCTTGTCACCGGGTTTATAGGATGCGTTGGATACTATGGGCCGGGGCCGGGGTTTTGGCACTAAATCCCCAGCATTCATTGGAAACCGAGACGACCCTACCTGTTCCACAAACTCCTGGGAGATCTCCCCCACAAAGGTGGACACCGGGTTTAGCTGCGTTGCGCCATACAAGGTACGCTGGCGGCTGCATGTCAAGAAGAGACGATCCTCCGCCCGGGTCATACCCACATAGGCGAGACGCCTTTCTTCCTCCAATTGCTCCCCCTCCAAAGAAGAGCGCGTGTGGGGGAAAATCCCGTCTTCCATTCCTACGATAAAGACCACCGGAAATTCCAAACCCTTGGAGGCATGCAGTGTCATCATACTCACCGCATCAGCCTGGGCATCATAGCTGTCCACCTCATTGATTAAGGCTACATGTTCCAAAAACGCACCCAAATCGGTGGGAGAGACCTCCGCCTCAAACTGGCGGGTGACAGAGAGAAACTCCTCGAGATTTTCAATGCGAGCGGCCGCCTCTGCATCACCTTCCGCCTCAAGCTCCCTTAAGTAACCGCTCTGTTCCAGGACAGACCGGGTTAGTTCTGTGAGCGTAAAATCTCCGAGCTGCGTACGCAGTCCCTCGATCAGCACTCGAAAGGCTTCTAGAGATTTTCTGAAACGGGATCCCAGACCATCTAGACCGTCCAGATACGATAGGGCGCCAAACAGGCTCAGATCAAACTGCTCGGCGTAAGCACCGAGCTTAGCCAAGGTCGCATCGCCCAGGCCCCGTCTGGGTACATTGACCACCCGCAAGAAGCTCTGATCGTTTTGGGGATTATGGATCAGGCGCAAATAGGCCAAGAGATCCTTGATCTCCTTGCGTTCATAAAAGCGAAGACCTGCCACAATGCGATAGGGCACCCCTCTGCGCATAAACTCTTCCTCAAAAACACGGCTCAGGGCATGGGTACGGTACAAAATGGTGACATCCCGAAACATACAGCCCTCTCTGCTGCGCAGACCCTCGATGGTGTCAGCCACAAAACGCGCTTCATGCCTTTCACTTTCACCCTGATGGAAGACGACCTTTTCTCCTTGCTCCCGATTGGTCCACAATGTCTTGTCTTTACGCTCCGTGTTGTTGCGGATCACCGAGTTAGCCGCTCCCAATATGGTTTTGGTGGATCGGTAGTTCTCCTCCAATTTGATTACAGCAGCCCCTGGAAAGTCCTTTTCGAACTCTAGAATATTACGGATGTCGGCTCCCCGAAAGGCGTAAATGCTTTGATCCTCATCGCCAACCACACAAATGTTGCCGCTTTGTTCCGCCATGAGCTGGACAAGCATGTATTGAGCCATATTTGTATCTTGATACTCGTCAACCAAGATATACCTGAAACGATCCTGATACTTGCGGAGCACTTGGGGATGTTTTTGGAACATCCTGACCGTGGCCATGATCAGATCGTCAAAATCCAAGGCATTGCTTCGTTGCAGTTTCTCCTGATACTTAGCATACACCTTGGCCACCGTCTGGGCCCAATAATCTCCCCCAGGGGTCGGGTACTCCGCTGGAGCGATCAGTTCGTCTTTGGCTTTCCCAATGGATCCTAAGACCTGTTTCGGCGGAATGCGTTTCGGATCCATCCCCAGTTCTTTCAGGCATTCTCGGATCACCACAAGCTGATCCGCCTGGTCAAAAATCTGGAAGTTAGGTTGGTAACCGCTCTGTGCTACCTCAAAGCGGAGTATTCTCACACAGAGGGAATGGAAGGTTCCCATAAAGACTTGGGAGCCGTTTGCTCCCACCAGATTTTCTACCCTTTCCCGCATCTCCCCGGCCGCCTTATTGGTAAAGGTGACTGCTGCGATCTGATAGGGCGGCACCTGCTGTGCCTTGATCAGATGAGCGATCCGAGCCGTTAAAACCCGGGTCTTGCCGCTCCCGGCTCCGGCCACTACCAAGAGTGGTCCCTCCACCGTGGTGACCGCCAGTTTCTGGTTGGGATTTAGGTTTTCTAGATAATCCATGCTTCTCTCCTTTTACGCAAAAAGGCCCTTGTTGATTGTGTCCAATGGTTCCCAGCCTTTCCCTGCAGGGTAGAGCAACACTAGGAAGAAATATGAGGTACAGATAATTGCTGACAATACTGGAAAGAAGGGCGATTCATTTTGCGGAATACTATCTTGCTGCCAACTGCATTGCTGCTAGCTGTGGTACTAAGCGGGTGCCTTGACACATTGCCACCTTCGTCAAAGCCGGGCCTAACGCCTCCTGCTGCCAACCAAAAAAATTCCTTGACCGGAACAGTGCAGGACGCCCGCTCCGGACTTCCCCTTTGGCAGGGACAAGTCACCCTAAGCAATACCCAAAACGGATACAGCACCGCCATTGCCGATGGTGTCTTTGCGTTCAAGAATGTGACCCCTGGCCGCTACACTCTGACGCTGGAAAGCGTCTTCTATCGACCTCTGCAAAAACAGGTGGTGATCTCCAACGCGAACACCAGCCTCTCTGAGGCCTTGACACCTGTCTTTAGCCAGAGCGAGCTGGACCTTTTGGCCCGGCTAGTCCATGCGGAGGCCAAGGGCGAGACCTATCGGGGTCAGGTGGCTGTAGCATCTTCGGTCCTGAACCGGATCCTCCATCCGGATTACCCTAACTCCTTAAGTGGAGTCGTCAACCAGGTCGTCGTGGCGGGCGGACGCCGCTACTATCAGTACGAACCCGTGCAAAATGGTTCCATCAAGACCCCGGCCCAACCCATGGCCAAAAATGCAGTAGGTGATGCCCTGGCGGGCTGGGATCCCTCTTTCGGGGCGACGGGCTTCTTTGCACCTGCCAAAGTGAGGTCTGGCTCCTGGGTTTGGAACCGTACCCCCACTACCACCATTGGCAATCATCGCTTCTTTCGCTGACTTCTACGTATCTTAAGCCCATCACGATCAAAGACACCTTTCTTCTAAAGAGATCTCTGCCTTAGAGAACCTCTCCAGCAGAAAGGTGTCTTGTGCTTTCTCCGTTAGTTGCCGGACAAGGTTGAACGGCCTAGGAGTTCTTCCCAGATTGCCTCCAGGTTGATTTTGCGATGCACCAGGAGTACCAAGAGGTGATAGAGCAAATCACTGGCTTCATAGATCAGCTCTTCGTCACCCTCATTCTTACCTGCAATAATCACTTCTGCGGCTTCTTCACCAAATGCCTTGAGGATCTTATCTAAACCGTTCTCTATGAGATAGTTGGTGTACGAGCCTGCCTTGGGTGAGCGCTTGCGGTCCTCGATATTGGCATACAACCACGAGAGGGCTTCTCGCTGCGGCCTGAGATCACTCTGTCCAGGACCGTCGGACATAATCAGGTTGTGGAAGCAGGCGTAATTGTCCTGTTCATCGTCACAGGCCCCATGGCCATGTTGATCCACGGTGATCAGAAGCGAATCCCGATCGCAATCGGCGGTGATCCGGCGCACCTTCTGTACATTGCCGGATTTCTCACCCTTCTTCCACACTTCCTTCCGTTTACGACTGTAAAACCAAGTCTCACCGGTCTGCAGCGTCTTAGTCAGCGCTTCCTCGTTCATGTACGCCAACATAAGCACCCTACACTGGGTATCTTGGATCACCGCTGGCACCAGACCATTCTCATCATACTTGATCATGGCAACATCCCTCCAATCTATTCCCATTCAATCGTAGCTGGCGGTTTAGAACTGATATCATACACAACCCGGCCAATGCCCCTAACTTCTGCCAAGAGGCGCCGGCTGATCGTATCGAGAAGTTCATAGGGAACTCGGACCCAATCTGCACGCATGGCATCGGTACTGGTCACAAAACGCAAAGCCGCAACATAATCAAAGGTGCGCACCCCGTCAAAGGTTCCAACAGCGCGTGTGTTCGTCAAAACAACTAGGGCTTGCCAAATTCTATCATACCATCCCGCGCTGCGAATCTCCTCCATAGTGATGGCATCAGCTTTGCGAAGAATCTCCAACTTTTCCCGGGTAACGGCTCCCATCACCCGAATAGCCAGCCCGGGACCTGGAAATGGATGCCTCCAGACCATAGCGTGGGGAATCTTGAGCTTCTCTCCGAGCATTCGCACTTCATGTTTGAACAAAGGGGCCAAGGGCTCCACCAGTTCAAGACCTAAGTCCTCGGGCAACCCCCCAACATTATGATGGGACTTAACGAAGGTTCCTCCATCTTTGCTGCTTTCGATTACATCGGGATAGATGGTTCCCTGGGCCAGAAAAGCGGCATCTCCTACGCGTTCAGCTTCCTCTTGGAAGACACGGATAAACTCTGCTCCGATGATTTTCCTCTTTTCCTCAGGATCCTCTATTCCCGCCAGTCGTTGCAGAAATCGGTCTTGGGCGTCAACATGAACCAGGGGGATGCCAAACTGGTCCCGAAAGGTCTGCACCACTTGATCGCTCTCGCCGGCGCGCATCAAGCCGTGATCCACATAGACACAGGTTAGTTGGTCTCCGATGGCTTTGTGGACTAAGACTGCGAGTACGGAGGAATCGACACCGCCGCTCAGGCCGCAAATCACCTTACCCTGCCCCACCTGTGCCCGGATCTTGTCCACCGCCTGGGCCAGAAAAACGTCCACATTCCACTCTCTAGTATGCCCGCAGGTCGTTGTGAGAAATGTCTCCAAGTCTCCGGAGAACAGGACTGGAACAGGGCCTTCCTGGAGCGTTTTGACCACAGCCGACGGAATCTCACCTACAGCAATAATGCCGGCCGGGAGCTTCTCTCCCCTGAGGAGCTTCTCCATGTCCAAGGCAGAGACCACCTCGCTGTAGATGCCGGAGGATCGAACCTTCTCCGCCACATCCTGAGCCTTGCTTGAGCCAAAATCCAAAACCGCGATCCGCTTCAAGGAACACCCCTCCGTCTTAGTTATTGACCACACCTATATATGGCAGTCCTCGAAACTTGTGTTCAACGTCGAGACCATAACCAATCACGAATCGATCCGGGATCACAAAGCCTACGTAATCGGGGACAAATTCTGTCTGGCGGCGATCGGGCTTATCCAAAAGGACCGCTGTCTTGATGCTGGCTGGTTTGCGCGAATGGAGCAACTGGTTTAAATAGGATAGAGTGAGTCCCGTGTCGATGATGTCTTCCACTATGAGAACGTCCCGGTCCTCGATGGAAGTATCTAGGTCCTTGAGCAGCTGTACAACTCCAGAAGTCTGTGTGGACAAACCATAACTCGAGGTGGCCATAAAGTCTACTTCCAGCGGCACCGTAATCACGCGAATGAGATCGCTCATGAAGACAACGGCCCCTTTTAGAATACCCACCACCACTAGATCCTTGCTGTCATAGTCGCGGGTAATTTCCTCGCCCAGTTCCCTAACACGCTTAGCGATGTCCTCTGCACTGATCATAACCTCTACCTGCAAACCGATCCCACCTTCGATTTTCGTAAAGACTGATTTCGCCACGGTCCGCTGCGATCCCTTGTAAATGGGGTGTTAACTTAAAAGGGGACTGCTGCTAAATGAACGACTCAACGCCCATTCTGCAGTAGTCCCCGGGAACCCAAGCTGCAGCCCGGGTTCCATATAGTCATGCTATTTCTTTGCTTACATCATTCCGCCCATGCCGCCCATTCCTCCACCGGCTGGCATGGCAGGCTCAGGCTCAGGCTGATCCACAACTAGGCACTCGGTGGTCAGAATCATAGCTCCAATGGAAGCAGCATTCTGAAGGGCACTTCTTGTGACCATGGCTGGGTCGATAATACCTTGTTCGACCATGTCCACATACTCTTCGGTGAGTACATCGAAACCGACACCCTTGGCCGCATTCTTCACCTTTTCCACAACGATGGCACCTTCAACACCTGCGTTATTGGCGATGAGCTTCAAAGGCTCTTCCAATACGCGGCGCACAATGGCAACACCTGTGGCCTCGTCGCCGGAGAGGTTGAGGTTATCCAAAGCGCCAATGGCGTCAATTAACATCGTTCCGCCGCCAGCAACGATTCCTTCTTCCACAGCCGCGCGGGTCGCAGAGAGGGCGTCTTCGATGCGGTGTTTCTTCTCTTTGAGCTCAGTTTCTGTGGGAGCACCGACCTGGATCACTGCTACGCCGCCAGAAAGCTTAGCGAGACGCTCCTGGAGTTTTTCTATGTCATAATCAGATGTTGTATCCTCGATCTCGGTCCGAATCTGGTGGATTCGGCCTGCGATAGCTTCTGCGTCACCGCGGCCGTCTACGATGGTGGTATCTTCCTTCGTCACCAAGACTTGGCGAGCCTGGCCCAGCATATCAATTGTGGTATTCTCCAGTTTGAGACCGACTTCTTCGCTTACTAACTGCCCGCCGGTTACAACGGCAATATCCTCGAGCATAGCCTTACGCCTGTCACCGAAACCAGGGGCCTTCACAGCCACAACATTCAAGGTTCCCCTGAGTTTGTTCAAGACCAAGGTGGCCAAAGCTTCAGCTTCCACATCTTCAGCGATGATCAGAAGGGGTTTGCCAACCTGCATGGTTTTTTCCAAAATAGGCAGAATGTCGGCAATCGCGCTGATCTTGCGATCGGTAATGAGAATGTAGGGGTCTTCCAAGGAAGCTTCCATACGGTCTGTATCGGTCACCATATAGTGGGATACATAACCGCGGTCAAATTGCATGCCTTCCACAACATCCAAGGTGGTACCAATGGTGTTGGACTCCTCCACCGTAATGACGCCGTCTTTGCCCACTTTTTCCATGGCATCGGCAATCAGATCGCCGATTTGGGTATCGCTGGCGGAAATCGAGGCTACCTGGGAAATGGCTTCTCTTGTTTCCACAGGCCTGGCGGTGGCGCGAATCTCTGCTACAACGGCATCTACAGCGCGCTCAATGCCGCGTTTTAGGAAAATGGGGTTGGCGCCTGCGGCCACATTCCGCAAGCCTTCACGTACGATGGCCTGGGCCAAAACAGTACCGGTCGTGGTTCCGTCACCAGCGATGTCGTTGGTCTTTGTGGCCACTTCCTTCACCAATTGGGCACCGAGATTTTCAAAGGGATCTTCCAACTCGATCTCCCGAGCAATGGTCACACCGTCATTGGTAATGGTGGGAGAACCATAGGATTTCTCGATAACCACATTGCGTCCTTTAGGTCCGAGGGTTATCTTTACTGCATCGGCCAGGGTGTTAACGCCTTTTTCAAGCTTTTTCCGGGCATCTTCCCGAAAAAGTAAATCTTTAGCCATAGTCAATCACCTTCCTCGTTAGATTATCCTACAATCGCTAGCAGATCAGACTCTTTGAGAATAAGTAGTTCTTCGCCGTCGTACTTGATTTCGGTTCCAGCATACTTGGCAAACAAGACCGTGTCGCCCTCTTTTACGCTCATGGGCATGACCTTGCCGTCTTCACCGTACTTCCCAGGTCCCACAGCCAATATCTTGCCCTGTTGCGGTTTTTCTTTGGCGGTATCGGGTAAGACGATGCCACTGGCGGTCTTTTCTTCCGCTTCTAGGACTTTCAATACTACGCGATCTCCTAAAGGTTTAATGTTCAACTACGTGTACCCCCTTTAATCTCTGTTGTTAGCACTCATTCTGAGTGAGTGCTAAATCTATACCATATATTAATCAACCACACCAGTTATTGCAAGTCGGTTCATCCGGCAAAAATAGGTGTAATTGACCAATTTCGTCGAAAAGCACCAATTAGCACCAGTATCCTAGCGTTATCTACTCAACGCTCCCCAACCTGTAAATTGATCCCATAGGACAAGACCAGGGCTCGCATCGATCTCCAGACAAAATTCCAGGTCAGCGTGGAGTCCTAGATTTTGCAGACGACGTCCATGTGCACTTTGCACCAGTTGGCTGCGGTCGATCTGCTCCCAGAGAAGCAGAGCGGTTTTAGCCCCGTCGCCCAGTTCTTCTACATCCAATTTGCTCAAAATCAGGCCAGCACACCAAGTGTCCTCTAAGGAGAACTTCCCGTCCACTCCCGCGGGGAGAATCACGATCTCGCCAGCGGAACGCCGCAGGTAGGCGGCGACGGCCTCTGCAGAACGCAGTGAAGCTAAGACCACCTCCTCGGCCCCCTTGGCCGCCTGAATGGCCCGGGTGCCATTGGTGGTGGAACACACCAGATCACCCCCGGAATAGCTTTTCCCATAGTGCTCCAGGGGCGAGTTGCCAAAATCAAAACCGGGGATCTTCAGAGACTGTCTCTCCCCGGCTAGCTTTACCCTAGGATTTGCCTCCTTTAGGGCCCATGCTTCCTCCACCTCTGCCACAGGATAGAAACGATCCAGACCTGCTTCTAACGCAGTGAGCACGGTGGTGGTAAAACGAAAGACGTCAATCACAACGGCGGTGGCCCCCCGAAGACTATGATGGACATACTCCCCGGGGCTCAAGATAACTTCAGCTTTCATCATTCTCTCCTATTCATCTCCTAGGCGCAGATTTGATACAGCATTGAGGGAGTAATCGCTGCGATAACCGGCAAGGTAACGAAAATACCCGGCGCTGCCCACCATAGCGGCGTTATCGGTGCACAGATGGACAGGGGGATAGAGGAGCTCCAGGCCCATTTGCTCGGCCTTGACCTGAACATGCCCTCGAAATGTTTTGTTGGCGGCCACACCGCCGGATAGTACCACTTTGTCCACCTGATGTTGTTCTGCCGCTGCCAGCAGCTTCTGGGTCAAGACATCGATGATGGCCCACTGGAAGCTGGCTGCAAAATCAGCCAAGGGCACCTCTTTTCCCTTCTGCTTCGCTTCGTTCAGGTAATTGAGGGCAGCGGTCTTCAGTCCACTAAAGGAAAAGTCCCAGTTATCTTTTTCCAAAAGGCTCCTGGGAAAGGAAATGGCCTCTGGGTTTCCTCCCTGGGCAAGCTGTTCAATTTGGGGCCCTCCCGGATAGGACAGACCGAGCACGCGAGCCACCTTATCAAAGGCTTCGCCGGCCGCATCATCCCGGGTGCGCCCTAGAATCTCATACTCACCCAGGCGTGGAATCAAGAGCAGATCGGTGTGTCCCCCAGACACAGTCAAACAGACGAGAGGCGGCGTGACCTCCCGTCCATCCAGAAAATTGGCATAAAGATGACCTTCGATGTGATTCACACCAACCAAAGGTGTCTTCGTGGCGAAAGCTAACGCCTTGGCCGCGGCCACTCCCACCAAAAGGCTGCCCACTAATCCGGGTCCATAGGCCACCGCGATCACCTCAAGATCGTCGAGGGCGACCTCCGCAGCGCTTAAGGCTTCCTGGATCACAGGAAAAATGGCCTCAATGTGATGGCGCGAAGCGATCTCGGGAACTACTCCCCCATATTTCTGATGAATATCGATCTGGGACAACACAACATTGGACAAAATCTTGGTGCCGTCTTTGATGACGGCCGCCGCTGTTTCATCACAACTCGTCTCAATTCCCAGTGTTAGTCCACTCTTCACCTAATTCCCTCCACATAATCAAGGCGTCTTCTTTATCGTCCTGATAGTACTCCTTACGAATTCCGCGGGGAACAAAGCCTAGCTTGGTGTAGAGGGCTTGGGCACTGAAGTTGGACACCCGAACTTCGAGCGTCATGGCAACCGCACCTCGTTCCACCGCGAGTTTGGTAATCATATCCATGAGACCCTGGCCAATACCTTGCCTCTGGAAGGATGGATCAACCCCAATATTGGTGATATGGCCTTCATCCAAGATGATCCACACTCCAGCATACCCCACAATCCGTTCACCCACTAGGGCCACGGCATAGATGGCATTGTCATTGCGGGTAAGCTCGCTGACGAAAATACTTCTGGACCATGGAGTGGTGAAACACTTCCTCTCCACCAGTTGAACCAGGGGGATATCATCCACTGTCATCAGCCGATATTCTACATTTGCTTCTGCCATTTTCGTTCGGCCTCCGTCTGCCGCATATAGGTGGGATTCAAGGTGAAGGCATCCTGCGCGGCCCCTTGCAGAAAACGCGTGTAACCCAGATCAGCTGCGGCACTCGGACGCAGCAGACTCTGTGAGGGGCGGACCCTGGACGGCAGCTTGGCCCCGTGGCTGATTGCTCCGTCACCCACAAAAAGAAGCTCTTGACCCAATCCCTCAGACCAGGTCAAGACATGGCTCAAAGCATCGCAGGAGGGCTCATTAAGGGCCATTCCTTCCCTAAATGCCTGCCAAAACACATTCTCACGCCTAGCGTCCACTAAGGCGAGAACGACGCCTGGAAAAAACCGAAACTGCCAACCGTAAGCCTCCAACGTGGTCACACCAACCGTGGGTATTCCCAGAGCGTAACTGAGACCCTTGGCGGTAGCCACCCCAATCCGCAAGCCTGTGAACGAACCAGGCCCAGTCACCACACTGAGCAGACCCAGTTGCTTAACGTCAAGACCGCCTTGACCAAGCAGCCCTTCTAGCGCGGGCAGGAGCCGCTCGGAGTGCGTGGTGCGAATATTGAGTACCGACTCCCCCACAAGCTCGTCGTCACGCAGCAGGGCTACGCCTCCAGTCATGGTGGAAGTATCGATTCCTAACACATACACTATAGAAGCCCCCTTAACTGTTCCTCGACCTGCTTGCCTCGGAGTCCTTGACCCACAACGATAAGTTTGCGGTTCTTGTGGCCAAAACTCTCCAGGACAATGTCCACACGTTGCTCCGGCAGGCGGTATCTGAATCGATCTCCCCACTCCACGACGGTAATGCCTGAGCCATAGAAATAGTCCTCATAGCCTATCTGCTCTAGCTCCAGGTCATTTTGGAGCCGGTATAGGTCAAAATGGTAAAGGGGGGGCTCTATACCTGTGTACTCATTCATGATGGAAAAGGTCGGACTGGTGACAAGATCGGGATCAAGTCCCAATCCCTGTCCCACTCCCTTCACGAGCAAGGTTTTTCCTGCACCCAAGCTTCCGTTTAGATTCAAGAAATCCCCTGGCAAAAGCTGTTCACTGAGTACTCGACCAATCTCCACCGTCTCTTCTGGGCTAGCAGATCTTACAGTCAGCAATACAATATCCTCCCAAGATAGGCCTAGCGATCATAGACCACTTGGCCGTGGATGAAAACTTTCTCCACTTCCGACTGGATTTCCAATGGATCCCCGCTCCAGAGGACCATGTCGGCCATCTTCCCAACCTCCAGAGAACCATAACGATCGTCAATACCCAAGACCCTGGCGGGATTGATCGTGATGGCTTTGAGCGCCTCTTCTCGGGGCAAACCGGCCTTGACAGCGTACCCTGCTGCCGTAGGCAGATATCCCACGGGAATCACGGGATGATCCATGGTGATGGTCACGGGAATTCCGGCCTCCCAGAGCACCCGCAAGGTGCTAAAGGAGAGTTCTTTCAGTTCCACTTTCGAGCGATTGGTCAGGGAGGGTCCCACTAAGGCCCACACCCCAGCCTCCTTCAGCTCTCTGGTGATTTTATGACCTTCCGTGCAATGTTCAATGCTCATGTCCAGGTTAAATTCCTTGGCAATACGCAGAGCGGTCATGATATCATCCGCCCGATGGGCATGGGCCCGCACGGAAAGCTCCCTTTTCAGTACCCTAACCAGCACTTCCATTTTCAGATCCCGTTCAGGTGCCTTGTCCGGATCCGTCTTAGCTTTTTCCAATTTCGCCAGATAATTCTGGGCTTTGACCAAATTCTCGCGCAAAATAGCGGCGGTGGCCATTCTGGTCGAGGGTGTCTTCTTCTGCCCCGAATACACCCGCTTGGGGTTCTCGCCGAAGGCCATCTTCAGCCCGCCGTCTTCTTTAATGATCATTTCCTCCACTGTATTACCATGGAGATGCACAACTACACCTTGCCCACCCACCACATTGGCGCTGCCAGGCAAAATACACATGGCCGTTACCCCAGCTCGCAGAGCCTCGGCAATACCTTCCTCATGGGGATTAATGGCATCGAGTGCCCGTAGGTGCGGGGTGATGGGATCGGTCATTTCATTTCCATCGGAACCTTCAAAACCTAGACCTTCTTCCCAGACTCCGGCGTGACCATGGGCATCGATCATCCCGGGCATAAGTACCTTGCCCTGGCCGTCGATGATGGTCGCTCCCTCTGGGATCTCCACTGCGCCAACAGCTGCGATGGTTCCCTGATCGTCGACAAGGACACTTCCTTCTTTGATTCCATCAGTAATCGTAAGTAACTGAGCATTAACAATGGCTAACACAAATTCGCCTCCTCAATCTGCACATGATAGCCATGTTCAACTTCGAAGGCGAGATTCCTGCCTGCAAAATCAGCCCGCGGCAGCCGCCCGCACAAAATGCTCAAAGATGCCCAGGGCCGCAGGGTAATGATCAATCATCAATTCGGGGTGCCACTGCAGACCCAGGGCAAAACGATGTTCGCTGCTCTCCACCGCCTCGACGATTCCATCCGGTGCGGTAGCCACTATACGCAACCCCTGGCCTACTTGGCCAATGGATTGGTGGTGAAAGGAGTTCACCTTCTTCCCAGCATTTCCCCAGATGCTTCCCAGGAGGCTTGCTGCCTCTAAGGTGATATCATGGGTGGCATACCACCTCGGCCCCGCTTGCGCATGCTTAATGGGGTTTTTGACTTGGGCTGGTATGTCCTGGATTAAAGTACCTCCCAAGGCCACGTTCAGTACCTGGCAGCCGCGGCAGATACCTAAAACTGGGAGATTAAGCTGCAAAGCATAACCAGAAGCCCATAAATCGAGTTCATCCCAATGGGGATCCACCTCACCGCATTCCACAATGGGGTTCTCGCCGTAGCGATTGGGATCCAGATCAACTCCCCCTGGCACCAGGAGACCGTCTAGGCCCTCAAGAATTTGGAAGATCTGCTCCTTGGGCTGATACGGGATGAGGATAGGAGTCCCGCCAGCGCGGATCACCGACTGAATATAGGCGGTGTTCACGAAGTAGCGATCGGGATTCTCCCTCTGGTGGCCGCAGAGCAGGCCAATCACGGGACGTTTCATGGACATGTAGACTCCTCCTTGAGTGAGCAAAAAACACTCACAACATGAGTGCTTGGGCAGGGACCTATAATTTGGCAAGACCGAGGCTAATCTGCAGCGCCTCATCGATCCTACGCATCGTGTCCTCATCGAGGTGGGCAATCTTCTCCTTAAGTCGGCGCTTGTCAATGGTTCGCACCTGTTCAAGGAGTATCACAGAATCTTTTTCCAGGGCAAAACTCTCGCTATCGAGTTCAATATGGGTAGGCAGTTTCGCCTTCTTAATCCGCGACGTGATAGCCGCCACAATGGTGGTGGGGCTGTACTTGTTCCCGATATCGTTCTGAAGAATCAAAACGGGCCTCACGCCCCCTTGTTCCGAACCGATGACGGGATTCAAATTGGCATAAAAGATATCGCCGCGTAAGACGTTTTCCACTTTATTCAGCCTCCGCCAACTGCCTCTCATAGTCTTCTAATAGGTTATCATCGTTACATTCTTCAGCGAGCGTCAAATTAATGTCAGCCATAATCTGGTACCCCACTTGCAGTTTTTCTCGCAGGTCATGGGGTTCTCTCTCCATTATATACACCTGGATGCAATTTTGTATAAACTGACTGCGATTAATCTGACTTTCCTCTGCCATACGGTCGATCTGATCCAGTAAATGCCCGGGAACACGGATCTGTATTCGTTTGCTATCCACTACATCAGTCACCTCGTTCTTGGGACGAACTCAATGTCATTATACTGGGAGGGGAGAATGCTGTCAATAATGGGAAGCGTTGCCTCTTTTCATGTTTTATGGTACAATCTGCCTAGGCGAGGAGTTTATGACCACGTTTTGGGGGTCTGGATATGGGTCTGCTAGGATCTCGGCTACGGCAGCGACGCAAACAGATGGGCTTACGCCAAAGGGATATAGCTGGAGTAGACAGGGTCAGCTTCCTGAGCAAGGTGGAAAGGGGAGCCTCACGACCCTCCCTCAAGAGTCTGGAAGACTGGTCCTTGGAACTGAGCAGCACAGCGGCGGATCTCATCGGGGACCATCTGGTGCTGGAGGCTGCCAAGGAGAGTATCCTGCTCACCGAAAAGTGCCATGCTTATCTCCGCCGGCTGCCGGCGACCTCCCTCACCTCCTTCCTGCGAGACTTGAGTGCCAGCGCATCTGCACTTAGCATCCCGGTGCCCCAGCCTCCCCCTGACCCGGATTTGGCCTATCTCACCGCCAAAGTTCTCCTCCACCGGGGAATGACGAGGGACGCGCAGAAGATCGTGGAAAAATGGTTGTCAAGCCCCTGTCCGCCCCTTGCGCGCATCCGCCATCTCTCTCTATTATGTCTGATCTACAGGGAACTAGCCGAGTCAGGCAAAGAGCAGGAGGCCCAGGATGCTCTGCGCAGAACCCTGCTAGAGCTTGACCATCAAGAGCTCCTCGATACCCTGCCCGATGCCTGCAGCCTGACTGCAAGCGATCTGGAGCTGCTAAAAGTAAGCGCCCTGGTCCGCAAGGGCAATTTGCTCTAAAGCACACAAGAAAAACCACCCAGGAGACCCGGGTGGTTTCTTTTTACACTCATCTAGAATGATTCTAGAAAGGTACTTCGATGGACAGCTTGAGCAAGCTCTCTGGAGCATCTCCAAATACTTTCTTACCCTGGAAGTTGAGGGTGGTATCGCTGGCGCCAATCTTGTAGCTGGCCGCCAAGTTGATTGTGGTTGTAGTGGTTGTCTCTACTGCTGGCTCTTCTTCCTCTGTCGCTGCGACTTCCTCGACTTCGGCCAGTACAAACTTGACAGAAGGTTTAATGGTCAGCTTGGAGAAAGGTACGATTTTTCCAAGAACGCTGGCTTCGAAATTCTTGCCACCGGTGTACTTGGCTTGCCCTTTCACCCAAACCATATCGGCCACGACAGGGCTGGCTGCATCTACTTGTACATTGTCAAACCCAAGGTCGACAAACTCCACGCTGGCACCAAAGGCTGGGGCATCGTTGGTTGCCCAGACATCTTTGTCCTCTTTGAACAAATCGGCATAGGCGACCGTCTCGCTCATGCGATACTTCGCACCAAAGCTGATTTCGTTACTGTTGTCGTCATCCTGAACGATGGTGTAGCTTCCACTTGCTGTAACTTGGAATGCGCTTTCGGTGTAGGTTGCTCCACCGGCAAGAACAGTCTCCTTAGCGGTCAAGCTGTCGCCTGCCCAATGCTCACTAGCATGGGTTACGCTTGCTTCGAGGTTCAACGGTTCGATCACATCAGCGTCTGCACCAAAACCAACGGCAAAACCAAGATCTTCGCCCAAGGTGACACCGGCAGCGGCCTCTAGATTAACATCCATATCGCCGGCGGCGATGGTGGTATCAACATCAGCTGCGATTACATTCTTCGCATCTGTTTCGCTCCAATCACGGAGATAGGCTAGGCCAACGTTGAAGCCCTCAATTTCCGCGTCCACAAAGGCACGAACGGCGGCAGGAGGTGTGAGGTCGATGGTTACTGTTGCCAGATCCATCACAGGAACCTCAAGGCGTGCACGCATATCGGTCGCCTTTTTGGCTGCTTTGACTAGGCCAAAGTTGACTCCTTTGTCACTGAGTTCCTGGCCATTACCCCAAGCCCAAGCACTGAAATAGTCATCATACAAGCCTAGCTTGTATTTGCCTAATTCAAACTTGCTGTCCGTAAGACTGATACCGCCACTGAACTCCCAGTTGAGGACATCGTCTGTTTCGTCCTTATTGCTTCCAGAAATCGTGACCTCGAATCCAGGTGTCAGCGTGTAATCTTCCGTAAACACTCTGAAACTGTCCATTTGAGCTGTGGCGGTGAATTTTCCGCTAAAGCTGACTGCAGCCATTGCACTGCTGGCAAACGCCATGACGAGCACAAGGGTGATCACTAATACTCTCTTCATTCTTTTTCCCCCTCAGTTTTTCACAGATAATTGTTTGCTTCTATCTGCACTACCTTTGGGATGGTGGGGAAAAGTCTCCATGTTTCCTTTTCGCCCCGTTTTCCTAGGGTAATGCCTTTATCTCCCACTTGGCAACTGGACTCTGAGTGGGCACCTCCCTTCCTTACCAGTACCTTTGAGGAGCATAAAGCAGATTGCTATAGCAATATTTGACAAGGAACGAGTAATTCCTTCCGAGCTAGGAAGTTTTTTTCCTGCTACCCCCAGAAAATCCAAATTCAGCTACATATTCTATATGTATGCGCAGATACCTTCCTCTTACCCGAGAAACGCGAAAAATGGCTCCTTAGCGCAAGGAGCCATTTTCTGTCTTACCTGTGTTTCAGATTAGAATTCAACCTTCATACCAGCGTTGAAGGTGGTACCAGCATGACGGGCATGCTCGATGCCGAGGTTTACGCCATTGGGTGCAGCAAACTTCGCGCCCACTTTGTAACCTACAGAGTCCAGATCCAGCTTCGAGGTGGATACCTCAGCGCTGAGTTCCAGTCCGTCCACGGCCGGTACGATACCAAGGGTAGTCTTGGCACCAAGGGTGTGCATCAGAGTTCTCTCGTCTCCACCTGTCCATTTGCCTTCGTAGCTGGCATCGATGGCCAAGCCTTCCATGATGTCGAACTCACGTCCCACACCAAAGGTTGTGGTCTTGGTAGCAATGGAGCTCACTGCAGGTACTGCAAGAACAGTTTCTACGTTGAACTTGAAGCCTTCGTACTCGGTACCAGCACCAATGCTTGCTTCAGCAAACATTTGGTCATAGGCCGCATTCATGCTGATGCCTTGCTGCTCCGTCTCAAATCCTACGAAGAGACCAGAGTCTTTTTCCCGGGCCAAGTGTACCCAGTCGTGCTCGGCTGTTTCCTCTTTGGTCTTCTCAGCCACGTAGTGCGGTGTAAACCCTGCGGTAATATGCTTGTAACCGGCTACTACATTGGTGTTCTCTGCCAACTCATAGTCAGCTCTCAGTGTCCACAGATTATCCATCTTCAAACCAGAATCGTCGGTGTGGTCAACGGCCAAATTACCGGCAACCAGCAAGCCTTCGATTGGAGCGGCGGCCGCATCAACTTGGACACGAAGGATTTCCCGATCGTTGATCAGCGATGCGCCAAGGGCTACATCATCAAGCAAGTACAGATCCGAGCGAAGACCCACAACATGACCGCGCTCTCCAGCCAGGGCATAGAAGCCGCTTAGCCCAAGAACGTCCAAGTCGATACCGCTAATGCTGATACCACTCTGGTCAGCCAAAGCAGCATAAGGGCTGTAGCCGATATCCAGGGTGCCAAAACGGGTTGTGGCTTCAGGACCGCCATGCCAGAAAGGTCCATCAGCTTCAATGAACGCCTGTTTTAGAGCAATGTCGCCCAGAGTAATACCGCTGGGAACCAAGTCTTCATTCTTTTCCTTCAAACCGAACTCTACGCCGGCACGAATTCGATCCTGTGCTGCGCTTACCCCAAGATTGAGGGAGAGTTCCGAACCGGGAGTTACCTCCACATCTTTGCCTTCTTGCTTGTTCACTTCAATGCTTGTCTCAATGGAACCGCCAAAGTCCAGGCCGGCAGCGGATACTGGGGCCATGGCAACCAAGGCGATGATCAAAGACAAAACGATTGTTTTTCGCATATTTCTTATCCCCTTTTTTGTTTGTCATATCTTCCAGTGCAATCCATCCGTGCTGCAAGAAGAGAATGGCCGGGGAGTCTCCATGTTTCCTCACCCTAATTCTCCGTAGATGATTGGAATGCGTTCGCACTGCAGCTGGTCTAGGCAGCTCAAGGGGTGCACCTCCTTTTTTGAGTGATTAACCGAGACCAACTTAGGTACTGCCACAGTATAACTAACATAAGTTAGTGAAGTCGCTGAGAATCTCCATCTCTTTGTGGCGGTACGCCTAGATATTTCGCCTTAGATATTGCTATTCCTCCTGCTAGAGGCCATGTATATCTTTCCAGTTGCGACACGAATCGCCAAAAAAAGAGAGGGTACCTTGTGGTACCCCCCAGATAGTCTCTCGTCTACCGGATAACTTCTTCCGTATCCTTATCGAAGAAATGAATCTTGCCCATGTTAAAGCCAACTTTGAGGGAGCTGCCGTCTTTGGCCGTGGTAGTAGCATCCAGGCGGGCGATAAAGGAATTCTCTCCGCTGGAGAAGTAGGCATTGACCTCGGCACCCATAGGCTCCGTTACGTCAACATCAGCTTCCACAAAGTCAAACCTGGGATCAGAGCCAACAATGGATGCGTCCTCAATGTCTTCGGGACGAATTCCAAGAATAACCTCTTTACCCACATACTGACCGAGACTCTTAATGGACGCGGCCTTTTCGGCTGGAATGTCCATTTGGAACGTCTTAGCATCAATGCTGTAAATCTCGCCATCCTTCTTGAGCACAACATCCAGGAAGTTCATGGCGGGACTGCCAATAAACCCGGCTACAAAGACGTTGTTGGGATGATTGTAGATCTCAAGGGGCTCGCCAACCTGATAGATGTGACCGTCCTTCATGACCACAATACGATCACCCATGGTCATAGCTTCCGTTTGGTCATGGGTAACGTAAATAATGGTGGTCTGCAGACGATTATGCAGTTTGCTAAGCTCGGCCCTCATCTGTACCCTTAACTTGGCGTCCAGGTTGGAGAGAGGTTCGTCCATGAGGAACACCTTAGGTTCACGAACAATGGCTCGACCTACCGCTACACGTTGGCGCTGTCCACCGGAAAGAGCTTTGGGCTTGCGGTCCAGGAGATTCTCAATCCCCAGCAGCTTCGCCGCGTCTTTGACCCGTTTGTCAATCTGATCTTTAGGGAACTTACGCAGTTTCAGCCCAAAGGCCATGTTGTTGTAAACATCCATATGTGGATAGAGCGCATAGTTTTGGAAAACCATGGCAATGTCTCTGTCCTTGGGAGGAACATCGTTCACTACGGTGTCACCAATGGAAATTTGACCAGCCGTAATCTCCTCAAGACCCGCCACCATTCTAAGTGTTGTGGATTTTCCGCAACCGGATGGGCCAACCAATACGATAAACTCTCTGTCCCGAATGTCCAAACTAATATTGTTCACTGCCGTCACATTACCAAAACGTTTGGTAATGTCTTTCAAAAGAACTTGTGCCACAAAAAAACTCCTCTCGTCATAATAGGATATTTTAAATATGACTGAGTGACCGCAAATGGGTGGCTACCCAGAACATATTATATTACATTCACATAATATCACAGATCGGAATCTTTGGCAAAACAAAGTTGCCTAATTGGCAAGAAAAATGTGGAAAAAATCCCGTCGTCTGAAAAGCATAACCTGAAAATCACCTCTGTAGAGCGAATCTCTCGATAGCCCGGGCCACACCATGCTCCTGGTTGGAGCTCGTCACATAGTCTGCGTTTTCCTGAAGGAGCAGGCCGGCATTGCCCACGGCCACACCAATCCCGGCCACCTGAATCATGGTTAGGTCATTGTTGCTGTCGCCTATGGCCATGATTTCACGGACCTCTAGTCCCATAGACTCCGCCAGCCACTTCAGCGCTTGACCCTTGTGCGCCTGAATGTTGGTTACCTCAACAAAGTGCGGTTGGGAACGAACGATCTGCAATTCTTCTCCCACCAGGGAACGCAGCTCTTCGATGCGGCCCAAAGTCTCTTCGGCTTCGCCAATAATCATCAGTTTGGAGAGGCACTTTTTTCCCTCCTCGACAAAATGAACTAGGTCACCCACAGCCGTTACGCTTACCCGGGAACGAAGGGCATAGTCCCTTGCCTTTTGGTTCACCGAAGATACATAGAGCTGATCCTGGAAATAAGCGTTAATGGTCCACCCCCGCCTCTGTCCATAGTCCACAACCATCTGAGAGAGCTCCGGCGCCAGGGGCTGCTCATAGAGAATTTCCCCCGATAGACGACGAATCAATGCCCCATTGTAACAGATCAGGGGCTGCTGTGGCCCTAGACCCAAATCCCGGGCGAAGGGTGCCGCCGACTGGAACATACGTCCAGTCGATAGAGTGAAGGTGATCCCCTGCGCTAACGCTTCTGCCACCGCGTCCCTGTTCTCCTTACTCAATTGGGAGTTGTTATCCAGGAGGGTGCCGTCTAAATCCGATGCAATCAACTTAATCATGTCGTACCTCGTTTCTGTATAAAAAAAGGAGATGGCCTCTGACCATCTCACCCTTTATTCGGCAGCTTCCTCCCCAATCCTGCCTATGCTTCCCGGGCCGATAGAGTAATCGAGCCGGACGTGGAGGATGCTTCTAGATTAAGCCGATCCGCCTTACTGTCGTAATCTACCGTATGGGCGGTTAGCACCGATCCGCCGCCTCGCCGCTCCTGCCTGGCAATCTCCAAGGCAGACACCTCTGTGGAAATCCTGCCTACCGCCGTCTGTAAGTCCAAAGACAAGCCTAAGTCGACCTGAGGCGGCACACTGACTTTGATGGCGCCATTGGTGGTGCGCAGTCGATAACGGGAATCTCCTACGACATCCGCGATACGCACATTGACCGAACCGTTAGTGGTAACCAGATCCACCTCGGCTGCGGAAAGAGACAGGCGATAGGAGCCATTACCCAAGGCGTGGCGGACCATCTTTGCTTCTACGCCTTCCATCTCGCAGGAGCCATTGCCTCCCTCTCCCTGAATGGTCTGGGCGTTGACCGAATGGAGCCGGATAGACCCATTGACGGTATCCACATTGACAGCGGTCCCCTTTAGGTTTTCGACCCGTAGTGAACCATTCTGTGAGAACAGCCGCACGCTATACAGGCGTGCTTCGGGAACCATAAGATGGAGAGAGATGGTACCTTCACTCACATGAGGTACTGACAGGGTAAAGTCTGTTTTTTCCGCATCATCGTCCCAAGGTACACTAAAGAGGCGACTGCGCAAAAGGTCACGGTCGCGACCCTTCAGCCTCTGCACACAAGTGAGCTGATACTCTTCTTCCGACCATCCCTGCACACGTAGGGCCCCATTGATATTACTGAGATCAATAGGTATCACCTCACCGGAACCAACCTTGCCCCGCACCACGCGGGTGAACTCCTGGCTTTCTTCATAACCCAAAAAAGGAAAGCGAGCCAAGATTTTGGGCAGTTTGTTGAGCTTATCGCCAACACTATGTTCAATCGACCGGGAGAAGCGTTCGGTAGCCACTTCTACCTTGGAAGCGAAGTCTTCCCCCATTTTTTCCAGACGGGCCCAAGGGTCCTCCTGCGACTCCGATCCGGAAAAGTCCGTCTTGCTCCCCAGGGCCGTGAGCAAGGCCTCTGCTTCCTCCGCTGTGATCTTACCTTCTTCTAGCATGCGCAATATCATTCTTTGTTCCTCATGCAAAACGATGACCCCCTTCCTAATTCTGCAGAAGCCTGATGGCCTCTTCTGAGGTTATTTCCCCCTTATCCAGGGCTTCAATAATTTCCTTGCGCCTCTGACTCTGCTCCCGTTCCACACGATAGCCCAGCGCCTCCAGGACAGCATCGAGACGACTGCGCACGGTGGGATAGGATATTCCCAGCAGCCTTTCCACTTCTTTAATGTTACCCCTTGAGGTCATAAAGACTTCAATGAACTGACGCTGCTCTTCTGTGAGGCGGCAGAATTTGCAGGCATCAAACTGTCCTTCGATGGTCGTGTGGCACTTTGAGCAGTGCAGTTTGGTCACCTGCAGGGCCCTGCCGCAGACAGGACACTTGGTTAGTATGAGATTAGCCAATTGACTCACCACCTTTATGAATTAAAGTTCCGGTCTTAATATCTCCAACTCTGATTCATATTTTAAACCTGGAACTTCAGTTTGTCAATATATTCCTTTAAGATTATTAAACGGAAAAAGCTCCGGTTTTTAGGCCGGAGCTCTGACGGGCAAATGTGATCAGGTTAAAACCAAAAGGTCACTCCACCCCCGACAAGGGTATCGCTGTGTTCTGTTGATGTCTTGTAGTACCGAACTGTACCCTGCAACCCCAAATCGTCCATCACCTGGTAAGAAAGGGTAGCTCTTGCGCTAAAGAGATGCCCCAACTCCTCCTCGTCCTCTTTATACTTGGGGGCATAGCTCAAATCGGCGAGTAAGGACAGTTTTTCCATGGGCATCACCTTTAGTCCAAACTTCCCATAGATGCCGCTTCCCCGCACGGTCTCGGAGCTCTCTTCCCTCAGCTGCAGAAACCCTGCTCCTACGAAGAGTTCCATTTCTGACTCCGCCACCGGCCGGTACAGCCCGCCTATGCTCCACAACTGCCGGCTTGAAGTGATTTCCTCTTCCTCCGCCTCCTTGGCCCTGGTGCTCAAAAACGTACCATCCACAAGGACCTGTTCAACCAGCTCTGCCAGGGCGTGGGCGGAAAACCCCTGGCTTCCGGAGCCCCCGATGCCAAAAAGATAACTTACGTCACCCTCAAAGGGCGCAGCAGAGGCCACGAAGTTTGTTGAGACAAGAAGTACAAGGAATACCAGCATAAAACAAATTGGCTTTTTCACGATTCCTACCTCCCAACATGGTATAGTGTCTAGTTCTCGAAACAGGAGACAAAACCTTCCGGGTCTAGCAGGTTTTGGATCACATAATCACGAATTTATGTCGTGTTTAAAGCCATCAAGGAGGAGAAACCGAAATGCGTAAACGGTATAATTTAAGAGGGCTCCCCGTACTCATCCTTGGCTGCCTGCTGCTGATCTCCCAGACGGCCTCTGCCGAGCTCCTCGCCGGCGTTGATCTGGGGTACGGACGCACCAGCTATGCGCAGGTTCTCGGTGGGGGTAAGCTGAACAATAGCGAATGGTCCGCGGGCATTTGGGCCAGGTACGACTACGAGGATTTGCTTTTTACAGGGCTTTACCATGGCAGCCTAGGGCTGAGGGGCGTCAACACCAGTAGGCATCTGGCCCATGTTGGCGCCAATTATCGTTTCTTAGAAGAAGATGCACTGCAAGTTTTCGGCGGGCTAGGCTACAGCTTGGTCTCCATCCGTTTTGAAACGCCAGAGGTGGACTCGGGTCAGCTTAACACCCTGACGGGTCACGGCTTCACAGGTCAAGTAGTGGTGGACATCGCCATCAGCGATCAAGTGCGCACCACTGCCACAGTGGCGGCTAATCCTTGGGCGAGGTGGTCGCACCGAACAGAGGCCTCCACCAATCATGATGTTGGGTCCGGCTCTACGTTCTTCTACCGGCTGGAAGTGTCGTATCACCTCTCCGATGACTTCGGAGCAGAACTGAGCCTGCTGGGGAACAATTTTGGTGTTAAGGGTGATGCGCCGGTAGGCACCAAAGGCAGTTCAGCCAGCGTCAACCTGGGCGTAACCCGGCGCTTCTAGCGGCTAGGCTAACCGCGCAAAACGACCCCGAGCCTGGGGTCGTTTTCTCTGTCCCTATTCTGCCCGCACCTAGGAATTTTCCCTCCTGATCTGCTCCCATCCCTTGGGGGCGTTGAGAGTCAGGTCCAGGGCAAGGACATCTGCTGGGGACCCTTGGCTTCAAACTGGCGCAGATAGTCAAAACAACCCTGAACGCTGCTGAGGATGTCGTTTTTTGCACAGAGCTCCCGAAAAATGCCCATCAGTCTCTCGTTTCTGGGACTGACCACCTGATATAGTTTTCCATACTTCGCCATGTACCTTTCCTTCATTCCCGGAAAGTGCCGGTCAAGTTGGGCATAGAAATACTCTCTGTTTCCGTCTCGGAGCGTTAACCCCATACCAAAGCAGATGATCCCGTGCACCTGCGCTGCAATGCAGTAGTCCATAACGCCCCGCAAATTCTCTTCCGTGTCATTGATCCAAGGCAGTATCGGGTCGAGCCAGACAAGCGTGGGAATCCCTCGATCGCGCATGATTTTTAGCACTTCAAAGCGCTCCTTTGTTGTGCTCACATTGGGTTCCAGGACTTTGCACAGCTCTTCGTCATAGGTGGTGAGGGTGATCTGCACCACGCACTTGGTCTTTTCGTTGATGGCCGTCAGCAAATCTAAGTCCCGCAAAATGCGGGCCGACTTCGTCTGAATGGCCAAGCCAAATCCGTGATCACAAATTACCTCCAAACACCTTCTCGTCAGCTGAAGCTGCTCCTCCAGATGAATATAGGGATCGCCCATAGCCCCTGTGCTAATCATGCATTTTTTGCGCTTCTTCCTCAGGGCTTGATCCAGAAGTTCAGGGGCATTGATTTTGACCTGCACATCCTCAAAATCGTGATCCATCTGATAGCATTTACTGCGCGAGTCACAGTAAATGCAGCGGTGAGTGCAGCCGCGATACATGTTCATCCCGTTTTGAGCTGACAGTATGCCTTTCGCTTGCACCTTGTGCATGAGTCTCGATCCTTTCCTTCCTGGCAAGGTCGTGCCTGGCTATCTGTACGAAAACGCAGGCTGAGAGCAGACGCCGCCTCTTGGTGCGGGAACCAGAGAACTGGACGCCGAAACCCCTGTTGTCAGCGAGCGAAGCAACTCAAAAGCTTTTAGGGGCATGGGTTTTCCCATAGAGCTCATAGTGGAAGTGGATTTAGAACACAACGTATCCGAGCACTTTACCGAGAATCTAAAAGAAGCTGTGGACTTCCTGGTAAAAGAAGGCTAGCTGCAGCTAGCTCTGTTGCAGATGCTGATAGATCTCCGCAGCCAGTTTGGCACTGATGCCTGTCACTTCGCTGAGTTCGTCTAAAGTGGCGGCTCGGATCTTCTTAATCGTGCCGAAATGCCGAATGAGTTCCTTCTTGCGTTTCGGCCCCACTCCAGGGATCGCATCCAAGACGGAACCCCGGGTGGCCTTACCTCGCAAATTGCGGTGATAAGTGAGGGCAAAGCGATGAGCCTCATCCCGGATCCTGCGCAAGAGGAGCAGTCCCGGTGAGTCAAGGGGCCAAACCACCGGCTGCGACTGCCCCTCCAGGTAGATTTCTTCTCGCTTTTCCGCCAGGGATAAAAAAGGAATAATCAAGTCCAGCTCCTGCCTTACCTCCAAGGCTACTCCCAATTGCCCTTTTCCCCCGTCAATGAGCACAAGATCGGGAAATGCAGCAAACTTCTGCTCCAGAGACTCCCCGGACTGCTCCTGTAATCCCCGCCTAAATCTGCGTCCTACCGCCTCCCGCATCGCCGCGTAATCATTGGGAGCTCCTTCCACCCCTCGAATCCGAAAACGGCGGTAATCCGAACTCTTGAAGTCCCCGTTTTCCCAAACCACTAAGGACGCCACAACATTGCTACCTTGTAGATTGGAGATATCAAAGGCTTCGATCCGATTGGGGGGCTCAGGCAGCTGCACGAGCTCCTGCAGGTCTTGAAGGGCTCGCTCCAGAGCCCTTTGTTTGAAGCTGCCGCGGCTGCGGGTCTCATCCAAAACAATCTGAGCATTCTTGATTACCAAGTCAAGCAGATGCTTCTTGGCACCCCGCTGGGGACGGCGCAAATAGACTCGGCTGCCCCTGAGATTCCCCAGCCAATCCTCCATAACCGCCGCTTGATCCACAGCTACCGGAGTGAAGATTTCCCGGGGGATATACGATGCTTCCTCGTAGTATTGCTGGAGAAATCCCCGCAGAATCTCTCCTTCTTCTTCATCGGCCGAGCATTCTAGTAAGAAGTGCTCCCGGCCAATGAGTTTCCCGCTGCGCACAAAAAACACCTGAGCACAGACTAGTTCGCCATGGCGGGCATAGCCCACATAGTCTTGATCTTCCGCGTGCTCCGCCACGATCTTCTGTTTCTCTGCCAAAGACTGGAGTCCCCTGATTTGATTGCGAAAGCGGGCGGCCTTCTCATATTCCAGGCGTTCGGAGGCTTGATGCATTTCCTTGGTCAATTGCGGAATGAGGCGATCAATCCGTCCCTCCAGAAACAACAACACCTCGCTAATCATGGTGCCGTACTCTTCCTTGCTGACCAGGCCCGCACAGGGGGCTAGACAGCGTCCAATGTGATAGTTAAGGCAGGGCCGTTCCTGTGCTCCCTCTTCAATCGCTTTATTGCAACTGCGCACCGGAAAAAGAGTGCGCAAAAAGGCCAAGGTCTTCTTGACCACAGTGACATCGGTGTAAGGGCCGAAGTAACGGGCACCGTCCGGCAGGCGTTTGCGGACCATCAGCACCCGAGGAAAGGTCTCCTGGACGGTCACTTTGATATAGGGGTAGGTCTTATCGTCTTTCAGCCTCACATTGTAACGGGGAGAATGCTTTTTGATCAGGTTGTTCTCCAAGATCAGGGCTTCCATCTCTGAATCAGTTACAATGTACTCCAAATCAGCAATATGCTCCACCAGTGCCTGCACCTTGATGGGCTGGGTGCTGGACTTTTGAAAGTAGGAGCGCACCCGGTTGCGCAAATTGACGGCCTTGCCCACATAGATAACCTCTCCCGCTTCATTCAGCATGAGATAGACTCCGGGATCCGTTGGCAGCAGGGCTAATTTATCTTGAAGATCCATGCACTCACCTCCGCGACAACCGCCGGTCACTGAGAACTTTTTGCAGAAACTGCCCCGTATAGGATGTGGGTACCTGGGCCACTTCTTCCGGCGTACCTTGGGCCACAATGGTTCCGCCCCGCTCTCCGCCCTCGGGACCTAAGTCGATAATGTAGTCGGCGGTTTTGATTACATCAAGATTGTGCTCAATCACCACCACCGTATCACCGGCGTCCACCAGACGCTCCAGCACTGTCAACAGTTTGCGAATGTCTTCGAAATGGAGTCCAGTGGTGGGCTCATCCAAGAGATAGAGTGTCTTCCCATTACTCCTGCGGCTGAGCTCCGTGGCGAGCTTCACCCTCTGAGCTTCCCCGCCGGAGAGCTCTGTGGCGGGTTGTCCCAGTTTGACATAGCCCAGGCCAACATCATAGAGGGTTTGAATCTTTCTGTGAATTTTCGGCACATTTTGAAAGAATTCCGCCGCCTCTTCAATCTGCATGTTCAAGACATCGGCAATGGATTTACCTTTGTACTTTACTTCCAGGGTTTCCCGACCATATCGTTTCCCCTGACACACTTCACAAGGCACATAGACGTCGGGCAAAAAGTGCATCTCAATGCGGAGGATTCCATCTCCCCTGCAGGCCTCACAGCGGCCGCCCTTCACGTTAAAACTAAAGCGCCCCTTATCATAGCCCCGCACCTTAGCCTCTGTTGTGAGGGCAAAGAGCTCCCGAATCCCGTCGAAGGCCCCCGTGTAGGTGGCCGGATTGGAACGGGGGGTTCGCCCAATTGGCGACTGATCAATCTCGATCACTTTGTCAATGAACTCTAGACCCTGGATGGAATCATGCTCCCCCGGCTTAGCGCGAGCTCCATGCATCACCTGGCTCAGCTTCTTATACAAAATATCATTAATCAAGGTGCTCTTGCCCGAGCCGGACACACCTGTAACAGCGACAAATACTCCTAAGGGGAGTTTCACATCGATGTTCTTGAGGTTATGCTCTCTGGCACCCCGAATCGTCAACCAGTTGCCATTGGGCTTGCGGCGCTCCCGCGGGACCCGAATCATCTTCTCGCCCTTCAAATACTTACCCGTAATGGATTTGGGCTCCCTGCAGATGTCATCCCAAGTTCCTTGCGCCACCACCTCACCGCCATGACTGCCCGCACCTGGCCCCATATCGACAATCCAGTCCGCTACCGTCATGGTTTCTTCATCGTGCTCCACGATGATCAAGGTATTTCCTAAGTCCCGCAACTCCTTCAGGGACTCCAGGAGCTTGCCGTTATCCCTTTGGTGCAGGCCAATACTGGGCTCATCGAGGATGTAAAGTACGCCTGTTAGACTCGAGCCAATTTGCGTCGCCAGACGTATGCGCTGCGCTTCTCCTCCGGAGAGCGTGGCTGCAGGACGGTCCAAGGCTAAATAGTCCAGGCCCACATTGACCAAAAACGACAAGCGTTCCCGGATCTCCTTCACAATTTGGCGGGCAATCAGTTCCTCCCTGGAGGTCAGGTCCAGGTTAGCAAAGAAGTCTAAACACTCCTGAATGGAGAGGCCCGTCACATCCATGATGTTCTTATCTCCAACCAAGACACCCAAAACCTCGGGGCGGAGGCGCCTGCCCAGACATTCATTACAAGTTCGAATGCTCATGTACTGCTCCACATCGGCCCGCACCCACTCTGAAGGGCTTTCCCGGTAGCGGCGCTCTAAAGAACCGATCAGGCCGTCAAACGGAGCCTCATAGGTCCGTTCTCGGCCCGCCGTGTTGATGTATTGAAACTTGAGGAGCTCATCGCCGAGACCATGCAAGAGCATGTTGAGCTGATCCTCTGTGAGCTGCCGCAGGGGGAGGTCTCTGTTGATCCCGTATTTTTCGCAGGCGCTCTTTAAAATGGCATTCCTCCAGCGGCTCTTGCTGTTACGCCAAGGGATCAGCCCTCCCTCTTCAATGGACAAATCCAAATCCAAGAGCAGGTCTGGATCCAGCTCTTGTTTGGTCCCCAGACCTTCACATCCTGGGCAGGCCCCAAAAGGACTGTTAAAGGAAAACATGCGCGGAGCCAATTCTTCCATGGAAATCCCGCAATCGATACAGGAGAATTTGGCACTAAAGGTCAGCTCGTCCTGGCCGATAACATCCACATAAACCAGACCGCCGCCATGCTCCAAGGCGGTCTGCACCGAGTCGCTGATCCGTCCGCCCAAATCGGGACGGACACTGATTCGGTCCACCACAATTTCGATATTGTGCTTCTTATTCTTTTCCAGCTCAGGTAGATCGGTCACCTCGCGAAGCTCGCCATCGATGCGAATCCGCACAAAACCCTCCTTAGCCACTCCTTCAATGGTTTTTCTGTGCTCCCCCTTTCGTCCCCGAACGATGGGGGCCAAGACCTGAATTCTCGTACCCTGGGGGAGGCTGAGGATTTGATCCACGATTTGCTCTACCGTTTGTTGAGTAATGGGCTTTCCGCAGTTAGGACAATGGGGCCGGCCCACCCTGGCGAAAAGGAGGCGCAAATAGTCGTAAATCTCCGTTACCGTTCCCACGGTGGAACGGGGATTACGACTGGTCGTTTTCTGATCAATGGAAATGGCCGGTGACAGCCCTTCAATGCTGTCCACATCAGGTTTATCCATCTGCCCCAAGAATTGCCGGGCATAGGCAGACAAGGACTCGACATAGCGGCGCTGTCCCTCCGCATAGATGGTATCAAAGGCCAATGATGACTTGCCCGACCCGGATAATCCGGTCACCACAACCAGCTTGTTTCTGGGTATTTCCACGTTGATATTCTTTAAATTGTGCTGTCTTGCACCTTGTATGATTAATTTGTCCTTCAAACTGACAACCCCATTTCAACCCGTATCTCCTGGATCTCATCCCGGAGTTCAGCAGCCCGCTCGAAATTGAGATCTTGGGCCGCTCTGTACATCTCCTCTTCCAGCTCCTGAATGAGAGCTATTACCTCTTTGAGCGAACCGCCGAGGCGGGCCCCATAGCTTGGTTTCTCCTCCGCCACCTGATCCGCGGAGATCTCTTGGGCAATGTCCCGAATCGACTTCTCAATGCTCGCTGGTGTAATCCCCATGCGTTCATTGTATTCCATCTGAATCGCTCGGCGGCGATTCGTTTCATCGATGGCATATCGCATGGAATCGGTGATGCGATCAGCATACATGATCACCTTGCCTTCCACATTTCGGGCGGCACGACCAATCGTCTGTACCAGAGATGTGGACGACCGCAAGAAGCCCTCCTGATCTGCATCCAATATGGCCACTAAGGACACCTCCGGCAGATCCAGACCTTCACGGAGAAGGTTGATCCCCACCAGAACATCGAAGACCCCTTGGCGCAGTTCCCGCAGGATCTCAATGCGATCCAAGGTTTCCACATCAGAGTGCAGATAGCGCACTTTCAGCCCCACTTCAGTGAAGTACTGGGTAAGGTCTTCTGCCATGCGTTTGGTCAGCGTGGTCACGAGAACCCGCTCCTTCCTGGCCAAGACCAACCCAATTTCGTCGATCAGATCATCAATCTGTCCCTGCACAGGGCGCACCACAACCTGGGGATCAACCAGTCCTGTGGGGCGAATCACTTGCTCCACCACTTGTTCCGAGTGCTCCAGTTCATAAGGCCCCGGCGTCGCCGAAACATAGACTACCTGATTCATATGGGCCTCAAATTCGGGAAACTGTAAAGGCCGATTGTCCAAGGCTGACGGCAGGCGGAAACCATATTCCACCAGGTTTTCCTTCCGGGAGCGGTCTCCGAAGTACATCGCCCTGACCTGCGGTATCGTCACATGGGCTTCATCAATGATCATCAAGTAGTCTTTGGGGAAATAGTCAAGGAGCGTGGCCGGGGTTTCGCCCGGTCTGCGGCCGCTCAAAGGTGCGGAGTAATTTTCCACCCCGGTACAATAACCAAGCTCAGCCAACATCTCCAAGTCATAGCGGGTCCTCTGCTCCAGCCGCTGTGCTTCCAGGAGTTTGTCCTGACTGCGCAGCACCTGGAGCCGTTCCTCCAATTCAGCCTCGATGACCGGTAAGGCTCGTTTAAGTTTCTCCTCAGGCGTGATAAAGTGAGACGCTGGATAGATAGTAAGCTGATCGCGATGGCCTAGGATTTCTCCAGTAATCGGATCGATCTCTTGAATCCGCTCAATCTCGTCTCCAAACATCTCGATCCGAATCACCGTTTCGCTGCCCACGGGATTGATCTCCACCACATCACCGCGGACCCTAAAGCTGCCACGGGTAAAACCGATATCGTTGCGTTCATATTGAATCCCCACCAAACGCCGTAAAATGTGATCGCGGTCTCTGTACTCCCCATTCTTAAGGGAGAAGGTCATCCCCGCGTAGTCCTCCGGCGATCCCAAGCCGTAGATGCAGGAGACACTGGCCACAATGAGCACATCACGTCGTTCAAAAAGTGCGCTGGTGGCCGCATGACGCAGGCGATCGATCTCATCATTGATCGAAGCATCCTTCTCGATATATGTGTCGCTAGTAGGCACATAAGCCTCAGGCTGGTAATAGTCATAGTAACTCACGAAGTAGTGCACTGCATTGTGGGGGAAAAACTCCCGAAATTCACTGCAGAGCTGCGCTGCCAAGGTTTTGTTGTGGGCCAGAACCAAGGTGGGCTTTTGCACCGCCTCTACCACCTTGGCCATGGTATAGGTTTTTCCCGAACCGGTCACGCCCAGCAAGGTCTGGTGTTTCATTCCGGCACGAATTCCTGAAACCAATGCCTGGATTGCCTTGGGCTGATCGCCCTGCGGTTCAAAGGGAGCCACTACTCGGAAGGGATTGTCCACCATCATTGTCCTTCGACATCTCCTTTTTTCCATTCTCAGTAGGTAATTTTGCCTGTGCGGCTAATACTAACAGAAGCACTAGTTTTTGGGAGGTTATGCTATGAGTCTAATCATGATGGTAGAGATTCCACGGGGCAGCCGCAACAAATACGAGTATGACAGTGAGACGAAACGCTTCTATCTAGACCGCATGCTCTTCTCCTCGGTCCATTATCCTTCCGACTATGGTTTTATCCCTGAGACACTGGCCGAAGACGGCGATGCCCTTGATGCCCTAGCCCTGGTGGGAGAAGCCACCTTTCCAGGCTGCCTGATTCGGGTGGAGCCTGTAGCGGCCTTTGAGATGTGGGATGAAAAGGGACCCGACCAGAAAATCCTGTGTGTGCCCGTCAGTGATCCCCAATGGAACTGGGTAAGAACCCTGGAGGATGTCCCGCCACACCTGCTTAAAGAGATCACCCATTTCTTCCAGGTCTACAAAGACCTGGAGAAGAAGAAGACGAAAGTAGGCGACTGGTTGGGTAAAGAAGAGGCCAAACGTTTTGTAGCCGAAGCCCAAGCCCGTTATATTCATGCGGGCTAATCTTCATACAGCAAACAGGAAATGGGCACAAACTGTACGCCCGAATCCAAGAGTTCTGGGATCATCTCCCAGAGCGCAATCACAGTTGTCGGTCGGACATGCCCAATTAGGACGGCATGTCCCTGTCTTTGTGCCAAAGCTAAGCCTGAACGCAGCTGCGCCTTGATCTTGTCCACATCACTCTCATTGTCGATAAAAAAGTTGTTGACTCCATAGGGAATGCCCACTTGGCCCGCGACATCCGCCACCACACTGGATGTCGTGGTTCGACTATCCACAAAAAACAGACCCAGCTCTTTCACCACTTCAAGTACGTGGCGCATGGTGTCATAGTCAGCTGTGACCGATGATCCCATGTGATTGTTCATGCCGACCGCCATGGGGAGAGAAGCCGCATTCTCCTTTAGTTGGGCCTCTACTGCGATCCGATCCATTCCCAGGATGATGCCGCCCGGACCCAGATCCAAACTGCTATCCAAGGCCTCCATGGGTTGATGTAAGAGCACCTCATGACCGGCTCTCTGGATACGTTCTCCTACTTCCCGGGAGACAGCCAAATGGGGCAAGACCGCCATAGTCAGGGGGAAGGGATAGGCAATCATGGGATCGGCCGCGGCAGTGTCGTATCCCCAATCATCGATGATCAAGGACAGGACAGGAGCTTGGGGCGTGCCTCGGCGAAATCCTGCCGGATCAAAAAACTGACCCATGACGGAAATGAACCCTCCATAGTGGTGGCCATAGTTTTCGGGATTCAGGAGTTCAATGTCCCACAGGTAGGACAAGACCCTGTGATCCCAACCAGGGACACGGCTCCAAAAAGCAATGGTATAACCATGATCTGTGGCCTCAAGCTGGATCATCCATCCCGCCTCAAGAAAGGAGGCACTCATCTGGAGCACAGAGGAAGCAAGCTTGAGATCATAGCGCTGGGGCACCAAGACCAAGGTCTCTCGCCCCTGGATCCACACCCCCCGATCCGGACCCGCGCTCTTCTGCAAAGCATACTCCTGATCGCGGCTAAGCACAATAAAACCGCTTTCCTCCCAAAACTCGGCCGACTGATCGAGTGCAGGCATCTCTGGCCGGGCAATCTGCACCACAACTTGGGGCCGGGGCTCCAACTCCACTTGCAGCTCGGGTCCAAACACCAGACTGAAAATGGCAAAACCCAAGGAGCTCATGGCCAAAATGCCGAGGAGCACAACGATGGACGTCTGATCATCATCCCAGCGCAATCGCATCATGGTCTCACTTCCTCCCGGTTTTCCATTTCTTCCAAACGCTCTGCAAAAATCCATCTTTGAAGCGAACGTAGGTCCTCTGCTCCCCTTGGGGCGCAGGTACGATGCCCAGGGGCGGAATCTTGCCCTTGTAGGCAATTTCCCGTTGAGCTGGCTGCCGGAACTGACTCTCCACCACCAACACAGGATCAATCGCCCAGGGAGACATCTGCTCCGCCAAGGCGGACAAATCAGGGGTCTCGATGCCATTGATGCTGCGGATCACATCCCCCGCCTCCAAACCCATCTGCTCTGCCGGTGAGTTGGGATAAACAGCGAGAACCATAACGCCTTCTTCCCCACGGAAGACAGGCGTTCTCCTCTCTTCCCTCCGCTGCCCGAATTGGATCACCAGTTCATGCCCGAGGGGCGCATAGAGCACGGCGAAGATGGACAGGATGGGATACTGGTTCGCCAAGACAGCTAAGCCCAGGAGCACAAGGCTGTACAAAAAGAGCATGCCGGCACTGCGGCGGGCCTTCGCCTTGGGTAGTTCCGTCTGCGCATAATCACCATAGCCCAAGGCTACCACGAGGGGAAACAGAACGTGCATTAAGACATGGCTTTCGGGTACATCCAGCCCTGGCTGGAAGATAGGCCACCAGTCCGGCATAGCTATGGACTGGAAGTCCGCTCCGGAGGTGATCATGACCATGCCTACTAACGCAACGGTGGGCATGGGCCAAAACTTCCGCAGGGCAAATCCCCCAACTACCTTGCCACTGCGGTGTTTAAAAAACATAGGTGAGGCGTTGTGATAGCCGTTAACGAAAATGAGCAGCGATTCCACCAAGTGCAAAACCGCCACCAGTGCCATTAGGGTGGGAATGTGGATTTGGGGATATCCGGTGAAAAGGGCCACTAGACCAACGAGACCGCCAGCGTAAGCAAAACAGAGAAAACGTTGATTGATCAGCATCAGCAAAATCGCCGCCAACCAGAGGTACGCTACGCCTGCATCGCTCATGGACACACCAAGGAGAATGAAGAAGACAGTGGCCACAATTCCTCCTCCGATCCCATAGACCAGGGAGGTGATTGTCTCCATCAAAGGATTGATTCGCTTTAAACCAAAGAACTCCTGTTCGTATTGGCGAATTTTTGCGTATTGGCGATACACCAACACAAAGACTAGCGCCATCAGGAGAATGTAACGCAAATCGGTGACCATAAATGTGAAAGCCTGAAAGGTGATTTTGACCAATTCCCAAATTCGATCCACAATTCTTCCTCCCTGATTTCCCTTAAGAAAAAGGCAACCCCGGAAAGGACTCCGGGGTGGAAATTACGTTTCGAGCTGTGTGCGCAGAACCTCCAGAGCCTTTTCCAGCTGCGGATCAATCTCGGCCTCATCGAGGTAGATGGCCTCCTCTTCCTCCAATGTGACCTCCACCACAATATCTGGCTCGATACCCACACCATTGATATCTTTACCACCAGAGGTAAGATAACCCTGTTCGGTCACGGTCAGGGCGCTCCCATCACGCAAAGGATAGAGGGATTGCACCAGACCCTTGCCAAAGGTGGTAGTACCGACTAAAGTGGCCAAACCATTGTCTTGCAGCGCACCGGTGACAATCTCGGAAGCACTGGCGCTGCTGCCATTGATTAAGGCTACCATGGGCATGGGTTTACGCGTTCCCGCCAGTATACTGTCGAATGGAGTGCGATTTCCTTCCTTATCCTCCAGGTAGAGCAAGGGTGCTCCAGAGACAAACTCATTGGCCATCTGCAAGGCGGCACTTAGGGTCCCACCGGGGTTAAAGCGGAAATCCAGGATCAATGCTCGTTGGCCCTGCCCGTCAAGGGTGGCTAATGCTGTTAGCAGTTCATCATAGGTGCGTTCGGAAAAGTTGGTGATTTCGATATAGCCGATTCGATACTCTTCATCGATGATCCTGTAGTCAGGTACGGAGATCACGTTGATCAGTTCCCGTACAATGTGTACCTCAAACTCCTCTTCGTCCCTCCTGATGGTCAAATCCAGCTCCGTATCTTCCGGTCCCCGCATCAAGCTCACTGCTTCATCCAAGGTCATATAAGTGGTATCTTTGCCATCGATGGCCATGATCTTATCTCCGCGCCTGAGACCTGCCCGTTCTCCAGGCGTTCCCTTAATGGGCGCGACCACCGTGACCCGATCGTCCACGATACCTACGGAAAGCCCTATACCACCGTAGATTCCCGTTGTAGTGTTCATCATATTCTCAAAGGCAATGGCATCCATATGGCGCGTGTAAGGATCATCCAGAGCTTCTTTAAGCATTCCGTTAATGGTACCGTTTTTGACATAGGCCTTGATCAGCTCAAAGGTGCTTACGGGCTGAAAATAGTGTCTCGTCTTGACCAGGGCGATCACTTCCAGGGCCGTTCCAATGCTCTCATAGCGAGTCTCTTCCTGACCGACCTGGGTGTTCCCTTGATAGGACCCATAGACAAGGGACACAGACAACAAAGCTACCAAGGTTATGATTATTAGAGTTGCTTTTCGGCTCACTCCGTCACCAGCTTTCTATCTAGGCAAACTATATGTGAAGACTCCAGTTGATAGACGATCATGATTCACACTATCATACCAAAAACCCAGGGCAATTGGCAAGTGCCTGCTCCGGCCGGCACATGCTAGAGCCCCCTGAAACCTTCTCCCAGAACCTCATGGACGTCGTAAATGATCACAAATGCTTTTCGATCCACCTCGGCCACAATACTCTTCACCGCCGCGATTTCCATCCGGGACACAATGACCAGCAGGACCTCCTTGTCATACTTGGTGTACATCCCCCGACCATCAAGCATGGTTACACCCCGTTCCAAGCGTTGCATAATGCTCTCGCCGATAGGTTCAGGATGATCGGAGATAATCAGGCATGCTTTAGCATAGTTTGGTCCCTCCTGGACCACGTCCACTGTTTTTGTGGTGATGAAGACTGCAATCAAGGCGTACATGGCCAGTTCCAGACCGAAGGCGATGCCGGCCAGTACAATCACCATACCATCCACAATCAGCAGGGCCTGGCCCACACTGGTTGGGAAGAATCTTGCCACCAACTGGGCGGCCATATCCGTACCCCCGGTCGATCCCCCCGCCCGGAAGGCGATGCCAAGCCCAATACCGGAGAGGACACCCCCATAGATGGCCGCCAAAAGCAAATCTTCGGTCATGGGCACCGCAATTTGATTAAACAGATCGACAAACACCGACATGGCCAGGGTACCAAAGAGGGTTTTTGCGCCAAAAACAGGTCCGATAATCTTCCAACTCAAAAGAAAGAGGGGGATATTCAAAAGGAGCATGGTGACACCAACGGGAAGCCGCATCAGGTAGTAGATGACGGTAGCCAAACCACTGACGCCGCCAGCAGCAATCTTAGCAGGAATGAGGAAATAACTCACCCCGGCTGCAGCGATGATGACACCAACCAAGACCCCGCCATATCCCAGCACAAACCGCTTGACCATGACCTACCTCCCTGACTTGAAGCGTGCGACCAGTACCAAGAGGACAAAAACGGGCAAGACTAAGAGACGTTTGATCCTCCATGGCTGCCTGATTAGACGGTAGAGCCATTCTAGGTGGATGTTTCGCATCCACAGCGGCGCTCGCCTGTCCACGCCCGCCCAGACATTGAAACTACCTCCCACTCCCATCGCCACCGATACTTTCATGGTGCCCAAATGTGCTGCCAACCATTTTTCCGCACGGGGCACGCCCAGGGCCACCAGAAGAATGTGGGGCTTTTTCTCCTGAATCTCCTGAATAATCACATCTTCCTCTGGTCCTGCCTGAAAGTAGCCATGATGTGTACCTACGATCTTCAGTCCAGGCAGCCTTTGCTGGAGCTTAGTGGCGGCCTGTCTGGCAACCCCCTCTGCAGCCCCGAGCAAAAACACCGTCCAACCCTCTTGGGCCGCCTGGCAGAGCAGGCCCTCGGCCAGTTCAATTCCGGGGATCCTTTCGGGAACAGCCTTCTGCAGCATACGGCTGGCCCACACCACCCCAATACCGTCGGCCACAACCAAATCAGCCCTAGCGAGGATTTCCGCTAAGAGTTGATCCCCTCTAGCCCTCATCACCATCTCCGGATTGGCAGTAACCACCAGATGAGAGGCGTTTTGGAGTGCGTAAGAAGCCATTTCTGCCTGGGCCTGATCCATGGTGACAGGATCAAAACCAACTCCCAAAATCTCCGTTCTAGCCATGCTCTCACCTCAACACCCGGGCCAACATGGCGCGATTCTCCATGGCAGCACCCTGTAGTACGTCTAGAGCCCTTCGATAGTTCAGTCTATGCTCCGCAGCCCTTCCCAGTACATGGACCACCTCTCGGCCCAGACCTTGTACATCCGCCAGCTCCAAGCAGGGTGTATTGAGCTGCCTGCTGATGGCTGCCACCTTAGGATCATAGACCAGGCCCAGGGGAAGGCAGTCATGGAGAACAGCGAAAATCAATCCATGGAGGCGCATGGAGACAAAGAGATTGGCACCGGATACAATCGGTGCAACGGTCTTTAGTGTCAAGCCGTGATGAACCACGAGCTCGGGGCACCCTTCCTGTAAAACCCTGCCCATGGCCGCATCTCCAGGGCCAAGGGCCACAAACTCCAGAGAAAAACCCTGGCTCCGCCACAACCTCACATACTCCAGATAGATCTGGCGGTGTTCCTGCCAGCCCCGATAGGGTCTAAGATTCAATAAAAGCCTTTTTTCGTCATGCCGAACACCTTGGAGCGGAGTCTGTTGGAAAACGGGGTCTGCAGCCAAGGTAATCGTTTCCCGGGAGATTCCCAGATCCAAGAGAAATTTCAGGCTCCCTTCATCCCGCACCGAGCAGGCTAGACTGCGGCGGAAGGCCCTTCCCACCCATGAGCGCAGAGTGCGGCTTTGCACAGGGCCTAGACCCTGGCCATACATAATCACCGGAACCCTGCGCCATAGGGCTGCCTCCACCAAGCCTAGGTAATAGGGGATGCTCCGTTTACTGGTCACATCCTGCAGCAGGGAGCCTCCTCCGCTCAGAAAAAAGCTGGTGGATCCCAAGCGGCGCAGGATCTGGCGAAGATCATAGCGGGGCAGTGCGGTCACGCCATGATCTGCTCGGGTTTGATCGGGGTCTTGCGAGAGCACTAGAATGTCCTGCCGGGACCAACCGAGATCAACCAAATCCTGGCACAATACAGCCAGGATGGCTTCGTCCCCGAGATTATGGAAACCGTAGTATCCGGAAACCATGATCACGTTCCCACCACCTCTTCCCCCACTGAAACACCTTCCAAGCCAACCAGCCCAGTAAATAGCCAAAAACCAATCCATACAGCGTCCTTAAGAGGCTGACCCCCAAGAAAGTGTGGATGTGCGTAAAGGTATTCACCAGCGAAATCTGTCCAATAACGGCCACAGGGAGCCACCATGACCTCTGGGGCTGCTGGGATTGGGCAGCAAAGTAGAGGGCCGGATGCCCCAGGAACAGCTCCTTGGTCCGAGGACGAACCAGGAGCAGATTCTCCAGAAACTCCCGGGCCTTCACTTCCAAACCGATCACGGGAAGTCCGAAATTGCCTGTACGTAGAATATAGAACACACCGGCCAAACCCACAAAAGCGGCAAGAACCAGGTACCGAATGGGCACATTCTTGTTTAGCCAACTCTTCAGAGGTCGAGCCAAGGTATAGAGAGCCAAAGCAACGGGAACTGCATGCATTACCTTTACGCCGCGGAACTCCTGGAGCTTGAGCAAGAACTCCGTGCCGCTTAAGACCGTCACCACAAAGACGGCGCCAAGCATGGAAATCGCGGCAGTGAACCAATAGCGCTGCCAGCAAGTCTTGGCCATCATTCCCCACTGCAAAGCCAGACAGGGGAAGACAATGGCAGCAACCAGGGCCAGAACCTGCTTGGCCAGGAGGGGACTTAGGAATAATAGAACCAGATTTGCTGCTAGGGCCACAAGAGCTCCCCAGGGCAGGATCTTTCTCCACTCCGCCAGCAGCCCCCAGGCATAGAGCAGAGCGGCTGCCCAAATTCCTACAGCCGCCAGGGCTGTCCAGATCCCATGGGGACTCCAGGGACTAAAGGGGCGGGCCTGTCCCAGCGGAAAACCTGCTTTCTCCAGCTTCTCCCCGAGCGCTTTGAGCAGATCCAAGGAACGATCCCAGCTGTCCTCGCCGTGGACAAAGGGCCGCACATAGAGCACCCGGATATTGCGTTCCCTAACGGCCCGCAGATAACGATTGAGAATACGCTCCTGGGAGAGGACCAACATCTCCGGCGCACTAATGCCGTGCAGTCGAACCATGCTCCCTGGGTCAGCGGGACGAATCTGCGGTGTGGAAAACTCGACCAAGGCCAGTCTGGCCCCGCTCAGCTCAAGCTCGGTCAGATCCATCATCCCCTGCCCGCTCACAATCAGCAGCTCCGGTTGGTAAGCGGACCAAATCGGTTCGACATTCCAGGGTGCAGTATTGATTTTCGGCGCCGTCTTTAAGCCTGCAGATTGTACCCATTCAAACTGCTCCTCCTGGAAAGCGACGGGCAGGGTCAGAAGCTTGGCCAAATCCGGAATATGTCCTGGCAATTGCGAGCGTATGTCTGCAGGGACCACATCCCCAGTTAGCAGAATATCGCCTATGCTAGCGGGCTGAACCGCAATGGTCTCGACCCCGGCGGAGTGAAGATCCGCTATGATCCGGTCAAGATCCAGACCGGTCGTAGCGCTTACTTCGAGCAGGCCCGGTAGATCATAAACGATTTCTACCGTGCGATTGGGCCGCTCCACGTTCCAACGCTGCACAACCACTCCCAAGGAGACGCAGGCAGCTAATAGTATGATCATCCACAAAGTTCGTTTCATTACAGCCCTCCGAAGGTGACTAGAATCTGCTCCTCCTGCAGGTGAACCTCTCTGAGCTCCACAGGATAGGGGAACACACCGAAATCCACTACGAAATCATAATGCTCGCTGAGAACTTCTAGCAAAACCGAGGGGATCCTTGTTTCTTGTACTTCCAGATTCTTGAGGACAAAGCGCAGCGAACTGCCTTGATGCACCTCCAAATCCCCCAGCAGCGTGATAGTCCACTCCATGTTCCAGAGACTTATCTGGCCGCCTAAGCCAATCTCGCCGGGGGCGACCCGAAGTCGCAAGAGGCGATCCTGATCAACCTCTTGCCAAAAATAGGCGTTCAGGTCCTCTTCCGTGAGGATCATCTCCCCCCACAAGCTCGATGCTTCTGTATAGACTAGTTCTTTATCCTGCCAGAGAGAACGGGGGTCAAAGCGGATCTGTTCTCCATGGATGGTAACCTGAAACACCCTGAGTGCGTCCATACGTGCATCGTTGGCCACAATGTCCAAACGGGGCAATCGCCCAAAAACCAGTTCCCAGCCCCAGGGCGCCTCTAGTTGGACTTGGACCTGTTGCGCCTGGAGAAACTGTCCCACTTCGTCTTCTAGTTCCTGGACAACCAGGGGCACCAAGACCAAGCGGGGCATAGATAGAAGAAGTAGGATCATGACGAGAACTGCGCCCAGCAAGTAAGGTTTCATCGTCGTTCCGCCTCTCGAAAAATGGCCCTTTTCTCTCCAATGAAAAAGGCCATCATCTTCATTGCTTCAACTTGAGGAAGCCCTCAATGAATGGTTCCAAATGTCCGTCCATGACACCATCTACATTGCCCGTTTCCACATTGCTGCGATGGTCCTTCACCATGGTGTAGGGGCAGAACACATAGGAGCGGATTTGGCTGCCCCAGGCAATATCCTGCTGCTGGCCCTTGATACTCTCCAGCTTGGCCCGCTGCTCCTCTAGCTGCCGCTCCAGAAGACGCGCTCTGAGGATTTTCAACGCCGCTTCACGGTTGGCATGCTGGGATCGCTCCGACTGGCATTGCACCACGATACCGGAAGGCAAATGGGTGATGCGAATCGCTGAGTCGGTCTTGTTCACGTGCTGGCCCCCTGCACCGCTCGCTCGATAGGTGTCGACGCGCAGATCATCGGGATTGATCTCGATGGTGAGATCATCCTCGATCTCCGGCAGGACCTCCACCGATGAAAAGGAAGTATGCCTGCGCCCCGATGAGTCAAAGGGCGAAATTCGAACCAGACGATGGACCCCCTTTTCGCTGCGCAGATAGCCGTAAGCATTGAGTCCCTTGATGAGGAGAGTTACATCCTTCAATCCAGCTTCATCCCCTGCCTGGTAATCAAGGACTTCTACGTCGTAACCTTGATCTTCAGCCCAGCGGACATACATCCTGTGTAACATGGATGCCCAGTCTTGGGACTCCGTTCCCCCTGCTCCTGGATGGATGGTCAAAATAGCATTTCCGTGATCATACTCGCCATTTAGCAGCGAGGCCAACTCCAGTTCATCCACGGCACGCTCCAGACGGGGGAAGAGACTCTCCAGTTCGGCCCGGAAGTTCTCGTCCTCCGCTTCATCCAGTAATTCTACCAACGTCAAGGCATCTTCATGGAGAGCATGGACGGAATTCCACTCTTCTATAGTTCGTTTGAGGATACTGATCTCCTTGGTGGTCTGCTGAGCCAATTCTTGGTTATCCCAGAATCCTGCGGCCAACATACCTTGCTCCAGCTCCTTGAGGTTGGTCTCCTTTTGATCGATGTCAAAGATATCCCCGCATTTCCTCAATCCGCCTGCCTAAGTCTTTTAGTCGTTCGTGCACTAGATTACCTCCCATGACACTTCTTGTATTTCTTCCCGCTTCCGCAAGGACATGGATCATTGCGACCCACCTTCTTTTCCACTCGACGGGGCTGCTTCTCCACTTCGTCACCTTGATTCGTTTGGGCACCGGCCAGGCGGTCTTTGGGCCTGCTGCTCTCCGGCGAGGTCAAACGAACCTTGAAGAGCATACTGATGGTATCTTCCTGGATGCTGTGGATCATCTCCTGGAACATCTCATACGCTTCAAAACGGTACTCCAGAAGGGGATCCCTCTGGGCGTAAGCCCGCAGCCCAATTCCTTCCCGCAAGTCATCCATGGCACTTAAATGGTTCATCCATTTCTGATCCGTGATCTGAAGAAGAACCACTTTCTCAATCTGTCTCTGCAAGTCCGCTCCGTACTCCGCCGTCCTCTGCTCGTAGGCCTGCCTGGCCAGGGCCGTGAGCTCCTGCACCATCTGAGCAGGGGTGAGATCGCCCAGCTCCTGGCTCGTCTTGGCAAGGGGTCTCCCTACGATCTCTTTGTACTGCTGTTGAATGGCCTCAATATTCCATTCCTCCGGGATGACCTTCTCATCGGCATAGCGCTGCACCAAGCGCTCAAAGACAGGCTCGAACATGGCATCAATCTGCTCGGAGATGTTTTCGTTCAGTAATACACCCCGTCTTTGCTCGTAGATCACTTCCCGCTGCTGGTTCATGACATCGTCATATTCCAGAACCTGTTTTCGTATTTCAAAGTGGCGGCTCTCCACGCGTTTTTGCGCGTTCTCAATCCCTTTGCTGATCTGGGGATGGTCAATCACCTGATCCTCTTCCCAGCCAAGACGATCCATCAGCCCCATAATCCGATCGGAGCCGAAGAGGCGCATGATGTCATCTTCCATGGACACATAAAACTGGGAGGAACCTGGATCCCCTTGCCGCCCGGAACGTCCCCGCAGCTGATTATCGATACGGCGGGACTCATGGCGCTCAGTACCAATGATATGCAGACCGCCCAGTTCCACCACGCCTTCTCCAAGGACAATGTCTGTCCCCCGGCCAGCCATATTCGTGGCAATGGTGACCATGCCCCGCTGACCAGCCTGTTTCACAATCTCCGCTTCCTTGTCATGATACTTGGCATTGAGCACCTGGTGCTCGATGCCCTTGCGTTTCAACAGTGCGCTGTACATTTCCGACGCTTCAATGCTGATGGTACCCACCAAGACAGGTTGGCCTTTACTGTGACGCTCCATGATATCTCGAATAATGGCATCAGCTTTACCCTTAACAGTCTTGTAGACCGCGTCGGGATAGTCCTTTCGAATCATAGGCATGTTCGTGGGGATCACGGCTACATCGAGCCCATAGATTTTCCGAAACTCGTCTTCTTCGGTCTTGGCCGTTCCGGTCATTCCCGCAAGCTTAGTATACATTCGGAAATAATTCTGATAGGTAATAGAGGCTAGGGTCTGGCTTTCCTTTAAGACAGAAACCCCTTCTTTCGCCTCGATACTCTGGTGAAGCCCGTCGGAATAGCGCCGGCCCGGCATCATGCGGCCCGTAAACTCGTCAACGATGATCACTTCGCCGTCTTTGACAACATAATCCCGGTCCCGCATAAAGAATTCTTTGGCCTTCAGTGCTTGGTTCAAGTAATGGTTGAGTTCAAAATGCACATCATCAAAGAGGTTTTCGACACCGAGAATCTTCTCAACCCTCGCCACCCCGTCTTCCGTAATGGCAATCGTTCTCGCCTTCTCGTCAACAGCATAGTCCCGTTCCGGCTTGAGCTGGGGAACAATCTGAGCAAAACGCATGTAGTGCTGAGCTGAATCTTCCGCTGCGCCAGAGATGATCAGCGGAGTTCTCGCTTCGTCGATTAAGATGGAGTCTACTTCGTCCACAATGGCATAATGAAGCTCCCTTTGCACCATTTGTTCCGGATAGACAACCATATTGTCCCGCAAATAGTCAAAGCCGAATTCATTGTTGGTTCCATAGGTGATATGTGCACTATACGCTGCTTTACGTTCTTCAAAACTAAGCCCATGGACCACCACGCCAACCTCGAGCCCGAGGAACTCATAGATCTGTCCCATCCATTCCGCGTCACGCCGAGCCAGGTAGTCATTAACGGTGACTACATGGACTCCCTGGTTGGTCAAGGCATTGAGGTAGACCGGCAAGGTGGCCACCAATGTCTTTCCTTCCCCCGTCTTCATCTCGGCAATGCGCCCTTGGTGCAAGATGATTCCACCGAGAAGCTGCACATCAAAGTGGCGCATCTTTAAGACCCGCCGCGATGTCTCGCGCACAACGGCAAAGGCTGCGGGGAGTATATCGTCCAGAGTAGCTCCGTCCTGCAATTTCGCCTGGAAGTAGCTGGTCTTATTACGCAGCTGATCATCGCTGAGTCCCTTCATCTCCGGCTCTAAGGCGTTGATTGACTGCACAACGGAGTCCAGACGTTTCAATTCTCGCTCCGTAGGATCGAAAAAGTTCTTTATACTCTTGAGCACATCTCTACCTCCTGGGTCTATTCTATAGCCTACCTTGTCTACGGTCAATTCGGGCTCGCTCCTGTGACAAGCTCACATAGATAGCGGCAGGTACGGCAGCGCAGCATAATAAAATTCGATAGATGGGCTGTTGGAATGTCTGTAGGATGGTGAAGACGACACCAATAATGGGCAAGACCTGGTGATTGCCGTTCTTCACGAAAAGGTACTGCATATCCCGGGATACCGTGACGATACTGTTCAGAGATAAGATACCGAGCTCATGCCGGTACTTGGCGGGGATACCGATCAGCACATTGGCCTCCGCCTCATCATAAACGAGGGGATTGGCGTCCAGGAGCGGGTCAAACGAATCAAACTCGAGAGCTCGCAGGACCACCCTTTTGCCTCTGTGCTCAATCACAACCTTATCGAGCTCACAAATACCTAGGATTTTCATGGTGGTGGGCATAATGCGGACAATGTCACTATCCTCGTCGGTGCTGTACGGCCTCCCGCTGCGCAGCTGAATAGGTTTGGTGTCAATCAGCCGGCGCAGTACACCCTCGGCTAGACACCGGATCGTTTGCTGCAGACCACGTTCGGTCTGCCTGGGTGCATCGCCTTGGATCTCGATCAGCTCAACTCTGTCCAGTCGAAGTGTGCGAAACACTGCCTTTAGGCTCTCATCGGTAATATACTCCTTTTTGATTCTATAATACTGTTTATGGTTCTCATAAGCTTCTTGCAGCAGTGCCTTTTCTGCAGGACTCAACTCAGCTTTGTTCAGATAGGAGGCGTACTGCTCGGCCGGGATCACTTTTTTGGGGATGTTCAGATTCATCAGCTGCCGCTGAAAGTAGTTCAGATACAGGCGATTACTGAGCTTTCTTGGCTGATACTCCTGGACACAGTCTAAGGTGTAGTCAATATCATCGTTACGATTGTAGAGTTGGTATCCCTTCTTCGGATCAAGGTCTTTGACTAGTTCCGAACCTAGAAACACCCGGTCCACACCCACCCTGGGAATGCCCAGGGATACATCCTTTCTTGGGCTCTTTTGGACGAGAATATACTCCTGTCCAGACGCTTTGGCCAAGGGCCCTACTACCTCTTCGTACAGCTTCGTGGTTAAGTAAACATACCCCGGGTGCAGTGGTTTCGTCCTTGTTGGCATTTTCAGCCGTCCCAAAAAGGGCGAGGGCGCCGTCCCGGGCTGGATGGGCATAAGCTGGAAGGTATCATGCTGGCTCAGGCCGTACCTGGCAATCTCCTGGGCCGCAAACTCCACCTTATCCATGGGTAGAGGTATATTGCTTCGCTTGGCCTTGAGGACATAGGTTTCCGGATTCCAGTTGAAGGCGGCAAAAAACCCAATGATGTCACAGAGAGCCTGCACAAAGTGTACGAAGCGTTCGGGGTCTTCCTGCGGCTGGCGAAAACGCCGATTCACTTCAAACTGGAGGGCCGGGATCATGCCCCGTTCCCCCACATTTCTGGTCACATTATTCGGCGGGTCGGCACTGAAGATTTTGTTGTGTCCCACATTGTCCAGGCCGTGCTGTGCACAAAGGACCTGGATGATCCGGGGCAAGCAATCAAACTCTTGTAGAGACTGGCCGTGATTGGTTCCCAGATCCAGATCAATCTCCCTGCTGGCTGCGGCGCCGTGTAAATCAATAAACAGCGTAATCCCATGTTCCCTGCAGGAATCGACAATCCGCTGCTTATAGCCATGATCCTCCTCGAAGCTATCGTGGTTGGGATCTTTCCCGTCATTCTTCGCTTTATAGATGATGTGGCATCGCGTCAGCTCATGCAGGAGCAGCGATATGGCCCCGGTGTAGACCTCGGCCGCTTTCAACCGCCCATCTCTAAAGTGATTTACAGCATGGGGAGCCGACAGTAAAATGGGTATGGTTCCTTGCTGGTACACGAAGCTACCTGCTTGAGGCTGCCCATCGTATCCATGGGATGAGAACCGTTGTTCATGGCGGATCGCCTGCTGCAATAACCGATTCTTGTCCAGGAGAACATCCACGTCTACTCACCAACCTCCTATCCATCGAGATGCAGCGTATCTTGGTGAAAGAGTTCTTTCGTATCCTTGACTAGAGATTGCGTGCCAATGATACAAACCATATCCTCCGCACTGACGAGCGCCTGCGCCTGATGCAGAGCCTGGTCAATGGTGGGGGCAAAATAGACGGGACCCCCCATCGCATCCTTCACTCGCTGCAGCTGATCACCGCAAAACTTCAAATATCTGTTCTTGGTCTGGGTCAGGATAATGGCGGCCGCTAACGGTTTGATGCGTTGAATGACGCCCATGTAATCCTTGTCATCAGGTATTCCCACAATGAAGACAACTTGCTTTTTCCCGGTCGACTCCACAAATTCGGCGATGTACTGGGCACACTCCCTGTTAATACATCCATCCAAGACTACAGTGGGATCATGGTCAATGATTTCCAGCCTTCCCGGCCAAGTGAGGTTCTGAAAACAGTGGGCGACCCGATCCGCATCGAGACCCCCTAGGATCTTTTCTGCCGCACCTATGGCCAAAGCAGCGTTATAGGCCTGATGCCGGCCTAGAAGTCTTAGGCTGAGATTGGGATAACTCCCCTGCTCCGTGCTGACATCAAAGCGGGTACCTTGGGATGTGACCTCCACATTCTTGCAGCAAAAATGATGGTCATAGCTGTAAAGGGGCACACCCTTACTGTTCGCTTCCTTGCGAATGATCTCATGTACTTCTGGCCTCTGCGCCGCGGAAAGCGTAAAGTCCTGCGTAGACTTGATCACCGCGGCCTTGTCACGGGCAATTTCTACAATACTGGTCCCCAGCTTGGGCATGTGCTCTTCAAACACTGTGTTAATCAGGGATCCATTGCTGGACACCATGTTGACATCATCATATCTTGCCCCTTTGCCGCACTCAATCACATTGTACTGGGTTGCGTTGTCAAGGAAGTACAGCATGGCCATGACAGCGATAATACCCACCGGTCCTAGGTAGTGGTTGGCGGGTAGAGTACTCTGAATCCCATCCACAGCAGGCTGAATCAAATCAGCATAGCGCATCAGATCTTGATCGGAAACAGCCCGTCCGTTAATGCGGATGCGTTCATTAAACTGCACAAGATGAGGCCCGGAAAACAAGCCCACCTTGTATCCGTGTGCTTGGAGAAGGCTGGAAACCATTCTGCTCACAGAACCCTTGCCCTTGCTCCCTGTAACTAAGAGATTATACTGCGCAGCGTCGGGCCGCCCCAGCTTGTCCAGGAGCATTCTAGAATAAATAGGATTTCGAACATCCTTGTCGGGCAAGCCGGGAGGTATATGGGGTAGGGCTTTCATGTAGGACGCATAAACAAAGTTCTCTACGTCGTGCGTTGTCTGGAATATGGCCATCACCTCATCGGGATACATTCGACGAAACCAAAGGAGGGAGCTTGTGCTCCCCCGTAAATGACTCTTGTTTTGAACAATGAAGCGGCGCTCTTGGGGACCTTAGGAAGGACCGCGTCAATCTAGAACTCCGACTCGATCAGGCCGTAATTGCCGTCCCGCCGTTTATAAACAACACTGACGTCACCACTGTCGGCGTCTCGGAACACAAAGAAATCGTGTCCAAGCAGCTCCATCTGCATCACGGCCTCCTCCACATCCATGGGCCGGAGGGCAAACCGCTTCGTGCGGACAATACGCGGCTCCGGTGCATCGTCCGCGGTTGTTTGGGCCTGCGCTGCCATTTCACCGAGTTTTGGCCCGGACACTCTGCGACCGATCTTCGCCTTGTACTTGTTGAACTGACGCTCAATGCGGTCCACCGCCGCATCGATAGACGCATACATATCACCTGTCTTGCCCTCTCCCCGCAGAAGTATGCCGGATAGGTTCATGGTTACTTCTGCGATATGAATGCCCCGTTCGGTCCTGAGCATTACTTCAGCGGAAAATGTTTGATTATCATTGAGGTATTTTTCGAGCTTGGCAACTTTTTTTTCTACATAGCCCCGCAAAGACTGCGTAATCTCTAGATTCTTCCCCGTAATATTGATCCTAATTGTGGCCACATTAATCACTCCTTCAATGATAAACCTCGTTCTTAGTACCTAATATTTCCCATACTGAAGCGAAAATCCTCCCCCAAAGAAAAAAATGGACTGAGTCTGCACTCAGTCCTTTCACAGTTAGATTTTAACGACGTTGGCCGCTTGGGGTCCTCGGTCACCAGAAACGATATCGAATTCCACACTTTCGCCTTCTTGGAGAGATTTAAAGCCCTCTTGCTGAATTGCCGAAAAGTGTACGAACACATCCCCTTCCCCGTCTTCCCGCTCGATGAATCCATAACCCTTTTCAGCGTTGAACCACTTCACCTTACCTAGCATTGGTAAACATTCCTCCTAAAATCTAAAACTCCGGTCCTAAATTTTCCGGTGACTTAACTTTATCATAATACACAAGCTATTGTCAAGGTTTGGAAATCAACATGCTTGGCAGAGGGCAACGTTGTCAGTTATCTCGGAGGGGTCATGTCTTGGACAGGGCTGTCCACGACGCCAAACCCCATCCCCTTCGGATCGGAAATTCTTTGATTTTCCTCCTGAATACCTTGGTAGATTTCGTGGCGATGCACCATAATGTCGCGGGGAGCATCGATCCCGATTTTCACTTGGTCTCCCCGGACATCCACGACCACAATGCGGATCTCATCACCAATCATAATGCTCTGATCGACTTTACGTGTTAATACGAGCATATTTGTCCCTCCCTAGCTAGTAGTCTTCCCGAAATTCCAGGATTTAGACAGGAGGGAAACCAAGATGAAGCAGCCTTCTAAAGCTGATAACCTCTATTCCACCTTTCTGTGCGGGCTGCAAAAATCCCCATGGGTTGGCCTCCATACTCTTCGATCAGCTGAGCCAGGGAGGCAAAGGTATGGCCCGAAGTGATCACATCGTCCACAATTAAGCAGCGCTTCTTGCGAAAGTCGAAACCGGGCAGCAGGGCAAAGGCCCTGCGTAGATTATGTTTTCGCTTGGCAGACGACAGTCCGCTCTGGGTCTCTGTCCTGCGGGTGCGCAAAACAAAATCGCAGACAGGCCGCTTCCAGGCTGTCTGCATGTACTGGCACAAAATCACCGTTTGGTTGAACCCTCTCTGCTGCAACCTCGCTGGATGCAGAGGAACAGGAACGAGGAGATCAACCTGCGCGAGCTGTGGTTCTTCCCGTGCGGCCAATCCCAGGAAAAACCCAAGGGTAGAGGCAATCTCCAGCCCGCCTTGGAATTTCATGCGATGGATTATGTCCCGCCCGAAGCCTTGGTAGGGAAACAGGGAGAAACAGGGGTAGCCCTGTACGTCCCATCGCTCCCAGCGAATCGCTAGCGAATCTAGGCAAGCCCGGCAGGCCCCCACAGGCAAACGGGGATACTCTCCGCACAGGCCGCAAGGGGGGGTTGCAGGGAGCAGCAGCTGCTCTAGTGCCTTCCACCAGTCACGCAGTGCCTTCATTGAAGAGAAGCCCCCTCTCTTTGGCCTGATCATTCAGGTGGCGGATCAACTGCAAAGATTTTTTCATGGGCCAGGCGATCCTGGCCGCGGCGAAGATGACTGTACCCCTTGGCGAGTCCGCTGTTCGACCTACACGTCCTGCCATCTGTACCAGCGTACTCACGGAAAAAACACTGTGGTCCGCATAGAGCACCATCACCCCGACTCCCGGGAAGTTTACGCCCCGTTCCAGTACAGACGTTGACACAACCATCTCTAGCCTATTTTCCCGAAAATCCCGAACCACCTCAGCGCGGTCGGGCACTTTGGAATGGCAGAGACCCACCGACTTGTCCGTAACCTCCGCCAAGACCTTGTGCAGGGCACTGCAGGCAGAAATGGTGGGGGCGAAAATGAGCCAGGGGTGGCCTGCGCCTCCCAGCCTGTCCAAGAGAAAAGCCGGAAAATCCTCGGCCTGTAACACAGACCAGGGAGGCAAGGCCCAAGCCACAAGCTCGGGCTCGGGTAGGGCAAAACCATGGTAGCGTGCGGGGATGGTAATGATCTGCCCATACTCGCGCTGGGCCTGGGGGGTGGCGGTCATTTCGACGAGCTTTCCCTGGGGTTGAAGGGCGCGCTTCAAACCAAGGCGCAGCATTTCATTGCCTTGGTACGGAAAAGCATCCACCTCATCAAGGATGGCCAAGTGAAAGCGCCGATGGAAATGGAGTACTTGATGGGTCGTAGCCACAACCAACGGTCCAGGAGCTAACCAGGGTTGACCGCTGTAATGGGCCGCCACCTGGACATGGGGAAATGCGCGGCGCAGGCGATCTGCCATCTCTTTGACAATATCCTGCCTGGGGATGGCAAAAAGCACTTCTCCGCCCCCCTGCAGAACGTCTCGGATCACGGCGAAGGTCACTTCCGTTTTTCCTGCGCCGCAGGCCGCCCAGACCAAAGCCTTGCCTTCACCTCTCAGCCAGAACTGGCGAAGGGCTTGGCTAGCCTGTTTTTGCGGTTCTGTCAATGTATACGTTAGACTAAGTTCCACAGGACGTGGGCCAGCGGGCCTGGGAGACGCCTGCAGGGAAAACAAGACACTGCAGGAGCGGTGTTCACCCATGGAGCGGCACTCCAGACAGAGGAGACAGTCCCCGCTTCCGCAAACCATACAGGGGAACGCCTGCGCCTCTTCACTTTGACACCGCGAACAGATGAGGCGTCCCCAAGAACCCTGCACAAATCCTGGGACTTGCCTTAACTCTGATCGCTGCACCCCTAGGTCCAATGCTCTGCTAATATCGCTGGGCCAAAATCCCTCCTGCCGCAGCAACCGCATCAAGCGCTGCTCGGACAGAAGACGACCCTCTAGGAGTTGTCTCAATCTGTCCAAGACATCGAAGACACGTTCTTGCCCTTCTGCGGCCTGGGCCTTGACGGTCCAGCCCTTTGCGTGCGTTTGCCTTAGGGCCAGAGCCCACCACAGGCGGCTCCACCTACCCCGAAAGCGACCCTGCCAGATGCCAAGCGACTTGTACGCCGCGGTACTGGACAGAGGCGGAGAGAGAATAGCCACGCCCTCCGCTGCGCCTAACGAAAGATCCCCTAAGTGCCTCGGGTGGCGCACCAAACACAGGCGATAGGCTCCTTGATATTTGAACACACAAATCTGTAATTTTTGCATAAGGCCCTCCTCAGACCCTGGGCCCTATTTTCTTCTCCCTATCCGTCTAGAAATCCTGCAAGCAAGAAAGCGACACCTCGCCCGAGAAATGTCGCCTTCGCTCCTTCATTTTACTCCACCATGTCTTCCCCAGCAGCCAATAGCGCAACCCTTGTGCGATCATGTTCCCCCAGCTTACGGTAGACATTGCTCACATGATTTTTTACAGTGTGCTGGCTTATAAACAAGGTCGCAGCAATCTCTCCATTGGAGAGACCTTGTGCTATCAGCTTTAGGACCTCGCGCTCCCGTGGGGTAAGGAGAGAAAGGGTCTTTTCGTCCATATGCCGCCCTCCTACCCAATTTACTCCTGTGTTGTGGTCTATTGTATTCGCCTGCCTGCTCAATGTCCACAAAAGGAAGGGACAACAACAAAAAACGGGAAGCCAGGGTTGGGATTTGAGTACCGGTCATTTGTCAAGACGATTGGGCTATGATATAACTAAGAGAACAAACTTGGCGGAGGTGGACGTGATGGCGAAGCTGATCACGCTGCAGGATATTGAGGAGGATCCCGTCTTTCTCACTCTGATTGATAATTCCAGTACCTATCTTAAGATGCGTGGCTATACGGATCATGGACTCCGTCACGTGGCCTATGTTTCAAGGAAAACGGCACAGGTCCTCTCTGAGCTTGGATATGACCAGCGCACGGTAGAACTGGGGGCCATCGCCGGATATCTCCACGACGTGGGGAATCTCCTCAACCGCATGCACCACTCCATCACAGGCGCCAGCATCGTCTACGGTGAGCTGCGGCGTCTGGGCATGGATCTGGAGGAAATCTGTACCATTGTCACCGCCATTGGCAATCACGAGGAAGAGATCGGCAAGGCCGTGAGTCCTGTGGCATCGGCCCTGATTCTGGCCGATAAGAGCGATGCCCACCGCACCAGGGCCAACCGCAGGGAAAACCATCGTCGCCCAGGCATTCATGATCGGGTCAATTTGGCGATCACCGACAGCCAGCTCTATGTGGATCAAGAGCGAAAAACCATCACCCTGGAGATTTCGTTTGACCAAGAGATCTGCCAGATCATGGACTTCTTTGAGATCTACCTGACGCGCATGGAGATGTGCAAAGAGGCCTCCACTCTTTTGGGGTGCCGTTTCCGGCTGTTAATCAATGACCTGGAGTTTCTCGGCCAACTCACCAGCAGTCTGGACTAGTTACTGCAAATTTTCTGTTGACAGAGGCCCAACGCACGCTTATACTTAACCTAATTACACGAATACTTATTTACTGCTCTTATCCAGAGAGGCGGAGGGACTGGCCCTATGAAGCCCGGCAACCAGTGCAAGTCATTTCTTGCACAAGGTGCCAATTCCAGCTGAACCAGGTGTTCAGAGAGATGAGAGGAGAGGCGTTTTCTATTCAGGTATCGAGAAACCTCTTCTTTCAGGAAGAGGTTTTTTGTGTAAAGGAGAGACCCATGTGATTGAGTTCAAGGACGTGACAAAGACCTTCACAGGAAAAAACACCGTTCACGCCCTCAAAGGGGTTAGCCTCAAAATTCCGGCGGGAGGGATTTTCGGGGTAATTGGGCAAAGCGGCGCAGGTAAGTCAACCCTGATCCGCTGCATCAACATGTTAGAACGCCCCGACTCCGGCGAAGTCTGGGTGGATGGGATTCTCATGAATCGCCTCAGCCCTAAAGAGCTGCGGCAGGCCCGCAAAGAGACGGGAATGATCTTTCAACATTTCAACCTCTTAAGCTCCCGCACCGTATTCCAGAACATCGCCTTTCCCCTGGAGCTGGCAGGGGTCTCCAAGGACAAGGTGCGAAGCAGAGTGGGCCAGCTGGCGGAGCTGGTGGGGCTAACCGATAAACTGCAGACCTATCCCAGGCAGCTGAGCGGAGGACAAAAACAGAGGGTTGGCATCGCTCGGGCTTTGGCCACCGAACCGAAGCTTTTGCTCTGCGACGAAGCCACTTCGGCTCTGGATCCTGAGACCACAAGATCGGTGCTCAGTCTGCTGCGGACCATCAACGAGAATCTCGGTCTTACCATCGTCTTAATCACCCATGAAATGGCGGTGATTCAACAGATCTGCGATCATGTAGCGGTCCTCGAGGACGGCGTGCTGCGTGAAACAGGCCGGGTGATTGACGTCTTTACCCGTCCTCAGTCTCAAGCGACTGCAAACATGCTGCAGGGATTGCACGGCAGCAAACTCCCCGCAGAACTCAGAAGCAAGGGATCGGCCAACACCCTCGTGCGCCTGACCTTTATCGATCAACGGGCTCATCAGCCCATTATCTCCCAGATGATTCGGACCCATGATCTGGATGTGAACATCCTCTACGGCCGCATCGACCAGATGAAGACAACACCCTTCGGCATGCTGCTGGTGGAGCTTGATGGGACAAGGGAGCAGGTAACCGAGGCCGTGCAGTTCCTGCAGAAAAACCAAGTGGAAGTGGAGGTGCTTAGCCCATGATCAATCCAGTCATGCTCTCTATGCTCTGGACTGCCACTCTAGACACCTTGACCATGGTGGGCCTAGGCACAGCCCTGGCCACTGTCCTGGGCTTGCCGCTAGGAATTTTGCTGGCCACAACGGCGCCCAAGCACATCCTAGAGCAACCCCTCGTACACCGCGCCTTAGGGGGCATCGTCAACATCGGCCGCTCCGTCCCCTTTATCATTCTAATGGTGGCGATCATTCCCTTTACCCGTCTCCTTGTGGGCAGCTCCATCGGTACCACGGCAGCCGTAGTACCCTTGACAGTGGCTGCTATCCCCTTTGTGGCCCGACTGATCGACGGGGCATTCAAAGAAATTGACCCGGGTGTAATTGAGGCTGCGGAAAGCATGGGGGCTTCACCCCCAGTGATAATCTTTAAGGTGATGATCCCGGAAGCCTTACCTGCACTCATTTTGGCTGTAACCCTTACCGCCGTCAACCTTGTTGGTTATTCGGCCATGGCTGGGGCCATTGGCGGAGGCGGCCTCGGAGATCTGGCCATCCGTTATGGCTACCAACGTTTTCGTGGCGATATCATGCTGCAAACCGTTGTCATTTTGGTGCTTTTGGTGCAAGGAATCCAAATGCTGGGCGATAAAATCGCCCAAAGACTCTATCATCGACAATAGGAGGAAGGAAAAATGAAGAGGACCCTAATCATTGCGAGTGTGCTGTTTGTTGTGCTGTCTGGTGTAGGAGCCTGTCAAGGAGAGACTCTCAAAGTGGGTGCCACACCGGTCCCCCATGCAGAGATCCTGGAGATGCTTGTCCCCCTCTTGGAACAGGAAGGTATTGCTTTGGACATTGTGGAGTTCACCGACTATGTCCGGCCAAATCTAGCCTTACAGGAAGGCGAGTTGGACGCCAACTTTTTCCAACATGTTCCCTATCTGGAATCCTTTAACCTAGATGCGGGCACAGATCTCATTGCTTTGGTCGGCGTCCATGTGGAACCTCTCGGCGTGTTCTCGGTGAAATTCGGTTCTCTGGATGAATTGCCCGACGGTGCCACCTTGGCCATCCCCAACGACGCCACCAACGGAGGCCGGGCACTGCTACTGCTTGCGACGGCCGGCCTCGTTGAGTTGGACTCCAAAGCGGGTATCACCCCAACGATCTTTGACCTCACTTCGAATCCGCGGCGCATCCGCTTCGTGGAACTGGAGGCCGCTCAGCTGAGCCGCAGTCTTCCCGACGTGGATGCAGCCGTGATCAATGGTAACTATGCCTTGCAGGCCAATTTAAACCCCGCCAAAGATGCCATTTTCCTGGAAGGTGCCGAGTCGCCCTATGTCAACATTATCGCTGTTCGAGCCGGAGATGAGGCCAATGCGGCCTTGCTTAAACTGGCGGAAGCCTTACAGAGCGACAAAGTGCGCAGCTTTATTCTGGAAACCTATGGGGGAGCAGTTGTCCCGGTATTCTAGGCTTTGATCACAAAAGGGGCATTCCGCCCCTTTTTTTCTATCCTAGGATTCTGCTTCCATAGGGTTTGATCACAATTTCCCCTAAGGCAAACGTCTCTTTGGTGAGCAAATCCTGCACCTGCTTGGGTACGGCCACCGGCCATACCACCTTCGTCAAGTCTATCCTCTGGGTCTTCCCTTGGTTGTTGAGGAGCACCAAGACCTGGCGTTCTTGATCAAAGCGTACAAAACCGAAGATGTTGGAGGCACTGTCCGCCCACACGGTGCGGCACTGGCCAAAGCGCAATACAGGGTGTTCTCTGCGCAGAGCAATGAGACTCTTGTACCACCCTAAGAGTTCTAGGTCCTGCTCTTTAGGATCCCAGATCATTCCTCGCCTGCAGTCAGGGTCGTTTCTTCCCACCATCCCCACTTCATCTCCATAATAGATCATGGGAGCACCCTCATAGGTTAGTTGGAAGGCAACGGCAAGAGCGAACTTGTCGGCGTCCCCGCCGCAGCTCGTTAAGAACCGTTCGGTATCATGGCTTCCCAAGAGATTGAACATGGCCAGATTCACGCTCTGGGTGTAATTCATCTGGACCTTGGCCAGACGATTGGCAAAGGAGCGAGCTCGAATCGTTCCCTGGGCGAAAAAATCGAAGCAGGCATACTGCAGAGAATAGTTCATCACAGAGTCGAACTGATCCCCCCGCACCCATTCACTGGCTTCGTGCCACAGTTCTCCCACGATTAAGGTTTCAGGATTCTCGCCCTTGACAGCCTGACGAAACTCCCGCCAGAACTGATGATCAATTTCATTGGCCACGTCCAGGCGCCAGCCGTCAATACCAAACTCCCGCACCCAGTAGGTCCCTACATCGAGAAAGTACTCTCTTACATCCTCCTGGCCGGTCATGAGTTTGGGCATGGTGGCAATCTGATTGGCAAAGGTCTCGTAATTGGGAGGATCCGTTTCAACGGGAAAACTATCGATGTTGAACCAGTGGGCATAGGGCGATTCCTCCCCCTTATCCAGCACATCCTGAAAGGCGAAGAAGCCATAACCGCTGTGGTTAAAGACGGCATCGAAGACGATTTTGATCCCATGTGCATGGGCAATTTCAATCAGTTCGCGCACGGTTGCTTCGTCACCGAAGTGGGGATCGATGCTGTAGTAGTCTACCGTATCGTACTTGTGATTGCTCGGAGCTTCAAAGATGGGAGTAAGGTAAATCACCTCAACCCCTAAGTCCACAAGATGATCAAACCGGTCCATTATGCCTTGCAGATCCCCACCCTTTTGGCTTGTCACCGTAGGAATCGCATCCCAATCTTCCACATTGGCAGGATCGTTTTGGGGATCACCATTGGCAAATCGTTCAGGGAAAATCTGATAGACAACAGCGCCCTGGGCCCACTTGGGAGGTGCCCACAAATCCCGCACGGCGATATAAGGGTAGTGAAACTGGGTATGAGGCACTACATCATCGAAAAAGCCCTTTTCTGTGTAAAAAGCCTCATGTACTCCGTCGTCGAGCAAAAAGACATACCTGAAGCGCTTTGTCTCCAGCCTGATATCTGCTTGGTAAAAAGAAAACATCTCGTCTTCCGCGGCTACTTCCATAACGGCCGTACGGGGCTCAGAACCTTGATAGCGGTCTTCATAAAGAACGGTTACCTTCTGCATGTCTCCCCTGGCCGTTCGAAGTGTCAGCCGTAGCGTGTCGTCTGCAACTGGGTAGGCATAACTTCCGTGGGCCACATGAAACACTGCTTCCCGTAGCATTTACCACCACTCCTTTTGGCAAGTCTGGCACTACTCCTATTCTGAATCCCCGTCTGTTCTCCTGCTCATAATGGGTATGGCGATGCCTCCTTTGACCTGCCATCCCTTGTCCGTGCTCCAACTTAGCGAAGCTAGCAGCTGAGGAAGGGGATGAAAGAGCAAGCCTGCCTCATAACGAAGATCCATGAGCGGACGGTCGGGCCCCCTACGCATGGTCGCACTGCAGGTTCCTCCAACGTACAAGGTGCAGCAAGGAGCCAGCACGTAGCCTAAATGCCCTCCGGTTTCCATCAGCAACAGTTCGTTTTTCGCCTGGATTGCGGCCTTGGTCAACGACAGCCAACGGCCCCTAGAGAAAGCCTGCTTATAGCGGAGACCAGCCTCCGAATCAGCAGCGAATCCCGTCCTCAGATAGGCTTCCCACGGTGCCCACTCCAGCCTAAACTCAAGTGTATTCTCTACTTTCCAGTCGAGTTTCACTCCCTTGTTTTCACCGGCTCTGTACTGAAAGGATAGGCCTTGGGGGTTCAGCTCCCCTCGCAAATGGGGCTGGATCGTTTCGAGCCACAAGGTGCGTGTGCTGGCCCTGGCTCCCCAAGCCCAATTCTCGTAGGACAACCTGAGCTGCACATCACCGGGTGTCAGACGAAAGCCCACCCTCTCGCCACGGTACTGGACACCCAAAGAAGGAAGATGACTGGCGTCACGAGGTATCTCCAGACTCCACAGCCAAGGCCCCTGATGATAGGTCCCTTTGTGGAGCTCCATCGTCTCCAGCCAGCGCCAACCGTCCTTCTGCTCGGGCGATGGAGAAGCGCTTGCAAACACCATGCCCTTCGGCCCGATCTCAAGTGAGGCGGACCCGAACTGCCCCCTGAAGAGCTGCCTCTGCCCTGTGGCATCCAAGAGGACCTGCCCTGCCTTGGCCACAAGACGCCAAGAGAGTCCTTGATCCCACAAGAAGATGGGCAGAACAAAACCCTCCCCATCAGCGCCGATTCCTTTGGAAGACCATAGTACGCTCTCTGCAACTTTAGTCCCCACCCAAAAAGGCGCGGTGGGATTAGCCAAAGGAAGGACCACGTTCAACCCTTCGTCTTCCACAAGCACATGGCCGCCGCTGCCGCTGCGCACGCGCCCGCTGGGGAGCAGCAAAGCGGCATCCGTGTCTACCTGAATGCGCTGCATACCATCATAGTCAAACCAGCTGCGCCCAATCACAATTGGTAATACAGCCTCTACCCCCCGCCAGCACGCTCGGATTATCACTGGATCCCGATCGGGCGGCAAGAAAGCCAGCACAGTACCTTGCAGTTCGTGACTACCTGATCCCAGGGACGGCAACTGGACAAGGTAGCGTCCGTTCGCCCCCGGCTGCCCCCTTAGCTCTTGGCCGTTTAAAAGCCAAGGGCTGTCGATCTGCAGATGTGGGTCGGACACAAGGATCAGTTCACTAGCAGAACTCGGTCCCCTCAGGCACAAGTTGACCATCGCCCGATCCCCAGCCTCCAGGTGGGGAGGCGACTCCCACCAGATCGCAGTGGGTTCTTGGTAATCTGGGAGTTCCATCACATTGAAAACCGATGAAGGCAAGCAGATCCCCTGCTCACCATGGTAAAGTAGGTCTCCTTCCTGCAATAAAAACCACTGCCCCGATGCAAGCAGCAGGGGCTGAACTCCCTCCCTTTCCACCCAGGTCTGATCACTGTTCAAGGGCATAATCCAGTAATCTGCGGAAATGGAGAGACCCAAGACACCTTGGGCTCCCTCCAAGATTACCTGCATGGGAAGGGTGTGGACACCCTCACCAAGCAGACCTAGATTAAAGTGTGTCTGCAGTTCCAAAGCAGTCTCAACCGATGCCATACCGCTCGTAAGCACGCCCTCATTGGTGATCTCCTCGTCTTGAGTCAGGAAGGCCATACCAAGAGGGGTCAGGGCCTTCAAGGACCAAGGACCTTGGGCATCAATCCACAAATCGACGTTCTGCCGTTCCACACTCTCCACAGCTGTTCGATGAGCCACATGCCTAATCATGGGCTCGTCCGCTGCACATGGCTGGGAAAAGAGCAAGAAAAACACAACAGCCAGGATTGAAGTCCTCATGGTGACCGCCCGGTCTGAGGCGAAACAATTTCCACCCGCTCAACCCAGCCGGGCAAAGACACCTCCACAGATCGGCTGCGACCCGCTAGGACTAAGCCGCTCGTCAAGGGCAGCTTCTCCCCTAGTTGGCCGGCACTGTCAAAGAGATGCAGTTCCCCTTCCCAGGGGCCATGCCTGCGGCCGCCATTTTCCACCGTGAAACGCAAGACCTGCTGATGATGTCTTGATGCTACCACCGATACATCGGCCTGGTTTCCCGCCGTGGACAGGAGGAACAACACGGCAAAACGAATCTGAACCCCGGGTTCGTTCGATTGGATAAAGAGAACAGCGTAGAGGTGGTCAAAGTCATCGCCTCTTAGCCTGACCTCTACGGTCTCTTTGCCCTTTGGTTCCAGGGAAAGCTCCTCTAGGTCCAGAAGAAGCACATCCCGAGCCTTTTGAACGGCTTCGGCATCTTCAAGGAAAACCACGCTCCCCATCTCATCCTGGTCAAAGAGGGCTAAGGAGAGCCGGAGGTGGATCTCCTCCTCACCCTGGTTCCGGCAGACAATCGCAAAGGTCTGCCCTGCCTGCACCTTGGCGGCTTCAATGATCACCGGCGCAACGGATAGAGCGGCCTGGCTCCCGCCACTGAAAAGAAGCAGCGCCATCATCACCAAGGTGAATTGCCTTAGTGCTGACCTCATATCGCCGGTACCACAGTCAACTCAATCTCAAACTGATAATTCGCAGGAGCATCGGAATAACTGGCGGTGAAACGGAATGGAAGTTGGAAGGGAACCCCGTCCGATCCTGTTGGAGGCTCGGCGCGCCGGAGAAGCCATTCGTTCGTCCCCAGATCATGCCAGGTGCCCTGTGATCCCTTGGCTTCTATCGATCCCTCAAGACCACCTAGACCGTCGTCAACAGCCTTTCCCTTCAACTCCCACTCCACATTCGACCATACGATGATCTCCAAGTCCTTTTCCGCTGGTATGCCTGGAACCACCGATGAAAAGACCAGCTCACTCGGGCTGGAGATTGTCATCCCCGAAATGACCTCAACTCTAAACGTAACCAGTCCTGAAGCCTGGATCCCTCCGACCCAAACCAAAAGCACAGCGAGGCAGAACAATCCTGCCAACAGCTTCTTCTTAAGCATTGATTTCCTCCTTGCGAGGATAGACCCTACGTCGATTATATACTGCAGATCTGTATCTGTCAATTGCATCTTTTCTGTTATTCCCTTTTTTCTGATTTCTCTTAGCAAAAAAAAGGGGGTTGGTGCATCAGCATACACCAACCCTTACAAAGCTAACCCCGGAGCTCTTTCACCTTGTCCAGCCTTTCCCAAGGCAAATCCAGATCCAGTCGCCCAAAATGCCCATACGCTGCCACCTGCCGGTAGATAGGACGCTCCAGATCCAGGTTGCGAATGATCGCTCTGGGGCGAAGATCAAAGTGTGTGCGCAGCAGCTCTTCGATCTGCCGATCGGGGATCACCCCAGTTCCGAAGGTATCAACAAAGAGCGATACCGGCTTGGCTACTCCTATAGCATAGGCCACCTGCACCTCCGCCCTTTTAGCAAGGCCCGCGGCCACAACATTCTTGGCCGCATGACGGGCGGCATACGATGCTGAGCGATCCACCTTCGACGGATCTTTTCCTGAAAAGGCTCCTCCGCCATGCCGACCAACTCCACCATAGCTATCAACAATAATCTTACGGCCCGTGAGCCCCGCATCACCCAAGGGGCCCCCCACCACGAAACGGCCTGTGGGGTTCACCAAGACCTTGGTCTGGTCTGTCCACAACTGCTTCGGAACAATCGGCTCAATCACATGTTGGCGCACATCCTGATAGATGGTGGCTTGATCCGCTTCGGGATGATGCTGTGCCGAGACGATGATATTGTCCACCGCGACGGGACGATGATCTTCATCGTAACAAATGGTCACCTGGGTCTTGCCGTCTGGTCTTAGGTAGGGAATCAGACCGCTTTTTCGAACATCAGCTAAACGTTTCGCCAGCTTATGGGCTAAAGCTATGGGCATGGGCATGTACTCAGGCGTCTCATCTGTGGCATAACCAAAGACAATGCCCTGATCCCCTGCGCCCATCGTAGAGTCAAAGTCCGAGTCCCCTGACCTCCGCTCGAGGGCTTCATTTACGCCCAGGGCAATATCAGGTGACTGCTCTTGAATGGATGTCAGCACTGCGCAGGTGTCCGCGTCAAAGCCGTATTTAGCCCGGTCATATCCCACATCCCGCACCACATCGCGCACAAGGCGCGGGATTTCCACATAACAGTCGGTGCTGATTTCCCCCAAAATCAGGACCAATCCCGTGGAGATTGCCGTCTCACAGGCCACTCGGGCTGTGGGATCTTGTGCCAGTATTGCGTCCAAAATAGCATCGGAAATCTGGTCACACACTTTGTCAGGGTGACCCTCCGTTACAGATTCTGATGTAAATAGATACTTTGTTGCCGCCATCCTTCTCATCCTTTCCAAACGTAAATCCTCTCCCTTGCGAGAGAGGATTTATCATCCAACTATCCACCCTCATCGGCCAAAACTACCGAACAGTAGCTTTGCAGGAATTAGCACCTGGTGAAAAAGCATTCCACTGGTTGCCGGGCTTCATTGGGCCAGTCCCTCCGCCACTCTTGATGAGCCTATTCAATTGGGTTAAGTGTAGCACTTTGCTTCGGAGCCGTCAAGAACCCCTGGTTCAGCTGGTACTTAGTCGTCTACCTTTACCCACCGGTAGGTCGGCATCAAATCCTCGGTGAACTGGCTGACAGCCTTGCGCACAGCGCTTTGCCTAACACCGGGAATGTCGTTTTTGTGGGGCGAAGGGATGTTCCAAAAGCCAGGCTTCTCGCCTTGGCGGAACCAACCAATAGCCTTTTTCGTATCCACATAGCTTTCTCCTTCTGCCCGAACACGGTGAATCACATTGCCCGATCTCGTTTCCATCACTCGACCGGTGAAACTAACCATAACTCTGGTATTTTGGGCTACTTCCCACTCAAATTCCGTCTTATCGCCTACCGCTCTTTGTCTGCTCATATAGGGCTCGGTCTGGGTAACGGGGGCAAAATAGGCTGACACCTCACCCATAACCAAGGCGTCCACACCCAGCATTTGACCAAGGCGGACCGCCTGATCCCGATTGGGAGACTGTCCCCGTAAGAGGCCTAGACGCACTAGGGCCCACTCCGTTTCGGACGGGTCCACCACGCGGTAGTACTCCGACAGGGTCTGCAGGATTCTCTGTTCCACTTCATAGCTAAGGGAATAATCGTCGGTGAAGTTATCAAAGAATATGACAGCAACGGTATTTCCACCACCAACGGTCACCTTCGGAGGCAACTGCTCCCTCTCATAACTGGCACAACCGACCAGGAGCAAGGCGATCAGCACCAATAAACTTAGTTTGCGTTTCACTCTTCTTCCTCCGTTTCACTGTCTTTCTGGAATTTCATGCTTATCCTTATTTCGCCAGAAAGCCTGATTTCCCTACCAACAGCCCCCACTTATGCCAAAACATTCTAGAGCTGGCAGGTATACAAATTATGGAAACAGTAAATTCTGACAAGCAGGAATAAGGGCATCTTGCCTCGAAATACGCTACGTCGTGCTTTTGCATGGCTCAAGGAGGTACGCCTATGCGTAACGAGATCTATCTAGACAACAGTGCCACGACTCCAGCATCGGACGAGGTGATGCAGGCCATGGAACCGTATTGGTCCATCCAATACGGGAACCCCTCCTCGCCTCACCTGCGAGGAGTTGCGGCCGAAAAGACCATGAACGCCTGCCGGAGCCAACTGGGATCGATCCTCAAGGTCAATCCGGCGCGCCTATTTTTCACCGGGAGCGGGACAGAGGCCAACAACCTAGCACTGCAAGGCGTGGCCAACATCCCCTATTTCCGGCGCAATCCAGGGCACATCATCACCACACCTATCGAACATCCCTCCGTTTTGAATGTGATCAAACACCTCGAGGAGCTGGGGTGGTCTGTCAGCTACCTGAAGGTTGACGGCTTCGGCCGGGTTGAGCCCCAGGAAGTGGCGGAGCTCTTACAGCCTGACACGAAGATTGTCAGCACCATGCTGGTCAACAATGAACTGGGCACGATCGCACCCATCAGCGAGATTGGCCGTATCATCGAGAAGGCCAATGCCGCAAGGCAGCACAAGATCATCTATCACGTCGACGCTGTCCAGGCCTTAGGCCATGTGCCCCTGGATATCTCTGGCGGCAAGGTCCATTTGTGCACCTTCAGCGGACACAAAGTGTTCGGACCGAAGGGCATCGGGCTCCTCTACGCTCACCAGCAGGCTCAACTGCGGCCCATCCTCTTCGGTGGGAACCAAGAAGGCGGTTTGAGACCGGGGACAGAAAACATCCCCGCCATCGTAGGGCTCACTAAGGCCATCCAATTGGCCGTAGAAAACCTGGACACAAATCGAAAACAGCTCTACGCCCTGCGCCAGGAACTGATCGGCGGCATTGAAACGATCCCCGATGCCGGCATCAACAGCCCGGGCGACGGTGCTCCTCATCTGCTGAATGCCAGTTTTCCAGGGCTGCGCGGCGAAGTGTTGGTGCACTTTCTTGAGCAGAAGCGCATTTTCGTGGCCATGGGGGCTGCCTGTTCATCAAAGAAAAAAGGCGTATCCCATGTCCTGGAGTCCATCGGGCTCGAATCCGAGGCCATTCATTCGGCTATTCGGTTCAGCCTGGCTCCCAGCCTGACCCTTGACCAGATTCGCTATGTCGTTTATAGTCTAAAGGAAACGGTGGAAGAAATTCGCAACATCTATGTCTAAGGAGATGCCTATGTACCCCTTGCTCTTAATCCGATATGGCGAACTCAGTCTGAAAGGACGGAATCGCAAAACCTTCGAAGATCTCTTGCTCACGAATATTCGCTCTCGCCTAATGGGCGTTCCCCACGGCCCGGTTACCAAGACATTTGGCCGTATCTACCTGGAAACCAGGGGCAATTGGGAGGAGCTGGTCGCAAGACTGCAGAGCGTGTTTGGCATCGTCTCGGTCTCACCGGTTTTGAGGCGAGACTTAGATCTCGAGGCGATACAGGAGGGTGCTTCCCTCGTCATCCAGGATTCCCAAGGCAGCACCTTTAAAGTTGAGACCCGGCGCCCCAATAAAGCATTTCCCTTAACCTCGCCCGAGATATCTCATGCCCTAGGTGATCATATCCTCAGAAACTTCCCCCATCTTACGGTAGACGTGCATAACCCCGATTTGATTCTGCACGTAGAGCTCCGCAAAGAGGGAGCCTTTTTGTACTCCAAGATTATTCCATGCTTAGGAGGTCTGCCCGCGGGCTCCTCTGGAAAGGGTCTTTTGCTGCTGTCCGGGGGCATCGACAGTCCTGTTGCAGGCTTTTTAGCAATGAAACGAGGGGTAAGAATCGAAGGTTTGCACTTCTACTCCTACCCCTTTACCTCGGAACGTTCGAAAGAGAAGGTTGTGGAACTGGCCGCCCTCCTAGCCCCCTACAATGCCAGGGGTTCCTTAAGGCTCTGGATCGCCTATTTCACAGAAATCCAAAAGGCTCTCCAGAAAAGCTCCTTCCCCACCCTCTCCATCACCCTGATGCGCCGCTTTATGCTGCGTATCGCGGCCAAGTTGGCCCAGCGGGAAAAGGCCCTAGCCCTGATTACCGGTGACAGCCTGGGACAAGTGGCCAGCCAGACCATGGAAAGCATCCATGTGATCAACGCTGTCACCTCAGAACCGATCTACAGGCCCCTAATTGGCCTGGACAAACAGGAGATCATCAATCTGGCCATGAAAATTGGCACTTACGAGACCTCAATCCTGCCCTATGATGATTGCTGCACGGTGTTCGTCCCGAAAAACCCCGCCACCAGGCCCCGTTTGGAGCAGGTCTTAGCGGCTGAAGCGGAACTCGATCTAGAGGGACTCGTCCAAGAAGCCCTGGAGAAGACCGAACTCCTTGAGGTGAACCGTAAAGGGTGATCCTTTAGCGATAGGAACCGATGCCCAAAAGACGCGCCAGGTTGGCCTCGGGATCGATCCGCACTGCGAGGCTGCCGTCAATGGCTGTAAACAAGGTGGTCACTCCGGGTCCATGACCGGCCAGCAGGCAATCGGAATGGACCACTATGCCAACGGAGACGGCCCCCCGCCGGTAGCTGCGGCCAAAACGATTGTCGCAGTCCTCCAAGGCCACGAAATCACCAAACCGCAGTTGATCAAGGCCAAGGGCCTTAATCTCCTCTTGGTCTGTGGTGGTAATGTCATAATCCCCTGAAGCGCTCGATGGACTGCCAATTCCAGAACCCATGAGTTTGGCCGGGATTCTTCCCGCCACCGGTACCACCAGCTGACCATGGTCTTCCTTTACCCCTAGACGCTCCAAAAGTTGCGGGTCTAGGTTCCGAACTGTAATCCCCGGGTAGTCCAACAATTCCAATCCCTGTCCAAAGGACTTGATCAAGATTTTGTCCTCAATGACCATCTTCTCGAGATCCTCTTGGGCAAAATCAATTAGGACGTGTTCAATTCCCCCGTGCATGCCTGTGACGACGCCTTTGGCCCCCTTGGCATCACCAGAGATAACGACGGCCTCATTGCCCACGCATGCTAGGGTATTATACGCGGTGTTCTTGGCGCTGCCGCGGTCATCAATGGTGGCGGCGGTGGATACACCAGGTTCCACATGATCTCCGCTCCAGCCAAAGGCCAAATGACCCACCTTCACATTGTAGCTAATCCCCCCAGTTCCCGGTAGAACAAAGGGTACCCCTTCCCGGCTGACTCTGTAGGGACCCCTCATGAGAGGTGGTGTAATTTGCCCCTGCACCGACAGCTTGACCAGAGTGTCAATATTCGTTCTCAACATCCTCTTTGGCGACCTCCTTACGCTTCTTCCTGATCCTTGCACATACAAAAACACCCAAGACCGTCAAAGCGATCCCCAGACCATCGATGAGTACGTCCTGCCAGGTCCCGGTACGATAGTGCAGACGGCTTTGGTAGTTCTCATCGGCTATGGCCACAAGGAAGGCAAACGCGGCCGCAATTGGCAGCGCAGCGCGCTGCAGCTTCTTGGTCCTGCGAGCCGCATAGTATACTAGCAGAGTTAAGACGGCATAGGCCAGGAAGTGACCGGCTTTTCGCAGTACCAAAACCCAGTGCCTAAGCTCGGACCTGGTTAAGTGAGGCCACAGCCTTTGCAGTAATGTGCTTGAAAAACCTGCACTAGAAGCCTCTTGGCCTGCAAACAAAAACATGGCTATAACATAAACTGCCACAATGGCCCATTGGATCAACATTGTTTCCCCTTCCGATAGGGTGCGTCTACTCTAGTTCTATGCAAAGCGGGAAAAGAAAAACCGCCTTTTCCTGCGATACTCCAGCGGTTCTTCCTTCAACTCAAAATCACCATCCAAAATACGGCGAGGATTCGTCTCCACAAGGTCGCGGGCTTTGATAGGTCCCAGAAGAGCGGCCAAGGCATCAAAGGCTTCCCCCAGGTTCAGCCGCCGACGGTCGCTGCCATGACCATCGCTGGCCACCACTTGGACCATACCCTGTCTTAGGAGGATTTTCGCCGTGTGCTGAATGGCTGGGCCAAAACGACCCAATATACTTCCAGAATTCATTTGAACCAAACACCCCTGCTCGATCCAGGTCAAGACCAAATTGGGATCGCTCACCACCGCAGCATAGCGTTCGGGGTGGGCGATGATGGGCGTGATGTTCTTGGTCTGGACAGCAAACAAGACCTGTTCAGCATAGAGGGGAATCTGCAAGGCGGGCAGTTCTACCAAGCAATAGCGTCCAGCATCCCCGTAGGTAGGAATCTCCTCTTTCTTCATCTCCAAAAGATCAAGATCCATCAGAAGCTCTGCGCCGGGGACCAGTTCCACCCCAATTTGCGCCCGGGCAAACTCCGTTTGAAGCTCCTTTACCTTCTGCTTAACCCTGCTCCAGGAGGGAATCTCGTAGAAATGCGGCGTGACAGCGATAGCTGTTATCCCGGCCTCCCAGGCGGAACGCCCCATGGCTAAAGCCATGTCGAGATCAGCAGCCCCATCATCCACGCCGGGTAAGATGTGGGTGTGTAAATCAATCATTAGGCTCGCTCCGCATTGTAATAATAGTAATAGTGATAGTCGCTTTGCCCTTTCGGGTTGACCCCGTTCAAAACGACACCCAAAATCCTGGCATTGGCCTGCTCCAAAACCTGCTTTGCATGGAGGGCGACATCCCTCGGCACTTCATTGGCACGGACAACCAAGACTGTGCCATCGACCTGATTGGCAATGACCACCGCATCCGTTACCGCCACGGCAGGAGTTCCATCAAATAAGACCAGGTCATAGCGTTCCCTTAGCTCGGCAATGGCATCTATCATAGCCCTCGATTGCAGTAGATCCGCAGGGCTGGGCGGAACAGGGCCTGAGGGTATCAGATCTAGACTGGAAACCTCTCTGCTGGGCACAATAATTTCCTCCAAGCTGGCCTGGCCAGTCAAGTAACCGGTCAAACCAGGGGTGTTGCTCATGGGGAAGATCCTGTGCAGTACAGGTTTTCTGAGATCACAGCCTACTAAGACCACCCGCTGACCCGACTGGGCCCAAGCCACAGCAAGGTTCGAAACGACAGTTGACTTGCCGTCCCCCGGTCCTGGACTGGTAAACAGAATCGTTTTCAGCTGCTGATCAACGCTGCTGAACTGCAGGTTTGTACGAAGGGAGCGAAATGCCTCGCTCCCAATTGCTTTGGGATCCGTTTGAACGATCAAGTGACCATGGCGGTCACGACTTCGTTTCTTGGGTCTACGCACCGAGCTCACGTCCTTTTTTCCTCCGCACAGATTTTCTGTGCCGAGCCTCCGTCACACTCAATTCGGGAATCTGCGCCAGTACAGGCAGTCCCAACCAACGTTCCACATCGTCTTGGTCATTGATGGTGTTGTCCATGAACTCCAAAAGGAAGGCGAGTCCAACACCTAAGAACAGACCGAGCACAATACCGATGGCAATGTTCAGCTTCACCCTTGGTTTCACGGGATTCTCCGGCAAAATAGCATCATCAATAACCTGCACATCCGCGGTCTGCATCACTTCTGAGATCCGGGCCTCTTCATACCTTGTCCTCAGCAAAAGATACAATTCTTCCATTACCTTGGCATTGCGCATGAGGCGCGCCAGTTCCAACTCCCGGGTGGGCAGAAGATCCAATTCCTTTTCCTGTTCCGCGATCAGGGTGAGCAGAGCGGTCTCCCGGGCGTGCAGGCCCATGGTCTCCACTTCCAGATCAATCAGATTACCGTACAATTGCCGATGCACAGGATTCACCGACATCGTCTCTGTACCAATCACGCGCTGCACCTCTTCAGCGAGCTTCGCCTTGACATCCTCAATTTCAGCCAGCAGGGAGATAATAGTGGGATGGCGATCGGTGTACTTCTCTCTGGCACTGGACAGGCGAATCTCCAAGTCGGACAAACGTCTGCGATACTCGGTTACAAAGGTATTCTGGGCAATTGTTGTGGAGGAAATGAGTGTCTCATCCTCCCTCTCCAGGCTCGCGCGTACCTGCCCAATCCGTTCCTGTACTTCTTGAATGGCGATTTGTGTCTCCGTCAAGTTAGCCTCTAGCTGGCTCACCTGCGCGATTTTCGCCACCGTTTCGTCAGCCAGAGAAAAAACCCTCTCCCGCTCCTTATACGCTTTCAGTTCTTCCTCCGCCAGCCGCAGGTTCTCGGCGGCCCCTTCAAGCTGGACCTCAATAAAGAGCCTGGCCGTCCTTCTATCATCTCTCTGGTAGAGGGTGTTCCAGTTGATAAAGACATCGGCTAGGGTGTTAACAGTCCGCTGCGCCAGCTCAGGTTCGGGGGACTCCATAGAGATCTTCAGCACATCACTGCCCTGAATGGGCTGCACTGTGATGGCCTTTTCCAAGGCCCTGGGCGTCAAATCCTCGCTTCCCAATATGTTGGACACCTGTTCTAAGATAGTCCTGCTCTTCATAATCTGCATGTAATTCTGGGCTGTATTGGCCGTCCCGGTGCCTCCCATCACACCTTCCAGAAACATGGACTGCATGGAAAGGCCAGACTCCCTCACGATTACTGTTGTGAACGCCTCATAAATGGGCGTGGCCAAAAGACTGTACACGGTGACGGCGAGGACCGTTACGATAAAAACGATGGCAACAATTCCCCGTTTCTTGACAATAATATCCCAGTACTCTCGTAGATCCATTTCTTCCATTTCCAAGGCCATCACCTCCTACCATCGAATAATGTTCAGCAAGGAATTCTTGAATGTGCTGATTGCGCCCACGAAGCCAAAAATCTTTGTCCAATCAGGTTTTTTGGTCTCAGGCACGTAGATAATGTCTCCTGCTTGTAGGAGGGGATTTTCACTGGCATCGCCAGTAAAGAGCATCTTGTCCTGACCCATGGCCACGATGTCAGCCCCTTCCAGGGAACCATCGCGGTAAATACCGACATTTTCCAGGGCAGCACGTTCCAGGGGCCCGCCGGCCATCGCCAGGGCATCCAGGACACGAGCGCCCATCGGCAGAGTATAGACACCGGGATTCTTGACCATACCTAACACCAGAATTTGCCTTCTCGATGCAGGTACATAAATCACATCACCCCCGGCCAAAGCCAGATTATTCTCGCTCTGGGCCGCCATTAAACTACCATAGTTCACTTGCCAGACCTGTTCTTCATTGCCATCTTGACGTGTCACAACCACATTCTCAGATCCTACATTGGACTGTAATCCTCCTGCGGCAGCCAGAATATCCAGGAGACGCCCCTGGGGCGCCAGAGTATAGGCTCCAGGCCGCACCACTTCGCCAAAGACGAGAACCACATTATTGGCTCGGGGAACCGTAATCACTTCGCCGCCCTGCAAAGGCCGATTATCATTTGCCCCCGCCAGTACATCCAGGTTCAACACTTCCGTGAGTAAGCCGTCGGCTGTTTCCATGGTGACATGTACCTTAGCCACGTCAGCATTGGCGGTAAAGCCTCCAGCCCGGCCAATCAGCTCCACAAAGCTCTGTCCTTTGGCAAAGGAATAGTAACCGGGATTGCGTACTTCCCCCAGAACCAGGACGTTCCGTTCACTGCGGGGCACCATGATGATATCGCCGCCCTGCAGGGGCTTGTCCTGGGCCAAAAAGCCATCCTCCATAAGCAGACTGAAATCAATACCTTCAACTTCGGTCTCGCCCCCTGTCTGCCGGGTCAGCGACACCCTTTCCTCATTCGCATTTTGGGTGAAACCACCGGCCAGCATAATGGCATCTAGAAGCCCGTCACCGGAACGATACGTATAATATCCAGGGCGCTGCACTTCGCCCAGGACGATCACACCACGATCCTCTGCCGGCACGATAATCACATCACCGCCCTGAACATGAAGATTATCCGCTAAATAACGGTTGTCCATCAGACCGCTGAAATCGATCATGAAGATGTCCGTTCCCTCAGGCGTGGGCCTGCTCAAGGAGACTTGCTCCTGGAGAGCATTGGTTGTTAACCCGCCGGCAAGTCCGATCACATCTAGGACGCGATCACCCGGGCGGAATTGGTGATACCCCGGGCTGCGCACTTCGCCGAGGATCAAGACGCGCCGTTCCCCTTCAGGAACAAAGATCACATCACCTGGCTCCACCGGTTCGTTCTGCAAACCGAAGCGCTCTAGAGCTCCTATATCCACCGTCTTGGCCACCCCATCACGGGTCAAGGTTAGCTCCTCGCCGGCGCGATCCGTCGTTCCCCCAGCCCTTGCCAGAAGATCCAAGAGCCGAGTCTGTTCGTCGAGGGCATAGGAGCCGGGGCTTCTCACTTGTCCCAGAACCAGGGCATTACGATAACCTTCGGGGACAAAGATCAGATCATCGGCAACAAGACGAGGGTTGTCCCCCCCTGTTCGGCCGCTGAGGCCGGGCTGGGCATTGACAATGAGGATTTCCTGATCCGAGATCCCTTTGCGCGTAATGGCCACAGCGGAAGCATCGCCAGCCGCTGTAACGCCCCCGGCCCGAGCTAAAATGTCAACTAGGTGGGCGTCACTATGTAAAGTATAAATGCCAGGATTTCGAACCGCCCCTACTACCATCACCTGTTGCTTCTTGGGGACAAAGATCACGTCATTGGGCTTGATGGCAACGGGTTTTTCGCGCCCGGCCATATAATTCTGGACATTGACCACCTGCTCCACAGGCTGCCCGTCAATTTGGCTGGTAATGACAACATTCTCAAGGTCAGCGGAATCTAAACTGCCCCCGGCCAGAGCCATCAAATCCAAGAGATCTAAGCCGCTGCCCAAGTCATAACTTCTCGGTTGACGCACTTCGCCGAAAATCGTAGCCCGTCCTGAAGCGGGGACAAAGATCATATCGTCACCCTCAACTAAAGGATTGCCCTCTAGCTGACCCTGCTCCAAGAACAGTCTCACGTCAACGGTCAGTACCTTGGACTGCTGGCCGCCAAGCTCATATCTGGTGATATTGACACGGCTCAGATCGGCATTGTTCAATGGTCCACCAGCGGAAGCCAGGACATCGAGGAGACGAGCACCAGACGAGAGGTTATAGTTCCCCGGTCTGGCAACCTCTCCGAGCAGCTGCACGCGCACCGTACGAAACTGGGTCACGATCACCGTCACCTGCGGATTGACCACAAAATCTGCTAACAGACTCTGCAGCTCGGTACGGAGTTGGCGAGTGGTCTTGTCCACCGCCCAGATATCGCCGACTAAAGGAAACGTAAGATACCCATCGGGCCGTACCACCGTCTGGGTCGCCAGCTCCTCGTGACCCCAAACGGTTATCCTCACCGCGTCCCCCACACCCAACAAATATTCATTGGCTGCAAGGGGGCCACTCCCCAGCAGAACCAGGAGTAGCAGAATGCTCGCCACGATGTTTGTCCTTAAGTTTTTCATCGCACTTTGACACCTCAGATCAATTTGAGATAGACTGCACCGGCCGCTGTAAGACAAGAACCGCGGAACCTTGCGGACCCCGGTTCTCTGGCTCACAACGATCGCAACCCCTAGTTGATAGCGGGTCTAAAATAGAAACCCAAAGTTGGCACAGCTCGCTCGGTTTCCACATAAAACTGGGTGTTTTCTACAATTTGCACGTTCTTGCCGCGCACAAAGTAGCCGCTCACTAAGCCTACGGGTCCGAGCAAGATCACCCCGGCCATACTGGCCCCTGCAGCAAGTTCCAACGACCTGTTGCGCTGGGTTGCGGTCTCATCCACCCTTAAGCGAACCTGGGTGCCATCGAGGGCCGTGATCTTGCCGAAGTCCAGGACAACCCGTCCATCTTTACCTAGCCCCCCTGCAGCCGTGGCCTCCGCAACAGTAGCTAACCCCGTCGCGCCTAGAGGTATCACCACACGCCCCTCAATCATCACATCTTCCACAACACGATACTGGACCTGATCGCCCACTTGCGCTGTACTCGAATCCACCGTACTCGCCAGGGCCACTCTCACCAAGGTCTGGGCAGGCAGCGTTAACCTCTTCACGTCAAGGTTGGTAGTTCCCCAGACATCAAGCATCAGCTGCTCGGCCCGTTCCGAAATGGTGCCTGGCTGGGCGGTACCGTAGAGGACAAGTTCAAGATTGTCCAGCCTCTCCACCATGGGCTTCTCTCCGCTCAAGGTGGCAGAAAAACCCCATTCAGCCAAGTTGAGAAGCAGCTGCAAACCGCCGTCACCCTCTGAATCCTGGAGAAAACCGAGGACACGATCGATGCGCATCAGGACGGCTCCTTGCTGCACTGCACCGTAAATGTCCATCTCCACCTGCTCAATGCGGGCCAAAAGAGAACCGGTTTGGCTCTCGCCGTAGAGCATTTCTTCTACAATGACCAAAGAGCCAAGTGGAGTCACATTGGCTGATGCATCAGGCAGCAGTACAGGGGGGATCAAAGTTAGTACTAGAGCTAAAGATAAGACCAAAGCAACACTTTTCCTCATGAACTTCCCTCCAGATCTCAAAACTTGATAGAAAAAGCGGCTTCCGCTTCCGTGCCTGATTCCATATTGCTAAAGTCAATGAATCGGTAGTTAAACCGCAGCGAACTGTCGTTTTTGAGGTCATAACTCAATTCAAGCTCGGCAGTACTGGTACCCATACCTAGTTCACCAGGGCGCATGGGATTTCCTTCTAGATCTGCAAAATTCCACTCCTGGGTCATGCCTAAATGTACCTGTCCCCGATTGAGGGGGACCACCACTCCCAGAGAAGCAACAACGGGGGCTTCGTCCTCGGACTCCGCGTCCTCCTTGAGTCTGAGGCCCTGCCTGTAACCCGCGCTCAGTGTAAAAAGATCCGCCCATGCCCAGCTCAAATCGACGGATGTGCTCACCTTCTCGGGATTCAGAGCCAGATCTGTGCGCAAGGCCACATCGCCCATGCGCAGCGCAATACCATAGCCACCTCCTTCGGCTGTACTGGAACTCGAGCTCTCTATACTACTCTGACTTCCGGAAGGGGCAGGCCGCAATGCGGTTGTGACTTCAAAGCCCCCAAGGGAAAGGGGTCGACTCTGTTCCGCCAGGGATTCTTGAGCCACAATACTTGAAGACGGCGGCAGCGTGCGGGTCACAGGAGAAAACTGGCCCGTCCAGAGGTTGCGGGGTCGAACAGGTTCAGGAATGATCTCGGCAATGCTTGTTTCAGGTGCAGCAACCACCTCAACGCTCTGCACAGCCGTTCGCTGTTCATCGCGCTTGCGGGCGGCGGACAGCGCCTGTTCAGAATAGAGCAGGTTGCGGTTGGCAAACAGGCCTTCCTGCTGCTCCACAAATCCCTCGGACTGGAGGAGGTTGAAGTCCTGGATGGCATAGCCTAAGATCTCCAGCTCGTCGCTGAACTCCAAGACCAGCCTGTAAAGGGCCTCCACTTGGCTTACGGTGAGGGCCATCTCAGGTACCACTCGCTGATTGTAGGTGAAGATCATATTGTCCAAATAAACATTCTTGCTCACGCCGAAGCGGCGCGATTGGAGATGATCCTCGCCGCTCAAATGCTGCAGAAGACGGGCGACCAAAAGAGCCCTTTGATTCCGGTTGGGCTGGGCAGGAATGTCAAAATCAGGTATTCCCCGATCCCTTCCCAATTCTTCAATGGCCAGATCGGCCCAGTCCTGTGACAGCAGGGATGAGCCTGAAGGAGAGTTGGCCAAAACACCATGACTAAGCAGCAAAAGCATACAGAAAACCGCAGCAAACCGTAGACTTCTGTGCATTCGCTCTCCTCCTCTCCGCCAAACCTAGGTATCACATTTTAGTTCTCCAAATACTAGGGAAAACCCTCCCCTTGCCCATATTCCCAATAAATGAGAACGCATACATTAGATCTCGGATAAATACCGTTCCGCCAGGATCACGGCGACATAGTCATCGAAGGGCTCCGGCGGTACCTGCATACTCGTGGGCAAAAGGCGTCTCCAGCCCTTGGGCCGATGGTCAAGCCAGTATTTTTTTCGTGCCTCTTCCGTGGTATATTGCTCATCAACTGTGACCACGGGTAAAACCCCTTCTATCTCCTGAAGAAAATCCTTCGATCCCGTTCCATCGCCAAGAACGATTCTAGCCACATTATACTGTCGAATATACTCGCGGGCCAAATCCAAGAATTCTCCCCGGGCCACCACTCGCTTCACCAGCACCAGATTAGGGGAAACCACAGCTAAACCGCATTTTTCACGTCCCGGATCGATTCCCAAAACGATCACCTGACTCACCACCTCGGATCAGATCATTCGCTTTTCGACTACCCCTTCTGAGGGTAAAAAAAGGTCCTCCCTCAGGAGGACCTTGTGTTTCTCTGGGAGCTAAGTTCTTAGAACTTAACTGTCAAACCTGCATCGTAGAAGAAGCGGTTGGCGAGAGGATCGCTGAACGTTGACTTGACACTCGCACCAAAGGTGAGCTTGACATTGTTGGTAAAGCCGTAGCCAACAACCAGTTTGTTGGTGAGGGTCATGTCTCTCTCTGGATCGCCTTCGGGTACGATTGGCAATACAAAGTCAGCATTGTAGTCGAGGTCAACTTTCGCACCGCTCCAGTCGACACCATAACCTACATTAGCACCAAACTTCGCATCGTCGTTACCTGTAAACTTAGCAACATCTTTCCACTTAACATCCGTCAGGACATTCTTCTCGTAGGAAGCATATGCACCGTAGCGAAGTCCGTAGTCGCCCTTCTGTGCAGCGGACAACTTGGCAAAGATATTGCTTTCCATGTCTGCGCCGCCGGTGATGTTACCTACGAAGCGACCTTCAATGGTCACAGGTACGAATACATCAAAGGTTGCGTCTGCATCCAGCTTGAAGGCTATAATCGAGGTATCAGGATCTCCTTCCTCTGCACCAATGGCACCTTCATAGTAGGCACGACCGCCGAGGTTGGCATCGAAACCGAGCAGATCTTTGAGACCAGCCTTGAGGCCGCCTTCAACAGCAAAGGCATTATCGGTGTTAACTAGCAGGTTTCTGATGGCGTAGTTTTCTCCCTGGTAGATTCCCTTCAGATCAAGGGTCACAGGATCCAAGGTTGTTTCGGCCTCAAGAACGCCGATGAAGTTTTTCTCATCTGCATTGAAGTCCATGGCAAAGTCACCAGCATAGGTAACACCGGCTACTTCACCAAAGAGGCCGATACCAGCTGCGTAATTCACAAACATCTCACCGGTTGGTTTCTGGAGAGCACCGGACAGTCTCAGACCAAGTTCAGGGATGAACTTGTACTGCAGCGCCGCTGCAGCCTGCATATTCTCATGTGCTCCAACAGCTTTCTGACCAAAAAAGAGATCCAGTGTCAGATCATCCATGATGTTGATCTTGCCCAGTCCACCAAAGGCATGGTCGTTGGAGGCAAGGACGTAACGGTCGACGTAGGGAGAGAGATTACCCTTAGCAATTTTCCCTACAACCACTTTGCTGATGGGTGTGGTAGAATCCACTTCCACGCGGTAGTTTGTTAATTCGTCTACCAGGCTACCTGCAGCAACCTTGAATCCCAAAATAGCCTTAACATTGGTGGTGTCAGAGGCCTTGATGCCCAGTGTAAGAGCACCGGTCTGGGTGAGAACATATTCTTTCTCGTCAGCGCCATCTGGCAGCTTGTATTCACCCTTCAGAGTTAAGTCACCGCTGAGTCTGGGGGCTTTCTCCAGATCAGCAACAGATGCCTTCAAACCTGCAACATCGTCTTTGAGAACGGTCACATCTGCGTCAAGCTCATCAACCCAGTCAACGAGGCCAACGATGAGGTCTCTGTTCTCTTGAACTTTGCGCTCAACACCTTGAACCTGCTCACGGATGAGTGCTTCGGCGATGAACTCCACATCTTGCTTGGTCATCTCAGGAGTGGTGGAAACAACCCTCTCCACGATGGTGGTCTCTTTAACGCCGCTGGCAACATCCAAAAGGCTTTCTTGGATTCTAGCAGCAATCAAAGCTTCGATTTCATCCATGGAAGGTGGTTCTACACCTGTTACCTGTTGCTCTTCGAGTTGGTTCATGTCGAAGCGAATGCCATCAATCAAACCAAGCATTCTGGCTTCCAGGTAGGCCATGTCGCCTTCGAGTGCGTCGATGGCGATCTCGTTGGCACGGATGCGAGCAAGTGCTTGTTCATCGATGCGCTGCTCAATTACCTTGGTTTCAATGGTTTCTACAACAGGCTTGTCAGCAGCAGCCATCTGTGCTTCAATCTCAGCCATGAGTTCAGCCTTGATCTTGTCAAGCTCTGGTAGAAGGTTGTTGTTGGCGATTTGACTCTCGAGACGATTGAGCGCTCTGGCAAATACCATAGCAGCTTCGTAACGAGTCATCATTCTGGAACCGCCATAGGTTCCATCTGGATATCCTTCAATCAAACCTGCAGCAGCCAATTCCGCTACGGAATCATAGGCCCAGTGATCAGCAGGAACATCTGCGAATGGGCTGGCCATTGCGGGCATTGCTGCACTAGCCATCAAAACAACGACTAGTACTAAAGCAAGCTTCTTCATTTTCATATTCATTTTACCCCCTTGGTTTAGGTTCGTTTTTGATGTATGTGTTGATGAAAACCCTCTTGTTTGCTATCTTTTGAGTCTCCTTGTTCCCTCAGCTTCAGGCATGACAAGAGTGTGTTCATCTTTCAGTATCCCCAGTCGACGGAAACCGCGGGCACCTCCTTTCTGACCGTCCTAACTTGTAAGATACTGAAAACAATACCGTATTAGAAGACATTCTCCACACATCTCCCAATTCCTTCTCAGAGCTGGATCTTTTTCTCAGGTTGCGGCGTTGGAAGAATATGCCTCCCACATTTGATTGTAGCATAGAACAAGGATGATGGCGATACCAAAATTCCATATCCAGCGAGAAATTCCTTCTAAAGGCAGTTTGACATTTGCTGGAACCTTAGAAAACCAGTTCGAGATACAATTCAACAGGTGTTTCCGAACGCCAGGTATCTTCGGCCACCACCAGCCGCACTTCCACGGATTCTTCAATGTCTCTGGAGGCAAAGATAGCATCGCGGAAACTGTCACCGGGAAGTAAGACTGCATCTCCCCGCTCCCGGCTGATGGCCATGCCGGCATTAATGGCATTGCTGTGCGCTTCATTGAGCATGAGCAGGATCACACGATCAATCTCCATCCCTTCCCTAGGATCCCACCGGCTGGAGGCCAACACAGTTCCCTGGGAAAAGACCATCTGATCGCGGAAATTCTCTAAGTATACCAAGACCGGCACCCCAGGAATACTATTGCCCTCGCTTACCGCCCGGACGATGACATCCCCTGGAGACAAGAGGACCGATTCCACCGCCATATCTAGCACACCCGGCTGCAGAAAAATGGCCCTGTAGGTGTCGGATTCTGGGGCTCTGGCACTGCGAAGGTAAGCCACATCATCCACTTCCTCCATGAAACGCTCGAGGTGGGCACGGACCTCCTCCCGGCCAAGACCCTTTCTGATCACAGTGGTCAAAATGACTTCGCTGGCGTTAAAGGCAATGTTCCCCGCCCGAATCTGGCCCCAGGCCGTGGCCACAAGGTCGTAGTTCTCTTCCAGGAGGGCGTAGGATGACCGCAGCTGCTCGGTTCTGGCCTCCAGTTCTTCCACTTCCTCCGTGAGGACCACAGCCTGTCTCTGCAGGGCATCCACTGTAGACTCCGCTTCCAAAAGGAGAGCTGTAATCTCCTGATAGCTCGCCTCGACCTGCTCCAACTCGACTTGAGCTGCATCCCTCTGACCCTTCATGACCACATAGTCACGCTGGATCCCTCGCAGCTCATCTTGGATTGCCTTCATATTGAAAAGAGCAGTGCGCACATCAGACGAACCGATGGATAAAACGCCGATGGACGCGGCGGAAATAAGGATACCTGTGACAATTGTCACTACAATACTGGTATGTTTGGGGCGCAGACCAAATAACGTTAGCTTTTTACGGCCAACGTGCATTCCCAAGCGATCGCCAATGTAGGCAATCACCCCGCCGACAATGACCAAGGTCAAGATAAGGGTAAAACCATACATGGCCTGCACACCTTCTTTCCTTACAGAGAGAAATTGGCTCCGAGGTAATACTTGCGGGCCAGTGGGTTTTGGGCCAAATCCTCCGTGGAGCCGGAAACAAGAATCTCCCCCAGATGCATAATATAGGCCCGATCGGTAATCCGCAGTGTCTCTCTGACATTATGATCTGTAATAATAATGCCTAAGTTCCGTGAGCGCAGGCGGGCAATGATGGCCTGAATCTCCGCCACTGCAATGGGATCGACCCCCGCGAAAGGTTCGTCCAGAAACAAAAAAGCGGGATCTAGAGCCAGTGCCCTGGCTATTTCAGTACGGCGACGCTCGCCCCCGGACAACTGGTAACCCTTTTGATGCCGCACCTCACGTAAGTTGAACTCCTCCATCAGATCGGCTAGACGATGCGCCTGCTCGTCCCGGGATACGTCTCGACGCAGTTCGAGCACTCCCTGCACATTCTCTTCCACAGTCAGCTTGCGAAATACCGACGGCTCCTGCGGCAGGTAGCCCAGACCGAGACGGGTACGCTTGTGCATGGGCAGCTCCGTAATATCGCGGCCATCCAGGAAAATGCGTCCGCTCTTGGGCTTACCCAGGCCAATAATCAAACCGAAGGTTGTTGTTTTCCCCGCGCCATTGGGTCCCAAAAGACCCACAATTTCTCCGCGGCTCGCCTCAAAATCCACATTCTGAACCACCGTACGCTGGCCATAGGCCTTCACAAGCTTCTCAGCTACTAATTGTGTCATCGTCGTCACACCCAGCCATATCCACCACAAGAGCGGCAGCGCGTTCCAGCGAACCTGGTTTACCCAGCTGATCTGGAAGACTGGCAAACTCCGCCAGCATCGCCTGTCTGGCCTGCTCATTATAGAGCAGGTTCTCAATGGCCTGCGCGATCTTACTGGGGACAAAGTCGCCCTGAATAAACTCGGGTATTACACTCTTTCGCAAGACATTATTGGTTATTGTCATATTGGGCTTACGATCCAGCAATTTCTCGGTGAAATATGTGGTGCAGGGCACACGGTAGACAGCCACCGACGGGACTCCCAGCAAAGAAGCCTCCAGAGAGCTTGTACCAATGGAGGTGACGGCCACATCCGCCGATCGCAGCACAAGGTAGGTATGTCGCTCCACGCGCACTGTTCGAGCCGATTTTTTTAAGATCTCATCCATGAGTACACTGCGAATGGTGGGAGCGGCGGAAACAATAATCTGCACATCCTCGTGGCGCTCCAACACCTCATCCAGGGCCTTTAGTACGCTAGGCAGGGCGTTGCGCACTTCCACTTCCCGGGCGCCAGGCAAAACAGCAATAATCCGGGTCTCTTCCGAAGCGATACCAAGCTTCGCCCTGGCTTCCTGAGGTGTCATGGAGAAATCGGTCAAGTCCATCAAGGGGTGTCCCACAAACTCGCAATCCAGGCCCGCTTCTTGGCACTGAGCCACCTCAAAATGGCTTATACCAGCCACTTTATCCACAACCGTAGGGAAGTGGCTGGCCTTGACATTGCGCAAACCGCGGCTCAAAGGCGTGTAATAATACAAAACAGGGATCCCTTTCCCCCGGGCAATCTCAAGGAGCCGGTAACCAAAGACGGGTAAGCCGATCTGCATCACCAGAGACGGTTCCTCTTGGGTCATGGCTTCTGCAATCCGCTTCAGCATACGTTTGACCACCAAAGAACCCTTTACAGATTGGAAAATCCCCAAACTCACCTGTTCCGAGATATCATAAAGCAGGCGTACCCCGGCGTCATTCATCAGGGGTCCACCCACTCCAAAGAGTTTCGCTTGGGGGCATTTCTCCAGTACCTTCCGGGCTAAAGCCGAACCAAAACGGTCACTGGTGTTGTCTCCGCCAATCATCATGATCTTACTCATAGCCTAACTATCCCTCCTGGACACAAGGGCAAATGTCAATTCGCCTTGAGCTACAACCTTTGCATCTACTCTGGCTTCAGCTGCAATCTTCACGATCCCTGCCCGGCTGGCCTTCACGGTAGCTTCAACCACCAGCTGATCGCCGGGCTTGACCACTTCGCGAAAACGCACCTTCTCAATGGCAGCAAGCAGGGGCAGGATCTGATCATGGGGCGTTTCTTGCACCGCCAACCCCCCCACCTGCGCCATGGTCTCCACGATGAGGACCCCGGGCATCACCGGAGTTTGGGGATAATGTCCCTGGAAGAAGGGCTCATTGATTGTGACATTCTTGAGAGCAACAACTCTGTGACCTTCTTCACGCTCCAAGACCCGATCCACCAGCAAAAAAGGATACCGATGGGGCAGGAGGTTTCGAATCTGATCAATGGAGAGCTCTTCTAGCTGTCCTTCTGACAAAGGTCTCACTCCTTTTTGGCCAGGAAAGCCATAACTGCGCTGATACAACTTTCGGCACAGAGTTTCCATTTCCTCTTTTGACGCCCAAACTCGTCACTGCACCAAAAGTTTCCTGTACAGGCAGGCGATTTCGGATTGAGGATTGGCCAAGACCTCCTGGGGCCGTCCTTCTTCCACGATTTGACCCTTGTCCATAAACACAATACGCTCCGCCGCCCTGAGGGCGAAGGACACCTCATGGGTGACGATGACCATGGTGGTCGATGTTGTTTTCACCAGCTCCTCCATCACTTCCAGGACCTCACCCACTAAGATCGGATCTAAAGAGGCTGTGGGTTCATCCCAAAGCATGATCTCGGGATTGGTTACCAAAGCCCTGGCAATGCCCACCCTCTGCTGCTGACCGCCGCTTAACTCATGGGGTCGGCGATCCTCCGTATTGGCCAGGCCCACCCGGGCCAAAACCCTGCGCCCTCTGGTCGCGGCCTGATCGCGGTCCATGCCCCCGAGGACAAGGTGGAAGATGACATTATCCAAGACCGTGAGGCGACTGATCAGGTTGAACTGCTGAAATACAAAACCCACCTTGCGCCTGAGGTCCTGGAGCTCGATGTGGCCAAGTTCCAATACATTCTGCCCCTGCAGCAAGATGGTACCCTCATCGGGCTCAGTTAAACGATTGACACAACGGATCAGGGTAGACTTGCCGCAGCCGGACGGACCCATGATCACAACAGTCTCCCCCTTTTCTACCGTCAAGTCTACCCCATCAAGTGCCACGAGTTTTCCATACGATTTGCGTAAACCCTGAATCTGCAGCACATGAACACTCCTCTAGAATTGCTTCTTGAAACGATTGAGCATCACCATTAGCCCCGGGCGACTCGGGGGAATCACCACTTCCCGCATGATTTCACAATTGGAGAGACCTAGGGACTGCGCGGCCATGAGTTCCATACTGTCCACCGGACTGAAGCGTTCGGCAAAGACCACAATCAGCACCCCCAGGACAAAGCCTAAAACCACCACGGCGGGCCACTGGAAGTAGGGAATCTGCGATCGTGACAGATAGTAAACACTCGTGAGAAGAAAGGCTCCGAGCGTTCCCCCTAAGATCAGGATGGGATTCAGCAGACGCCGCCACAGGGACCGCAGGGGCTTCCTGGAAGCCAGCAGATGCTTAAGGGTGCTGAAGATGGTGGCATGGTCCAAAACCAGGACCATGACGGTAAAGATGATGGACAGTATCCCGGCCACAATGGAACGAACCTCTTTCAGAATGCGGAAAATCTCGCCCCTGGCATCGGGCGACACCATGCCCACCGATGTGGAATAGGTGTGCAGATAGGGGTTTTCAAGTTCTTTTTGAAACAGCTTCTCCAAGGCCTTCTCATCCACCCGACCCCCCTCAAGGAGCAGCTGTACCCGCTCTCCGGGGATCACCTGACCCCCCAAATAGGTGTTGATCAGGCGGATAGACTGTCCGATTTCCGCGTCATTGAGATTGGGGAGTGTATCTCGGACAAAGCCAATTTGCTCCATAATTGCAGTCACATCAATTTCCTGCACATTGGCGATTTGCTCGCTGATTCCACTCAGACTGTTGCGCATGGCTTCAATATCTAGGTGTTCCAGGGAATCCAACGACTCCTCCCCAGAATGAATAACTCCCTGGGCTAAGGTCTGGAAGAGTCCATTTAGAAGCAGGCTGACTAGAAACTGCTCCCCCGAAGACTTGGCCTCGCCTGTGGCTATGCCCTCATTGAGCTGGCGCATTTGCACCTGCAGCACTTCCAGCTGCATCAAAGCCTCCTGGAAGGTGGTCAAGACCGCATCGGCGTTGTCCACAGCGGTACTTGCCTGCACCGACAACTCCTCCAGCTCAGCCAAGAGCCGCAAACTCTCATCCACCGCATAAGCTAGGCGGTAGCGCTCGTTTTCAATCTCCACGTCGCCCACAAATTCGCCCTGCTCCCCTTCTGCCAGCCGGCGAAAACCCTGATACACTACGGTGTCTGTGGATTGCACAGGAGATCCTTCCACAATCATGCCCTCCACCAAATCTCCGAACACCCCTGTGATCTCCACGGTAATATCGTCCTCCAAAAGGATCCACTCCCCCACCATAAGCCGGACGCCGGGGGCCGGGGCGATGCGAACCTGCGAAGCGTAGCTGCCCAAAAAGTCCCGCATTTCCACGAGGGTCTTCAAAAAGGCATCTAAGTCTTCCCCGTACTCCGCAGAGGTAACATTGCGGTACGTTCCGCCCATCCCTTCTTGGGAGCGCAGGATAGCCATGGCCTTCTCGCCAACCTCTCGGGTGTCCACCTCAAAGCCCATGGGGAAGCGCAACTCTACAATCTGATATTGCTGCAGAATGTCTTCAATGGCCGCTGTAACTCCGCTCACAGCGTCTTCTCGGGTCAGAACAACCACGAGATTGACACCGTCCTGGACCACAAATCGAACATCCCTTAGATCCTCTAGCTGTTCCTTCAGCTCATCCCGGACAGCAGGGTGCACGCCCCGCAGCAAAACACTGGGTTCCACCATTAAAGTATATCCGTTTATACCTGGAACCGCGCCAAAATAGGAGGTAATGCTCTCCAATACCTCCTTGGTACGATAGTCCTCCGGTAGCCCAAAAAAGAAGTTCGCCTGTCCAGCAATGGTTAAGGTCTGGTTGAGTCTGTATCCCGGAAAGGACTGCTCACCGATGCGTTCAAGTTCCCTTAAGGCCGCTTCTTTAGCTTCATCACGTATATGCAGAATCAAATCGTATTCACCATATTCGCCGATCATTCCATCCAGGGTGTCACCAAAATAGGTGTCAATAGCCCAGGCCACACCCTGGGAAAACACCGCGCCAATCATTACGGTTACGACCAGCAAAAGAACCAGGTCTTTATAAAAACCGTCTCGAAAAAAAACGAGCATGACCTCGCCTCCTCACCTAGCGCTTCCATTATAACATGCCGCTAGCTGGGGTTTAACTGGTAATGCCCGTTAATATTGTCAGAAATTACTGTACTTCTACTCGTCCTTGAACTCACCTTGGAAGGAGCCAAAGAACTGCAGTTCGCTTTGCTCCAGCAGCATCAAGAAGCGTTCACCCGAGAGAACCCCGTCGGAAAAGACCACCTTTACCTGACCTGTAAACAGAGCTTGGTCCGTTTCTTCATCGTAGTCGAGATGATCGGCAGACACGGTGGCATCCTCCGTCATCACCTCCACATGGCCCTCGGACACAAGTCTCTTCGTTTCACCAAAGTATTCCACCACATCGCCGGATAGCGTAAAGTCTTCCTTGGTGAGCCTAGCGTCCACGGTCATGATCAAGTAGTTGTCGTCGGTACGCCACTCCAGGGTTTTCCCCACTACCTCGACATCCTCCAGCTTGACCGTGATCAAAGCACCTGGGATCTCACGGACATCGGCGAAAAACACTCCCGCCTGGCGATCATAGCGTCCCGCGGACATCTCTGGGGGAACTCCCGTGATTTCCAACGTCCCGACCTGGCTTTGCGCCCCAACCGCACCACAACTCCCGAGGGCTACAGCTGCAAGCATGAACAAAGCTGCCAACTTCCTACTCATCATCCTCTGCCTCCTGTTTGAGAATCAAGCTCCCATAGAAATCCATACGTTCGTGGTCCAAGTCATAGACAGCCTGCTCTGCGATCCATGCCATGGATCCGTCCCGAATCTGCACATCACCTTTGAGATACAGCAGATTCTCCTTTGACTCCAAAACCATTTCCGCGGCCCGGATCTCAAGGCCGTCCCACAGCATTAAAGCAGGACCCGGCGATGTGAGGGTTTCCTCTGTACCATTCCAAAACAGAACATCACTTTCTAGCCGAAAACCTCCATCAAGATCGCCAACCACAGAGTTTTGCAGTTCCAAAACATCTCTTGTGCGATCCCAGATCGCTCTGTCCGCGTCAATCGCTAAATAGGGTTCGCCATCCTGGAACATGATGATCTCGTCCAAATCGGTCAAGGTCACGACATCACCGGTCTGTAACACGGATTTCGCCAAAATCTCCCACTGCCTCTCACCGTCCTGGCGCCCAATCAGCCTGGATTCTAGAAGCTGAACACTGGGGGGCACAGCCACAGGGGGCGGCGGAGGTTGAACGAAGGAACGGAAAACGAGGTAGATGACTGCCGCCACCACGGTTAAAGCGATCAGAACTCTCTTCGTCTTCAGAATCGATCACTCCTCCACACCAACAAGGTCCGCCACATCCTCAAGGTCAAAGAGACTCAAGCCTCCCTGGGAGTCCCAGCCAATGGGCAAGGTGGGAAAGGCCTTGATGGTGTATTGCAGGGCCACACTCTTTCCCACATGATCATAGGAAAGGCGAAGTTCTCGGCAATGCAAGTCCTTGGTAATGGAGACACTGCCTTTGGAAAACGCCTGTTTCAGCGGCTCATAAATGCTATCATAGCTCACAAGCCATGTTGTTCCCACAGGCAGAGTAAAGCGCGCATCCAAACGTTCGAGCACCTGATCCGTGGGGTGATAACGGACAGCAAGGCGCAGATCAAACTGGTCCTTTTTGTATTCTACCATGGGAACCACTCGAGTGAGCTCCATGCTGTTCAGATCAAATGCGGCGGAGAGGCTCAGATTCCAAGCAGAATTCGGCCGCCAGGACGTACTTAAGGTGAGCACACTAAACCGCTCCGTGAGAAAGTTGTAGTTCGTGTTCAAACTGGCCCGCAAGGCCGGAGCAGAGTAGCTTAGGCGCAAACCAAGATCCTCCTGCGGCCGCTGGGCGTCAAAGCGAAAGGGGCTATGGCCCCACACATCTCTGCGGCTATAGGTGGAACTGAACTGGAGACGATCCGTCAGTCTTTGATTCAAGCCCAGACGGGCGAAGGTCCAGGCCTGTCTTTGCCCATCACCATAGAGAGCTCCGCCCAAGAGTCCTTGATAATCCACGGTGGTGCGCTCTGCCGGGCGCCAGGATCGCCTGCCCAAGGTGAGCTGGCCAAAGGCCCGATTCATGGTGACAGTAGACGGCCGTTCCCCATAGTGACCCAAGATAACCTCTGTCCCCAGGGGCAGACTGTTCAGGCCCCAATTGCTCACCACCCATTTGAACTCCGGGAGTCGCTGCACCGTCCGCCAGGCCGGGGTTTCACCCTCTAAAAGGTCGGGGTTGTACTGCTGCTGGGCTGCGAGAGTAAGGGTGTGCCTGTCTTGGCGATAGGTCGTCTCCGCTAGATAACTGATCAGCCGCAAGGAGTCCTCGCCCCTGACTTGATCAATACGGGACCCCTGCAGGTTCAGGCGCCACCTCTCGGTGAGATTCTGCGACCAGCGGATCCCCATATCCCGTTGTTCCGAAATGGTGGCCTCGGGGTTCTTCTTGTAGACAAAGGACGCCTCCGCGTTTGTGCTGGGCAGAGTGAGCTTGAGGCGGTTGTCCGATTTCAGCTCATGTTTAGCCCACCAATTCTCATAGCTGGTGGTGGTCTTAAAATCCCAGTGTTCCTTGGTCCATTGATGGGAAAAAGCACTCTTCAGAACAGGACTCTCGCTGGTGGGAACGGCATAGAGGTAAACTGAACCTTGACCAAAACGGCCCAGATCATACATGTGCCGGGCTCCTAGGCCCAGGCCTAAGCGGGTGTACAAGTCCAGATAGAGATGGCCATGGGCTTTGGAGGAAAGGTGGTAGTTGAAGGAATTCTTCATGTAATACCCTTCCTGCTCGCTGTAACCAAAGACGGGCAGGTTAAAGACGCTTGTCCCATCCCTATCGAGGGGAACCACCAAGTAAGGCCAGTAAAAGAGGGGTATCTTGCCCTCGTAATAGGTGACGCCCCTGATGATCACCCGATCCCCAGGGTAATATTCCAATTCTTTGGTGGCCAAGTGGTAATGGCTGTCCAGATCATCACAAGTGGTCACTTTGGCTGAGCGCACGCTATAAGCCCCGTCAGCTAGGCCCACGGACTCACCGGACAGAAAGATGCTCCCTGTCCCGGACGACAAGAGCACTTCCGCGCTAGCCTGGTCCATTCTCCCCTTTTTCGTCTCCAGATCATAGATCAGAAGATCCCCCTCAAGCTCCTGGTCCTCTTGGACCATACGGACATCGCCCTCCAGGCGGACTTCACCTGTGCTCAAATCCATGGTCAGAAGGTTACCTGTGAGCAGTAAGTCGCCATGGGTGATCTCCACCTCTCCCTGGGCCACAAACACCTGGGATTCCCAGTCATAGGACCCCGCCTGCTGGGCTCGAACCCGCACCCCCTCCTGGGCTTCAGAAGCGAAGACCGCAAGCCAAGGAAGCAGCAGACCAAGGATGAACGCTGTTAAGACGCCTCGTTTTCCCCATCGAGCCATGGAACCTCCCCCATCTAGCGCAGCCGATCGGAGCCCACCAATAAGATACTCCCGGAAAGGGCAAAGAATGCGTTAACCAGCCAGGCCGCAACCACAGGCGGCAGCATCTCATTCACTCCCATGGAACGGGAGACCGACATGCCCACATAATACACAAGTAAAATGACCAAACTCAAGACAACTCCAAACGAACGCCCCCCCTTGCCGAGCAGGGCTAAGGGAGCTGCAAAGAGAGCAAAAACAAAGGAAGCCATGGGCAAGGCCAGTTTCATGTGGTAATCGACGACAAAGTAGAGTACCTTCAAACCACCGCGCTGAAAGCGCTGGATATGTTCTGCCAGCTCGCGGCGGTTCATCTCATCCGTAGTGCGCTGGTTGCCCAGATAGACTTCGCCTTCCTGCTCTGTGGTGATCTCCATCTTTTGAAAACGGCTTTCAAACTGCACAAAGCCTTCTTCATCCAGTTCCTGATAGACACCATCGGATAGAACCCAGCTCCGGTCCTGAAAGAGGCCTCGCTGGGCCGTGGTAATGCTGGGGAAGCCTTTGGTACCCAAGTCATAGACAAGGACCTTCTTCAGCTCGTTGGTCTTGGTTTGCACCTCGCCGATGTAGAAATAGCGATCATCGCCGCCGTGAAAGAACACGTTTTCCTGGACCACAGGTACACCTTCGGAAAAGATAATCTGCCGTACAATGGTCTCAAACTGATGATTGGCCCAAGGTACGATTCTTTCCGAAGCCCAAAAGGAGCAGGCGCTGATGAGGATGGACATGAGCAGAACAGGGATCATCAGTCGTGGAAAGGCCACGCCGCTGGCGCGCAGCACAGTCATTTCGCTGTCTTGAACCAAACGACCCGTGGACAAAAGCGTGGCAAACAAAGTGGCTATGGGCAGAGTCATGACCATGGTGGCCGGAATACGGTAGAGCAGCATCTTGCTCACCGTGAAGACGGCCACTTCGTTCACGAAAATCAAATCCGTGAGCTGAAAGAGCAGACCACTTAAGAGCACCACAGTAAAACCGGCCACACAAAACAAAAAAGGTCCGGTAAATTCTTTAAGCACATATCGATCCAAAATCCTCATGGCATCACCCCACCATGCGTTATGCGGGGTCGAACCCCCCTTAGAATGATGCGCGGTAACTCACCCCAAAGCTTAGTCCATGCTCCGACGCCAAACCGATCTTGGCCTTGAACTCCGGTGCAAATTGGGCGATCAGGCCCCCATTGAAACCTCGACCGTCATACTCCACAAAAAGGGAGGTCGTGGGCAAGTTCTTGACCTTAACCGGGTTGAGCACATAGCTGACCCCTGCCATTCCACTGGAATAGCGCCCTAGGCCGATGGCAGCATGGGCCCTGAGGCTGGGATTCCCTAGTTGTTTGGACAACACCGCATAAAGATGCTGCCTTTTGCCTAAGGATAAATCGGCGCCGAGGGCAAGGCCAGGCCACTCCTGGGTCTCTTCAAGAATGGCCGCCTTGGCGATGAGGTAAAGCTGACCGCCAAAATCCTGCCGAACGCCTGCGCTCAGGCCTGGATAGAAACCAAATTGGGCACGAAGAGAGCTTACTCCCCTGTGATGGAGAAAGTCCAACTCCAACGCCTCGTTGGACACATCGGCAGTGGGCATCTCCAACACCCCGAAGGCCAAAGCCTCCATGGACACAGCCGCAAGCAAGATGAACATAATCAAAGTGATGCCTCGAATCTTCCGCATAGGTAACCTCTCCTCTAGCTTTCTGACCATCATTATTCTCTTTCCCTGAGGCGATTACCTGCCAACAACCCATGGGAGTTAGTGGATTTGCACAGAAAAGGGCCCCCATGGAGCCCTCAGTTCAGTCGCTTAATTACTTCATCGCTTAAGTCTTTCCCGCCGTAGCGCACCACATCCCAATCAAAGACCACGGTAACCTTCTCCGCATGCGCCACTTCCTGCACAACCCGGTCCACCTCTACCTGAAACTGTGCCTCCAGCTCCTGGCGATAGGCCAGATACTCAGCATAGGCCTGCCTTTCACGGTTCGCACGGTCCAAGTCGTCTTCGGTGGGCTCAGCTTCGAGATTGAACCGGCTAATTAGCTCGTTGTAGCGATCACTCAACATCTGGTTTAGAGCTTGGGCCCGGTTGCTTTCATCCACAATCCTGCCTAGATTCACAGTACCCACCGTTTCACCTGTGGAACCCGTCAGAAAGGACCAGACCAGGGCAATGGCCAAAAGCGCTACTAGACCCCAAGGCAGATACTTCACCGCTGTCACCACCTCACTGCAGTTAGTATCACCGATTTGCCTAGCTCCTACCCAAGGCAGCGTTGATTTTCGCTACTTCGTGCTCCAAAGCCCCAAAAAGCCCTTGGGAATAGTGGGCCAGTTCTTGCTGCATCGCCCGCTCCACTTCCCTTTGGAGAGCCAAGATCTCCTCTACCCCCTGCCCTTCATGTTCAGCGTGAATCCATTCGAATTTCTGTTGATACTCCTCTTCCACTAAGGCTTGAACCGCTTCCATCTGCTCCTGCAGTTCTGCGATTTGTCCCAGGCGAGATCGCTGCTCCTCTGGATCAAGGGATACCAAGAGCAGCTGCAGCTGTTGACGCAAAACTTCACGGTTTAGGTCTTCTTGGCGCTCCTTCAGCTCCAGCGCCATCTTCTCCTGCAGAGCCCGGATAGCATTCTGCAGTTTCTGGGCCCTGGCCCGGCGGAGTTCCCCTTTTTTTTCGGCAAAAATCTCCTCTCCCGCCTTTTGCAGCTGTGCTTTGTAGCTGGCCAAATTTTCATCCTGCTCGGCCAAGAGATCCTCCATCGTCTTGGACTCCTCCAGGGAAGAAGGAGCCACAACCTCCTCGGTGGCAGCAAGCGAGCCGGATAAGAGGATCAATACGGCGCTAAGGAGAAGCAGTCTACGTATGGCTCCCAATCTTCTCCACCCTTCACGATACGTTATTGTACATGCCTATTATATCTGGGGGCGGACAAGGGGACAAATGTAAAAAAAACCGGCGAAGGCACCTTTTTCCAGTACCTCGCCGGCTTTACCTTGCAGTTTAGAATGTTTGACCGAGTCCGAAGTAGAACTGGCCCTTGCGCTGATCGTCTTCGTTCTTGCCCCAGCCGTAGTCCAGACGCAGCAGCCCCAGGGGCGTATCCAAGCGCACTCCCAGACCAAAGCTGTTATTGAGGTCTTGCAGAGTGATAGCTCCATCGCTCCAGGCCGTTCCCCAATCGGTAAAGACGACACCCGTCACCTTCTCCACGATGGGGAACCGGAACTCAGCATTCATCACCAGCATGTGATCGCCTTCTAAGGTATGGTTATCGTTCTTTGCTCCGTAGGAATAGCCCCTGAGTGTATCGGCACCACCGATCTTAAAGGTCTCGTTTTCACCTAAGGTGCCTCCCAGGAGACGCCCTCCCAAGCCCCGTACAGCCAGGACATACCCGCCGTCAATAATCTCAAAGTAGCGGCTGTGTTCCAGACGCAATTTGGCGTACTGGTTGTCGCCCTTAAGGAAACCGGGACTCAGCTCGAGATAGATATCATTTTTGTAGCCCTCAGTGGGATTCAGAGGATGATCGGACGTGTTGGTATGGAGTCCAAAACCAAGGGCGCGATTTCTGTAATCCTCGAAATTCGGATGGACAGGTCCCTCAAACTCGCCATACTTGTTGTTCTCGATCCTAAGTGTCAGTCGTCCACGGGTAAACTCGCCAAAAGGACGGCCCAAAGTAACATCGCCGCCATTGGTTGTGCGCTGGGCCTTGGAGAGCTCTTCTTCATCTGGAAGGGAGTCTTGAACCTGCCTGCTGCGGCGGTAGAGATTGATGCCAAAGGACGTGCCGGACTTATCAATATAGGGTTCATAGAAGCCGAGTTCATATTCTTGAAGTTTCTTCCCAAAACGGGCAGTGGCGTTGATTCTCTGTCCACGACCCAGAAAGTTGTCGTCCGAGGCTTCCACATAGCCCACCAGTTTATCTACGGAACTATAGGATACCCCAAAGGTGGCGGCACCGGTCTTTCGTTCCTGAAGATTTATCGTCAGGACGGTTTCATCGGGATCATCTTCCTGCGAGAAGTCACGGCTAATTTCATCGAAGAAGCCAAGCATCAGCACTCGCCGTAGACTCTGATCCACATCGCGGACATTGACGGGATCGCCAGGCTTAAAGGAGAGTTCCCTTTCGATCACAAAGTCCTTCGTCTTCTCGTTCCCTTCGATCACAATGTCCTTCAGTTTAGTCTGGGCCAAACCTACTTCGATCCGCCCATCGGTATCAGCGGAGAGGTCGGCAACACGTGCAAAGTAACCATGCTCGGTGGCAATCCACTCCAGCAAAGCATTGAGATCCTCCCAGAGGTCATGGATATTGAGAATATACCCAGGCTGGGTTTTCATCTGCTTCTCAAAATCTCCCACCGGCACCTGGGGCATACCGGACATAATGATGTCCTGGACAACCGGGTTCTCCACAACATGGAAGATGACTTGAACACCTGCTATGGCCGGTTCAAAGCTGGCTGTGGCATCCTGGAAGAAGCCAAGATCATAAATCGAGCGCAAATCATCTAAGATATGCTGCTCCACCGCCGGCTGATTTACTTTCGTTTTTAGAATACTCGCTTTGATGATCTCTGTATCAACAAAGGTATTCCCTTTCACCTCAATGGATCGGACTAGAGATGAATCCTGGGCCAGTACACTTACATTTCCCACTGAGAAAAGTAAGCCTAAAACGATGAGACCCACTAAGAGTCTGGCTGAACTTAGCTTCATGGTCTTGCCTCCCGCGCACATAAGATTTTCGTCTCTCTCCTATTCTACTTACCTTATTCGCATTCCTCTTGCCAAGTCTGGGGACTTTGTGCAGAAAAACCCAAACTTAGTGATAAATGTTCAAATCAAAGGTGGCCATCCCGTCGATCACAAATTGGGTGGAAAGCCGTACTTTGCTGGCGTCAGAGGGCGCCTCGGCCCAGCTGAAATAGCCGAGGGGACTGGGATACTCCTCGGGTTTTCCTTGCTCCCCTTCTTTCTGCTGCTCCACTTGTTCCGCCTCTGCGTCCTCAAGGTCCTCGCCGTCTTCTTCCTGGAGGCGGTTCTCCAAGAAAGGATAAAACTCGGCTACGATCTCGTTATTCCTTTCCCGATCCATATATTCGGTAATCAGTGCATCTAAAGACTCTGCACCGGATATGATAGCCCGGATCGGTTCATCGTCTTCCTCGTCCATATCTAAGACACTGGTATGGACAGGGGGCTTTTCCACAAAATAATCCGCTCCGCCTCCCCGCACAGTCACTGTGAGCAAACCGGCCGCGACATCTGGGGGAATCTCAATCCGCAGCGTCCTAGTCTCGCTGGGGCCCCGGTAGGGGCGGATTGTTACTTCCACATCCACATATTCGCCTGCTTGAACATAGAATGTGCTCGGAACAGCCTTCTCGATGGTGGCGGTCTTCCGTTCCTGGGCCACCTCCACCTCAATCCGCACTTCCTGCAAATCCACGTCCTGGAGATTATTGTTCACCAAAAGCTCCAAGCCGGAGAGTAGATCCGTTAAGGACCACACCGCAATGTCACTGTCGCTGTAGAATAGATTCTCCCTGATCATGCGCTGGGTGAAGTCCTTCGCCGTGAACTCCAGACGTACAAAGGATGTCCCGGCACCTAAGCGATCTAGGGTGGCATCCACACTCTGGTAGGCACTGCTGATCACCAGGGGGACCATGATACTGGGTTCTTTGACCACATCGACATGGAAGGTCTGGCTAAGATCCCGGTCACGATCTCGAATCCGCATGGACACGGACACATAGTCCACTGGATTCCCCAGCGTCCCGCCGAGGCCTACCGCTCGATCCTGCTCAATTCTGCCAATGGTAGAACCCAACGAAACGATCTTAAAGGGCATCTCTCTAGAGGGCAAAGTATAGTGTACATAGGCCGCGGAGGCAAAAAAATCCACAGCACCGCGGTGGGTAAAGGGATGACCAAAGGCCAGAAAACGTCCATCCTCCTTCACGGCGGTAACTGTGCCAAAGGACGCCACTTGGAAATCGCCCCGCAAGAGCTGGACCCCGATCATACTGCCGGGCTCCAAAAGAACGGGTCCGGACACGTAACTCGAGGCAAAAGCAGGCACCACTTGCACCCGTTCTTCCCCTAAGGCCTGCACCAATAAGCGGGTATTGCGGTCGTTTAACCCCTGCACCACTAAGGGGGAACGCACTGCGGTTGCTCCCGGCGGCAGGATGGGGGCTGGAATAGTCAGCTGATCATAGATCTTGAACATATCCACCGCGGGCGTCACCAAGCCAATGCGATGATCTGTATTAGCATAGGTGTAGGCAATCGCCCCAAGGAGGCGATCCTGAATATAGACGGGCGTCCCGCTCATACCCTGGGCAATACCGCCGGATCGTTCCACAACATCTCCGCTGACCCGGACCATAATCAAATTATCCAAGGGTGGGCTTTGCGGCACTAAGCCGATCACTTCCACATCAAAGGTCTCAATGGTGTTACCGGCGATCACCGTCTTGGCCACTCCGCGCAGGCCGGGCCTAACCTCTTCAGGGAGAAACAGCCCTTGTGCACCGACGGTGCCTGCAGAGAGCAGGAGAAAACCAAGCAACACTATACTTCCCAAGCGTAAAGGCAATTTTCCCATAAGCCACCCCTTCTAGCCCCCAGATCTGAGGGTTGCCTCCGACCAATAGGCCTCTTTACCTCGGTTGGGAACTGTCACCGGCAACAACCACAATGGCATTGCCCACAGGACGTTCTTTCCCATCTGAAGGCAGATTCAGCACGAAGTCTCGGATCACCATCGTGGTGGAACCGCCTCCATCCAGGTTCATGGCCTGGATGGCCCCGAGCTCAATCAAAAGATTCCCAAGCTCCTCTAATGTCATACCAACACTAATATTGGGCTGTCTGCCGTTCACGGTAACGAGCAGAAGCTTCTGATCATCCGTAATGCCAATGGCGGTACGAGGAGCCCGGCCCACCAAGATGTCATCACGGAAAAGCTCTTCCTCGCCTGTAATCTCCAAACGCCCGTCACGCACAAGCCGGGGTCCCCCACCGATGATCTGGGTCACACCGAGATCATCCCAAGCTGGATCCAACGCAACAGTCACGTCTAGGCGATCACCCACAGCTAATTGACCCAGCCGCTCCCTTTGCACCCCATGGGCGGAAAGGACAAACCCTCCGGGGGGAATGGTGCTGTTCCCCTGCTCAATCCGGACAACTTCTCCATCCAGCACCACCGCTTCTAGACCGAAAGCATTGGTGTTGGTCGTGGTGCCGTATTGTCTGGTATAAAGAATTAGTTCATCCTGCAAGCGCGGTCGGTTCAAACCCTGCAAGGTCGTAAGACGAGAACCATCGTCCAGGGTAACTTCACCCCGAAAGCCCACCCGCTCCATTACGGCCAGTTTCGGGCCCAGGCCCAGCGCGGTGCGGCTAGCGTAGGGCTCACTAATGAGTTCGCCGTCAATCATCAGAAGTCCCAAAGGCCTTCCCGTGGCGGCAAAAAACGCACCATTTACGGCGGCGATGGCCTCCATGCGCCCAGCGATGCCGCTCACCTGTTCCGACCCGAACAGGCGGTCTTGCGCCAAGGCCAGTTTCACTTGCAGGTCATACCACAAGTCAATCTCTAAATAGTTGACCACATTCGGCCCAAACGAGTCCGCTCTCCTCTGGTGTCCATAGATCACCCCAAAGTCCACCATCCGCCTGGTAGTATGGGCATACGTCTTGGGAATATCCAGTTGAAAGAAGGTCTCAACCTCGGTCACCACGGCCTCTGGAATTTGATAATTGAAGTCCAGAACCACCCGTGACCCCGAGGCTCCCTCGGAATAACGCATTTCTCGAAGGGCCACGTCATCAAAGAACTGTGATGGATCTAAGTACGGTAAGGGAAGATTCGAATCGATGATGATTTTCATGGGGTTCATGGTGTAACTCACAGTGAAAACCTGACCCGTATCTTTGGAGAGAGTAAGTACGATGCGCTCAGGATACAGCGTAACCGTCTGTGCTGACGCCGTTTCGACAAAAAGCAGCATCAATAGAACTACGATCAAGAGAGCTCTGCTCTGCAGCACACACATACCCCCTGTCATCCTTTACCCATTCTAGAGAGGGAACTGTTCTCCTGCAATAAAGACAAACTCCACAAGCTCCTTCTTGTGGAGTCAATTGGCTTTAGCTCGAGATGAAAAAGTTAGCGGCTCCTGGTATAGCTGGCCATAGTGGATCCGCGGCTGGGCATGTTTTCGATGGAGTCCAACAGTTGTCCCGTTCCCCTCACAACACAGCTGAGGGGATCATCAGCTAGAGTCACCGGTACACCCGTTTTCTCCTCAATCAGGCGGTCCATGCCGTCCAGCAAGGCTCCACCGCCGGTGAGGGACATCCCGTTGTTCATAATATCCGCGGCCAATTCGGGGGGAGTGATCTCTAAAACGCCGCGGATGGCATCGACAATACTTAAAATGGGTTCCTCTAGGGCGGGGTGAATATCCACGGAGTTGATTTCCACATTGGCCGGTAAACCAGTGACCAAATCTCTGCCCCGCACCTCCATGGTGGTGTCGGCCCGGGGATAGGCGCTGGCAATCCGGATCTTAATGTCCTCAGCGGTGCGGTCTCCAATCGCCAGGTTGTACATTCTCTTGACATGACGAATAATGGCTTCTTCGATATGGGAGCCGCCGATCCTCAAGGATTCCGAGGTTACTTCACCGCCGAGGGAGATCACGGCGATATCTGTGGTTCCACCGCCAATATCCACCACCATATTTCCCGTGGGAGCCGCAATGTCCAAACCACAACCAACAGCCGCGGCTATGGGTTCCGTGACAAGGTAGACCTCCTTGGCACCGGCTAGGCTCGCGGCTTCGATAACAGCTCTCTTTTCAACTGTGGTGATTCCTGACGGTACACAAATCATCACGCGGGGTCGAAAACCCCGGCCGGCAACTTTGCGGATAAAATGCTTGAGGATTTCTTCGGTGATCTGGAAATCCGCAATAACCCCTTCATTCAGCGGACGGATGGCCCGGATATTTCCGGGGGTGCGGCCAATCATATCCCGGGCTTCCTGACCAATGGCCAGGATTTTTTGAGTATTTACATCAATGGCCACAACCGACGGCTCATGAATAACAATCCCCTTGCCGCGTACATGGACCAATATATTCGCTGTACCTAGATCAATTCCGATATCCTTACTAAACATTCCATTGCCTCCTCCGCAACACTTCCAGCGCTTCCAGTTTCGCCACAATGGAATAGTGTTCGCCATAGAGGAGGCAAATCCTTTTTTCGTGTACGCATTCTAAGACGCTCGACTAGCACCTTTCACCCCGTACTTGCGCTTGGTGGCCTCTCCGCCTCGAATGTGCCGTTCCGACTTATTGATCTCCAAAACTTGTTTGACCTGTTCGGCCAATTCTCTATTAATGCGAGGTAAGCGCTCGGTCACATCCTTATGCACGGTACTCTTACTCACCCCAAACACGGTAGCCGCTTGGCGCACAGTGGCGCTTGTTTTCACAATATATAAACTTACATCCACTACCCGCTTGCGGATATAGTCTCTCATCTGCGCTTCCCCCTAGCACTTTTTATACATTTATATGCCGCGGGGCTTTGAATATGCGTAGCATTAGTGGAGAAACGCTTGGGGGTTCACTGGTTCTCCATTGTGGGTCAAGCCAAAAAAGACCAGACCAGTACTTTCCGGAAGCGCAATATTTTGGTTTTGTTTAACAACTTCACCGGGTCCCACCTGAATCCCTTTGATGGAACGATAGGTGGACACCCATCCGCTGCCATGGTCGATGATCAGCTCTGTCTCCAGTCCATTAGAATTGACTGCAATCACCTCGCCGGGCAGCACGGTACGAATGGTGTCATCGGTGACACGAAACTCCAGACCGGCATTAAAGCGCCAGTCACCATAGACCGGATGACGGTGCCATCCAAAAGGTGTGGCGATTTCGCCCTGTACGGGCCAGATCAGACGTTCAAAGGAGGGCTGGGGCTCTGCCTCGGGTCTGGTTTCTGTGGGCTCAGGCTTGATGCTGGGAAGGGGCTCCACCGCCGCCAGCTCAACCGGGCCCTCCAAAATCCAAGGGTAGAAATCCGCGATGACGCTTTGTACTCGCTGTTCCACAACGGCCTCCAAGTCCTCCAACGTCACAGCAGGTGGAGTGAGCACAGCTTCTTCCGCTGGCCAGTTGCGAAAAACCCCGATACCGATGCCTGTGATCAGAGCGAGCCCAATTACGATCAAGATCAGCAGCCTTTGATTTTCCCGCCGATACCAAGCTTGTCTCAGTCTGTCCGAGACACTTCTCCATGCTTGCATACTATCACCGCCTTGATGATAGTATGTACCGGAAAATCGTGGAATATACAAAGCCTCCCCAAAGGGAGGCTTAGATTATTGATCGCCGTCGGCCACTTTCAGCCGGAGCAAGGCTTTCTGCAGTGAGACTTGGGCCCGGGCAATATCCAGATCGGCTTTGCGATCGGCCAGTCTTTGCTCCGCGCGCATCCTGGCCTGACGAGCCCTGAGAACATCTATTTCTTCCGCCAGCTCGGCGGTGTGAGCCATCACAGTGAGCTTGTTGTCATGCATTTCTACGAAACCGCCGCCCAAGGCGATTTTTCTGCGCTTGCCCTGTCTGGGTCCAAACTCCAACACGCCCAGCCCCAAAGATGCCATGATGGGCAGATGGCCCGCGAGGATCCCAAACGTGCCGTCCACCCCAGGTAAGAGCACGTATTCAACATCAGCCAAGACCACACTCCGCTCCTGGGTGATCACTTCCAAGGTGAAGGTAGCCATTAAGCATTCTCCTTAGCCAAAGCTTCCGCCTTCGCCACCGCCTCATCAATGGTTCCCACCATAAAGAAGGCGTTTTCAGGCAAATGATCATGTTTACCTTCCAGAATCTCCTTAAAGCCGCGCACCGTCTCTTTTACCGGTACATACTTACCGGGAATACCCGTAAAGGTCTCGGCCACAAACATGGGCTGCGACATAAAGCGTTCCAGGCGGCGAGCTCTGGCCACTGTAAGTTGATCCGCCTCAGCCAGCTCATCCATGCCCAAAATGGCGATAATGTCTTGCAGCTCCCGATAACGCTGGAGAACCTGCTGCACCCCGCGGGCCACAGCATAATGCTCTTTGCCCACAATATCAGGGGCCAGAATCCTGGACGTGGAGGCCAGAGGATCGACTGCGGGATAGATACCCTTCTCAGAGATGCTGCGCTCCAGGTTGGTTGTGGCGTCCAAGTGCGTGAAGGTGGTGGCGGGAGCAGGGTCTGTGTAGTCATCTGCGGGCACATAAATGGCCTGAATGGAGGTGATCGACCCTTGTTTCGTGGTGGTAATGCGCTCCTGCAGTTGCCCCATCTCCGTGGCCAGGGTTGGTTGATACCCCGCTGCAGAAGGCATCCGGCCTAGTAGGGCCGACACTTCCGACCCAGCCTGGGTAAAGCGGAAGATGTTGTCAATAAAGAGCAAAACGTCCTGGCGCTCTACATCGCGGAAGTATTCTGCAATGGTCAGTCCCGTGAGTCCCACGCGCAAGCGGGCCCCGGGAGGTTCATTCATCTGACCGAACACCATAGCGGTCTTATCAATGACGCCCGACTCGATCATTTCGTAGTAGAGATCATTTCCTTCACGGGTGCGTTCCCCCACTCCGGCAAAGACAGAATAGCCACCATGCTCGTGGGCAATATTGCGAATCAGTTCCATAATTAAGATCGTCTTACCCACGCCTGCACCGCCAAAGAGGCCAATTTTCCCTCCCCGCGCATAGGGCGCCAACAGGTCCACGACTTTGATTCCCGTCTCCAGCATGGTGCTGGAGGGCTCGACTTCATCCACTTTCGGCGCGGGACGATGGATGGGCCTTTTTTCCTTGGCTTCAACAGGTCCGCGGCCGTCAATGGTCTGGCCCAGCACGTTAAAGAGACGTCCTAATGTTTCCGGACCCACAGGAACCGTAATCGGTCCTTCTAAATCAACAGCCTCCATCCCACGCTGCAGACCGTCTGTGGAAGCCATGGCAATGCAGCGCACAGTATTATTACCCAGATGCTGTGCTGCCTCTAGAGTTAGATCGATCTGGTTTCCCTCTACCTCTCCGGTAATCTGGATCGCGGTGAGCAAATCGGGCAGCTGCTCTGGCTCGAACCGGATATCCACGACAGGTCCAATAACTTGGACAACTTCTCCTTTATTCATGCCCATGATGGTACCCCCTCACAATTCTACGATTGCAGTGCATCTGCACCGCCCACGATTTCTGCAATTTCCCTCGTAATCTGCGCCTGCCGTGCCCTATTGTAGGTAATCCGCAATTCCTGAATTAACTCCCCAGCATTATCGGTGGCATTACGCATGGCGGTCATCCGCGCCCCTAACTCACTGGCCTTCGCTTCAGTCAAAGCCTGGTAAACTGCGGCATTGACATAAAGTGGAAGCAAGGTTTCCAAGACCGCATGGATCGATGGTTCATACAGATAGAGGGGCTCCAGTTGCGAACGCTGTGTTTCCCTGATCTGCACCGGCAAGGGTAGAACCGGACGGAGCTTAACTCGATGTGTCACCGTGTTAATGTACTCTGTATACAGAATGCTGACGCGATCAAAGAGACGATGCTCAAAAAAATCAAAGATCACATGCCCTATATCCTGCGCTGTGCGCAGATTGGCCTGATCACCGAGGCCGACAAACTCCGCCAGGGAGGTTTGATTGCGTCTACGAAAGTGATCCCGGGCTTTCCGGCCCACGAGAACCATTTCGGTGCCGGGATGCTCCTGCAGAAATTGTTCAGCACGGCGAACAATGGCCGCATTGTACCCACCCGCCAAGCCCCTGTCTCCTGTAAAGACCAAGAGGCAATAGGACTCGCCGTTTCTATCCCGGATGACTTCCGGAAGACTCTCGCCAGAATCTTCTGCGGCGCGCAGAGCGGTTCCCAAAGAGCTCGTCAAACGCTCGTAGTAAGGGCGAGTTGCGATCACTGTCTCCTGGGCGTTACGCAGTTTGGATCCGGCGATCATTTCCATTGCCCTGGTGATCTGCTGCGTATTGGAGATGCTGGCCATGCGCCGCTTGATCTCTCGGCTTGATTCTGCCATCGTCTGTCCCCCCTAGCTGACGAAGTCCTTTTTGAACTCCACGGTAAGTTTCTTCAGTGCAGCCTCAGTCTCACCGCTTATCTCCTTGCTTTCCCGCAGCTGGGCCAGGAGTTCCTGATGTTCTTTGCGGAGAAGATCTAGGAACTCATGCTCAAAGCGAACCACATCGGAGGTGGCAATGCTGTCAAGATACCCGTTCACCGCCACAAAAAGAGAAACCGCCTGTTCTTCCACGGGCATGGGTTTGTACTGCTCTTGCTTCAAGACCTCATACATACGCTCACCCCGGCCCAGGCGGGCTTGGGTCTGCCGATCCAAATCCGCGCCAAACTGGGCAAAAGCGGCCAGTTCTCGGTACTGCGAAAGATCGAGCCGCAAGGAACCTGCCACCTGCCGCATCATTTTCACCTGAGCGGCACCCCCCACACGGGACACGGAGCGACCCACACTGATCGCGGGACGGATTCCTGCATAAAAGAGATCCGATTCAAGGAAGATCTGCCCATCGGTAATGGAAATGACATTGGTGGGAATATAGGCAGAAATGTCCCCCGCCTGGGTCTCAATGATGGGGAGGGCGGTGATAGAACCCCCGCCAAGCTCCTCACTGAGTTTAGCTGCCCGCTCCAAAAGCCTGGAGTGAATGTAGAAGACATCTCCGGGGAACGCTTCACGGCCTGGCGGCCTCCTCAGCAGGAGCGACATTTCCCGATAGGCGGTGGCGTGCTTGGACAGGTCATCGTAGACAATTAGAACGTCCTTGCCCGCGTACATGAACTCTTCAGCCATAGCCACCCCGGCATAGGGCGAGATATAGATCAAGGGAGAAGGTTCACTGGCCGTCGCCGACACCACAATGGTATAATCCAAAGCTCCACGGGCGGCCAGGGTGTCGACGACACCGGCCACAGTGGAAGCCTTTTGACCAATGGCCACATAAATGCAAATGACATCCTGATCCTTTTGGTTCAAAATGGTGTCCACGGCAATGGCCGTTTTTCCGGTCTGGCGATCGCCAATAATCAGTTCCCTCTGCCCGCGGCCAATGGGAACTAAGGAGTCGATGGATTTTAGACCTGTTTGCAGCGGCTGGTGCACACTGACTCTGTCCACAACCCCAGGCGCCTGGGCCTCAATGGGCCGCTTCTTTGCGGTCTTAATGGGGCCTTTGCCGTCAATGGGCTGTCCTAAGGGGTTTACTACCCGGCCAATTAAGGCCTCCCCTACGGGTACCTGCACAACGGTGCCTGTGCGTTTCACAGGGTCACCTTCTTTGATATGTTCATAGGGGCCCAGAATGACAACGCCGATGTTGTCCTCTTCCAGGTTAAGGACCATACCAAAAACGCCCTCCGGAAACTCCAGCAGCTCTCCGGCTAGCGCTTTTTCCAGCCCATAAACACGGGCAATTCCATCCCCCACCATCAATACCGAACCAAGATCCTCCAGCTCGAGTTTGGTTTCGAATTCTTCGATTTGACGCCGTAAGACAGCTACGATTTCATCCGGTCGCATTGCCATCGCCATTCCTCCACTACCTATATTTCTCTTGCAGTATCCGGCATATTCGCAGTGCCGCCTGCCCGTCTCCGTAAGGGTTCGCAGCGGACGCCATGGATTTATAAAGGGCAGAGTCGGTCAATAGTTCGTGCACGGCATCCACAATATTCTCTCGCTTGGAACCCACTAAACGCACTGTTCCCGCCTCCAGCGCCTCGGGCCTTTCCGTTACTTCCCGCATCACCAAGACGGGTTTATGTAAGGCCGGCGCCTCTTCCTGCAGTCCTCCCGAATCGGTGAGCAGCAGGGTGCACCTGGCCAAGAGGTTGGCAAACTCCTGATAATCTGGGGCATCAAGGAGCAATATATTCGTATAATCCCCCAAAATCTCCCGCATCACAGTTTGAATGGATGGATTTTTGTGCATGGCCACCACAATCCGCAAGTCACCATAGGGAGCACCTTCCGCACTAAGCTCGGCCAGGGCGTGACAAATCTCCCTGAGCGGCTCACCCCAGTTTTCCCGGCGATGGGCGGTCACCACCAGCATGGGCTGGTCAAAATTTAAGCCCTGGAGGGCTGGGGTTCTAAACTCATAGGAAGGATCGACCACAGACAAGAGGGCATCGATCACAGTATTCCCTGTGACAAAGATGCGGCTGGGGTCCACCCCTTCTTTCCGCAGATTCGCTGCGGACTGTGCTGTGGGGGCAAAATACCAAGAAGCCAAGACGTCAACGAGGCGGCGATTGGCTTCTTCAGGAAAGGGATTCTCCACCGATTCGGTTCGCAGTCCCGCTTCCACATGCCCTACGGGTATTTTCTCATAAAAACTGGCCAAAGCTGCTGCAAAGGCCGTACTGGTATCGCCATGGACTAAGACTAGGTCAGGACGCCAGAGCTGGAACACTTCACTCATGCCCTTGAGGGTCCTTTGGGAAATTTCACTGAGTGTCTGACCATGACTCATTATATCTAAATCATAGTCTGCTTCCAAAGCAAAAAGCTCAAGAACCTGATCGACCATTTCACGATGCTGTCCAGTGATGATGACTTTGGTTTCCCAAGCCTCCACCATTTGGCAGGCCTGCACCAAAGGGGCCATCTTAATGGCCTCGGGCCTGGTACCAAAAACCAAAGCCAATTTAAACATCCTTCGTATCCCCCTTATTCCATTCATGCAAGGGCCTGATCATGCCCACACGCATCGAACCGTAGATAAAGATAAGGCCCAAAACCACAGCAACAATCCAAGTCGTCCGGCTCAGATGCGCTGTGAGAATGGCCATGGTGGCCGAGAAACCCGTAATCAGGTAAGCGACATAGACCACTTGCCGCTGAGTAAACCCCAGATCCAACAGCCTATGGTGGAAGTGGGAACGATCGGCCTGGTAAATGGGTACCCCCTGCTGGAAACGGCGCACCACTGCACAGAGCAAGTCGGTGACTGGAACGGCCAGGATCAAAATGGGCACGGAAATACCGATGGTAGCTGCGCCTTTCAGGGCACCCTCGGTAGAGATGGCGGCCAGCAGGAAGCCGAGAAGCATGGCTCCACCATCGCCCAGGTAGACGCGGGCGGGGTTGAAGTTGTAGGGCAAGAACCCCAGGGAAACCCCGACCACAATCACAGCCAGCACCGCTGCATCCAAACGCCCTAGGAGCAAAGCCAAGGTGGTGAGGGCTACCGCACCGATTAGGGTAATACCTGTGGTCAGACCATCGATACCGTCGATGAAATTCATGATGTTAACGAGAGTTAAAACCCACAGCATGGTTAAGGGAATGGATAGCTTTCCTACATACAGCATTTCCCCAAAGGGGTTACTCATAAACTCAATGCGGGGACCGAACAGAACATAGAATAAGACTGCGGCAAACTGCCCCGCGAATTTCACGCCTGCAGACAGTTCATAGCGATCATCGAGCATTCCCAAGAGCAAGATCAGAAAAGCGCTCAAAACAGTGATGCCGAAATGGGGAATACCACCCACCAACGCAGCGGCCAGGAACCCGGCGAAAATGGCCATACCGCCTCCTGTGGGCATGGGAACCTTGTTAATCCTGCGGGGATTGGGCACATCAACCAGACCCATCCTTAAGGCAAGACGCCTGGCTAAGGGCGTCATAGCCGCCGTTACAGCAAGGGCTATAGCAAACACGACTGCATATCGGGCCAGGTCCATGATCATTCCTCCCCATTACTCCAAATCGCCATTTTCATCTTGGCTTCATTCATCAACTCCAAAGCGAGTTCGTCGGGATAGTCGCCTTGGAAGATCACTTGTCGTACTCCCGCATTAATCAACATCTTTGCGCAAAGAATACAGGGCTGGTGCGTACAATAAAGGGTGGCACCATCGGTGGACACCCCATGGATGGCCGCCTGAATAATGGCATTTTGCTCGGCGTGGGTACCCCGGCACATTTCATGTCGTTCTCCCGATGGAATCCCCAGCTGTTCTCGCAAACAACCCACCTCCAGACAATGGGACACTCCCCTGGGAGCCCCATTGTAACCGGTGGCAATGATCTGTTTATCCCGAACCAGGACCGCTCCTACCTGCCTTCTAAGGCAGGTAGAACGGCTGCTAACCAGTTCGGCAATCTCCATAAAGTACCGGTCCCAGGAGGGTCGGCTCATCTTGTCACCTACTTTGTTCCGAAGAGGCGATCTCCAGCATCGCCAAGGCCTGGAATAATGTAACCATGGGAGTTGAGTTTCTCATCAATGGCCGCTGTAAAAATGTCCACATCAGGATGTTCTCTTTGCACCAGCTCAATTCCTTCCGGTGCTGCCAACAGACACATCAGTTTGATGGAAGTGACTCCCCGTTCCTTTAAGTAAGCAATGGCTGCAGCCGCAGACCCCCCCGTGGCCAGCATGGGATCGAGCACGATGATTTGCCGTTCCTCTACATCAATGGGAAGTTTGCAGTAGTACTCCACGGGCAGAAGCGTTTCTGGATCGCGGTAAAGCCCGATGTGACCTACCTTTGCTGTGGGAATCAGGCGAAGCACCCCATTGACCATACCCAACCCCGCGCGGAGGATCGGTACAATGCCCACCTTCCGCCCGGCCATGACCTGACCTGTCATCTTGCCCATGGGCGTTACCACTTCCACCTCTTGTAAAGGCATATCTCGTGTAACTTCATAGGCCACTAGGACGGATACTTCTTCTACAAGGTCTCGAAAGTCTTTCGGTCCTGTTTCTTGGTCGCGAATCATCGTCAATTTGTGCTGAACCAGGGGGTGCGAAACCACATGCACGTTGCTCAAATGATCATCTCCTCATTTTGCTGTGACTAGGCCTGTTCGATTTTGTCAACCCGCCTCTGGTGCCTGCCGCCAGAGAAGCTTTCGTGCAGGTAGGTGTGGACGACATCAAACATCAAACCTAGACCTAATACCCTTTCACCCATACACAGTATATTGCTGTCATTGTGACTTCTAGCCATACGTGCCGAAAACGTATCATGGCAGAGGGCGGCTCGGATTCCCGGCACTTTGTTGGCGGCAATGGACATGCCAATACCAGTGCCACAGATCAGTATACCCAGGTTGGATCGGCCTTCGACCACTGCTTGGGCCACTTCCTTGGCAATATCCGGGTAATCGCAGGAGTCGGCAGAATCGGTGCCTAAATCCTCAACACTGAACCCCTGGCCTCGCAGGTGCTCCACCAGAGCCTGTTTAGCTCGAAACCCGCCGTGATCAGAACCTATCGCCACGTTCATCGTGCTTCCTCCTTCCAGAAACTGCAGAATGGCCTGCACAGCCCGATCAATTTCCTCAAGAGACTGCCGATACACGTCGAGGGACTGCCCAAAGGGATCGGATATCTCATATTCTTTCTCCACGGAATCGTCTGCCTCCTGCCCCTGTTCGGCCCCTTTGGCAAATTCTTTGAGCAGGAAAATCCTCCCTGCCAACTGCGGAGCCAAGCCCAGCAGCTGCTTCTTGTGGCCCGAGGTCATGGCCAGAATCAAATCGAATTCTTCCAGCAGACGGGGCTGAACCTTGCGGGAGCGGTGTCCGCTTCCGTCAATACCCCGTTCCGCCAGGACCTTCAGGGCGTTCTCCGCGCCTGGGTCGCCGGGAAAGGCAGCAAGCCCTGCGGAGGCCACATCTAGATCCAGTTTCTTCTCTTTGGCGCGGTGCCGCAGGAGATGCTCTGCCATAAAACTGCGGCAGGTGTTGCCGGTACAAACAAACAGGACAGATTTGATCTTGGTTCCTCCTTCATTTTTAGGTTTTTATCTCGCGATAGTCCGCCGCTTTGCGCAGGCGATTCATAATGGCGAGCCCCAAATCAGCCTCGGGGACGCCTTCAATATACAAAACGTCCAAGCCCAAATGATCAGCCTGCCGCAGCAAGTGATAGAGCTTGTTAGCCAGGGTCTGCAGATCGCCTTCGGACCCCATGGGCAGAACCGTGAAACCGGGGTAGAGGTGCGACCTTTCATTCCAGGTCATCACACCCACCTTCTGACCCCTCCTTCTATAAGGTTCGCTCTCCTCTTGGATTCTTGCCCGCACTCCCTGCCCAGTCAGTAAAAAGACGGTGGCGTCGGGAGCATAATGCTGGTACTTCATCCCCGGCGAGCGGGGAGGCTCCTTGTCTTCTCCCTCGGAGGCGGCAAAGGTGACAGGCACCAAGGCCCGCAAATCTTCCAGGGTTACTCCTCCCGGCCGAAGCAGCCGAAAAGGCTCCACTGTGCAGTCCAAAACCGTCGATTCCAGACCCCAACCCGTTTCCCCGCCGTCCAAAATGGCAGGAATCCGGCCGCCCAGATCGGCCAAGACATGCTCGGCCCTGGTGGGGCTGGGACGTCCGGAAAGGTTGGCGCTGGGGGCGGCCAAGGGAAAACCCGTTTGCCGCAAAAGCTCCAGGGCCAGGGGGTGATCGGGCACCCTAAGTGCCACCGTGTCCAGGCCCGCTGTGACCACAGGCGGGACCTGACCCGTCTTCGCTAGAACCAAGGTTAAAGGTCCAGGCCAAAACCGCTCCATCAGCAAGCGGGCCTTGGGAGGTATGGCTTGAACGTACTTGTCGGCTTGGCTTTGCTCTCCTAGATGGACAATGAGGGGATTATCCTGAGGCCTGCCCTTGGCCTTGAAGATAGCCTCCACCGCGCCTGAATCGAGGGCATTGGCCCCTAAACCGTAGACCGTCTCGGTGGGAAAAGCTACCACTTGACCCTGGGCCAAAAGGCTGGCCGCTTGATCCACTTGATGGGCTCCTAAGATCCTTGTTTTGATTACATCCACCGCAACACCACCACCCGATCCAAACCGCCGTAATCTTTGACTGTTTCCACCCATGTAAAACCGGTCTTTTCGCCCAGGGAGCGAACATCCTCTGCCTGATCCCAGCCGATTTCTAAAACGACAAAACCAGGTTGCTCCAAAAAGGAAGCGGCCTGGTCTAGGATGCGACGATAGAAGTCTAGTCCATCGGGCCCTCCATCCAGAGCGACAGACGGCTCCACACCAATTTCCGGAGCAAGCTTGGCCAGCTCCCCGCGTCGGATGTAGGGGGGGTTGGAGCAGATTACTTTGTATGTACCTGTGACCCGCTGAAAAAGGTCGCTTTGGAGAAACTCCACCTGATGGTCCACTCCCAGGCGCTGGGCATTCCCCATGGCCACTTCAAGAGCTTCAGGCGATATGTCCACCGCGGTGATACGATAGTCGGGATCCTGGCAGGCCAGAGCCAGAGCAATCGCTCCGCTCCCTGTGCCCAACTCCAGGACCTTGCCGCCCGCTCCCGGCTCTTGGAGCTCAAGGACCTTGTCCACCACAAACTCCGTTTCAGGCCTGGGGATGAGGACATCCTCGTTGACCTGAATGGGCAGTGCGTAAAACTCTCGCCGGCCTGTGAGATAGGCCACAGGGATTCTCTGGCCCCTCCGTCCAATGAAGCGTCGATACTGATCTACTTCCTGGATGCTGAGGGGTTTATCGAAATTAAGATAGAGATCCAAACGATCGAGCCCGAGGACATGAGCCAGCAAAAGCTCGGCATCGAGACGCGCCGAGCTGCATCCTTTCCCCTCCAGATAGCCTGCACTTAGCGTAATAAGTTCTCCAATGGTATGCCGTTTAGTCATGGTGAACGTCAATGGTCTCCTTTAATCGTTCCACTTGATCCGCGGTAATCAAGGCGTCGATGATCTCATCCAAATCGCCATCCACCACCAGATCCAGCTTATACAGGGTTAGGCCGATGCGGTGATCGGTCACCCTGCCCTGGGGGAAATTATAGGTGCGAATGCGTTCGCTGCGCTCCCCCGTACCTACCTGACTGCGGCGAGTGGCGGCCTGTTCCCTCTCGGCCTCTTCCTGGAGCTGATCGTAGAGCCTGGCCCGGAGAATCTTCAGTGCCTTCTCCTTATTCTTCAGCTGGGATTTCTCATCCTGGCAGGAGACAACCAAACCCGTGGGAAGGTGGGTGACCCGCACGGCAGAGTCCGTGGTATTCACGCTTTGTCCACCGGGGCCCGAAGAGCGATAGACATCGATTTTCAGATCGTTAGGCTCAATATGCAGCTCCACTTCTTCCGCTTCCGGCAGCACCGCCACAGTCGCGGTGGAGGTATGAATACGCCCCCCTGCTTCTGTGGTCGGAATTCTCTGCACACGGTGGACGCCGCTTTCGAATTTCAGGCGCGAATACGCACCGGAGCCTTCGATCATAAAGATGATCTCCTTAAAGCCCCCGAGCTCCGTGGCGTTGTTGCTTAACACATCAACTTTCCAGCGCTCCACCTCTGCATAGCGAGAGTACATGCGAAAGAGGGTGCCGGCAAAAAGAGCCGCCTCTTCACCGCCCGTTCCAGCCCGGATCTCCACGATCACGTTCTTGTCATCGTTGGGGTCCTTGGGCAGGAGCAAAACCTGCAGCTCCTCTTGGAGCCTTTCCTTGGTTTCGGTCAGCACCTGGATTTCTTCATCGAGCATGGCCTCAAAATCAGCATCTTGCGGTTCGTCCAGCATGGCCTGGGCATCCTCCAGTTCGGCTGTCACTTGGCGGAACTGGCGGTACTTGCCCACCACCTCACTTAAGTCCGAATGGGCTTTGGCCAGCTTTTTGTAGGATGAAGGATCACTTAGAATGTCGGGATCGCTCATCTGTCTGTTCAGTTCTTCATACTTTTCTTCCAATGCTTGCAGTTTTTCTAACATCGAGTTGCCCCCTAGGCAATGGTATCCGATGTTGAAAAGGAGACTACTTTTTTTGTTTCAGGATGAACAGCATCCCTATCCAACACCGTTTTTAGGGCCTTGATGGCCACCTCAATCATGTGCTCATCAGGCTCTGCGGTCGTGAGATTCTGAAGTAACATACCCGGCTTCGCCGCCCACTTGAAGATGGGGTGGCAATCCCTCTGTCCCGCCTTGCGGATCAGCTCGTAGGAAAGACCCGCCACGATAGGCATGATGGCCAAATGAATCAAAATCCTCTGCAGGAAGGGAGGGCGGCCGAAAAAGGAAAACACAAAAACACTTGTAAAGAGCACAATCAGCAAGAAATTCGTACCGCAGCGGGCATGCACCCGGCTTTGTCTGGCCACGTTTTCCACTGTCAACTCTTCGCCCGCTTCATAGCAGTTGATGCTCATGTGTTCTGCACCATGGTAGGCAAATACCCGTTTGATATCGTCCATCCAAGAAATGGCCGCAATGTAGAGGACAAAAATGGATGTCTTAATGGTGCCCTCCACGAGGTTGAGCAGAATATTGGAGGAAATATGGCTCTGCACGAAGCGGAGCAAAAAGGCCGGTAAGACAATGAAGAGGGCCACCGTTAAGACCAAAGCAAAACCCATGGTCAAAACCAGCTCCTTGGTTGTGAGCTGTTCGTCAGCTTCTCCGAATTGGCTGGCGGAATAATTTAGGCTTTTCAGTCCCATAACCAAACTTTCCACCATGGCCACGGAACCCCGCACGATCGGCTTCTTTAGGATTGGAAAACGATCCGACCACGGTTTTAGGTCTTGTTCCAAAACGGTAATGGTTTGGTCCGTCTTCCGTACCGCCACGGCCGAATGGTACTTACCGCGCATCATCACGCCTTCGATTACGGCTTGGCCGCCGTAGCTAAACTTCCCCATCGATAACACGTCCTTTCATCAGTGAGATCAAGGTCTGAACATTCTTAGACGGAACAACTACGACCAACTGGTCCAGGGGTAAAAGCACATCGGCTCCCCTGGGAGAGGTGATCTCTTGGGGAGAACGGACAATGGAAAGCACTTGGACACCTAGATCTCTCCCCAAACCCACTTCGGCTAAGCTATGATACGCCAGGGGCGAATCCTCGCTCAGCTCTACCTGGAGCAAGACAGTATCGGCATCCATATGCATAACATCCCTGAAAGAGCGCATCCACAGTGGCTGTTCATAGGCACTGCTCTTGAGGGAGCGATAGCCCCGCGGCAGAAAGAGCCTGGTAAAACTGCCGATGACAATGCCCACCAGCCAGCCGATGAGTAGAGCCAGAAATGTGCCGTAGACTAAAGTTCCGGCCGGCCCCGCTAAATCCTGGAGCCACTCATCGGAAAAATACTCCAGGCGCAAAATGCGGTCAAACATATCCACACCGGAGATCATACCCACATAACTGGAAATGCTGCCCCTAATACTGGCTGCAATACTGTAAGAAAGACCCAAAGTGAACACGGCTCCCACCAAGACCGGCAGACCGATCTTGGTCAGGCTGCCAAAGAGCACGCCCAGAGAGAGGCCTCCCGCCAGACTGAGGGCGGTGCCGCTAATCCGGGGCAACAGGAGCAAGACAAGATCGCGCCAATGGCGCAGACGCAAGGAGAATTTGGGCATGGCCACAATCATATCGAAGGCCAAAAATCCCACAAAGACCGCCACAAAGGATGAGGTTAAACCGGGAAGCCCCCTGACAATGAAATAGGCCAAACCCACCACAATCGAGCGCATCACAACGATGAAAAGCACGACGAGAGGTTTACGTTTCATAACGCAGCTCTCCTAAGGACAGTTCCGGGGCTCCAGGCACCTGATGACAGCGGCTGCAGCGGGCCTCGTAGTTTTCGGTGGCTCCAACTAAGATGATCGGCTCGTCATATCTGGCAGGCATTCCGTCTACTAAACGTTGGGTGCGGCTGGCTGATCTCCCGCAAACGACGCAAATGGCATTCAGTTTGGTCACCTGCTCGGCTAAGGCCATTAAGATGGGAACCGGTCCAAAGGGTTCCCCCCGAAAGTCTTGGTCCAAGCCGGCCACAATAACCCGTTTTCCCGCCCTGACCAAGCGCTGGCAAACGGGTATGATGGTGGGGTCAAAAAACTGCACCTCATCGACGGCCACCACATCGACTCTATCGTCTACCATCTGGAGAATCTCTTCAGGGCGTTGGATGGGATAGCAGTCTATGTGCAGGCCGTTGTGGGCAGCCACCTTCTCCTGCCCATAACGCCAGTCCAATGCTGGTTTGAACACTAACACATGTTGCTTGGCAATGGCCGCCCGCTTCACCCTGCGGATCAGTTCTTCGGATTTCCCCGAAAACATGGACCCAACGATAGCTTCCAGCCACGATGCTTCACGTACTGGCATGATCTCACCTCTGTCACGTTCTAAGAAACTACGTTTCTCTAAAGTGCAAGGGAAATCCTGCCTATTCGTGCTCGTAAGACTGAAGAACATTGGCTGTCTTCTGATCCACTTCCGCCTTGATCAAAAGGCCCTCTGTCACAAATGTTTCGTCTAGAATATGGGCGTTTTCTCGCAGGAAATGGGCCTGCCCCAGTTGGTCAAAGGGGAAAAGGTATTGGCGCAAGGCGTATCTATCGCTGAAAAAATTGTCGACCGCTGCGGCCAGACGCCCTAGATTGTACCCGGTCTTGGCCGCCAGGGCACAATCCGGCTCTCGCACCTCGATGGGATGTTCCACCAAGTCTATTTTATTATACACCGAAATGATCGGAGCGGTTGCACCAATTTCTTTCAATACGTCCTGCACTGCTCCCTGCTGCTCCAGGGACTGGGGATGGCTGGCATCGATCACGTGAAGCAAGAGATCGGCCAGGACCACTTCTTCCAGGGTTGCCCGGAAGGCGGCCACGAGTGTATGGGGGAGCTTACGAATAAAGCCCACCGTATCCGCCAGGTATACCCAGCGCCCATGCTTTAACTCCCAGCGTCGAATGGTTGGATCAAGGGTGGCAAAGAGCTGATCGGCCACGAAGACGTCGGATCCGGTCAGGGCTTGCAGCAAGGTGGATTTCCCGGCATTGGTATAGCCCACCAGGGCCACAAGGGGGGCACCGTGATTTTTCCGTCCTTCCCTGTGCAGCCTTCTGGTCTGCTGGACCTTGTTCAGCTCACCGCGCAAATCAGCGATGCGTTTGCGCACGCGGCGCCGATCTGTTTCTAGCTTGGTCTCCCCGGGACCGCGAGTGCCGATTCCCCCTCCCAGGCGGGAAAGAATAGTACCTTTCCCGGTCAGGCGGGGCAGAAGGTAGTTGAGCTGGGCCAGTTCCACCTGAATCTTGCCCTCATGCCCGTGGGCACGCTGGGCAAAGATATCCAAAATAAGTTGGGTCCGATCAATGACCGCTGCATCCAGCAGATCGGAGAGATTGCCTTGCTGGGCCGGAGTCAATTCGTCATCGAAGATGACCAAGGATTCTTCCTCCACGATCTCCCTAAGCTCCAGCGCCTTGCCCCGTCCAATGAACGTGGCCGGTTCAGGCTGACCCTTTTTTTGAACAAAGGTATCGATCACTTCAAGGCCTGCATCTTGCGCGAGTTCTTTGAGTTCCGCCAGATTGTCTTCTACTTCCCAATCTCGCTGGAAGCTCTGCTGCAGAGCCACTAAATATGCGTGTTGTTTCATGTCTTCTTGTTGCATACCTCTCCCCCATTTTCGCAGGAATCTTGAACCGAATCGGGAAATCTAACCAAGGGAGGAATTGTGATGCGCACCATCATGCACGTTGATATGGACGCCTTCTTTGCCGCGGTGGAGGTCTTGGACCACCCGGAATATGCAGGCAAGCCCCTGATTATTGGCGGCCGTAAGGATTCGCCGCGAGGGGTTGTTTCCACTGCTTCTTACGAAGCCCGGAAATACGGAGTGCATAGCGCCATGCCCATCGCCAAGGCGGCCATGCTCTGTCCCCATGGGATCTTTATCCCTGGACGCATGCAGCGCTACCAGGAGGTATCCAAGGACATCCATGCCATCTTTCCAGAGTTCTCTCCCTTGGTGGAACCCCTGTCCATTGACGAAGCCTTTTTGGATATGAGCGGCTGCGAGCACTTCTACCCCAGTCTAGAGGAGATGGGCCATAGTCTCAAAAGGCGCATCAAGGACAAGACCGGTGTTACCGCTTCTGTGGGAATCGCTCCCAATAAGTTTTTGGCTAAGCTGGCTTCCGATTGGCAGAAACCCGATGGCCTTTTTGTGCTGCGTCCCGATGAGGTCGACGACTTCCTCCGGGATTTGCCAGTGGGAAAACTGTGGGGCGTTGGGGCGAAGTCTGAAGCGGCCTTGCACCAACTCAATCTGCGCTATGTCCGCGATATCCTGCCCCATTCCCTGTCCTGGCTGCAGGAAAGGGTTGGAGTGGCCCTGGGTTCCCAAATCTATAACCTATCCCGAGGGATTGACCATCGAGCGGTTGTGCCTCACACGGACGCACAGTCCATTGGTCATGAAATCACCTTCAACGACGATCAGGAGGACCCCGCTTTTTTGCGCCAACAGCTGGCCCAAATGGGCGAAAAGGTAGGATGGCGCCTGCGCCAGGAAGGCTTCTATGCCCGGACCGTATCGATCAAGGTGCGTTTTTATGATTTCCGAACGATTACGCGTTCCCACACCCTAGAGTACTCCTTCAATGATGATGATACCATTTTTGGGGAGGCTTTACACCTTTTGGAACAAATTAAGCTGCAGCCGGTACGGCTCTTGGGGGTTACTGTCAGCAATCTCTCCATGGGAGCTCAGCTGTCTCTCTTTTCCACCCAGGACCAGTCAACAAGCCAAGTTAATGAGGTGATGGACAGCATCAACCGCAAGTTCGCACCTGGCATGATTACCAAAGGCAGAACACTGCGCAGGGATAATTAAAGGGCCTGCGCTTTAGTGCACAGACCCTTTGTCAAAAGAGCAACTTCTACCTTGGCTGTGAATACCACTGCTTCTCGAATTCCTTTCGGATTTCGGGGTTGAGCACCCTTAGGTAGGTACCTTTCATGCCCAGGGAACGTGATTCAATCACGTTGGCCGACGCCAGTTTGCGCAAGGCATTCACAATGACGGAACGGGTGATTTCGGCCTCGTCAGCGATGCGGCTGGCCACCAGCAAACCTTCATCTCCATTGAGTTCTTCGAAGATCCTCTGCATGGCCAAGATCTCCGAGTAGGAGAGGCTGTTAATGGCAGAACGTGCAGCCCTGCTTTGGGAAGCCTTGTCCTCCTGACGCTCATGGATCACCCGGGAGATGATCATGCCCAGGGTCACGCTGGCAATGTGGGCGATGTCAATGTCCTGAGAACTGAAGTCCCCACTCCGCCTCACGAAAAGGATCGACCCGACCCTCTCATCACCGCCAATGATGGGAGCCACCATAACCGACTCACCATTGGGTCCTTTTTGAACACTAATATCAGCTACACGATTGGCGAAACTTTGGATGTTGCTGGACGCAGCACCCGAATACAGCCAGTCGGAGTCGAAGGGTGTACTATCGAAGCCATCTTCTAAGGCATAGCCAATAAGTTTTCCTTTTCTGCCCAGCACATACACACTGCTGTCGTCCATGCTCAGGCGCAGCGCGTCGGACAACTCGTCGAAGTCGACGTCTGCTGTGATCTGTTGGAGTGACTGCAAATACTGCTTCATCCTGTCTAGCATCTCTTATCCACCTCTCTATTTTCACAGAAAAATGTTTCTGTATAGTGTCAATTATATATTTTCGCACAATTGATGTCAATATGTCTGAGCAAAAGTGCATTGACTTTCTTGAAAAAACATGCTAAATTTAAGAGGTCACGCCGAAGTGGCGGAACGGCAGACGCGCTGCGTTCAGGGCGCAGTGGGCAATAGCCCGTGTGGGTTCAAATCCCACCTTCGGCACCAAATAAGTATGAAAACCCCATGATGGGGTTTTTTGTTTGACAGTGCTCTTCGCAAAGACGTGAGAAAAGTGGAAATTTCCAAGTTACATTACTTAGGCCGCCGCTTCGTTATAGCGCATTATCCAGAATCACATAACCCGTGTCCATGATCTCCTTGGCAAGAGGATCGGCAGGGACAAAATCCTGAGGCAAAAAAGGAATTGGTTCAATACGCAAATCAATCTGTCTCCGAAATCTCATTAACTTCAACTGATCCTCTAAGCGATCCCCGGTGAAGTCCGGAGATACAACTGCAACATCAATATCGCTATCTATGTGTGACTTGCCTTTTGCGAAGGAGCCATACAGGATCACCTTATCTAGTTTGATATGGTGACGAAGAAGAGCAGCGTATTGACTAGTTATTTTTCTGGCGTTATCTGCAGAACATCGTTCAGCCATGCTCTCACTTCCTCAATTTTCGTTATATTTTGATCCGCAAATTCTTGAGTACACTTTTTGTAGAAGGCTTGTTTGAGATCTGGATACCGTGCATTTATATTGAATGTGGTTATCATATCTAGATAATCAGCCATTTCATCGCCAAACTCCAACTTACAAAGATTGGCTAATCGTAAGAGATCGTGAACGCGGGGTGCATGTTCTTCCATCATCTTAACATAACACGCCTTCAACAGCTTCTCCAAAACAAGATGTCCCATAAATAGTGCCCAATGGTAATCTCCAGTTTCGTAGAGATTGCGCATGGTAATATAATCCTTCTCGGCGGTTTCCATCCAATACTTGGCCAATTCTTCAGAATCCATATGTACCCCCCTCCAAAAACTAAGAGCACGGACTATCATACTTAAAAAGACCTTTTCTCCCTTGCTCAATATTGCCTTCTTGACCTACTTCAAGAGGTAAAGTGTGTTCTCAATAACACCTGGTAATACATTATACAGTGAGCCACCTATACATGCCTCAAAATATTCCTTAATTGTAAACGTAGCTTTCCACTTTGCAATGGTGTAGTTATTTACACCGTGTCGCATACTGGTAACCCCAAATCTTCTCCCAATGTCGTGTAAGGTACCTAGTACCAACGCGATCTCTGAATCCAAGTGCTGGCACCTTTGTGCAATCAATTGCGCTGCTTTACCCACATAAAGCGAATGAGATACCCAGCCGCCCGGATTCAATTGCTCAGCCTCAGTCAAAAACACCTGAGCTTCCTCAATACTAGGAGTATCATCCCTAGTATTCTTTACACCATCCAAAAAGATTACCTCGTTTCAATTCGTACCCTGAGGTTAGAATTTCTCCATCTATTTGGCATCACACCTAGTGAATACACAATTCCACGCGGCACGGGAATTACCTGCAATATCAAGTGCGTTACAGCACTGATTCCTCTACCTAATTGATCACTAATTGATCACTAATTGATCACGAACGTGATCGAACCAACCCAAGCCACCCGTACAAAATAATTATCTCAGCAAGCGGAAACATAGACGTGCCAAGTGATTACCACAATTGCTGACACTAACCGAAAGTGTTCTGCCCAAATCCCACCTTCGGCACCAAATAAGTATGAAAACCCCATGATGGGGTTTTTTGTTTGACAGTGCTCTTCGCAAAGGCGTGAGAAAAGTGGGAATTTCCAAGTTACATTACTTAGGCCGCCGCTTCGTTATAGCGCATTATCCAGAATCACATAACCCGTGTCCATGATCTCCTTGGCAAGAGGATCAGCGGGGACAAAATCCTGAGGCAAGAAAGGAATATAATCCTTCTCGGCGGTTTCCATCCAATACTTGGCCAATTCTTCAGAATCCATATGTACCGCCCTCCAAAAACCAAGAGCACGGACTATCATCTACCTAATTGATCATTTCCTTCTATGCGCATCTACCGAAATCGGCTCAACTTCCCTTGTGTTTTCTTGAGGTTGCCATTGTGGTATAATATTCGTTAAGAACGCCTATCCGAGGTGATCGCTATAGATAAAGTAGCTTACTGGATTGAGATTGCAGAGCAAGATATTATTGCCGCAAACGCCATGCTGAAATCCAAACTATACCTACATGTGGGCTTTATGTGTCACCAAGCCGTTGAAAAAATGCTCAACGCCCGCTACGCCTCGCAAACCGAAGACGTTCCTCGTACACACAACCTTAACCGCTTAGCCATGGCAACTGTCTTGTTCGAGGATATGAGTGACGATCAAAAAAACCTGATAAACACACTTTCGCCATTAAACATCGAGGCTCGATATCCAAGTGAAAGAGAAGAGTGGTTGAAATTCCTCACCCATGAACGTTGTCAAAATTTGATCACGGAAACAGAGGAGCTGATAGCATGGATCAAAACGCAATTATCTCTATAGCAGAAAAATACGCTGATTTAGCTACTCAGGTCTTGCCAGTCAAAAAGGTCTACCTATTCGGTTCCTATGCTAAGGGAACAGCTGATTCTGACTCTGACATTGATCTGGCTGTTATCGTTGAAAAAATCGAGGGTGATATCCTTGAGCCAAGGGTCAAACTAGTAGAGTTGACACACTTGGTTGATATACGGATTGAACCCATACTTCTGGAAGAAGCAAGAAACAGAAGTGGCTTTATTGAAACCGTTGTCAAAAGTGGGCGGCAGATTTATCCCAAATTGAGCCAACAACATTAAGCCAGTATAGGAATATACAGCCTTCAGCAAATGAGGGCTGTATTGTTCTTTATCTGCTGATGTATCATTTCCAAGGCCTCCGGCCATGCGAATGTTACCCATAGCCCGATGCAATACTTAGCCTCTGTAAATGGCCACGTTAAGATGGACATAAGGGGGTGTTGCCATTGACATGCGACTATCCACCGTATTCAGATGACGTGACAATTTCTGGCTTTTCAACCTCAACCTCGAAAAAATCTTTGTCACCTGAAATTAGAACATCTACATCCTCCACGATGGCACTGTAAAGCACAGGGTAGTCAGCTGGATCTCGTATCGAAAGAGGCTCTTGATCCGCCAGCACTGGCGTGTACACAAACTCATAGGGCCAAGTCTGTAGAAATATCTCTCATGCTGCCGTCTTTTCATTAAACCTCGTGCTACAACTTGCTTCACTTCCTCGATAACATACGAGGATAGAACGAGTCGATGTTCTGTTAACACAAGGGCCATCATATCGGTCAAACTCTGGCTCCTAAAGACGATGATCGAAATCAGCACATTTGTATCTAACATGATCCTCATTGGGTACTATTCTGTTTTTCTCTGTTGATTTCTCGCCTAACTTCGTCAACTAAGTCCACCACATCCTGCTCTGTTTTGAGCTCCAGGTGTTCAGCTTCACCTTCAAAGGCAGTCTGGATTTGTTGAAGCGCGATCATGGCAGAATTTGCGATTACCATGTTGCCATCTTTCTCAATGAAAACTAGTTTATCGCCTTCTTTGAGGTTCAACTTCTTCCGCACATTAATCGGAATTGTCACCTGCCCCTTAGCCATCACTTTTGCAAGGTCCATTTTTGCACCCCCTACTTTTCCTACTTTTCCTACTTTCCCAACTACTAGTTTACACAAAAGTCGCGAGATATCAATCCTAGTTTCTGGCAATCACTTGCTCATGAACTCCCCGCAAAGGGGCTCAATTGGATCGACGGGGCAACATGCCAAAAAGAAAAAGTGCCAGCTAGATGGACGTGCTGACACTTGGCAGTACTAGGTGTTCAGCGTGATCACCTGGAGGTAATCACGCTGCTGCTCGCTGATCCTTAGAAGCTAATATTGGAAAGCTCCCGTAAAATCTCCTCCAGTTCTTGGAGAAATGCTGAATCCGCTAGACTCTCTTCCCTTCCCCGCTGCACAGCCCTCCCGAGTCGGACAACTATCGATGCCAACTGCTCGAGGGGATTCATCTCCCACGGCTCTTGCGTTATGGTGCGCGAACCAATGAGGCATACCGCGTCAATTTCGTTAAAACCTGGCACTTGGTCAGTTTGGAGCACCAGTCGAACACGTCGTGCAGGGATGTCGACCTTGGTATTGTCGATGGAGAAGACCCGAGATTCCTCTGGAGCCGCTTGGGCCCTGCCCTCCCAAACCACATGGGCTCTTCCCATTTCATCAATAATCTCGGCCTTGACAATAGCCCCTGGATTATAGGTTTCATACACATCGATCCGCTGCACATACACGGCCTCGTCGTAGAAGAGTTCAACCCACTCCTCCCCGGCGCTGCTATAGGCTGCGGTCCAAGCTTTGTCGTAGTCGCCATATTTGGGATAAACATCGGGTGGGCCAGTCATTTGCTCTGGAGTCCACCGGTCCTCTCGGTATTGACTACTGGCTTTGGCTCCACTTACCCACTGGATTATCATGTGGGATTCTCCCTGAGCTTGAGGCCGGAGAGAGTTATAGCTGCCTGTAATACTCACCGCGTCAATCTCATTCCAACCACTAACGGAGGCCGTATCCAAAGTGATCCGTACTCGTTGACAGGGTACTGTAACGATGTCATTCTTGACATGAAACACCCTTGCGGCGGTTCCTGCAGATCCCCCTTTACCTTCCCAGATCAGGTGCCATCGTCCTGTCGTGTCCACCAGCTCCACCTTTACGACAGCCCCCGGATTATAGGTTTCATAGATCTCCACGTAATCTACATACACGGCTTCTGCAAATCCCAGTTCCACCCACTGCATACCATTGTTGATATATGCGGGTGCCCAAGCACTCCCGTTGTCCCCATAGTTGGGGTAATAATCGGGCTGACCCAACGTCTGCTTGGCCGACCATGCATTACTTCCATATTCACTGCTGGCAGAGGCTGTTACGGCCCACTGCGCAAAAGACTGCCCCTGGGCCTCACAGACAGCGCCAAACAAGATGAACACTGCAAGGAGCGAAATCATCCACCAATTTCTTTGCATTATCCTTCCTCCAGTCCCTTATTTAAACAGAAGATTCTTACAGTGCTCACAACGGTCGTTACCAATCGGGTTCCTCCTCCGGCAGACGTTACAGTAGATCACCTCATCCTTAGATTTATCATACTTCTCAATTGTCGCCAGGGCGGGATGATAGCGAACACGGTCACCGATATCTAGGTAGTCATACATGTCTCGATCCCATTTGCGCCCTGCGATCCGCTTTGTTTTGCCCCGATCCGTCTTAATCAACACGATGTACTCCATATATGATGGACTCGTGTTTTCGTTGTTCTCATAGCGCCTTTTCTCCAGCTTTTTCACAACGACGCCATTCCAAGCTCGCTGTTTCATGTTGGCGAAACGCCACAGGTTGATGATCAGGACCAAAAGACCCAAGACTGCACCTATGATGATCGCCTCATTGAGGGGCATTTCATCGCTGAACAGACCCGCAACAAGAAAACCTATCGGAAACAGCAGAGTGAGAACCAGGGCCAAGCCCAGGGACGATCTTTTGTTCTTTTTGATGGTTTCCAACATTTCCGGGGAATCGGCAACACGGGACCAGCCGACCAAGGGGCGCTCCTCCTCATGCATGTGATCACTCTCCGTTTCTCGATTACTTCCGCCTCACTTACTTCTCAACAGCATGACCAATCCCACGGATCCAAAAGCGGTAATGACGCAGTGAAGTACTCCCGCTACGCCCAACACGTCAAAATCAACAAGATGGGTTGGGTTGTTCCCCCTAATGAAGAATTGTAGGTAACGGATGCGTTCGATATGCCTCTCCCCTCCTTCAGGCTCGCCCACACTTCATCACTCTGGTAAGTAGAATGACCCTTGTACTCCCTTCCGCCCACTGAAAAGCGATAGCCTTTGTACAGTTCGAGATGCATTAGTGGGTGCACGGCTGTCGTCCAGACGGGTGCTGTAGCTGGTCAGCGTTCCAACGGTGGTCTGGCCGAACAAGCCCAGCGCTAGAATGCTCACACTGTTGTATACAGCATAGAACAGGCACATTGCGGGATTGATTCGCCCAGTCCTCGCCTTAGCGCGCTTCTTCACCAGCCTTAGACCCCTTCCACTAGCTCTATCATAAGATTAACGCTCCAGAGTGGATATGCCATCACCTTTTCGGTTGATAAAATAAAAAACGCCCTCATACTTTGGTATGAGAGGCATGATTCTTCGGCACAGTAATTCAGTTCCCCTGGGCTACCTACGCCGTACTTGGAACATACACTTCGAATATGGGTTTTCAGTGATAAACGGCATTTCCGCCATCTGGCCCTTGGACTTGCCATCTCGTAATGCCTCTAATCCTTCCTGCGTTCTATCTCTCAGAGATCCAAGGTGGCACTCCCGGTGCCCCGTTACACTGGCGCTGTCCTTATGGATTGACACCACTTCCCGCAAGCAGAACTGAGACTTTCCGCCGGCGTCACTGCTGGCATCACGTTCCAGCCCTATTTTCCGCAGCTAGACAAAGACTGAACAGGATTTCGACACCGACCATCACCAAAGCGAGCACATAGGGCTCGAAGTAGATCCCGACTAGCAGTGCCAGGAAGGGAATTGCGATGGCAAATACCATGTAGGACTTCGATTTGTAGAGCCAGCTGTACGGCAGCAGATGCGCGCCGAAAACCATGGCCATAATCATCAGCATCTTTTCCGGAACAGCGGAAAACACCCACATGGCAATCAACAGGTAGGGTATTTGGCCTACCGAGAGGAGCACCCCTAAACTCGTGAGGGGGTTTTCTTTGTTTCTGAAGTCAACCTTGATCAGTCTAGATATCAGGAAGGCCAAAGGCATCAGGGGTGCAGTAGCATAAAAGGTGAACAGGTTCTTGGTCAGAATTGGCCATGGCGTCACATGGATCATCAGCATCAGCAGCCAGATAAGGATTGAAGCTAAAATGAAGTGTAATCCCTTCTTCTGCTTTACGGCGCAATCATTGCGGAGCTCCTCTAAGACCATTTCCAGCCCTCCATGGTTTCCAGATTTGGTATCCCTTCGTCAAGCCTAATATGGACTAAGCTTTAGGGCGATTCGCCAAGGATGATAATGGAATTGTACTCTGTCATGGCTAGCTGGTCCCCTTGTGGTGACCAGGCCAGGGTCTGCAGACCGAGCATTTGGCCGGGATAGGTATAGAGGACTTCCCCGCTGCTCACATCCCAGATGTGGACAGTACCAGTATGACTTCCCCCTGCCAGATAACGGCCGCAAGGGGACCACTCCACAACGGTAACTAAACTTTCACCACCAGCCAAGGTGCCTACGATCTGATCGGTTTCTAGATCCCAAATGAAGACTTCCCGATCATAGCCAGAGCTGGCTAAAAGCTTGCCATCAGGCGACCAGGCCAGCGACTGTACCCAATCAGTGTGCCCTGTAAGTTTCTTGACCGCCTCCCCTGTTACGCCGCTATAAACATGAATGGCCTGATCATAGCCGCCAAAGGCGACCTGATCACTGTGGGGAGACCAGGCAACAGTCGTAATCCATCCGGGGTTTTGTATACCCAGTAACTGGGTGCCCTCTGGCACATCCCAAATCGCCACGGTCTTATCCCAACTGGCGCTGGCAAGCCTCCTACCGTTAGGAGCCCAGCTTAGAGAAAGAACGATGTCTTCATGGCTAACAGACTTCATCCCAACAGCAAATTCAAAGCCCCTTTCATGTAGAAAAGGTCGTTTGATACGTTCAGTGAAAGCACCAAGGTATTCGCCTTCGGCCACGTTCCAAACACGCACAAGATAATCATGCCCACCGCTGGCGAGGTAAGTGCCATCTGGTGACCAAGCCAAATCCTCCATGGACCCGCTATGGCCAGGATGCAGCTGAAGCTGTTCTTTTCTGGCGTCGAGATCCCAGATCCGCACAATCCTGTCGTCCCCTCCCGAGGCCAAATAGTCTCCCTGAGGCGACCAGGATAATGCCTTAACAGCACGGGTATGACCTGAAATTCGCAAAACACTCTCCCCGGAATCCGCCGACCAGAGATCAATAATGCCTTTGTAACCGCCACTGGCCAGCAGGTGTGATTGGCTGCCCCAATCAAGCGCAAGGATTTGATGGCCCGTGTTGATACTCTGCACCAGCTTCTGCCCGTCCCAATCCCACACCTGGATCAGTCTGTCTGTACTTGCAGCCAAATAACGAGCATCAAAAGACCAGCTTAAGGCAGCAGCTTCGCCTCGGAACGTCCCAAGATGAACCCTCTCCCCTGTTTCTCGGTTAAGAACCTCCAAAGCGCCGCTTTTTAGAACCATGGCTACGAAAGGCCCCTTTGGCGCAGCGGATAGAGACATAATACTCTCCCTTGTCTCAAAGGCAGCACTCAGTTCCCCCTGATCAACCTGAAAAAGGCTTAGGCTTGCATCATCGCCGCCGCTAAACAAGAATCTGCCATCTGCGGACCAAGCGACCGCCCTCACCCAGCTTTCGCCAGCAAACGACATTCGTTCAGTTCCTGTGGAAAAATCCCAAATCCTAACCGTATGATCCCAGCTAGAACTGGCAAGTGTTGTTCCGTGAGGCGACCAGGCCAAATCAGTGATAATGTCAGTGTGACCTAACAATGTCTTAATCTCCAGACCCCTCTGCCAGTCCCAGATCGTAATCTTGCCATCCCGGCCGCCGCTGGCTAGGTAGTGGCCGTCGGGAGAAAAGGCAATAACCTTGACGGCACCTGTGTGACCGTACAATGTTCGCACGAGTTGTCCATCCTCTGTTCTCCAAATCCTGATTGTTCGATCATTGCTGCCGCTGGCTACATAGTGATCGTCTGCCGAAAAGGCAATCGCTTCGACCCAATCCAAGTGGCTGGCAAAAGAAAATTGAGCTCCCCAATTGGCAAAATCAGGCTCTGCCCAGGGTGAGGCCACAAATTTCAACTCCTGGTCTTCGCCTACTACCCGCTTTTCCGGGACAAAACTGTAACCGGTCTTCCGGGGAATCATCTCCGCTCCGCTTGAAGCAGCAGCCTCGAAAGACCCTGCTGCATCTGTTACCACTTGTGCGCTCGTTTCATCAATGATAAAGAGGCTGACACCGGCCAAACCCGATGCAGGATCTTCCGCCAAGACAACGGCCCCGGAGATAATGCTTGCCTCAGGCTCCGCCTTCCTCTGATCGCAGCCGCTGGCGAGCAAGCCAAGCAAAATCAGACTCAAGATCAAGGAAAGGCACCTAGACCTTCTGATCATATCTTCCTATCCCCCTCCGTTGTCTTGTCTTCTCTAGACTACTACGTCAGAAACACACAGAATCCTTTTATGCTAGATCAAACAAGCATCACGCCGGTTCCTTTCTAGGCGAAAACGGTCTGCAAAACCGGGAAGCTGTCCGTGACAGCCAAAAGCTGCTGTAAGAGACGACTATGCCAGCGCGCCTGCTGACATAGTTCCTAAATATGTACCGCAGGATTCTGCCCCAAACTCCGTGGAAATTGAAAATGACGGCTCCAAATAACTCTGATAAAATGACTTTGGGAAGACCAAAATATCAGATGGTTAAAAGGAGCTGTCACAATGAAAGTATATCAGGGAAAGCAAGAGACCGTCAATACCGGCATT
>FZPS01000192.1_pt35 | contig 160964 bp, 162 predicted proteins | sample 1817821 | NCBI WGS metagenome assembly FZPS01 (sample SAMEA104158645, study PRJEB21678) | metagenome | place: Germany | collected 2015-04-21 | reverse complement strand
ATGATCAACTTCGTTCCGCAGCGTGAACCGCCGTATACCGAACGGTACGTACGGTGGTGTGAGAGGACGGGGGTTAGCCGCCCCCTCCTACTCGATTGAGCTGGTGAAAGAGCTCTATCGTTTAAACGGAGGGAAGATGACCTCGGGCTAGGACAGCGCCGGCGGCGGTCTACCAGATGGCAGGTATATAGCCCGAGACCAGCACCTTCCTGGTTGTAGCGCTAACGGCCAAGCAGAAGACTATTTGCCCTGCATCCTGGCCAGGGATGCCTTCAACTGCTTTATGACCTCCGGATTGGTAAAGGTGTTTACAAATGGTGTGAAATCACAGGTGTCGATGGCTTCCCGGATTTGCTTGGCTGCGAATTTCCTGTAGCCTGCTTTTATTTCCATGAAAGGACGGTTCGGGGTATCAATGTACTCGCGAACCTTGGCTTTGGCTTTTTCCAGCAGTTCCGTCTCGTCAACCAGTTCATCAATAATTCCCATCTCCAATGCCACCGGAGCGGGGATTCTTTTTCCTTGATATATAAGTTCGTTCCAGTTCCGGTGGGTTTCAAGGCCGAACCTCATTATCTCGCTGTGGCAGGGGGACAAGGACATTCCAAGCTTGATCTCTGGCATTCCCACCTTGGCATTGGGGTCATTCACCATCATCCGGTAGTCGCAGGCCTGGGTCACGATAAGCCCGGCTGCACTTGCATGACCATTTAAGGCTGCTACCACCGGCTTGGAGCAGGTGAAAAGCTTGTACATTATCTCCTCATCATCCTTAAACCACTGGATAATGTGTTCTGGGCTCTCAAAGGTGGTAAAAGTTACGAGGTCAAACCCACTGGAGAATATTCTGCCGGTCCCGGTTAAAACAAGACCTTTTAATTCCTCTTCGGCATTTACCCGGTCGATGATTTTTTCGAGTCCCTTTAATAGTTCGGTATTAATGGAATTCGTCGGCGGGTGGTCAATGGTGAAAACAGCTATGCTATCTTGGATTTCGGTTTTGTATGACACCCATTCAACCTCCTCATTAAATAATGCGTGCAGTTCAACTATCCGCAGCCTAGATTGAACTACTACAATTATACAGCTTTTTAACATCGATGTTTTATGAAAAAGAATCTCCTGCTGCTCGCAGATTGTTGACATTTATAAAATCATGATTGGTTGACAGCTGAAGCTCCTGTTTTTTAACAAATTGCGGTAAGAATAACCAACCTTCGGCGTATTTAAGTAAAAGCAGGGTGCGGTTTTATGGACAGCGGCCCCCTGAGCATCTCAAGAAGATTAATAATTTCGGGAGAGGATGGTGGCGATGAGCGGTGATCGGCTGGATACGGAGCGGAGGGGAGAAGCCGCGCCCGGAGAGGGGACTGTAGAAATGGGATCCCCACCGAGGAAGAGTCTGTGGGAATTCATCTCCAAACCTGGTTACTGGAAAGGCCTTGTGGGCGTAGGCCTAGTCCTGGTAGTGCTGCTGGGGCTGATCTGGGGAAAGGACTGGCTTGGGCCTTCAACTGCCGACGCCGGGGAGGTAACCATCACGGCTCTGCAGCAGGACTATACCGGGGTTGACCCACAATCGGCTTTTCTCTTGAAGACCGGCGAGCCGGTAAGCACCAGGACGGTGAAGGAGAACCTCAAAGTCAATCCCGAATTTGCATATGACCTGGAGAAAGGAGCTGGAGGTCGGGAGTACAGGATCATCCCGAAAGAGAAGCTGGCGGCCAATACGGTTTACCGCCTATCTTTTGACCCCACTGGAGCTAACCGGGAAGAAATGAGTTGGGCGTTTCAGACCCGGGGAAGCTTTCGGGTTATCGGTCAGATACCGCGGAACGAAGCCATCGAGGTACCGATCGATACCGGGATTGAGTTTATACTTACCCATGAAGAATATGATCTGGAAACCGCCCGCAAGTATTTCAGCATCACACCCCATGTCGAGGGCAGACTGGAGAAGCATAAGAAGACTCTGGTGTTCATCCCCAAGGGTTTGCAGCCGCAGACCATCTACACGGTGACCCTGAAAAAAGGGTTGCCGCTTGCGAACGGCAAGGAGGCTTTGGCCGCCGATTCGGTGATCCGCTTCGAAACCGCCCCTCTTTCCACGGGCTCAAGCAGCGGTTTTTCCTTTGAAGTGAACCGGATCCTGACCGAGTTTTCCACCGCGGAAGCTCCCAGTTTTCCCGCCTATTTTAACGCTCGCAACAGTGTGCCTCCCTTGCACATTGATCTTTATCGTTACCCGGATCACAGCGCTTTTGCCCGGTCCCTGACCAGGTTTGATCAGATTCCCGCCTGGTCCTACTGGGTGAGAAATAACTACCGGGAGGATGTAAAGGGCCTAAATAAAATCGCCGGGTTTGAAACCCGTTTTATACAGATTGACCAATTCTCACATTACTTCACCTTACCTGAGCCCCTGGCGGCCGGTTACTACCTGGCCGAATGCCGCTCCGGGGACGCGGTGCGGCAGATCTGGTTCCAGGTGAGCGACCTGGCGGTTTACCGCGGTCAAACTGAGCAGGGAACCCTTTTCTGGGTCAATGTCCTGCCGGATAATGCTCCCGCCCAGGACATTCAAGTGCTGGTGGAAAACCGGCGGCTAGCGGTAAGCAGCGACAGCCCCGGGGTAGTCATGACCAAGGAGAATCTCTTTACGGCCAAAGCCGGTTACGCCCTGTTGAGGAGCGGGGATAGGGAAATCCTGGTTCCCCTCGCCCGGGAGCGGAATGAATGGACCAACAACCGGATTGCAGTTCAGGACTATTGGAAGTACGTGTACCTGGACCGGGAGCTCTACCTGCCCGGAGACACCGTCAATTTCTGGGGAGTTTTGGCCCCCCGCAAGGGAGGTGTTGCCGGACCCCGGGAAATTACCATGGAGCTGCGGGGCACCAGCAGCATCTATTACACGGGGATGACCGAGGCTCCCCTTTTAAGCCGGCAGGTTCCTATTAAGAACCACACCTTCGAAGGCCGGTGCGAGCTGCCGGTGTTGAAACCGGGATACTACTTCCTTGATTTCAAGGTCGGGGATACCACCGTACTCTCGCGGGGGTTCTCGGTTGAACTCTACCATAAACCGGCCTACCGACTGACCGTGGAGCCGGAGAAGAAGGCAATTATGGAAGACGAAACCACTACTCTGCTGGTAAAGGCAGTATTTTTTGAAGGTACCCCGGTGCCGGGAGTTCAACTGAATCATCACCTGGATGGTACAGTTGCCGGGGCAACCACTGATCAGAGAGGTGAAGCCCGCATTCCCCTGGTGGGCAAAATCCCGGCGGACCACTACGGCCTCTGTGATTATAAATATATTAGTGTAAATGCAGATATGCCCGAGATCGGAACCATTCATGCCGACAGCAAGGTGCTGGTATTCCCCAGCAAAGTCTATCTCACGGCTGAGGCCAAACAGGAGGGCAGCGGTTTCAACCTGAAGGCCCGACTGCGCCATGTTGATTTGAACCAGAGCGGGCAAGAGTTTTCTTATGCAGAAGAATCGTTCCTCCGGGGTCCGGTGGCCAATTCCCAGATTAAAGGGGCCCTGTATGAAGAAATCTGGAACAAGATTGAGCGAGGCCAGTGGTATGATCCTATCAACAAAAAGGTCGTCAAAACCTATGATTATCAACGTTCAGAGCAGTTAGTCCGCGAATTTACCATGACTTCCGGCCAGGATGGCTTTGCCGCCTATGAAGGTACAATTGACCCGGAGAAGATCTATTTCGTGGAACTCGCGGCTCAGGACTCGGAGGGGCGCACTTCCCGGACTAGGGTTTACATCAATTCTTTTGATGACCCCCTGTTTAAGTATTACTATCTGAAGGACCTGAATTCCAAAACGGGTTATCAACCGGGAGAAACCGTCAGCCTCTCATTAATTGAAAACACCCGGGAGCTTGAGGTCAAAGAGGGGCGGGTATTATTCCTGCAGGGACAGGATCGGATTGCATCCTACCGGGTTGTTACCAGTCCGCGTTATCAGCTTAAATTCACTGCCGACGATATCCCGAATACCAACATCCAGGCGGTGTACTTCGATGGCCGCAACTACCACGTGGCCAATCCCTACAGTGTACCTTTTGCCGGCCAGAGCCGGGCCTTGAAGGTCGCAATAACCAGTAACAAAGCCGAGTACCGTCCCGGGGAACAGGTAGAACTGGTGGTGAGGGTCACTGATCCCCAGGACCGTCCGGTTAAAAACGCCCGGGTGAATATCAACCTGGTTGACGAGGCCTTGTATGCCCTAGGAGATCAGCAGGTAGATCTGCTCCGCAGCATTTACGGGGACCATTATTATCTTTATCTGGAGAACTGGCGATCACACTACACCCCCGACTATAGAGGCGGTGCAGAGAAGGGTGGGGAAGGCGGCGGTGAGCGCCGGGAGTTCCGGGATACTGTTCTTTTCACCACCCTGGAGACCGGCAGTGATGGCCGCGCAGAAACTGAGATTAAGCTGCCCGACAATCTGACCTCCTGGCGGGTAACCTATCACGCTGTCAGCCCTGATCTTAAGGCTGCCAGCGGCACCCGGCAGATCCCGGTGAGACTTCCCTTCTTTGTGGAGGTGGGAGTGAACGATACCTATCTGGAAGGGGATTCCCCGGTGGTGATCCTGCGGGGTTATGGGACCAAATTGGGTCTCAACCAGCAGGTACAATATAAAATGACATTGACCGGACCCCGGGGTAATAAGGCAGTCGAGAGTGCAAAGGGTAAGGCTTTTACCGCCCTGGACTGGAGCCTGCCTCAACTGGAGGCCGGGGATTATACCCTCACGGTTACCGCCGCCAGCGACGGTTACCAGGATACCGTCACCCGGACCTTCAAGGTGGTCAAATCCCTGCAGGAACGGTATGTCAGCGACCACCAGATACTGAAGAACGGAACGGTGCTGACCGGAAGTGCGGTTGAGCCCACCGAGGTCATCTTCTGCGACTACGAAAAGAGTCTATACCTGGAGGGGCTTTACCGGTTGAGCTGGCTGGGCGGCAGCCGGGTGGAGCAGAAACTGGCCCGGCAGGAAGCCCGGAAGCTGTTGCAGGAGTATTTCCCGGAGGAGAAATCGTTTTTAATACCGGAGGACGAAGAATCAGTGGTCGAATACCAGCAGCTTGACGGGGGCATCGGCATCCTGCCGTACGCATCCAGCGACCTCGCCCTGTCAGCCCTGGTGGCCTGTACTGGTGCCGACAAGTTTGACCGGGCGGCTCTAACCGGCTATTTTTATAAAATCCTGGAGGAGGAAGAACAGGACCACAGCCTGGCCTTACTGGGGCTCGCAGCCCTGGATGAGCCGGTCCTGCTGCAGATTAAACAGGAGTTAAAGGACCAGCAACTGGCTCCAGCCGTGAGGATAAACCTGGCCACCGCCCTGCTGGAGTTGGGGGATGGGTCCGAAGCCCTTAAGGTTTACCGGGAAATCCTGAAGAAGAACGCCCAGGACCTGGGGAGTACCATGAGGATCAAGGTGGGTAAGGATCAGGATGATATGGTAGCGGCCACTACTCAGATGGCGGTTCTGGCCGCCCGCCTCAACCAGGCGGAAACCGACAGGCTCTACCGGTATATACTCGAGAACCCGGCAGCAGAATTGGTAAATTCCCTGGAGCAGATCCAGATCCTTAAGCTTAACCTGCAGCGGATGAATCCCGGACCGGTAAGCTTCAGCTATAACCTGAACGGAAAGACCCATCATGTCAGCTTGAGGAACGGCGAGACCTTCAGAATTACGCTTCTGCCCCAGGATCTCCCGCGGATCAAGTTCAGCCGGGTCCAGGGGAAAGTAGGGGTGATGACCCGGTACTCCCAGCCGTACAGCAAAGCTCAAGCTGTTTCTAACGAGGGACTGTCAATAAGCCGCCAGTACCAGGTTAACGGCGTTAAGACCAGCTCTCTCCGGCGCTCCGATCTGGTGAAGGTAGTTGTCACGGCAGGGATTAAAGATCGGGCTCCGGGGGGATGGTATGAGGTGGCGGATATTCTACCCGCCGGGCTGGCCTATGTCCCCCGGCCGTATGATTATGGTGTGAATGATCCGCGGTGGTCGTATCCCACCGAGGTCAAGGGCAAGAAGCTGACCTTCGCGGTGGCCAAGGATTCCCGCAAGCCTGTCCAGGAGATCATTTATTTTGCCCGGGTGATCTCTCCCGGGGAGTTTAGGGCTGAGGCTCCGGTTATAAGTCACGTCACCGCTCAGGGGGTATTCGCTCAGGGAGATGAAGAGAGGATCAGGATTAAATGAGGAGGATCGGGAGATGGGTTGGATTGGGATGGTTGGTTCTCCTGCTGCTCCTGACCGGCTGTCAGCAGGTGGGTGATTATGACTCTATCAATAGTCCCAGCCCGGCTCATCCCAGTTTTGTAACGCGGCAGGAATTGGCGGATGCGCTGGGCTCCGCCAAACCCGAACCGGTAGAAATAAGGGGTCACCAGGTCAGCGGGGTGGTACCGCATCACCTGGTGGCCGGTCACCTGATCGCCGATTATTTTGCTGGTCTATCCCGGCAGAGCCCCGAGGTGATAATCATCGTGGGTCCCAACCATGAGAACCGGGGAGGGAAGATCATTACCGGGTTTTATAACTGGCAGATTCCCGGGGGGACGGTTAAGACCGAAAAGGAGGTGGTCGCCAGTCTTCTGGAGCTTAACCTGGCGGTTCAGGACGAGGCGGTGCTGGCCGGCGAGCATTCCATCGGCACTCTGGTCCCCTTTGTACGTCACTACCTGCCAGAGGCCAAAATCGTTCCCATCATTTTGCACCATGGGGTAACCCTGGATGAAGTGGATAAGCTGTTAAACGGGATGGAGCCTTACCTGAACGATAAAACGGTTTTGGCGGCATCGGTGGACTTTTCTCACTACCTCACCAGCCGGGAAGCGGAGAACAAGGACACCCAGACCCTGATTTACATGAGGAACTTTGATTATGCTGCCCTTTTCCGCCTGGGGGACGATCACCTGGACTCACCCGCCTCCTTGGCCCTGGCTTTTCGCCATGCCCAGAAACAGGGGATCAAGGAGTTTCAAGTCCTGGAGCATACCAATTCCGGAGTCATAATGAATAATCAGCTGATGGAGACCACCAGCTATTTTACCCTGGTATTTGCCAGGGGATAGTGTTAATGCGTTAAGGCCACAGGCCTCCCCGTTGACTGGAAGGAGGCCTGTCTTGAAATGCGTACTTTTTATATCGGGCAACGCCGGTAACCACGGAACTCCTGTTCCAGGATTTCACCAAGCCGGAATATAGCGTCTTCGTTACCGACACGGCTGGTTATCTGGACGGCAATGGGCAGCCCTGCCGGGCTTTCCGCTACGGGAACTACCAAAGCCGGCAGTCCCCAGGTATTGATATAGGTCACAAAGGGCAGATAGCGCTTAAAACTCATGGTCAGGGAGAACAACTCCCGTATCACAACGCCGTGCGGCGGTGCCGGGGTATGATACACGGGCAGGATCAAGAGGCGGCTATCCAGGTACTCGGTTATTTTCGGATCGCCTTCTGTGATCGTTTTTTCGATATCACGAAGAGTACGTGGGCTGGGCTTTACCAGTTTGGCCGCCAACAAGGCCCAGGTAAAGTACCGGTGCAGGGGAGAAGAATGAAAAAACACCTCTTTAAGGTACTCGGGCAGCGGCCGGATGGGATTTGCGCCAAAGGCAATTTCAGCCATTTCCCGAGCTCCGTCAATGGACATGATGTTCTGCCACATGGCTGCCGACTCCTGGTAATAAGGCGGTTGTTCGTCGCTTATTGGGAATTGCTCCTGCAGGAATTGCCTCACCGCCTGAATAGCCGTGGCCGTGGGATGGTCTACCGGGAACCACAGTTGCTCAAAGGGTATATTAATTGAAAAGGAGTACAACGAGCTCGGTTCAGGCGGGGAAAAGGCAATAATTTCATTGATCAGACGTGTATCCCGTACTGATTTGGCGAGAGCACCTATGCCCAGCATGCGTTCTTGTAACGGGTTGCTGATATAAGGAAAGGATCCCTCCTGGGAGACCTGCCGATTGCCGCTGCGAAAACCCACCACCCCGTTAAAATGACTGGGAAAGCGGATTGAGCCGCCAATGTCGGAACCGATACCGACCGCCGCTCCACCCGCGGCTATCAGAGCCCCTTCTCCACCGCTGGAGCCACCGGGGGTACGAGCCGGATCCCAGGGATTGTTGCTGCGGCCGTACAATTTGTTGTCGGTTTCCTGGCAAAAGCAGAGGACGGGAGTGTTGGATTTTCCCAGTATAATGGCGCCCTCGCCTTTGAGCCGGGCCACGATTTCAGCGTCCTGCTCCTCCACCAGGTCGCGACGATGGGGAAGGCCAGATGTGGTTCGCATTCCCGCTACATGGAACGATTCCTTGATGCTGATGGGAACGCCGAACAGCCTTCCTTTTGCCAGGCCGTTGGCTAGATCCTGGTCAGCTTTTCGTGCTTCCGCACGGGACTCCTCAAAGCGATCCTCCACCAGACAGTTAAGCTGGGGCTGAATCCTCTGCAGATGAGCGATAAAGGCCTCCGTAACCTCCAGGGAAGTTAATTCCTGACCGGCGATTTTGGCCGCCAGCGTTGTGGCATCCATGTCCAGGATATCTGCTCCTGGAGCAATTTTGTCCACCATCGCACTACTCCTTTCCTACCTAGCCCGGAGATGAAAAGAAGTTGCTGATATTAGTACTGCACGGAGCTTTCCGAAGAAGGGCTATACCATTTTCCACAATATACCATAGTCAGTGTACAAAAACTAGAGGCAGCCATACCGCCGGGTCGGCAGGATAAACGGAGATATGAAATTTGATCTATAATTAAATGGTTGAAACAACGGCTGTAATCGTCAACATCAGAGAAATCCCGGCGTAGCGGCCAAAGGAATGGGGTAACGAGCGGCTTTGGGGAGAAGAAGCTCATGAAAAAGAGAATTTATACCGTAATAACTCTGACTTTACTCATAGTGGCAGTGCGTCTTTTTGCCCGGTCGCCCAGCCTGGTTGAGAACCATTATGCCAATACCGTTTACAAGACCATAGCCCCACCGTTAAGCCGATTAACCGGTAGCCTTCCCTTTTCGGTGGCCGAGATCCTGATAGTCGTGCTGGTATTGTGGCTCGCAATCGAGCTTTTTATGGGCGTGGGCCGGCGACACCGAAAGCAAACCGATGGTAAAATGAGCAGCCTTTTTACCTTGATAACCACGGTGGGCCTGTTATACTTGGTTTTCATGGGATTGTGGGGCCTGAACTATTACCGCATGGGATTTGCCGAAATGGCCGGACTCGATACCGGCCATGTCTCTACCGGTGAATTGTGCGATTTGGGAGAGAGCCTGGTGGAAAAGGCCAATCAACTCCGGGCCGGATTGAAGGAAGATGATGACGGGGTGATGACATTGGCAAACAGGCAGGAAGTGTTTGAGCAGGCGGTGGCCGGGTATGATGTGCTGGCTGCGAGGTATCCACAACTGGAAGGAGAATATGGAAGGCCGAAGGGTCTCTGGATGTCCCGGGCCATCAGCTATACCGGGATGTACGGGGTCTATATCCCCTTTACCGGTGAGGCCAACATCAATACCTCCATTCCAGAGGCCATGCTCCCTTTCAGTGCCTGTCATGAGATGGCACACCAGCGCGGGATTGCCCGGGAGGGCGAAGCCAATTTTGTGGCCTACTTAAGCTGTGTTATGAATCCCCAGGGCGAATTTCAGTATTCGGGGACCCTTATGGCCCTTACCTATGTCTTAAATGCCGTTAACGGGAGGAACCAACAGCAGTATCAAGAATTAATAAACAGGCTGTCACCCGGGGTAGTCAGAGACCTGCAGGACATCCGCCTGTTTGGAGAAAGACACCGGGGCCCAATAAGCCGCATATCAAATCGGATCAACGATTTATACCTCAGATCCAACTCACAGACGGCCGGCGTACAAGGCTACGGTGAGATTGTTGAGCTGTTGGCGGCTTATCGGCGAAATGCTTCAGCAGAACAGGAGGAGGAGTAACAGCAGATACCGCAGGGGACGATTCTGTTGTCTCCCGCCCGAGAACCGGGTTGTCAGGATGGAACATAGAAGCCGGCAGCAGGCAGGTGGGTATGCAGAGTGTTCACAAATAATACGCTTTTGCCGTGGCTCCCTTGTATCACCCGTAAAGAATAAAAACAGGAAATAAACTATTGACAGGAGCTGTTAAGCAGGATAATCTCATGTCGTACGATGTTCCATTCTTCAAAGGGGAGTAGCCGACCGGTTTAACCGGTAATTGCAACCGTCATCACGATGCACAGCATCCGGGAGCAATCGCGTTTTCGGGCAAGACCTTTGTAAGGCAACCATGCCGGACAGGTCTTGCCTTTTTTATTGTCGGGCAAACTACACCTGGGTGCTCAGGATGTAACAGGCAGCGAGTAATAGGGGGGGTATCTTTGAAGCACTATTTAATGCCTGCAGAAGAGGTCATGGGCTTACAAGGCGTCACCGTTGACGGCCTGTCATCCGCAGACGCCGGTGCGCGTTTGGCCCGGGAGGGTCTCAACAAGCTACAGGAGGCAACGAAGAAATCGTTGCCGGCCAAGTTTCTGGAGCAGTTGGCTGATCCCATGATAGTTGTTCTCATCGGCGCAGCTATCGTATCGGGGGCCCTGGGGGAAATCGCCGATATGGTGATAATATTGACCGTGGTACTGCTAAACGGGGTCCTGGGGGTGTACCAGGAAGGCAAGGCGGAAAGAGCCATTGAAGCCCTGCAGGAGATGGCGTCACCCTTTTCCCGGGTGAGAAGGGATGGCGAAGTTATACTGGTCAAATCAGAGGAGATCGTACCCGGAGACATAGTGCTGATCGAGGCCGGGGATTCGGTCCCGGCTGACATGCGCCTTATAGAAACCGCCAGCCTAAAAATTGAAGAATCGTCTTTAACCGGCGAATCAATTCCGGTGGAAAAATTCAGCAATACCATAGAAACGAATGACCGGGATGTTCCCCTGGGGGACCGGTTTAACATGGCTTATATGGGCACCAGTGTCGCCTATGGTCGGGGTGAGGGGGTGGTAGTGGCCACCGGGATGGCGACGGAGATGGGCAGGATTGCTGATATAATTGCCAAAACCGCTGATGACAGAACACCCCTTCAGGTCAGACTTGCAGGATTAAGCCGGATCCTCAGTGTAGGAGTGCTGGCAGTTTGTGTTTTTATCTTTATCTTCAGTGTCCTCCAAAATGGTGGGTTTTCCGGGGGACACGTATTTGAGATGTTTATGATTGCCGTCAGCCTGGCAGTGGCCGCCATTCCCGAAGGCCTGGTGGCGGTGGTGACTGTGGTATTATCCGTCGGAGTAACCAGAATGTCTCAGCGCAATGCCATCATTCGCCGGCTGACAGCGGTTGAGACCCTGGGCTGTACCCAGATTATATGCTCCGACAAAACCGGAACCCTCACCCAAAACCGGATGACGGTGGTAGAGTCATACGGTGAACCCACCTCCCTGCTTATGGCCATGGCTCTGTGCAATGATGTGCAGGTATCGGAACAAGGTGCGGTGCTGGGGGAGCCAACCGAGTGCGCTCTGGTCGATTATGCCATCCGCCATAACCATAACAAGCATGTGTTGGATAAGGAGATGCCCCGGCGGGGCGAAGCTCCTTTTGATTCGGACCGTAAGATGATGTCAACGGTCCACGAGAAGCCGGAAGGAGGCTATGTCCAGTACACCAAAGGCGCGCCTGACGAGATCATAAAGGCCTGTACCCTTATTAGTACTCCCAACGGTATAGAAGAGTTGACCGAGGACCGGCGTCAGGAGCTCCTCTCCCAGAACCGGAGAATGGCCAGCAGGGCTCTACGGGTTCTGGGTTTTGCCACCCGGGAATACGGAGACCTGCCGGAAAGCTTTTCTCCGGAGCGCTTGGAGCGCGATCTGATCTTCATCGGGCTTTCGGGTATGATTGACCCTATAAGGCCTGAGGTTCTGGCATCGATAGAGCAATGCCGCCAAGCCGGGATACGCCCCATCATGATCACCGGCGACCACAAGGACACAGCCGTAGCCATAGCCAAAGAGCTGGGGATCCTGACCGATGCAGGCCAGGCCATCACCGGTCAGGAATTATCTCTGATTCCTGAGAAACACTTCCAGGAGCAGGTGGATAAGTATTCAGTATATGCCCGGGTGCAGCCGGAACACAAGGTGCGCATTGTAACGGCCTGGCGGAAAAAGGGAAAGATTACCGCCATGACGGGGGATGGTGTCAACGATGCACCGGCCTTGAAAACTGCTGACATTGGTGTCGGCATGGGGATTACCGGCACAGATGTCACAAAAAATGTGGCGGATATGGTGCTGGCCGACGATAATTTCGCTACTATCGTGTCGGCAGTGGAGGAAGGGCGCCGGATATATGAAAACATCCGCAAGGTGGTTCAATTCCTGTTGGCCTCCAACCTCAGTGAGGTGGTAGCCATATTTGTGGCCATGCTCTTTAATGTTCGCCTGTTTGCACCGATTCATATACTGTGGATAAACCTCATTACCGACACATTTCCGGCGGTGGCACTGGGCATGGAAGCCTCCGAAGCAGATATTATGAAGCGTCCCCCCCGCGACCCCGGAGAAGGGATCTTCTCCAATGGGGTTGGATTCAATATCATATATCAAGGATTGATTATTGCTGCATTAACCCTCTTGTCCTTTTTCATCGGCTATGCCCAATCCCATGCTACCGGCATGACCATGGCATTTTTAACCCTTTCTATGTGTGAGATCTTTCATTCCCTTAATATGCGGTCTCTCTCCGGATCCATATTTAACATAAAGGGACACAACCCGTACCTCTGGGGCGCCATGCTGCTCTCTTTCCTGCTGACATTGGTGGTGATTTATGTTCCGGGATTGAATACCGCTTTCCGGCTGGTGGCCTTATCTGCCGGTGATTACCTGACGGCTACTGCGGTGGCTTTCGCGGTAATACCTGTTGTTGAAGCGGTCAAATTGGTCCAGCGTGCCAGTAGAAGGACCTAGGCCACGAGGGCGGTTTGGTGTAAAAGCGAAATGACAGACGAGGTGAAAAAGGGGCAGTTTTCACTCAAAACAGTGTCTGCCATATTGCCCAGCCGAATTCCAAGGCGATCAGAATGATGATCATCCACTCCAGGAAGTTGGAGTGCTGGATGTTAACCTCATCGCTCAGCATCGTATAGTTGCGGTGAATAACGTCCAGCTTCCGCTGCACGCTCTCGGTCCACTGGCTGGTGCGCAGCACATTCAGGGTTACAGCGTAGACGCGAGCATAATAAACATCTTCGGTGATCTTGATCAGGTTTTGAATTTTTTCAATGGTTTCGGTGATCTCCGCATGTACCTCCATCAACTGGTTCATGATCAGGTGGTATTTTTTCAGGCGCTGCAGTCGCGACATACGGTCGGCTGAGTCGATATGTTCGTACATACTTTCCATCTGTAAAGAGAGCCGGGTATCGTAGAAACGCAGTTGCATCAGCTGAGCATTGGCATACTCGATCAGATCGGCCAAATCCGTGGGATCTTCCGTATCACAAAGCCAGGCGGTATCCCAGGATACAATGGCAAAGTCATCACTGCTGTAGCTCAGGGAGTTTTTCAGGATCTCATTGCGTATGGCGGGGCTGAAGTCGATTTTTTCCCCCATAAGAACGGCCACCGGGTCGGAGTCAGGGTCCGGGGCCGAGGTCCAGTACAGGTTGTAGTCTTCATAAAATTCAGGATCTATGGCCTCAGCTTCCACAGAGTTACCGAAGATTTCCTTCACAGTGTTCAAATAGCCTGCAAAGATGCTGTCCAGCCCTCTTTGGTCGGCAAAATGCAGTGATAGTCTTTCCAGAGCCCCCCGTTCATCGGTATTTCTCTCATAGTGCAGGCAGATGCTGATGGTGCCGATGTCATAGATCTTGGCCCGGGCCGAGAAATGCAAGTCCCCCCATTCTTCCGTTGGGACCCTGGCCGGATCAAGGTTCAGCAGCAGGGGGCGCGCTTCCATAATTATGGATTTTGTTTTCACCCGGGAGAAGCGTACCCTGCTTATGCTGTGGCTTTCCGACAAATACTGTTCCAACTTGTCCACATCAACCTCACTTCCAGTTTCATAGACCCGGTAAAACCTTAATGATAATGCCATCCCGGTTCCCCCTTTGCAGCTTGAGATGTAAACCGGACTACTTGTCAATTAGCATAAACGATAACCATATCTTTATGCTATAATTTGACTACACCAACTTATTGTTGTGGGGGGCAATACCATGACCAAGATGAAATTCTGTCCCCAGTGCGGGCACCGTTTGGCGCCAACCCGGATTCAACAGCGGGAGTACCTGGCCTGTGAATCAGAGGTCTGTAACTATGTTTTCTGGGACAACCCGCTGCCGGTGGTTGCGGCTCTGGTCGAATATGAAGGAAATGTCCTACTGGCTCGCAACAAGGCCTGGCCCCCCAAGATGTACGGCCTGATCACCGGGTTTCTCGAAAAGATGGAAACTCCGGAGGAAGCGGTTCTAAGGGAGGTTAAGGAAGAACTGGGTCTCGATGCGGAGATTGTAGAACTGATCGGGCTCTATCCGTTTTATGAGCAGAATGAGTTGATAATTGCTTACCATATTCGGGCCCGGGGTGAAGTAACAATGGGGAAGGAACTGGCTGAGGTTAAAGCCGTTCCGCCGGTGAAGTTAAGACCGTGGGCCTTTGGAACCGGCTTTGCTGTTCAGGATTGGCTAAAAAAGAGAGGGATAGGGTAAAACCTTATCCCTCTTTTCTCGGCAGAATATCTGCTTCTTATTTATACATGGGTTCTCGCTCTCAGTCATGATGTAAGCTAGGGTCCTGCAAGCGAGGATTAGTTCGGTTTCCTTTCATCTTCGCGATCTCTTCATCACGCAGTATTCTACTGAAGGCTCGGCGACCATGGAGCGGGGCAGTTCCTGCCGGATTCTACACTGCGGGGGACCTTGTATGCGGCCAGTTTCTCCCGGCAGTAGGTGATGATCTCCTCTTTGGTTATATTTGTCCCATCTACCGGCTGTGCCGGCTCAACGCGGTACTTGGCTGGTTGGTGGGAGCAGAGAATCAACCTTGAAAGCAGAGCAGGGTTAGGAGCTTCTCGAGTAGCATTGGGGGGATAGAATAAGAAAAGGGAGCTGCTATACTCCCCCTTCATATCTACTGTATCTCTTTCTTGTCTAACCATGTTCTCTGGTGTATCAGCCCCAGCATAGGTGACTGCTGCTTGTTGGTTAACGCGGTTGTTCCTATGCGTTGGCTTCCTTCTCTCTCTTCATTTTAGCAATCTCTTCATCTCTCAGTTTTCTCCGGAGGGCTTTCCCCACATTGGAGCGAGGAAGTTCCGAACGGAATTCAATGCTTCTCGGGACTTTATAGGCCGCCAGGTGCTCGCGACAGTAGGCAATTAACTCTTCTGCGGTTACTTCAACATCTGCAACCGGCTGCACGAAGGATTTCACAGTTTCACCGCGATACTCGTCCGGTATACCTATGGTAATGGCGTCTTTTACCTTGGGATGTTTGAAAAGGACTTCGTCTATTTCGCGGGGATAAATGTTATATCCGCCGGCGATGATCAGGTCCTTGGAACGGTCGACAATAAAGATGTAGTAATCCTCATCCATATAGGCCAGGTCGCCGGTCCGCAACCAGCCGTCCTTCAGTTGGTTGGCGGTTTCTTCCGGGTTATTCCAGTAGTGGGACATAACCAGGGGTGACTTGATCCAGATTTCGCCCGTTTCTCCCTGCTTCACCGGTTCACCGGTATTAATGTCAATGATTTTCACATCAGTATCCGGGTAGGGTATGCCTATACTCAAGGGCTTCTTGACTCCTTGAATGGGCTGGGTGATCCCCAGAGAGGTGGTCTCGCTCATACCCCAACCTTCGCTGAGGAAGATGTTAAGATCATTGGCTTTTTGAATGAGCTGTAACGGGCAGGGTGCAGCCCCGTTGTTAATCAGGGCGAAGCGCTTCGCCAGGTTAAGTTCTTCAACCCGGGGGTGGTTAAGCACGGCCTGCAACATGGTTGGTACACAAGGCCAGAAGGAAAACTCGGGAAACGCCGCAATGGTATTCAGTACCTCTTCGACATCAAACCGTGGCAGGATAACCTGGGTGGAAGCGCTCTGTACAGAGTAACACATGGCTACCACTTCTCCATAAACATGGAAATATGGCAGGGTGCAGAGTACAAACCGCCTGGAGGTTGGTATGCGCGCGATAACCCCGCTGCCCCACATTTCTACCATATAGCTGGCCGCTACCACGTTGCGGTGGGTCAGAACCGCACCTTTGGGAACGCCGGTAGTGCCGCCGGTAAACTGAATGATGGCCGGATCGGTGGGGACAATGGGAACGCGGGGTGGGACGGTGTTGGTGCTCTGTTCCAGGAGTTCGGAAAAATGATGCCAGCCATCCGGGAGTCCTAGTTCTTCCCGAGTGCTGGTGGGGGCAGCATCGACAAAATCGGTGATCCTGGTGATCACCACCAGGGGGATACTAACGATCTCGCATACGGCTTTAACGTTGGGAAGAACCATATCAAAGGCAAACAATCCGGTTATTCCGGTGTTCTCCACACAGAATTGCAGTTCATCCTTGGTGTACATGGGATTAAGGTTGACTACGATTGCTCCCACCGTGAGCAGCGCCCAGTAGGCAATAACGAACTGCGGTGAATTGGGCAGGTAAATGCCAACCCGATCACCCTTCTTGACCCCCAGTTCGATCAGCTTATTTGCCAGGCGGATAACTGTGATGTGCAGATCCCAAAAGGTAATCTCCGTACCGTAAAACCAAGTGGCCGCTTTGTCTCCCTCCACATTGGCCGTGTTGCGCAGTATCTCCGTGGCCGGGAAATTGGGATAATTAATACTGGGCAGAACCACAGGGTCATAATAACGCAACCAAGGCCTTTTCGCTAATAACTCCTCCGAAATAAGCAAATCATTAACCTCCAATCTTATGTTGTAGATGGCAATGATGCTAAACAACTAAATAATCCATAACTCCCCCCTTTCATAACGGCAACCAATTAAGAAAAGATATAGCAGTACAAACTATTTCTCTACATATATACAATTTCCTCCAAAATCCAGAAAAATATTTTGAACATTACCACGAGGCGAAATTATCTAGAGTATTACATTCAATTACAAAAATTCGATCGATTCTTGCAAATTTCCGCGGCAAGGAAAGAGAAAGGTTCCAGGAACCGTAGAAATATAAATCATAAAGCTGCCGAGACCACGACCAAACCAAAGAGAAGATGTCTCAGACAGACTCCCACTCGAAATGCCATAATCAGATCGGGGTCGTAGTCGAGGATTTGGGAGTAATGAAATGGCTGCAAACGCAAGCAGGGGGCAGGAAGGTAAAGCTGAAGGGCACGGTTCACAGTTTTGGTTGCACCAGGGCTGTCTATAAAAGGCGGAACGACACAAAAAACGAAGGGAGTTGCTCAACTCCCCCCTCCTATCGACGGTGTCGATTTCTCATCTATAATTATGGCCCTTGCTGTGTAAGGTTACAGCTTGGTGGTCACCGATTGTGGCTGCCGGATGTTTTTTCTATGCTTTTTCTTCTTTTTCTTTCTTCATCTTGGCAATCTCTTCATCTCTCAGTTTCCTCCGGAACGCCTTACCCACATTGGAGCGTGGAAGTTCCGAACGGAATTCAATGATTCTCGGGACTTTATAAGCCGCCAGGTGCTCACGACAGTAGGCAATCAATTCTTCTGCGGTTACTTCAACATCTGCAACCGGCTGCACGAAGGCTTTCACGGTTTCGCCGCGATACTCGTCCGGTATACCCACGGTAATGGCGTCTTTTACCTTGGGATGTTTGAAAAGGACCTCGTCTATGTCGCGGGGATAGATGTTGTATCCGCCGGCGATAATTAGATCCTTGGAGCGGTCAACAATAAAGATGTAGTGGTCCTCATCCATGTAGGCCAGGTCGCCGGTCCGCAACCACCCATCCTTTAATTGTTCGGCGGTTTCTTCGGGGTTGTTCCAGTATTCTTTCATGACCAGCGGCGACTTTATCCATATTTCACCGATTTCGCCCTGTTTCACGGTCTCGCCGGTATTAAGGTCAACCAGTTTTACATCGGTATCCGGGTAGGGTATGCCTATACTCAAGGGCTTCTTGACCCCTTGAATGGGCTGGGTGATCCCCAGCGAGGTGGTCTCGCTCATGCCCCATCCTTCACTGAAGAAGATATTGAGCTTGTTGGCCCTTTCGATGAGTTCTACCGGGCAGGGAGCAGCACCGCTATTGATCAAGGCAAAGCGCTTCGCCAGCTCAAGTTCTTCAGCCCGGGGGTGGTTAAGCACTGCTGCCAGCATGGTAGGCACGCAGGGCCAGAAAGAGTATTCCGGAAATGCGGCGATGGTGTTTACGACCTCATCGGGGTCAAAGCGCGGCAGGATGACCATGGTGGAAGCACCCTGCACTGAGGTACACAAGGCCACAATTTCTCCATAAACATGGAAAAAGGGCAGAGTGCAGAGGACGCGTTTCCTGGAGGTTGGAAGGCGTCCAATTACCGAATCGCCCCACATTTCACACTGGAAGCTGGCCGCTACCACGTTCCGGTGGGTCAGGACGGCACCCTTGGGGGTTCCGGTGGTCCCTCCGGTGAACTGGATGATGGCCGGATCATCAGGCACAATGGGAATGTGTGGGGGAATTTTGTTGGTGGACTGTTCCAGGAGCTCGGAGAAATGATGCCAGCCATCCGGGAGTCCTAATTCTTCACGAGTGCTAGTCGGTGCGGCGTCAACAAAGTCAGTTATTCTGGTGACAACCACCAAGGGGATGCTGTATTCTTCCAGAACACCTTTAATTACGGGGAGGACCGTATCGAAGGTGAATAAGGCGGTCACTCCGGTGTTCTCAACACAGAATTGCAGTTCATCCTTGGTGTACATGGGATTAAGGTTGACTACGATTGCTCCTACAGTCAACAAAGCCCAGTAGGCGATGACAAATTGTGGCGTGTTGGGCAGATGAATACCGACCCTATCTCCCTTCTTTACCCCCAGCTCGATCAGCTTATTGGCCAGGCGGATTACGGTAATATGAAGATCCCAATAGGTGATCTCCGTACCATAAAACCAGGTAGCTGCTTTGTCTCCCTCCACGTTGGCCGTGTTGCGCAGTATCTCCGTGGCGGGAAAGCTGGGATAGTTGATACTCGGCTTCACAACCGGATCATAGTGGCGCAACCAGGGCCTTCTGGCTAACAATTCATCGGGAATGTACACACTATTGCCCTCCTTTTCTTTGGAAGTGGTGTTGATGGCAACAGACTATCGAATCCATAGACCACCCCTTTCCCAGACAGTAATGTGACTAACACAATACAGTAATTCTGCGTGTGAACTACTTCTTCTAGAAGGAGGACAGGTTCTCCTTCTAAACAATTAAAATATTTTGAACATTGCAATTACAGAAAAAATAAGACAAATTACGAATATTATGCCGTATTTTGGCGGCACCCCACCTCCTGGGCGGGAGAGGTAATTGCAACCACAAAGAGGTTATTCCCCGATCAACATTGCTGCAGCTTGTTTGTAAGCGGAGTATTCAGCTGTAAACAGCGATGACGTCGGCCATGCGCAGCGCCGGCTGCCGAGCCTTACCCACCCCGGACCGGGGGGGCTTCTTTTTTTCTCTCTTCAGGCATTCAATTACACAACATCTGTATGCAGAAGATACCATTTTTAGAAACATGAACAAATACTTCAAGTTATTGAAAACAATATGAATTACCCAGGAAAAAATAGGTTCCGTTGCCTCCCCGGCATCAACCCCGAAAGAAATGTTTTAAAGCGCAAACAATTGGTAATAATTGACTACATGAACCAAGAGACTCCGGTTCAGATTAATAACCGGATGGGAGGACAACTGTTAAAATGCGGAATCTGGATGTGACTATTGAAGAAAGGGCTTCCGGGCCCAAGCAAATGCAAAGGAGGGTGATCGCCGCGGATGATTCAGAGGAGGCCTTTAACCAGGCCGGTAAAGCCCTGAACGTCACGGTTTCCTGGGTGGCGGGCCTGAGTTTGTTTTATCTTTTGGCGCAGATGCTGAGGTGGGTGAGCAATGGATAAGCTTAGAAAAATCGTTTATGGACTCGTGTTGGTGCTTTTAATGGGGATACTGGTGCCAATATACGCAGATGCCGTTTCAGCTCAGCCCTCCGGCAATCCGCCTTACAAAATCGTGGTGGTTAAACGCGGAGACTGCTTGTGGAACATTGCCAAGAAGGAGTGCCCCAACAGGAATGTGCGGGAAGTAGTAGATGAAATGTACAAACTGAATGAGATAGGGAAGTATATATATCCCGGGCAGCAGCTCAAAGTTCCGATTGATAATCCCAGGCCGGTTCGTTCATCAACTGCCGCCAGTCGTGGTCTGATCGGCCGGGAAATGGTATGTGTTGCTACAGCTTATACCCATACTGGAAACCGTACCGCAACCATGACCTGGCCCCAGGAGAGACGGACCATAGCAGTAGATCCGTCAGTGATCCCTCTCCGATCCAAGGTATATGTAACATGTGATTCATGGCCGAACATCAATGGAATCTATATAGCCGAAGATACAGGCGGCCTGATTAAGGGATACAGGATAGACCTGTTCATGAACAGTCGAGATCAGGCTATTCTCTGGGGACGAAGGACGGTAAAGGTCAGGATTTTGGAATAAGAATGGGAGGCATCGTGGGGAAAGAGGTCCCGGAGTCGTGTTCGGGACCTCTTTTTTGTTTGAGCAGATGTCGGCTGAGCCTATGGGTTGATAGAAACAAATCACCTAACCAGGGAGAAGACAACCCGAGGCCAGGACGTCACCCGCCTTTGCAATAAAAGGAAAACTGCTTTCGGCGTCGAATGGCATTACCAAACTAATATTGAATATTAAATATTCCACATAAGGAGTAATACGAATGTTGTTACAAATGGGGGAGAAGTTATTCATTGTGTTTAATGAGGATGGCTATACCTATGGGAACTGCATACTGGTTGACGATGATATTCGAGTAGTTATCGACAGTGGAGCCGGAAGAGAACTGGCCAAGGTGCAGCCGGAAAACGTAGATATGCTGATTAATACCCATCATCATTATGATCATGTGCGGGGCAATAAGCTGTTCACCCGGGCTCAAATCCTTTTACACCCGGTAGAGCGCATCTCTATTAAATCCCTGGAAAAAGTGATGGCGATTGATGGCTGGAAGGAACTCATGCATCAGGATCTATACAACCAGGAAAGAATGGAGGAAGGAGTGGATCCTGACGCGGTTACTGAACAGTGGCGTGTGGATGGAGAAATCAATGACGGGCAGGTAATTGATTGCGGCTCTACCAAGTTCGTGGTCCTGCATACACCCGGCCATTCCAAGGGACACTGCGCATTTTATTTTCCTGATGAGGACCTGGTTTTTCTAGGGGATATCTGTTTAACCAGGGTTGGGCCCTGGTATGGTGAGGCTCATACTGACCTGAACGAGTTTATCGCTTCTATCGATCGAATTATAGAATTAAATCCGGCTGCGGTGGTAACCAGTCATGTAAACCAGGTTTTTCACAATCCCCAAGCGGCCTTAAACGAATACCGCGACCGGATACTTAAGCGGGAACAGAGGATACTGCAGCAGCTCAGGGAAACCCCCCAGACTATTGATCAACTGGCCGCGAAACACCTGATATATCGCCAGCATCCCTCACTGCCGGTTGTGTTCTGGGAGAAATCAATGCTGAGGAACCACCTGGAGCGTATGGTTAAATTGGGGCTGGTAGAAGAGCTGGAGGAAGGAGTATTTAAAGCCATCTGAAAACAGTCGTCACCGTCGGTTACAGAACACGCCAGTTCATTTTCCGGGCATGAGCTAAAAGCCTCGGCTCCGCATTGACTGCTACCGGTACACCCACCATTTCCAGCACTTTGAGGTCATCGTAGCTGTCCCCATAAGCCCGGCTCGCCTGCCAGTCAATCTCCCGGTCAGCAAAATGCTGTTTGAGCAAGTTAATTTTGGCCCGGCCGTCAATGAACTCCGCCGGCCGGCGATGGTCATAAACCCCTTTGCAGAGGGGTAGCTCTACCCCTATAACACAATCAAAACCCAGATCTTCGCCCACAAATCTTAACAGCCCGGCATGAGCTCCCGACAGCAGAACTGTATAATAACCCTCATTTTTGGCGGCCTTAATCTCCTCGATTACCACCGGGTTGAAAAAGTTTTTGAGATTGGGGTAAGCAAGCCCAAAAAACGTTATTATCTCTTCGCCGGTCATTCCGGTAAAGATTCGATTGAATCTGTGCATAACTCGTATCTTCATGTGTTCCCGGGACAGCTTTCCGGTTTTCCATAGTATCAGATGAGGAAGAGTGGAGAACAGTGTTCTGAAATACCTGATTCGGGAGCGCTTTTGCCTGATCCAGTCTTTACCCAGGCAGGGCAGAGTTTCTCTGGTAGTCAATGTGCCGTCAAAATCAAAAATGGCGACTTTCACAGTGGTTCCCCGCTTTCCAAACGATGGCACCAGGAGTTGTTATCACTCCCGGCACCAGCATTATTCTTCCAATGCTTTGTGGTAGTTTGAGAGATAATTGGAAAATTATGCATAGTATACCGGCGGAGTCGTAAATAAGTCAAGGGGAGTAAACCAGATGATACTGCTGCGATGTGAAGTAGTGAGATTACATTTGGCCAAAATCTACTGCTAGGGCATGCCGGCCCCTGCTTTCCCGCCAGGCCGGCGATCAAAGAACTATTCCAGACATTTGCTGATGATGTCCAGTGACCTGAGCAAGGATTCTTCCTCGCCGCCGATAGCCTCTTTTATCATCTGATTGAACCTGGTTCCGGCATCGAGCACCCTTTCAGCCAGTTCACGACCTTTGCTGGTCAAGAAAACGCGAATAACCCTGCGATCCTCGCGATCAAGCTGCCGTTTTACTAATTCCATACCCTCCAGCTTGTCGACCATAGTAGTAAGCGACGAGTTTTCAATCTGCGCCCGGTTGCCAATCTCGGTCAAGGTTGAGCCGTCCTTTAACAGCAGGCTCAGGATGATAAAGGATTGAGCCACGTTTATTCCGAATTCCCCGTATTCGGAAGTCAGGTATCGTTCCACCTTTTTGTTGGTGGCTTTTAATTTGAAACAGATAAAAGTAGTGAAGTCTTCCAATTGTATTCTTCCCTTCTTGATCTCCTGATACAGGTTAGTTTATCATAACCCCGGTGGGCGTCAACAGCATGAATTGGATTAACCTGGAAGGACTCAACCCGCGTAAAAATTAGCGGAATCACTTCCTCCAGCAAGAAAGTAATCCCGCCAATTCATTTTATTGTTAATAAGTTAGATCAAGGACACGCTATCCTGGTTTTCCTCGGCCCGGTCGTTCAGTCGGACTTTTAGATACCTTTGGCCATGCCGGTCAACTCCAGCAAACAGGCCTTGAACGTGCTTTTTATTGGTTTCCCGAAGCGCCTCTTCTATGCTGAGTATCTGCCCGTTGTTCAGTTGGATACCGGTTACCCTCCGATGAGCAGCACCGGTATTAGAGTCTGATGACATGGTATTCCTCCTTTCATTTTTGTTTTGCATTTCCCAAGCGGAGATTCCGCATGCTGCAGTATGCAATCCATAACGCAAACCATTGCCTGACCGCTAACATAAAATGTAGTCGGGGGGATCTGAGTGCTGAATTCCAAGAGAACGCTGGAATCAATTCTGGCTCTGGACATCATTAAGACTCTAATCCGAGCCAATACCATAGAAATCAGCCGACTTAACACCACCATAGCCCTGCTGATCAAGGCCGGAGTGGCTTTTGACCTGGAATTTACCCCCGGAACCCAAAGGATAGCCTCTTCGGCACAGTTGACAATCTTTATCAATCCCACAACTACCCTGGGTTTTACCTTCCAGTTTCAGGAAGGCACTCTGCCGGGTTAGCCGGGGATTAGGTGATATGTTAATATTTTGATACGGGATTTATTACTCACGAGGGAGATTGCTCCGGCTTGAGTTCTGAAAATCGCTATAAAACGTGGAGCGGTTGAAGTAGAGCAATGAGGATATTGATTTAATCCAGGTTTGGAAGCCAGGGGCGTAACCCCTTGAAACAACAACCCTTTGCTGCACTGACTATCGACTGCGGTTCATCAAATTGGGGGGAGGTATTACTTGTGGATCAACATAGAATAAGAGAACAAGGCCGGTGGGGTATGGTTGCCGGGGTACTGGCGGTAGTGTTGATGATGGGGTTATTTGTATCCGGGTGTGATACGATAGCTGATTCACCCGGAGGGAAGGAGACAGTGACCCTCTACTTTGGAGATAAGGACGCCATGTACCTGGTGCCGGAGACCAGAACCATAGACAAAAAGGATGGGACCCTGGAGGCAACGGTAATTGAAGAACTGCTGAAGGGGCCGCAGAAGGAAGGCTCGGTTCCAACTATTCCCGAGGGAACTAAGGTGCTGTCCTTAACAGTTGTTAATGGTGTGGCCAATGTGGATTTCTCGAAAGAGTTTCAGACCAGGCACCGGGGAGGATCGGCAGGAGAGATAATGACCATATACTCGGTTGTCAATACCTTAACCGAGCTCCCGGGGGTAGAAAAGGTCCAGTTCCTGCTGGAGGGAGATAAACTGGAATCCATACTGGGACATATGGACACCACAGTGCCCATTGAACCAGATTCCAATCTGGTGGAAAAGTAGAGTTCCACTACTATACCCACAGGTTATACGAAGAGCGGGATACCGCTCTTTTTTAATCGATGCCGGCTGCATGAGCCATTAACTGAGCTGATGGGGGCCGGCTTTCCCCAACATGATATCCTGTTGTCGGATGAGATTGACCTTTTACACAGAGGGCCATGGTATTGGTGGTGTCGGCAGTGATATCGATTTCGGGATACTGCTGTACTGGGAGGATAACCCTGAGGTTGTATACCGTGGCAATACCGCCGACAAGAGCCTGGAACCTGCATAAATCTTGACTAATTAAGATCTGTATGGTATTGTTTGATCGAATTCCAGAGTATTATTATCTATATCGGGAACCCTGGAAAGCCTGCAAAAAAGAAACAATACATTATCTAGGGGACGACAACATGTGTTTTGCAGGTTTATGAAGGGGGCCCACCACAAATCTTGGAGCCTGAAGTAATTCATTCTGGCCAACATCAGTTGTGTCTGCTGGAAGCTCAAAACGTATCATTTAATAATCAAATACCGACCTTATGTCAAAACCGCTGAATTCCTGGAGACAGGGAGCGGGGGACCCAAATTAAGGGGTGAATCCGGGTTTTCCGGTAGGGCTAACCCTCGGCCCGAACCCGTCAGCTAACCTCGTAAGCGTTGGAAGGGAGACCGGAGTCATGGCATTTAATTAACCAAAGGTTTTCTTTGGTTAATTTTTTCTCCATTTATCACAATGCCTCTAGCCAACTGATTAACCGGATCTACTGACTTCCGGGCCTTTCTGATGTAACATTCCGAGAGAAATATAGAGAAAGAGAGTGATGTGCATGAGAGAGAAAAAGGCTTTTGATGATTTCAGGCAGCAGGCTTTGATCAGAGCTGAACAATTAAGCCGGGATGCACTATCGTATATGAGGGAGGCAGAGGCTGTAGAAACCGGCTTAACGACTTATGAAAGAGCGAAAGTTCGCAAGGAGCAGATCCTGGATTATCTGGGCGGAAGCCATCAGGATTGGGATGACTGGCGCTGGCAGCTAAAGAACCGGATTAAAGATGCCGGGGCACTGGCTGATATCCTGGGTATGGGAGAGGTGGAAAAGAAGCGGGTAGAAAAGGTTGGCAAGATGTTTCGCTGGGCAATATCTCCCTACTACCTGAGCCTGGTACCTGATGAATACCATGATAATCCCATCTTCCGCCAGGCGGTTCCCGATATACGTGAACTGGATGAAGGGGGAAGTCTGGATCCCATGAATGAAGCTTTCACTTCGCCCGCGGCCTGCGTTACCAGGCGGTATCCTGACCGGTTGATAATAAATGTTACCAACCAGTGTGCTATGTTCTGCCGTCACTGCCAGCGGAGGCGCAACATCGGCGAGAATGACCACCATGCGAAGAGTGGCGATATTGCGGACGCCATCGCTTATGTGGCGGAGAATCGCGAGATAAGGGATGTGCTGATTACCGGCGGAGATGCACTGCTGCTGAATGACCGGTACCTGGAGTGGATACTTGGTGAACTGCACCGGATCCCCCATGTGGAGATCAAAAGGATAGGAACCAGGACTCCGGTGACCCTTCCCCAAAGGGTGACCCCTGAGTTATGCGAGGTGCTTCGTCGTTATCCGCCCGTATATGTCAATACGCAGTTTAACCATCCTCTGGAGGTTACTCCGGAAGCACGTGACGCGTGCAGCCGATTGGCGGAGGCCGGGGTAGTCCTGGGAAATCAGGCGGTGCTGTTAAAGGGCATAAACGATTCGCCCACGGTAATGAGAAAGCTGAATCATGAACTGCTGCGCATTCGGGTGCGGCCATACTACATCTTTCATGCCAAGGAAGTACGGGGTACCCGACACTGGCAGACCAGCATCTGTACCGGCTTGAGCATAATGGAGTCCCTGCGGGGTCATACTTCAGGATTGGCAGTCCCCACTTATATCCTGAATGCTCCGGGCGGCTATGGCAAAATACCGGTTATGCCCAATTATATCCTGGATATGCAGGATGACATGGTGACGCTCAGAACCTGGGAGGGGAGAGTTTTTGAGGTTTACAATGAGCCGCCCCGCAGCGAGGAGGATCTCCTGCCAAATCATGATGAGATGACCGGCTGATGGCCCAGGGTTTTTCACCAACTGGGAAGAAAACATTAATAGAAGGTTTGTTTTATAACGGGGTGTGAGATAAAGAAGACCCTACTACCAGACAACTGGAGGGGGCCTTCTTTTTTGTTCTGTTCAGCGGCCGGGTTACAGATGATGCCAATGGTTAATTTGAGGACTTTTGTTAATTGGCTGTTCTTTTTGTAAACTGATTAAGAAGTATATTAAGACAAAGGAGTAGTTCTCTTTTTAATGTTTTGGCTGTCAATTTGTATATTTGCTGTTGCCTTCTGCACCGTATGAAATCGAGTGAGGTTTCGGGTTATGAGATTTAATTATGGACTGGATGAGATGCCCCCCTGGGGGCCATGGCTGGTCTTTGGCCTGCAGTGGTTTATATTGGCGGTTCCACCTCTCATTATTCTGGGCAAGGTGGTGGCCGGCCTGCAGTTTGCAGATGTTGAGGGCCAGGTTTTGTACCTGCAGCGGCTATCGCTGGTGACGGGGCTAACCCTGATCGCGCAGATCCTGTGGGGACACCGCCTGCCATTGATTCTTGGACCTTCCTCCGTATTGCTGGTAGGGATGATAGCCAGTCAAACTCGCGTCATCGATGCCATATACTCCTCTATTCTATTGGGGGGAGTATTTACCGTACTGCTGGCCGTTACCGGTTTATTTGGGAAACTGGTCCGGTTCTTTACTCCCCGGGTAATAGCTGTCATCCTCCTGCTGGTTGCAGTAATGCTGACACCGACTATTTTGAATCTTATCATCAGTGAAGGTACGGAAATATCTGTACTCGCCAACCTGGTTTTTGCCCTGGTGATGCTGGCTGTTACTTTTCTAGCCCACCGGTTTTTGTCGGGCTTCTGGAAGTCTTCCTTGATGCTCTGGTCTCTCATCGCCGGGTGGTTGACCTTTACGGCCCTTTTCGGCTTCCAGAATGAGGCCTTGACCGCCATTGATTGGGGGGTGGTTTATCCGGGATCCCCGGAGCTTCATTTTACTTTTGATTCAGCGGTATTTACTGCTTTTCTTATCTGTTTCCTGGCCCTTTCCTTAAACGACCTGGGTTCAATGCAGGCAGTGGGAGAAATAGTCAAGCCTCCCGGGATGAAGAGAAGAATCACCCGGGGGCTGTCGGTTACCGGTTTTGGCAACATTGTGTCCGGGCTGATGGGGGTTATCGGCCCCGTAAATTTTTCCGGCAGCCCGGGGGTGATAGTTTCCAGTAATTGTGCCTCCCGCTTTACTTTGATTCCCGCGGCTCTGGGTTTGATAGCAGCCGCGTTTATACCCGCTTTTATGGGGATTATCGCCATGATCCCTTCGGTGGTGGTCGCCGTGATCCTGATCTATATCATGTCGATGCAACTGGCAACCGGATTGCTGGTGGCTGTGGAATCCATGCAAAAGCCGAATCTCGAAAATTTACTGGTTATCGGGCTGCCGCTTATGCTGGGTACCGTGATCGCGTTTTTACCCGCGGAGGTAGTCAGTACTTTCCCTGCGGCTATGAGACCGCTACTGGGGAATGGTTTTATAATTGGGTTAGCAGCAGCGTTGTTCATGGAACATGTGGTGCTTCCCCGGGGTGACTACCGGAACCCGGATCAGAATGGACCACCTGCTGCAGCCGCGGACGCTGATCATTCCGGGGAATAAGCGCCGGTGTTAAAGAGCCGACCCCGGCGCCGCCGGGTGACAGGGAACAAAGGCCTGTCGGCCGCGTTTTGCGAGCAGGCGCCCCCGGGGATTGCAGGGACTTCGCTGGGTGTATGACGAGGCCGGACCAACCTGAAGGATCCGGAGGGGATAACTTGAAGATCCTGGTAGATGCTGACGCTTGCCCCAGGTCTGTGCTGCAGATCTGCAGGTCAGTGGGACAAAAATACGCGATTCCAGTATGGACGGTGGCCAGTTTTAATCACCATATCACCTCGGACCACCATGTGGTTGTCGGCAATGATTCCCAGGAGGTTGATATCAAGGTGATCAACCTGACTAAGGGCGGGGACGTGGTGGTCACCCAGGACTGGGGTCTGGCGGCCATGGTCCTCAGCAGAGGGGCTCGCTGTTTAACCCCGACTGGTCGGGAATACCGCCCCGACCGCATTGATTTCCTGCTGGAGGAGCGGGAGGTTAAAGCGAAAATTCGCCGCACAGGCGGCAGAACCAGAGGGCCCAAAAAGAGAACCGGAGCCGATGACAAGCGTTTTGAAGCCTGCCTTTTGAGGATTATCGCCGACACCGTTAACAATACGTAAAGGCGGACCGCGCGGTGCGGCTTAGATTAAAGCAAAGCGGCGCAAACCGCAGGAAGGCCGCCATTTTCAGCTTGCATAATATTTCGCTGCCCGTTTTCACCCCGCTTTACACGTTCTCATTATTGCTGCCAGATAATGACAGCAATAATCTCGTACTATAAACCTCTACTATGTGGTTGTTTAATCCTTTAGGGGAGAGAAGGAAGGTAATGGGATGGAGTTGCCACGCTATGCTGAGGTGGATTTGTCAACCGGGGAGATAAAGGATTACCCGATATCCAGGGATTGCTTTGAGTGTTATCTTGGGGGGAAGGCTCTGGCAGCCAGGATACTTTATGATGTGCTCCCGCCCGGAGTTGCTCCCCTATCGCCTGAGAATGTCTTGATAATCAACACCGGACCGCTTACCGGAACCGGAGCACCCTCCTCCGGTCGTTTTAATGTGACCACCAAGAATGTGCTGACTGGTGGGATTGCTTCTTCCAACTGCGGGGGAGCTTTGGGGGCAAGGCTTCGCCGGGCCGGCTATGAAGGACTTATAATCCGCGGACGGGCCGCGAGCCCCTCCTTTATCGAGGTAGTAGATGGCCAAATCAGAATAAGGGATGCGTCGGACATGTGGGGTTTGAATACCGAAGAGACCCGGTTACGATTTGGCCGGGAATATGGGACCCTGGTGATCGGCCCCGCCGGGGAGAATCAGGTCAGGTATGCCTGTGCCGTATCGGGGGAGCGGGTAATCGGGCGCTGTGGAGTTGGAGCCGTCATGGGCAGCAAAAACTTAAAGGCGGTGGTTGCAGCCGGGAAAAAGAAAATCCCCCTGGCCGAACCCGAAGCTTTCCGGGAGTTTAGCCGTAGGTGGGTCAAGCTCCTGCAGGCGCATACGAGTACAGGAGAAATCCTGCCCCGCTACGGTACTGCCAACTTTGTCCGGAAAATGAACGATGCGGGGATTTTGCCCACCCGGAACTACCAGCGGGGAAAGTTCGAGGAAGCGGACAGGATTTCCGGTGAATACCTGGCGGAAAAGCACCTGGTCCGAAATTCGGGGTGCCCCGGCTGTCCCATCCGCTGTGAACGCAGGGTGATGTTGGGGGATAAGGAAGTCAAGGGACCGGAGTATGAAACCCTGGGAATGCTGGGCTCCAATCTGGAAAATTCGGATCTGGAAATGATAAAAGCCTGGAATCACCAGGCCGATCTTTTGGGGCTTGACACCATATCCCTGGGGAGCGTTCTGGGCTTTGCCATGGAACTGCAGGAACGGGGCATTAAGGATTTCGGCCTGCGTTTCGGGGAGACTGCCGGGATCGCTGAAGTCATAAACAAGATAACCTACCGGGAGGGTGAGTACAGCGATCTGGCTGATGGAGTCAAAGCCCTGGCCGATAAGTACGGGGGACGGGAATTTGCCATTCACAGCAAGGGGTTGGAGCTCGCGGCATATGATCCCCGCAAGGCGGTAGGTATGGGGCTGGGCTATGCCACGGCCAACCGGGGCGGGTGTCATCTGAATGGAGGTTACCTGGTCTTCCTGGAAGCACTGGGACCGCTGTTTATCGACGCGCTGACGGATAAAGGCAAACCGGCCTTGGCCGTACTCTTTCAAAACGGGATGGAGGCCATATCAGCCGCCGGGTCCTGCCTGTTTACATCGTTTACCCTGGTACCCGATTTGATTTATAAAATGAACCCTGGCGGAGCAGCACTCAAGCTGCTGGGGAAATCGATGATTGGCAGCCGCTTTCTGCTGGAAAGAACAGGAGGACTTCTACCCTACCTCCTGCCGTTCAACAGCCTTTACCTCTTTCCTCATGCCCAGGCTGTACGGCTGGCTACCGGGATTAAGATGACCACCGGAAAGTTCCTGCAGCTGGGCGAGCGTTCTTTTAACATGGAGCGGGTGTTTAATATCCGGGAGGGCATAAACGGCACGGAAGACAGTCTGCCCCGGCGGCTTACCGACGAGGCTATAGATCCGGCTCGTTCCGACAGCAAGGTGGACCTCTCTGCAATGCTGCCGTTGTATTACAAGATCAGGGGATGGGATAAAGCAGGGCAGCCGACCACCAATAAACTGAGGCAATTGCAGATCGTGGTCTGAAGCAGCGGGAAGAGGAGCGATTCCGAGTAAAACCGATATGTCTTCGGCACGAATCACATGCCCGCGTTTGAAGGCTCTTCGCCTCACCTGCCCCGGGATGATCTCGGTTATATCATGACACAGGGTCATTCCCACTGCCTCAGTTGTCGGTATCTTGCGCATATGTTCCTCCTTCGTCTACCGGCAATGATGCTACAAAGCTTCAACCCGGCAGGGGACATAGCGGTGCAGCGGAGTAGCGGCAAAGCGATCCCGGTTCGTATTCTTGGTCAGGCGGTTGGCGTTGGCTCCGTACTTTTTACCCTTGTACACCAACCCAAAGCCGTGCGGCATTATAACCTGCCCTTTACGGGTAGCATCCGTAACCTCCAGTTCAATCTCCTCCGAACCGGCTTCCGTGATCACCCTCACCATCTGACCATCAGTGAGCCCAAGATCTTCGGCATCCTGTGGATTCATGGCCAGGGTGCAGGCTCTCCGCCCCCGGTTCCACTCCGGATTGCGCATGAGGGTGTTGGCGTTCATATCCATGTGGCGTCCCGCCTGGAGAATCAGGGGGTAATCCGGATTTGGTTCCAGGGCCTTCTTTTCGTTCTCAGTAGTTATCGACAGCAGCCAATCTTTCATCTCCGGGATGTAAACATGGATCTTACCGTCCTCCGTTTTCAGCGCTTCCATGTTCTTGTCCGGATCCACCCGGCCTATCCATAATCCCTCCGGGTGATCCAGTATGGCTTGGAAGATCTCCTCGCCCATCGTCGGGCCCGGCGTAAAGCCTACCCGGGCTGCATTTTCCCGGTGCGACTTGGGCATGGTCTGCAGCATGCCCCACAGAGAGGCCAAATTAACGGAACCCAACACTCGTCCCAGAGTCTTGGCCAGGATAAAAGGCATCATACCCGCCGCTTTTGGATTGGCCTGCACGTATTTCATCAAGGCCTGGCCGAACTCCAAGCGGCTTCGGGATGCAGCCTTGTGCAGCTCGTCGGGAATAGGTGGTATCAATCCCATGCGATCGGCCAGCCGCACCCAGACCTCGCCGGCTTCGATCGGTTCTCCATCAGGTTTGACTATGGGGCGGCGCATCTGGAAAAAGACCTCCGGGAAGGTGTGGGGGAAGAAGGTTCCATCCCACGATTCATAGGCTGACCGGGCTGGAAGGACATAATGGGACAAGGCTGCGGTTTCGGTCATGGCCAGTTCGACGGTCACCAGGAGGTCAAGCCGGCTGAAGGCTTGCTCATAGGCAGTGGTATCGGCGTATGAGCGCAGAGGATTGGAGCCGCAGATTAAAACTGCGCGCAGGCGCTCCGGGTGGTCGCTCATAATCTCTTCCGGCATGACATTGGGGGGGTAGGCCCCTAAAATAGCGGGAAAGTCAGTGGCCAGTGTTCGCCAGGCTTTGGGATCACGCTCGTCGGAATGGGAACCCAGAGGCATCAGCCAACCGGGAAGAACATTTCCCCCGCGTACGAACCAGCGCCCGCAGATGGCCAACAGAATCATGTGCAGGTAGCTGGTCAGGGTGCTGTGACGGTTCATGAAGATGCCGAGGTCCGGGTGCATGGACGTCTTGCGCGTAGCGATCAAGCGGCAGACCTCACGCACCTGCTCGTAGTCCAGTTCGCAGAACCCCACCGCCGACCGGGTATCAAAATCCTGGAACCAGGGTTTGATAAGTTCGAATCCATTAACGTATTTATCGATATAATCCTGGTTATGCCAACCTTCCTGAAGAATGATGGCGATCATGGCCCGGGTCAGGAGGGCATCGGTTCCCGGCCGGAGCGCCAAATGGATATCGGCCCGCTCCGCAGTCTCCGACCTGCGCGGGTCAATAACCACCAGGAGCTTATCCGGATTGCGGGAAAACTCGGTGAGAACACGACGGGTCTGGGGAATCTGATGGCTCATCCAGCCATTCCAGCCAATTGCCAGGAGGAGATCGCTCTCATGATGGTCGGTGCCGGTAAACATATACTGGCGGCCGAAACTTCTTCCGGCTACCCACTGAACCCCGCCGAATTCCTGGGCGGCGGCACTATAAAGCCACTTTGAACCTAAAGCCCGCAGCAGCCGCACTCCAAAGCCTGCCTCAAAATGGCACCCCTGCCCTCCGGCTCCCATGTAGGCCAGCGAACGAGGTCCATAGGTATCCAGGATCTTACGCAGTTTCTCCGCTATCTCGTCAATCGCCTGCTCCCAGGAAATGACCTGGAATTCACCGTTTACCTTCTTCAATGGGTGGGTTAATCGATCCGCATGGTGCTGGTGATAAGGAACGTTCAGTCCTTTGCGGCAGACATAGCCTTCGCTGCGCGGGTTGTCCTTGTCCGGTCTTACCTTCACCATGCGATTGTCTTCGACCAGGATCTCCAGGCCGCAGTTCTGGGGACACAGTACACATCCGGTTTTATACCATTCACCCACTTCTATTCCCCCTCGGTTCCAACATCTTTATTTGTATACTAATATTCCAAAATTAAGTTGTCAACAAAAAGACCTCCCCATGAACGTTGATGGAGTCAATGGGAAAGTAAGGAACTATGTACGCAGGATTGCGCTCCGAGGGAAGTCGCTGCTCGAACGGTTGTAACCGAGTGAGGAGACTGTGTACACAGGATAGGGCCGAGGATGTAGCCCCCTGAAGCCGATCGAAAACCGAAACCCGAGACCCGGTTTATTGCAACCGGGCCACGGCTTCGACCAGCATTCGGTGAATCGGCAGGTTATAAGGACATTTGTCCTCACACTCTCTACATTCGGTGCAGGCCTCGGGTTGGACTTTCATCGCCCGGTACCTTTCTTTAGCCCATTCGGTCAGGCCATAGCGGGTGTAATAGCCGTCGAGGAGGAAAACCAGGGGAATGTCAATGCCCTGGGGACACGGCTGGCAGTAGCCGCAGCGGCGGCAGAAGGTTGTTCCTAGTTCCTTTATCTCCCGGTAAAGGATATCCATTTCCGTGGGGGTTAGACCCTCCGAACCGGCACCTACCGCGGCATTCTGTTCCACCTGCTGCAGCGAGTCCATCCCGGGGATAACAGCGGATATCGGGTATTCCAGGATATATTTCAGAGCTAAGTCGGCCTGTTTAATAGCGCCGCCGGCCAGGGGTTTCATTATGATGACTCCCGCACCATGTTCAGCGGCCAGGTCCAGTATTTCCGGAATGCCATCAAATTCGAGCGGGTTGAAGGGGAGTTGGATGGTTTCGAAAACCCCGGTTTTGAGCGCTTCTTTGAACAGTTCTTTAACATGGCCGGTAATCCCGATGTGCTTTATGACCCCGCTTTTCTTGGCGTCAAGCAGCGCCTCGATGGCTCCGCCCGGATTCAAGACCTGTTCCAGTACGGAAGGGTGCTGCACATTGTGAACCTGATAGAGATCGATATACTCGGTTCCAAGAGCCTGCAGACTTTTTTCGATATCCCTGGCCATCTCCTCTCGGGTCCGAGCCATTGACTTGGTGGCGATGATCGCTTCCTGTTGTCTTTCCCGCAAGACCAACCCCAGCTTGGTCTCACTGTCGGTGTATCCCCGGGCGGTATCGAAGAAGTTAATGCCCAGATTCAACGCCCGGTTAACCAACTGCATCGCTGTTTGGTTATCAACCCGCTGGATTGGTATGCCCCCAAATCCGATTACCGAAACCCACAAACCGGTTTTTCCCAGTTGCCGATAGCGCATGGAGATCCTCCCTATAATTGGGGCAGATTTTCTTAAATTATACCCAATGGGGGATGGATTTCAGCACCGGCTTCCAGTTCGAGGCAGAAGCCCCGCAATTATTTGAAATAGCTGAAATGAGAAGAAAAATAGAGGAGAAGCTCAGCGAAATGGGGAAATGCCTTTAATGAATATGGTTGGGGGCTAAACTTTAGACCACAAGTTCTCGATACATCTCTTGATATCCTGTTGACATTTGTTTGGGGAGGGCTGCCCGAGTATGCGACGACGCCTATCTTTTCTGCTGCTGGCTGTGATGTTAATGACCCTGTTCCCCTGCCTGCCGGCTCAGGCGGTGCCGGTAATAACGGAAGTAACCCCATCCATTGTTCCCGCGGAAACGGGCGGGCAGATAATGATCCACGGAACCGACTTGGGAGGGACGGATATCAAGGTCATCCTGCAGATTGGTGCCAAAATCATTATTTTGCAGGACAGTGACATAAAACTGGCAACTCCCAACCTGCTCATAGTCGAGGTTCCGAAGCAGGAGGAGCTTGACGCTACCGGGATCAAGCAGGTGGACAGCCTGGTGGTGAGCAACAGCAGCGGTTCTTCCAGTAGCCGGTTGAACCCGTTCAGGTATATGGGAACCCCGACCATCACTCACAGCTACCCGTTTACCACAGTGGAGAAATACGATGACAACGGCAATCCGTCGCAGGACGAGGCGGACAAGAAGACCTACCTCAAGATTGAGGGCGGCTATCTTGATTGGGTGGACAGGGTTTACCTGAAAGAAGAAGGCAGCCCGGACGGCTCCGCGATAAAATTCGGCAATTTCCCGGATGCAGTCGGTCCGGTATACAGGGATGCTGCCGATGGCGGCATTTATATTGAGGTAACCAACGTACTGCGGGGCAAGGAAGTTGAGGTTAAAGTCGAAAACATAGGAAGTTATTCAAGTACCTGGACCGAATCCATCTATTACAATGTGCCCGGTCCCTATGTGACCACCTTCTATCCCAATCCGAACCCCATATATGTAGGGGCTGCCCTGGAATTAAGCGGGGCCAATTTCCTTAATGTCAGTGCGGACAACACCCGGGTATACATAGGCGGGGTGGAAGCGGAGAAGACTACGGTGGAGGACGAAAGCATTAAAGTCAGGGTCCCCAACCCCCAGCCCGGAAACCGGGACCTCAAGATCGAGGTTTGGGATAATGTCAGCGGCAAACTGGTCCGTCGGGGGGTGGCGATCTATAAAAATGCGCTCACGGTTAAAGTTTTGCCCACCGGAATTGTCGTCGAACAGGTGCTGCCCAATTATGGACCGCCGGATGGCGGCAACGAGGTAATCGTGGTGGGGGAAAAATTTGACCAGACCATGACGGTTGCCTTTGAGATCGCAGGACACACCGCCGTGGCTGAAAGTTGCGAGACCATCGAACCTCCGGCTTACCTGCCCGAAGGCAAAACCGCCTTCAGGGTAAAGGTTCCTCCTTCCTATCAGAAACTACAGGGAGCCGCTATTGTCAAGATCGTGGACGCCAACCAGCCGGAAATCGTGTATGACCAGAAACCGAATCTGTACTTTTACTCCACCGCCGGCAAGTACCTGGACCTGCAGTCGGTTTCACCGAATGAGGTACCGTTTGACCAGCCCACTGAAATCCTGCTGCGGGGCCAGTATTTCAGCTATTTCCGGGAGGACAGCTCCACCAAACGACTTGAACTGCCGGACGGAAGGGTAATAGATATAGAGAAAACGGATGAGATTGACCTTGAAAAACTAGAACTTGGAGTAACCAGCGTTAACAGGCTTAAGCTGATAGAAGAGATACCTGACTACTACAACGGCAAGGACTTTCGTATTGAGAGGATAATCCAGGTGACTACCGGCGGGGTGGCCGCTGCCATCAAGGCTTTAAACACCGTAGAAAACATCCAGTATATCTGGGCGGTAAGCGGATTCTATCCCCTGGGAGACAAGGCCAGCGAAAAGGTCAATGTGGAAGTCAACATCAGTGAGAGCACCTATTATAAGGATAATGGCGAGTGGAAACCCTGCGTCGACGAAGAGTATTTCCCGCTGCAGGAGTTTGACACCCTCCTTGATGCCCTCACCATAACCCGCGTATATCCGGCACCGGTGATAGAGTCTATTACCCCGAACTGGGGACCTAATCTCCGCTCCCAGGAGGTGCTTATCCAGGGCTACCATTTCTACGAAGGGGTTGAAGTGACCTTCGGAGGCCGGCGGGCCACCATCCTGGAGGTTAAGACCGGAGCCTTTAATCCTCAGCAGGGAACTTTAATAACCCTGAGGGTTGAGACCCCGACCACGCCGGAACGGGGCGAAGTCGATGTGGTGGTAAAGAACACCGACGGCAAATCCGCCACTACCAAGTATACCTATGTCAGCAGCCCGGTGATTTCGGCAGTAACCCCCAATCTGGCACCGCTTACCGGCGGCAACCACATTACCGTCAGCGGGCAGCAGTTTATGTTCGGCTCGGCGGTGGTGATCGGCAACAAGGTTATATGCAGTGATGAAACTGAGGACGTGATAAAAAGTCTTGTTGATCCCGACGACCCCAACTTTGACCCTGCTTTTATGCAAGCGGTATTTGGAAGTGTCCTGGACCTGGAGCTGGTGGTTGATCCCGGTTATCGGGTGATCGGAGCTGACGGCAACGAGCTCGGTTCACACAGCACCCAACCAGAAGGGGTAAAAATAGTCTTTCAGGTACCACGTGGGGACATCGCCGGGAAAAAGAATGTTTATGTGCTCAATATTGACAAGGGATGGGCATACCTGCAGGAAGGATTCCAGTACCGGAACGCTGCCGGTGACCCGGCCGATATCACCATACAGCCCAACGAAGGTGATGTTGCGGGAGGCGAGGAAGCAGTAATCACCGTCACCAACAACAGCTTCCTGCCGCAGGTTTATGACCCGACCACCGGCTACGGAGTTATCGTGACTATAGATGGAGCGGTGGCTACCATTAAAGCCATCTCCGACGGCAATCGTAAACTGACCATAATCACCCCCCCGGGCACCCGCGTGGATGTATGGACCCCGGTGGAGGTTTTGAATATATCGCCGGAAGGCATCCGGCTGGATGTAATACCCGAAGGTTTCATGTACCACCGGGTATTGACCATGCCCGAGATAACCGATTTCTTCCCCAAGCATGGGCAGAGCGGTACCCTGGTCACCATTTTCGGAAAGTACTTCTTCATTGATCCCAACACCCAGGTGATCTTCGGCGACCAGGTTCTTACCCAGAACCAGCACGGGGTAAAGGTGATCAACAGCGAGATCATCACTTTCCCGGTGCCGGCCAATGATGCGGCGGGCAACCCCCTGCCTCCCGGATTATATGAGATAAAGGTCAAGAACCCTGATACCGGTACCGCGGTGGCGGCCGAAAAATTCGAGCTGCAAATCCCCGCCAGCCGTCCCCGGATCCAGGACATCGACGGGGATGGCATCGCCATTCGCCCGGCCGAGGGATCGGTATACGGCGGAGTGGACATCTTTGTCGAGGGTTATGATTTTCACCGGGAGGGGCTGGAGCTCTATATCGGAGGAAGGCCAGCTACCGGGGTCCAGGTGGAACTTATAGAATACGACCCGGTAATCGGGGTATGGACTCGCTGCCTCATACGGGCCAAGACTCCTCCATTGGCGCCGGGATTGGAGCCGGGTCCGGTGGATGTGATGGTGGTCAACCCGGATGGAGGTACGGCCATTGCCGAAGGAGCGTTTACATATGTGATGCCCTCCAGCAAACCGGTGATAACCAGCATGCAGCCGGCTCAGGGGCCTTCCACCGGGAACACGGAAGTGCTTATTATAGGCAGTGACTTTCAGGTAAAGCGGGATAGTGAGAACAACATTATTGCCTGGCCAACCGTCACCTTCGGCGGTTACCAGGCCACCATAATTAAGGATGATACCATAACCAGGACCCAGGGTCGCCAGCTCCGGGTTATCACCCCGGCCTATCCCGGAGGCGGGAAGGTAGATGTCACCATTACCAACCCTGATTCCGGGAACTACACCAAGGTGGGAGCTTTTACTTATATCGCTTCGGCCCCCAGGATTGACCGGGTTATTCCGGACAAGTTCTCCCGGCATCAAAGCAGTTGGGGATTAATAGCAGGGAGCCAGTTCATAAAGCCGAGGACGGAACCTGACCCCAATAATCCGGACCGAACGATTACCATCCCCGGGACGGATGTACAGCTCAGCGACTGGCAGGGAGCTTTCTTCAAGTCGCTGGCGGGACAGACCACTATGGACGGGGTAAGCTACGATAACATCGAGGTGCTGAGCGACTCCCAGATCAGGATTATAATGCCCCCAGCGGAGAGAATCGGGTCCCGTATCCTGCGCATAGTGAACCCGGATGGAGGGCAGGCGGAATACACCATCGAGTATGTGTCTCCGGTTGTTCAACCGGTGATTAGCAGCGTGGAGCCGACGCAGGGCAGTTACAAAGGCGGTACCAACGTGACCATCACCGGAACCGGTTTTGCCGACCGGGTTGAAGTCTACTTTGGCGGCCAGATGGCTACCATACTCGAAAAGTCGGAGACCCGGCTGGTGGTACGGACCCCGGGAATAACCCTGGCGATGATGGAGGACCAGCGTACGGTCGACGTCCAGGTGATCAATCTGACCGATTACGGCAGCGCCTTTCTGCGCAACGGGTTTACCTACCTGCGGGTGGAAGGGGAACCGGTTATCCTGGGAATCAGCCCCGACCGGGGAACGACCCTCGGAGGAACAAAAGTGGTGATCACCGGAGAAAATTTCCGCAATGGCTGTGAGGTCTTCTTTGGGACCACCAGGGCGGCTGCGGTTACATATGAAGGTCCTACACGATTGACAGTGATTACCCCGCCGCATACCAAAGGCAGTGTGGACGTAGCGGTGCGCAATCCGGCGCCGGATTATTCCGAGGCCATCCTGGCGAATGGTTTTACCTTTGAAGAGACGGTGGCTCCGGTTCCCACCGATTTTGACGGCCGGATATGGAACAAAAGGGCGATTAAGCTTTACTGGACGGCTTCTGAGGTTCCCAGCCGGTACGAGATTTACGTGGGACACTCTTCCGATCCGGAGTCCAGCGAATACCTGGGCTCAACTGACGGCACAGAATACATGTTTGAGGATATTGAGGCCGGCAGGAGCTATTACTTCTGGCTGCGCACCATCAACCGCGATGGGGCCTCCCAGTTGACTGCCTGCAAATCCAATCCCATATATGTCTCGTCTTCAGACATTACCAACCGTCCGCCTACTGCATCGGTGGATACGCTGAATACTCAGATGGAGTTTACTGATGGGGTTCTCAAAATCATCGTCGGACGGGATCTGGCATTCTGGCATTACCCCACCTATGAGGTATATCTGGATGCAAACCAGCGCAGTGCGGAAGTGGTAGAACTGCATATACCCAGTGAAGGGATTGACAGGAACTCGGTAACAACCATCCAGGTAGTCGGCAACCATTTCCGTATCGGTCTGCCGGTAAAGGTTCTGAATACCATGGAATACCAGGAGTTCCGTCGCTACAATGCCGATTTTTATGTGATTGTGCGCTTGACTCCCGCGCCGGCTGCTTATATGGAAGCGTTAGCTCTTAACCTTCCGGGTTATCAGGTCGCCGGCGGGTTCACCGTAATTGCATCCATGGAGTCGCCCTTGAGGATGGCTGAGATGAACCTTTTTGCTGGCGACATAAGTGTTATCTATACCAAATATAAACAAACGCCATTATTGACCCCTCTGCGGGCCTATGGTTACGATAGTTACAGCCGCAGATGGAGCGATGTGACCGCTTTCGTTAGCACCTCCGGTCAGGTGACGGCGAGAGTCGGCCGTCCCGGCACCTATATAATCTGCAGGTAAGGGTGATTGAAGATGAGAAAAAAGAGAACTCTTGCTCGACTACTGGCCGTTTTGCTGGCCCTGACGTTTCTGTTCACCGGGGGCGTACCGGTTGCACAGGGAGCGGAGACCTATTCCGGGGTATCTTACTATGATTCGCTGTTGAAGAATGCTTCTTACCAGGATGTTTCCGGTCACTGGGCCCAGCCCTCCATATACCGGGTAACCGCCCTGGGGATCGTGCGCGGGGAAGGCAGCAATTTTCGGCCGAACGGCACCGCCAGCAGAGAGGATGTCCTGGGAATGCTGCTCCGCCTGGCCGATCTGGAAGGAGCGGCCCAGAGAATCAATGTTGATCCCCAGCAGGAAGCGGAACACCTAAATTACTGGGGAGCCAACTATGTGGCTCTGGCCCAGGCTATGGGCATAATCACCGATGATGAACGCCGGAATACCAATTGGCGGGGTGCAGCTACCCGGGAGGAAACAGCCTACTGGATGGCGCGGATCTTGAACTACCTTCCGGTCTATGGGCAGGCCCAGCAGGCGGTTTACAGGTTTGACGACTGGAAGTCTTTTTCCAGGTCCCGCCTGCCTTACTGTGAAGCCATTATAGCCGCCCAGATAATGACCGGTACCGGAAACCGTTTTAACCCCCAAAAAGCAATTACCCGGGCCGAATTGGCTGCAGTTATAGACAAGGCCTGTCAGGTATACCTGGCGACCAGGGGTTACAAGACCCTGCAGGGAACCATAGGCAACAGCAGTTTTGTGACCGGGCCCAGTGTGGAGCGCAATTATTACCAGGTGGTCCGGGACGACGGGCAGAGCTTCTTCATGGTAGTCGATTCCGAGCGGGACTTCCTGGTGTATAAGAACCGAAGCCTGGGCAGGAGCGGATTCCTCAACACCGGTGACAGCGTAAAGGTCCTGGTCGGGCCGCAAAATGAGATTCTTCTGGTGGAAGCGGCTTACGGAACCCAGGCTTTCCTGGAAGGGACCCTTGATTACCTGGATATTACTCGGAACCGGCTCTATGTCACCGGTTGGGACGGCAAGACATATATCTACCCTCTGAGTCCCCTGTGCCGGGTAACATTAAGCGGATATCCCGCCAACCTGAATGACCTGGTTTCCGGACAGCAGGTTTCGCTCTTTTTGAATGGAACCCAGGTCTCGGAAATCAAGAGTTCTGTCAATTACGCCTCCTCCGGAGCCCTGCCGCGGGACGTTAATTCTGCTTACGGCAGCCTGTTCCGCAAGAGTCATGATGAGATCAGCATCCGAGATGATAACGGGCGGCCTTATAGCTATACGCTTACCAGCAGTACCCGCTATTACATAAACGGATTGTCAGCCGGCTATTACGACTTGAAGACCGGGGACTATGTCAAGCTCACCCTGGATAACAATCGCAGAGTTGTGCGGGTAGATGTGAGAAGGGATGACGCCGGGTACAAGATCTACCTGGCCCGGATGTATGACATAAACAGTGTGTTTGGACAGATCAGGTTTGACAATGTGGCGATTTATCAAACCGGAGATATGACATTCCAGGGCGACAGCCTGGTACTGTCAGCCGCCAGCGATATTGAAGCCTACAGCGGCGCCAAGAAACTTAGCCTCCTCGAGCTGGAGAAATACCGCGGTGATTATGCTTACTTCGTAACCGCCCGCCGCGGTGATCAGGAGAGGGTGGTGAAGCTGGTGGTGCGGGAGGAAACGGCGCGGAAGGTAACCGGAAAGGTTCAGGAGATAAACAGCACCTTAAACAGCCTGGCCATCAAGTACGAGCCGGACCGCATCTACTATGACAGCGGAACCATTGTAATCAGGGATAATCGCTTGATCGACGGTGACGCTATCAATTCCGGGGATGATGTGGTGGTATTCGCCGAACGGGAGAGCGACAACTCAATCAGAGCCCGACTGATTATGGTAAACTCCCCCGAGAGCGATTCCAGGTATACACTCTACCGGGGGTATCTCAGAAAAATTCTGGACCGCAGCCGCTTTGAGATCGGTTCTACCACCAGGATGGAGGACCACAAGTGGCGCGGAGGCTACAGTTACAGCCAGTTCTACTACGATTACCAGACCACATTCCTCTATGCGGACGGGGATAGGGTGGAAAGGTTTGGCGACTACAACTTCTACAATCGGGATGAGGATTTGGAAGACGTCGATGTGTATGTGATTGCCGAAGGCGATAAAGCCCTGGCAGTGATAATTCAGGATGACCTGGAGTTCTCTTCAGAGGTTATCAGCCGTGGAACTGTTACTGCCATCAACAGTGAGGAAGTATCGATCGGCAGCTACAGCAACTGGTCGCCATATACGGAATCCTGGCAGCCTCAAACCGGTCCTGATCTGCGGCTGAAACTGAAGTATGCGGTGGTAGCCAGGAATGGCGAAGGGAAAGAACCTTCCGCTCTTAGGGTTGGGGATCCGGTTTACCTACTGCGTGCTTCTGTTGGTGATGGAACCGATGTGTATGCTACTCTAATACTGGTTGAGTGAGGGAGCGGTCATGATAAGAAAAAGTATCTTAACGGCAGTTTTTATAATCACGACGGTTTGTTTTGTGGTTTTGTCGTGTCCCCAGGTACTGGCATTTACCGGTTATGATCTGGGATTGAACGATAACAAGGAATACCAGGAGATCGTGTTTGTTTCCGGGAAACCGACGGTATTCAAGGGAACCGTCAAGGAGACCACCCGCATCCGGGATAACAGCCAGCAGACTACCCTGACCTACAAGCTGGAGGGCTTAAACGGCAGAAAAGATAAGCTGAGCCGGACCGTTAAATTGACCACCAGCATTGAAAAGAGAAACAATCAAGAGGTGCATGTCACCACCCTGGACAGCCTGACTGAAACCATCAATATCGACGGTAAGCAGTACAAACTGGTAAAGGACTCAGTTTTCTTTAATGGATCCAGGGTTATCGATCACCAGACGGTTATAGATTACCTCATCGGCAACTGGCATTTAAGGAAGGCTTATGAGGTGGGACGTGGCGAAGGCCGAATAACTGTAGAGATGAGCGGTGAATCTGACGGTTACAGCAATGCCTGGGGAGAGGGTGAGACCCGGGCGGTCCAGGTAGCCCTGCAGGGGGAAATCGTCTCCGATGATGATGACTCTCCGGCTGTTTCTCGCTGGCAGGGCTCGCTGCGGGCGGTGATGAATCGTTCCCTGTCGCGCAACCTTTATTATAGTGAGAGTAATCCCGAGCTTATCAGTTTTGCCGGGGGATTTGTGGAAAACAGGCGGGAGGACCAGACCCTGAAAATCACCTACGACCTGCCAACGGTTACTGGTGATGGCATACTGGACAGAGTCCGGAACCGGGGGGAAGAAACCCTGGCCTTTACCTCGCCACCGGAGGTTAAGCGGCTTTTCGTAAAAGAGTGCAAGGATCTCCGCGGGCATTGGGCACGGCAGGCCATCGAGGCTCTCTGCGGCCTGGGTGCGTTTGATATTCAAGGGGACTATTTCCACCCGGGAGTGGCCATCAGGCGCGGTGAGTTTATCAAGGCTCTGATGGTGGTTGGCGATGCGGTGGACGAAGCGGAAACTGCCGCCACGGGCCGGGGACGGAAAACACCGGTTGAGGAACCTTACTTCCTGGACGTCGACCGGGAGCATCCGTATTTTCGGTACATACAGACTGCCTACCGGAAAGGAATTGTTCAGGGCAATGGTGCCGTATTCCTCCCCAACTCAAATCTGACCCGGGCTGAAGCCATATCCATCATAGTGAAGGCCATGGGACTGGAGAATTTGGCACCGACCCCCTTTTACACCACCGGGTATTACGATGATGCGCAGATACCCCTGTGGGCCAAGGATTCAGTCTATGTTGCCACCCACTATGGTTTGATTAAGGGAGATATAGTGGGAGGAAACCGCTTGTTCCGCCCGTTGGACATCGTGACCCGGGCTGAAGCCGCCAGCCTGCTGGATCAGTTCCGTATTTATCTCAATCAGGATTTCCGCAAGGACCGGGAACGCGTGTACCAGTTTTCGTCATAGCCGGATTGGTCGGATAAAGCGGAGATAGCATCTTAAGATAGGCGGTTAGTTGAATTGAGGAAGAGCAATACCTGGTTATGGTTAGCCCTGATTGTGGTGCTTGCCTGTGTGGTATGGATAAGAGGGATCTATGGAACAACCAAGAGTGTTATCATCAGCCAATCGGCTCCCATCTCTGAAGACAACCTGTTTCCGGCTCCCCATCATACTTCGTACCATATGGAATTGAGGCTTGATCCGATTGGGCTGGAGCTTCTCGGACGCTCGGTTATCACTTCTCGAAACACATCAGGTGCCGAACTTACGGAGTTGTGGCTGACTACTTACCCCAATGTCATGAAAGATAAAGCTACTACTCCCGCGCCCATGTCGGCTTACTATTCCGGGTTTGACCCCGGGTGGATCACCATTTCTTCAGTAATGATAAACGGGGCCACAGCAATTGGTGATGATTTGGGCATTTCCTACCGTATCCATCCCCCGGTACCGATAAAGAAAGGAGAAGACCTGACCCTGGAGTTGGAATGGAAGGCCCGGATACCCCAGGCTGCCTATCGTTACGGCAGCAAGGACGGGGTTATTCTTCTGGGGCACTTTTATCCGGTGCTGAACGTGAAGGATGACCAGGGATGGCATATTTCAGCCAACACGCAGTTTGGAGACCCATTTTACACGCAGTGTGCGGACTACACCGTCCGGCTCCGGGTGCCGGAAGCTTATCAGATCGCAGCGTCGGGAGATATCCTCTCTGTCGAAGCCGAGGATACCGGCTGGCAGAGCCTGCTGATCAGTGCCGGCCAGGCACGGGATTTTGCTCTGGCCGCTGCCTACAACTATAAGATGTATTATGTCACGGCAGACGGCATTAAGATCGTCGGCTTCTTCAACGGTCGGCACCCCGAGGTAGAAAAAGTAGTTATGGAACAGGCGGTAGCCGTTGTCAAGTTTTATAACCGTACCTTTGGATCTTATGCCCGTTCCCAGTTGTTTCTGGTACAGGGACCTATGGAGGGTTTTCAGGGCATGGAGTATTCGGGGCTGGTCTTTTTGGCCGAAGAGGTGTTCAGCCCAAGATATAATGAGCAGCGCCGGGCTTTTCTGGTAGCCCATGAGATAGCGCACCAGTGGTGGTATGACATGGTGGGCAACAACCAGCTGCAGGAGCCGTGGCTTGATGAGGGATTGGCCAACTGGTCAGCCCGCAAGTATCTGGAGAAGGTTGAATACCGTTCGGTGCAGAGTCGATCGGGGAAGACGCTGGTCAATTTGGAACAGGCTCTGACCGAAATCCATTCCAAGAACAGTTACCTGGATACCGCCTACCAGGGGGGAGAGAGTTTCTGGCTGCAGTTGGAGGAGGAATTGGGAGAGGGGCAGGTCCTGCGGGTACTGAGGAGCTATCTGGCAGCCTACAAATTCCAAACCGCCACCACCGAAGACCTGCGCCGGATGATCTCCCAGCAGTCCCGGACCTCCATGGAATCCTTTTTTGAAAAGTGGTTTACAACCCATTAGATAACGTGCTTATTGAATAGGCCGGGGTCTAATTGACAATGGAGGCATATTTTCTTACGATGGATAAAGCTTGGTTTGCATTCTGCTGGTCGACTACCAGGGTGATTATATAGGCATGGCTCTCCAGAGGTTCGGTGACCGGCCATCCAGTTGGCTGAACCTCCATGTCGGTAACTGATTGCATCAACTGAGCAACGCCAGTAGCGTAAGACCTGAGTGAATCATCACCGGGGAAGCTTAGTTTAGGCATTTTCTCAATTTCGGCCGAGCGGAAACCGGCCTCTTTCAGTTCTCGGGCCGCCTGTTCCGCCTGCGCCGAACTGCTGTAGTAAGACAGAATCGCCCGTTGGCCAGGAGCAAGATGCATCATTTTCCCCCCTTGATTATACTGAGATTGGTTCTGACGGCAGATGGGGTTCAGGAAAATCCCCGGTAACGCCGGTCGCAGTTGTTGGTTTGTACCGGCCGGCATGGGTGAAGTATTAATGTTAACTGTATTACGAATAATTTGCCCTCAAACCCGGGAGAAAAATCATATAGGACGAAAATTATGCCGGTTTACCGGGCAGCCTCTGGTGCGGAAGGCATATAACGGGGGCTGGAAGTCGGATCCGGGGGTTGAGGGACCTGGCCAGGGAGTCTGGGAACTGGGAGGTATTCTATGTGAATTTTATTGAGGACATTAAACACCAACTGCGTGAAGCCATCGATGAGGCTCTGAAGACGCTGCGAAATAATCAGGAACTGGCATTCTCAGCTATTCCCGACTACGTTATTGAAGTACCCCGGGAAAGGAATCACGGGGATTTTGCCGCCAACGTGGCCATGATGATGGCTCGGGAAGCCAGAATGGCTCCCCGTAAGATCGCCGAATTGATAACGGACCATCTGTCGCTTAACCGGTCGCTGGTGCGGAAAGTTGAAGTGGCAGGAGCCGGGTTTATTAACTTTTACCTGAATACGGACTGGGTTTATTCCGTTCCACCGGTAATCCTGGCCCTGGGTGATGACTTCGGCAAGACGGTTCGGAAGAACGGTAAAAGGGTACAGGTAGAATTTGTGAGTGCCAATCCTACCGGTGACCTGCATATGGGCAATGCCCGGGGCGGCGCTATCGGGGATACACTGGCCAACATCCTTGATGCCTGCGGGTATGAGGTGGAGAAGGAATTTTACATCAATGATGCCGGGAATCAGATTGAACTCTTCGGTGCTTCGCTGGAGGCCCGCTACCTGGAACTGCTGGGCGAGCCGTTCAGCATGCCGGAATCCGGCTATGCGGGGCAGGATGTTATCGACACGGTAAAAGAGGCGATAGATGAATTTGGGGATTGTCTCTTGGAACTTAATTCCGAGGATCGGCGGCGGAAACTGACGGTGTTTGCCCTGGAACGAAGGATCGAGTATATCAAAAACACCTTGAGTCGTTTTGGTATAGAGTACGATGTTTGGTTCGCGGAAAGTACCCTTCATGAATCCGGCGAGATTGCCGCGGTGGTGAAAGAGCTGTCTGACAAAGGTTATATTTATGAAATGGAGGGTGCCAAATGGTTTAAGTCAACGCTCTTCAAGGATGAAAAGGACGAGGTCGTTATAAGGAATAACGGGGTCCCTACCTATTTTGCTGCAGATATCGCTTATCACCGCAACAAGTTTCAGCGGGGATTCGACTGGGTGATTAACGTGTGGGGCGCCGATCACCACGGACATGTATCACGCATGAAGGGTGCCATAGAAGCTCTGGGGTATGATCCAGACCGGTTGGATGTGGTAATCATGCAGTTGGTCAGGCTGTATCGCGGCGGGGAGATTGTTAGGATGTCGAAGCGGACCGGAACCCTGGTTACCCTGGATGAATTGATTGATGAGGTAGGCAAGGATGCAGCCCGTTTCTTTTTTGTTATGCGCAGTCCCGACAGCCATCTGGATTTTGATCTGGAACTGGCCAAGAAGGAGGGACAGGAGAATCCTGTATATTATGCCCAGTATGCCCATGCCCGGATATGCAGCATCCTGCGTCAGAGCAGGGCCCAGGGCATCGATTTCCCGCGGGTAGAGGATACCGACCTCCATGTATTAAAAGAAGATGAAGAACTGGAACTTTTGCGGAAACTGGCCGAGTTTCCTGAAGAGGTCAGAGCTGCCGGCAGGACCCTGGCACCGCAGAGGATCCCCCACTACGTACTTGACTTGGCGGGTCTCCTGCACAGCTTTTACAATCATCACCGGGTCATAACCGATGATGAAAAGCTTCGGGATGCCAGGTTGGTTCTGATGCAGGCGGTGAAAATAACCATAAAGAATGCTCTGACCATGATCGGGGTGAAGGCTCCGGAGAGGATGTAGACCTGACCCCTGAGGCTGGATACAGAACCCTGGGCGTAGCTCCTGGAGGAGGGGAATAATTCCGGATTATTATAAATTAAATAATAAGAGATATGACATCATGCTGGGTACGAAGGAGGCGATGGTTGATGGAAAAAAAGAGTGAGGCTGACTGGGCCTACACTATCATCGAGGAAAAGGGGGGGCCGGTTTTCTACCGCGACCTGATCGAGGAGATCATTGAACGTATGAATAAGCCCAAGGATGCAAAAACTATGGCTTCGATTTACACCAGGATCAATATCGATAATCGGCTTAACCATATTGGCGAGGGCTACTGGGTTCTGAGAGAAGAATAAAAGTTTCAAACAGGAGGTTGGATTTTAATGAAGATTATCTGGTTGGGGCACGCTTCTTTCCTCATTGAGACCGGAGCGACCCGCATCATCACCGACCCGTTTGATGAAACCACCGGGTATCGTATTCCCAGTATTTCAGCCGACCTGGTGACAGTAAGCCATGATCACTATGACCATAATGCGGTGGATTGGGTTTTGGGAGAACCTCGGGTTGTGTCTTCTCCCGGGGAAACCCGCTTCCAAGAGGTGGATATCCTTGGGATTCCGAGTTTTCATGACCAGGAAAAGGGCCGGCTGAGAGGGAGAAATACTATATTTGTAATAAAAGCAGAGGGCTTGACTGTATGCCACCTTGGGGACCTGGGGCACCTGCTGGAACCTGATCAGCTGGAGGCGATAGGCAGGGTGGACGTTCTTCTCATTCCGGTTGGGGGGACCTACACCATAACCGCCGGCGAAGCAGTAAAACTCGTGGCTGCCATGAAACCGCGAGTTACCGTTCCCATGCACTTTAAAGCCCCGCCCTGCACCATTGACGTGGCACCGCTGGAGGATTTTACCCGGCACTATGAGCGGGTGGCCAAACTTCCTTATTTGGAACTATCGAGGGAAGGAATGACTTCACTGCCAGAGGTGGTTGTTCTGGACTATTCTTATATTTGACCGCAGAAGCATGAGGAGCTACAATGCCAAGTGTATTGTTGTTGGGATTATTGAAAGCGAGGGACTTGTTTTGCCAAAATTCATATTTGTTACCGGCGGAGTTGTCTCTTCATTGGGGAAAGGAATTACATCGGCTTCTCTCGGTCGACTGCTTAAGAGTCGGGGATTAAAAGTGGCTCTGCAGAAATTTGATCCCTACATAAATGTGGATCCGGGAACCATGAGTCCCTACCAGCATGGGGAGGTTTTTGTAACTGAGGATGGAGCTGAAACCGATCTGGATGTGGGGCACTATGAGAGATTCATCGATGAGAACATGCCCCGGCATGCCAATGTCACCACGGGCCAGATTTACAAGAGCGTGCTGGATAAAGAAAGACGCGGAGACTACCTGGGGCAGACAGTTCAGGTTATTCCTCACATCACCAATGAGATCAAGGAACGGATAATTCAGATCCAGCGTACCTCGCAGGTGGATGTTGTGATATCTGAGATTGGGGGAACAGTGGGGGATATCGAATCCCTGCCCTTTTTGGAAGCCATACGGCAGCTCAAGAGTGATTTAGGTAAAGAGAATGTACTCTATATTCATGTGACATTGATTCCCTTCATTAAAGCCGCGGGCGAGTTAAAAACTAAACCCAGTCAGCACAGCGTGAAGGAACTGCGCAGTATCGGGATCAATCCCGATATTTTGGTGTGCCGCACCGAAAAAGAACTGTCCCGTGAAATTAAGGCTAAACTGGCGCTCTTCTGCGATGTTGAGGATGATGCGGTTATTCAGTGTATCGATGCCAAATCCATCTACGAGGTCCCTTTGATTCTGGCTGAAGAAGGGTTGGACAACATTGTAATCAGGATGCTGGGACTAAAGTGTAACGATGGTGACCTGAAGGACTGGCGAGAGCTGGTTCACAGGATAAATAATCCCCGGGGGCGGGTAACTATCGGCCTGGTGGGCAAGTATGTGAAGCTGCAGGATGCTTATCTCAGCGTGGCTGAAGCCCTCCACCACGCGGCGATCTACCACCAGGAAATGGTTGAAATCAAGTGGATTTATGCCGAGGATCTGGAAAAGAACGGAACGGAAATGCTGGAGGGCTTGGACGGCATTCTGGTTCCGGGAGGATTCGGGGAACGCGGTATTGAAGGCAAGATAATGGCGGCGGGTTATGCCCGGAAAAACCGGATTCCATACCTGGGGATATGCCTGGGGATGCAGTGTGCGGTTATTGAATTTGCCCGGAATGTCTGTAACATGGCGGGAGCCAACAGTTCCGAATTTGATCCCGATACCCCTTACCCGGTGATAGATCTTATGCCGGAACAGGCCGGAATAGCTGAAAAAGGCGGAACCATGAGATTAGGAAAGTACCCCTGCAGGTTGCTCCGTGGTACGAGAGCCATGGAGGCTTATCAGCAGGAGGAGATTGTGGAAAGACACCGTCACCGCTACGAGCTCAGCAACCAGTATAGAGAACAGCTTGCGGCTGGCGGTATAAAGATCAGCGGTATTTCGCCGGACGATAAGCTGGTGGAAATGATTGAACTGCCGGACCATCCCTGGTTTGTAGCCTGCCAATTCCATCCCGAGTTTAAGTCACGGCCCAACCGACCTCATCCTCTTTTCCGGGATTTCGTCGGAGCCGCTCTGAAAAACAGGAAATAAAACGTGAAGCCAAAGAACAAGACCAGGGGTTCGGCGGCCATTAAACCGAACCCCTGGTTTTTGCCCAAATCCGGTGCCAACCTTGTCGGGTAGTTGCTGTGGTTAAATCAGTTCCACCACGGTAGCACAAGCGGGACCGCCGCCAGCGCAGAGTGAGGCCACCCCATATTTGACGCCCCGTCTTCTCATTTCATGAACCAGGGTAATAATCAGGCGCGCGCCCGTCTGGCCCACCGGATGTCCCAGTGAGATACCGGAGCCGTTGACGTTGATGATGCTTTTATCGATCTGCAATTCACGGTTGCAGGCTATAACCTGAGCGGCAAAGGCTTCGTTTAATTCCCACAGACCGATATCTTCTTTGGTCAGCCCCGCGTACTTCAGGGCCTTTTGCACTGCCGGCACTACCCCGATGCCCATGATCTTGGGATCAACTGCGGCCGAAGCCGTGCTGACAATTTTCGCCAGCGGTTTGAGTCCCAGCTCCGCAGCCTTTTCGCGGTGCGTCAGGATCATGGCTGCACCCGCATCGTTAAGTCCGGAGGCGTTTCCAGCGGTTACCGTCCCATCTTTCTTAAAGACCGGTCTCAATTTCGATAATGTCTCCATACTGGTATCAGCCCGGGGGTGTTCGTCTACCTCAAACATAACGGTTGCCTTTTTGGTTTTTACCTCAACCGGTACGATTTCCTCTTTGAACCTGCCTTCCGCAATGGCAGCGCAGGCACGCTGGTGGCTCATTAACGCCCATTCATCCTGTTCCTCGCGGCTGATGTTATACATCTCCGCCAGGTTTTCGGCGGTAATCCCCATATGATAGTCGTTGAAAGCATCGATAAGTCCGTCATAGAGCAGCTGATCAAGTAATTTGGCATCTCCCATCCTGAGCCCCTGGCGGGCTTTCTGCACCATATAAACACAGTTGCTCATGCTTTCATAACCAACCACCATACCCATATCGAGTTTATTCAGCAGGATCTGTTGGCAAATTATTTCAGTTGCCCGCATCGATGAGGGGCACTGCTGGTTGACAGTGAGGGCTACGGTTTCGACCGGACATCCCATCCCCAGGCACACCTGACGCCCGGTATTGCCTTTATTACCACCCTGGTAAACGTGGCCGGCCGCTACCTCCTCAATCTGATCAGGCTTGATACCGGCTTTTTCAATGGCTGCTTTCCCGGCCGCAATGCCCAGCTCGACAGCGCTGAAACTGCTGAGACTTCCCATATAATCACCAATTGCAGTTCTGACAGCACTTACGATTACAACTTCTCTCATCCTTTTACCTCCTCTGCACGGTATGATCGGGTATAATTGAAACGGGCGAATCATCACCTCCTGCCTGCGGATGCACATATTTCGGGTACGAGGGAAAAGAGCCGTTGACGTTTTCGAGGTCGCATGCGGATGGTTGCTACTGTGGCCATATAAAAAGAGATTTAACATAGTAGCTTATTAGTGCGGCTGTTTCTGGTTATTGGCGACCAGTGTATAGAACTATTCGACTTTTGATGATCATTTCCTGCAACAGCAATTTTACGTTAATGGAATTGTTTTGGCAGGGATCAACCAAGGTATAATAATTCTAAGATTGGGGTCCGGAAGTTTTGAAGGAAAGCGAAGGAAGCTATGATAAGTGTTAGAGTTGTTGAACCGTCACGAACGGATGAATACGATCGGTTTGTATCCGGCCATCCCCAAGGACATATACTCCAGAGCCGGGAATGGGGTGAAGTCAAGCGGAGCATGGGGTGGGTGCCCCTGCCGGTAGCGTTATATGAAGAAGGACACATCAGGGGGGCTATGCTTGTTCTCAAGCGCAGGCTGCCTATCCCCGGAATGAATAAATCAATCTTCTATGCCCCGCGGGGACCGGTAGCAGACATCGATGATCATGACCTGCTGGACCGCCTGTTTGAGGGGGTGCGCAACCTGGCCCGGGCGCACGGGGCGATTTTTCTCAAGATTGATCCGGATATTGAAAGTACCAATGAATCTTTCAGGGACTACCTGATATCCCGGGGCTTCAGGAAAACCTCGACGGCGGAAGGTTTTGAGGGGGTACAGCCCACCTATGTCTTCCGCCTGGATATTACTCCCGATGAGGAGCGGCTCCTGGAACAGATGGCTTCCAAAACCCGATACAATATTCGACTGGCTGGGAGAAAAGGAGTAGTTGTACGCCAGGCTGCCGAAAAGCGGGACCTTGAAGAGTTTTACCGGATACTGAAGGAAACCGCTGAAAGAGACCGGTTTCTCGTCCGTGATTACAGCTATTTCGAGGTGATCTGGGAGCACTTGGTGGAGCAGGGTAAGGCCAGACTGTTTATGGCCGAGTATCAAGACCGGTACATTGCCGGCACCCTGGCCTTTATCCTGGGAGATAAGGCCTGGTACATCTATGGCGCATCCAGTAACGAGCACCGTAACGTAATGCCCAACTACCTCTTGCAGTGGACCATGATCAAGTGGGCCCGGGAAAATGGATGTACCCTGTACGATTTTCGGGGGGTTTCCGGTGACTTATCGGAGGACAACCCCCTTTACGGACTTTATCGCTTTAAAAAGGGGTTTGCCGCCACCTTTACCGAGTTTATCGGAGAGTGGGATCTGGTTTACTCTCCCCTGTTTTACTGGTTATGGACCCGGGTGCTGCCCGTCTACTACAGGACCGTCAGGCGGGTCATACGTTGGAGGAAGAGGCTGAACCATGACTGAATGGCCGACTAATACCGATAAATGGATAGAGGTAGATTTGGATGCAATCGGGCACAACCTGGAGGAGATAAAGCGGATGCTGCAGCCGGGAACCCGGCTTATGGCCGTAGTCAAGGCTAATGCCTACGGGCTGGGGGCAGTACCGGTGGCTCGGGAATTGATAAAGCTCGGGGTGGATCTGTTGGGGGTTACTTTCTTAAGGGAAGCCCTACAGTTAAGGTATAACGAGATAGATGAAGATATTCTGGTTTTTTCACCGCTGCTGCCCGAAGAATACCTGACGGCGATTGAACATAATATAATAGTGTCGGTCGGTTCCGCAAAGGATTTATCCCTGGTGGAAAGAGCCGCGGCCCAGTTGGGCAGGAGAGCGCGGGTTCATATAAAAATTGATACCGGCCTGGGAAGGTTTGGCCTGGAAATAGACGAAGCGGAACCGGTGGTCAAGGAGGCTTATGCCAGTAAAGAAATAGTCCTGGAAGGCATCTATACTCATTTTGCTGCCGGGGTTGATGATGCCTTCACTGTTAAACAGTTTACCAGCTTTCGTTCTTTACTGGACAGCCTTGAAAAGCAGGGCATAAGCATACCCTGGCGGCACTGCTGCAGCAGCAGTTCATTTTTGCGGCACCCATATATGCATCTGGAAATGGTGAGGCTGGGCACCGTTTTGTACGGCCAGTTCCCGGCGGGAAAGGTAATGCCGGAAGTAAAACTGAAAGAATGCTACCGTTTTAAGGCCCGGATATCTGCTGTTCGAGATTTCAAGCGGGGCAGCTATTTGGGTTATTACCGCACCTACCGTCTGCCGCATGACAGCAGGGTAGCCGTAATTCCTGTAGGATTGGTGGATGGCTTTGGGGTTGAAGCCATTCCTAAACCTTCCGGTGTTATTGATTTCTTAAAGATGGGGATCAAACTGTTGGCCTCTTTCCTTAATCTTAACCGTACAGCTTTAACAGCCACTATTAACGGAAAGCCCGCATATATACGCGGGAAGATGTTTATGCAGTTCTGCCTGGTTGAGATTCCTTCCCCGTTGGGGGTCGAACCCGGAGATGTAGTCGAGCTGCCCGTTAAGAGAACCCTGGCATCTCTGGCAGTTCCACGTTTTTACCTGCGAGAGGGGCGGGGCCGAGCCGATGATAATGATGTGCTACCGGTGCCGGAGCCGGGCTTTATCGAATAACCAGACCAGCATATGGTTGCGATCAAATTATTTTACCGCCAGGGAAGGAAATTAAATACAGTTATTGAATCTGTTAGAATAGCACCATTGCTGCTGGAGGGATGGAGGAATGGGGTACAGGGTACTGGTGGTAGACGATCAAAAAGGGGTTCGGCGCCTGTTGGAAGAGCTTTTCAAGAAAGAGGGTTACGAGGTTAATGTGGCGGTTGACGGTCGGGATAGCATCGAGAAGGTAAAGGCCAATACCCCTGATATTGTACTCATGGATATGAAGATGCCCAACATGAATGGTTTGGAGGCATCGGAGGAAATCATTAAGTATGACAGAAATATACCTATCATAATGATGACTGCTTACGGAGAGATGGAGATTGTACAGAAAGCGTTGGAAGTAGGGGTTAAAAAGTATATCACCAAGCCGTTTGACATTATAGACTTAAGGAATCTTGTGCGGGAGGTACTGGAACAAAACACGGTTGAATAAATATGCCGGCGGAACCAGGATTTAATATGATTATAATAAAGCGACCTGGTAAAATAGATTTATGAGCGTCGCACGGGATACCGCATGGGCAATATACTGTCAGGGTGAGGATGCTCGGAGTGAGGGCCGGCATTGACAAATGTTGGGCGACCGGGGTTGAAAAGGGAGGATAAAAATGGCATTAGTACCGATGACAGAACTATTGGCTAAAGCTGAGGCAGGAAGATACGCAGTCGGAGCTTTCAACGCCAACAATATGGAAATAGTTCAGGCTATTGCTATAGCCGCTGAAAGAGAACAGGCTCCGGTTATAATGCAGGCCAGCCAGGGGGCAATTAAGTACGCCGGTTTGGATTACATAATAGGCATGGTAAAAATAGCTGCCGAAAGTACGCGGGTTCCTGTTGCCCTGCACCTGGACCACGGAACCAGTTTTGAACAGGTAGTCAGGTGTATCCGGGGGGGCTTCAGTTCGGTTATGTACGACGGATCGCAATTCCCCCTGGAAGAGAATATTTTCATGACCAAAAAGGTAATCGAAATCGCCCGGCCCATCAATGTATCGGTGGAAGCGGAACTGGGCAAGATCGGGGGTACGGAAGATGATATCAGTGTCAAAGAAAGCCTTCTTACCGACCCCTATGAAGCCGAGGTTTTTGTTAGAGAAACCGGAGTCGATGCCCTGGCGGTAGCGATAGGCACCGCTCACGGACAGTATAAAGGCGAGCCCGAACTGGATTTTGATCGTCTGAAAAAGATCCGGGAATTGGTTAGTATACCTATTGTTCTGCACGGGTCTTCCGGGGTGCCTGATGAGTCGATTACTAAAGCCATCAGCCTGGGGGTGCGAAAGGTCAATATTGACACCAATATTCGAGAGGCCTTTGTTGCCCGGTTAAGACAGGAGATGGAAAAAAATCCTGCCGAAATAGATCCGCGCAAGCTATTGGGACCGGCTAGGGATGCAGCGGTTGAGCTTATTCGTGAGAAGATAAGACTGTTTGGCAGTTCTGGAAAGGCTTAGCCGCAAGCGGGAGTAAGCCTGGGGTCACTCCGCTGGACATGGTTGTCTGCTTAACATACCTTTATCAACGGTACCTGTTTATTAAACATATGTTCCGATTACAAGACCATTAAAACATGCAACAGGGGGATATTATGAAGATATTCATTGACTCGGCCAACATCGAAGAGATTCGTGAAATCAACGATCTGGGATTTTTGGCCGGGGTTACGACCAATCCCACCCTGGTAGCCAGGGAGAAGGGCGATTTTCACCAGATGGTGCAGCAGATCTGTGACATAGTTGACGGCCCGGTTAATGCTGAACCCCTGGGGGTGACTTTCAGTGAATTGATTAACGAGGGCCAGGCATTAGCCGGCCTCCATCCCAATATCGTAGTAAAGATACCGCTATGCGAAGACGGTTTGAGAGCTATGAGATACCTTTCCCGGAGGGGAATCAAGACCAATGCCACCCTGGTGTTCTCTGCCAATCAAGCCCTGCTGGCGGCCAGAGCCGGAGCCGACTATGTCAGTCCTTTTGTGGGGAGGATTGATGATACCGGAAACGATGGCCTCCAGGTTTTGGCAGATATAGTGAACATCTTGGACCAGTATGCAGTCGATACGGAGATTATCGCCGCCAGCATCAGGCACCCCATGCACGTTACGGAAGCAGCAAAAATTGGGGCCCATATTGCCACCATACCTTATAAGGTGATTAAAGCCATGATAAGGCATCCCTTGACCGATGTGGGAATAGAAAAGTTTGTGGAGGATGGAAAGAAGCTACAGGGTAAGATTTGATAGGAGTGTTTTTGGTGGAGAGGGAATTGGCACTGGAATTGGCTCGAGTTACCGAAGCAGCTGCACTGGCTGCAGCCCGCTGGATGGGCCGCGGGGACAAGGAAGCCGCAGATGATGCCGCGGTTACCGCCATGCGCGTTATGTTTGACACGGTTCAGTTTGATGGAATTGTAGTTATCGGAGAAGGGGAGATGGATGAAGCCCCCATGCTCTACATCGGAGAAAAAGTAGGCATGGGAGTGCCTCCGCTGGTGGATGTGGCGGTTGATCCCCTGGAGGGGACCAATATTGTGGCCAAAGGCGCAACCGGAGCACTGGCTGTTTTAGCCGTGGCTCCCCGGGGTGCCCTGCTGCACGCTCCGGATATGTATATGGAGAAGATTGCCGTCGGTCCTCGGTGCAAAGGCAGAGTAAGCCTTGAGGCGCCGGTCAGGGAGAACCTTCACGAAGTGGCCAAGGCGTTGGAAAAGTCCATCCGTGAAGTGACCGTGGTCATTCTGGACCGGCCCCGGCATCAGCAATTGATAGAAGAAGTCCGGAGTACAGGCTGCCGGATCAAGCTTATAACTGACGGGGACGTATCTCCGGCCGTGGCTGCTGCTTACGAGGATTCAGGTGTTGACATTTTGCTGGGGATTGGAGGCGCACCGGAGGGAGTTATATCGGCGGCGGCTCTGCGCTGTATGGGGGGAGATTTTCAGGGGAGACTCTGGCCTGAGTATGAAAGTGAGATTCAGCGTGCACAATCCATGGGCATAAACGACATCAACCAGATATTAACCATCGATGATCTGATTAAATCGGAAGATGTTTTCTTTTCCGCTACCGGGATAACCGATGGAGACCTTCTACGGGGGGTCAGGTATTTTTCGGGTAGAGCAGTAACTCATACCCTGGTGATGAGAGGCCTTTCAGGAACGATAAGGTATATTCAGGCCACCCACCATCTTGATAAAAAGCCTCTTTTCAAGGATAATAAGATAAGGATTCGAATGTAAAATCAAATGATGGCAAAGGAGAAGTCAGTCAGCGAAGAAACACCACTTATTCCTGCAGCGGAAATCCTGCAGGATTTCCGCCTTGATTCTCATGTACAGTCTTATTTCCGGCCTATGGTTTCGGCATACCTTTACGGTGAGCCCTCTTGCCTATGTAACCTGTACCAGTATAGTAGGGAGTATTGTTGGTGAGAATCTATTCTGAGTTACCACGATCCTGTCTAAATCTATTGGAGCCGATTATGCGATAACCTCATTCTGTAATTGCCCCAGATGAAAGGAATTGGATAATCAGGGTGTTCTTTTTGCATCAGATACCAAAACTGATATCATCTCCTGTCCACGAAGGTATTGATGCGTAACCGTCGACTCTGGATATTATTGCTGTACCGCAGATGGCAGCATAAATATAAGGCTTGAGTAATAACCGCTTGCCCAAGAGAGGAGGAAACTTGCTTGAATCTTGCAGACTTAGAGAACAAAACCATGGTGGAGCTGTACCAGATTGCCAAGGACTTAAACCTGGTCGGTTTTTACAAGCTCCGCAAAAAAGAACTGGTTTTCGAAATCATGAAAGCCCTTACCCACTCCAACGAACTGTTGTCAGCATCGGGGATTCTTGAGGTATTGCCTGACGGCTACGGATTTCTGAGGCCCTTTGCCTATGTTCCCAGCCAGGACGACATTTATGTTTCACCTTCCCAGATCCGTAAGTTTGACTTGAAAACGGGAGACAAGGTTGCCGGTCAGGTGAGACCGCCCAAGGATAATGAACGTTTTTTTGCCTTGCTCAAAGTGGAATCGGTTAACGGTTTTCCACCGGACGAAGCTTCGAAACGGATTTATTTTGATGCCCTGACCCCCCTGCATCCCAACGAGAGGTTTCGCCTGGAGACAGTATCCAGCGAGCTGGGCACCCGTATGATCGATCTGGTTTGCCCGGTGGGCAAAGGCCAGCGGGGCCTTATTGTTGCACCGCCCAAGGCCGGGAAGACGGTTCTGCTGCAGAAGATTGCCAATGCCATTACCAAGAACCATCCCGAGGTGGAATTGATGATCCTGCTCATTGATGAGCGTCCGGAAGAGGTAACTGATATGCAGCGGTCGGTTAATGCCGAGGTTACCGGTTCCACCTTTGATGAACCGCCGGAAAACCACGTCAAGGTCGCGGATATGGTTCTGGAGAGGGCCAAGCGGTTGGTGGAACATAAACAGGATGTGGTCATACTGCTGGACAGCCTCACCCGACTGGCCCGGGCTCACAACCTGGTGGTGCCCCAGAGCGGCAGAACCTTATCCGGGGGTCTGGATCCCGCAGCCCTCCATAAACCCAAAAGGTTTTTCGGAGCTGCGCGCAACATTGAAGAAGGGGGAAGCCTGACTATTCTGGCCACCGCCCTGGTAGAAACCGGCTCCCGGATGGATGAAGTAATATTTGAGGAATTCAAGGGAACCGGCAACTGGGAATTAGTGTTGGATCGCCGTCTGTCCGAGAGAAGGATCTTCCCGGCGATAGATCTTAAACGTTCCGGCACCAGAAAGGAAGAACTGCTGATGACTAAAGAGGAATTGGAGCTGAACTGGAACCTGCGCCGGATGTTTGCCAACTATCAGACGGTAGAGACTATGGAAGTTATGACCGAGACCCTTCGCAAGACCAAGTCAAACGGGGACCTGCTTCGGGTGGCGCCTATTGTATTTTCTGAGAAATGATCCAAAGAAAAGCGAATATAAGGAACCATCCTTGGCAAAAATAGGGGTAATTGACCCTAATTTTGTTGAAGGTGGTTATAATGGCAAAAAGAACCATATTGCTGGTAACGCTGGCAGCGTTTGTTCTGACAATCTGTCCATCATCGGTAATCGCGGGATGGTCGGAGGACAGTTTTGCGCCCAGCACGCTATCAGTTACCAGCGATAGCCTGGTTAGAAGGTACCTGGTGCAAAAAGGTGACACGGTATCGGAGATAGCCCGTTCTATGGGTTTGGATGCCAGCATTATCATGGCCATGAACAACCTGGAAGCCGGCAGCGTCATTCAGGAGGGACAGTATCTGGATATACCGGGAGACCGGCAGAGGCTGCACCGGGTAAAGGCCGGAGAATGCATGTGGGAAATTGCACGGATGTACCAGGTCAGCCTCAATCAGCTCATTGCGGCCAATACCCAGATCAAGGATCCCTCGTTGTTGCGAGTAGGAGAAATGATAAAGATACCTTCTCATTCCGGCCTGACTGCTGCAGCTATGGCTCAACCCTCTCGAGGTTTTCGTGGTCTCTTTGCCTGGCCGGTATTTGGAAAGATCACCTCTGGATACGGTTGGAGGAAGAGTGAATTTCATCATGGCTTGGATATTGCCTGTCCGGTTGGAACCCCTATCCGAGCCGCCCAGGCCGGTGTGGTGGTCTTTTCCGGCACCAAATCGGTTTACGGCAAGACGGTAATCATCCGGCATACAAACGGCATGGAGACCCTGTATGCCCATAACTCAAAGAACATGGTAAAAGTGGGGCAGCAGGTGAAAAAGGGGCAGGTTATTGCCCTGGTCGGAGTAACCGGACGTACTACCGGACCGCACCTGCATTTCCAGGTAAACTACAACGGGGGAACGCTGAACCCCAGTGAATACTTGAGGTGATTCCCCTCGTATGGCTGGGCAGGTCCCCGCGGTTTTCCCGACCAGGGGACTTGTTGTATTATAGAGCCATAGCATCGCCAACAGAAATACCCCCACCGTGAAGGTGCATATACTGCATGGTTTTACCCCTTAGGTTCGAAAATGAGACCGGCCATGGGTCTTTATGGGGAAGAAGCAAGAGGGCTTATGAGGAACGGGCTCCGGTGCTTCTGCGGTTGGTACCTGATGATGTCCATAGGCGGGAGGTTAAAAGGACCGGAGCAGCGGGGGAGGATTAAATGTTTAGTACTCTGTATTCAGACCGGAACGGCAGGATATGGGAGGACAAGCACCTGGCGTTCCTGGGACGTAGTGGGCAGCAGTGGGTTGAAGCGGAAGAGGAAGATCTGATAACCTTGCCTGCAGGTTGTTCTTTAGTTATGGTTCCCGGTCATTATCCGGTTGGGATAGACATTGATGATAAGGTCAACTGCCGTGAAAAGACCCCACAGGGCGTCCCGGCAGTTGCTTTGGCCTGCCTCCTGCCCCAGGGGTTTACCAGGACTCTCCTGCCGGCCACCGTTGCTCCCCGGGGCGCGGCGGAGATCCCGATTCTTGGCTACACGGCGGTGGCGGGGATGAAAAACCAAGTGATGGCGGCTGCGATACCCACCGATGAACACCGCAAATGGCACCCTGAGCGTTATAACACCCCGGATTTGGAGCAGATGGTTGAGTCCCGGCTGGGACAGTTTCCCCGAAACCGGATCCTGCGCCAGTTAGCGCACTGCAGTTTGCATTATTCATGTTTTACGGCCCAGAATATATTTTACCGGCGATGGGAGGGCGGAATACCTACTACCTCCCGCTGCAATGCCCGCTGCCTGGGGTGTATCTCGCGCGGACATACCTCAGTCCCCTCACCTCAGGAAAGGTTGGGCTTTAGACCGACCGCGGAAGAGATTGTCGAGGTGGCTTGCTACCACCTGGAAATGGCTCCGGAAGCGATAATCAGCTTTGGCCAGGGGTGCGAGGGTGAACCGGCACTTAATGCGGATCTGATTGCTTCGGCAATAGAAATCGTGAGAGGGATTACTGACCGGGGTTGTATCAATATCAACACCAATGCAGGCTGCACCGCCGGGATAAAAAAGCTGGTGGACGCCGGGTTGGATGCTATCCGGGTGACCCTCCTGTCAGCCCGGGAAGAAGATTATTTGGCCTATCATCAACCGACAGGGTACCGTTTCCGTGACGTTGAGCGCTCCATATCCTATGCGCAGGATAAAGGGGTTTATACATCTCTCAATCTCCTTACCATCCCTGGTTTTACCGACTCGGAAGAACAGGTGGAGGCGGTGGCTCGACTGGTTCACAATACTGGAATACATATGATCCAGTTACGGAACCTCAATATCGACCCGGACTTATTCTTTGACCGGATACCCCTACGATCAACAGCCCTGGGGGTTCGGCGGATGATAGACGTCTTTCAGCAGGAGGGAATCCGGGTGGCCTCGTATACCCACCCCGCCCGCCGGGGAAAAGGCCTGAACGACAGCACGACCGCCTGAAGGTGGCGGGGGCTGTGTCTTGACCATATCCGATATTAGAGCGGGACAATATGACTCCTGATGAATTTGATCATCATGACATATTCACCATATTTGTAGTAGGATAATAGGGTGACATTAACAAAGAGCTGTATACCGGACCTGTTCATAATTATTGTATTTTGAGTGGCGAATTGATATAATAATCCTCGCGGTAATTAGAGGATAGGAAGAGGTGAGAACCGTGAAAGAGAATATACATCCCCCATACTTTCGGACTACGGTGACCTGTGCATGCGGCAACAGCTTTGAAACCGGGTCTACCAAGGAGAATCTCAAGGTTGAGGTCTGTTCAAAGTGTCACCCGTTTTATACCGGAAGCAGGTCGAGAATAGTAGACAAAGGCGGTAGGGTGGAAACATTCAAGAGAAAGTACGGGTTGAAATAAAAATAGCAGAGTTAACTCTGCTATTTTTCTTAGGAGAAAAAAGATGGGGTCTAATTTCCAGTATGGCGGCCAGGCCGTTATCGAGGGAGTATTGATGAGAGGCCCTAATTCAGTAGCGGTGGCGGTGCGCAAGCCGGATGGGGAAATCGTGGTTGAGACTCAGCCCCAGGACCTCCTGTGGAAAAAAAACAGATTCCTGGGTTTGCCGTTTATACGCGGCACGGTGGTGCTTATCGACTCGCTGATAATCGGGTTAAGGGGTCTGAACAGATCGGCAGTTCTGGCGGAAGAAGAAGAACCGCTTACCGATGCCGAGATATTATGGACCGGTATCATAGCTGCGGTGCTGGCGGTAGTATTATTTCTGGTTTTGCCCACCGGGGTTGTTCATTACACCCGAGATATGATCGGCGGGGTTTGGGCACAAAACCTGGTTGAGGGCATACTACGTATTCTTGTATTCCTCGGCTATGTAATAGCCATATCCCGTATTGAGGAGATAAAGAGGGTATTCATGTATCACGGGGCTGAGCACAAAGCCATTCACACCCTGGAAGCAGGATACCCGCTCAGTGTAGAAAATGCCAGGGATCAATCCATTCTGCATCCGCGCTGTGGAACGAGTTTTTTGCTGCTGGTTATGGTCCTGACCATTATTGTATTTGCGGCGCTGGGGGAGGGTTCACTCTGGTGGCGGGTTCTGTCACGGTTGGCGGTATTCCCGGTGGTTGCAGGCCTCGGCTATGAATTAATTAAATTGACCAGCCGCTATGCGGACCGGAGATGGGCAACATGCCTGATGACACCGGGTCTGTGGTTACAGAAACTTACTACAGGAGAGCCTGACGAAGCGCAGATGGAAGTGGCCTTGCAGGCCTTAAAGGCAGTAGTTCCTACTACCGACTAGTGATGGACGAGGGATGAAAGCTATGCTTGATAAACTAAAGAGTCTAGAAGAAAAGTATCTAGAGCTTTCCGAGATGCTGTCGCAGCCGGATACAGTATCAGATCTTTCCAGGTATCAGAAACTCAGCAAGGCATTGTCTGATCTGACTGATATAGTCAACGCCTACCGCGACTACAAAGAGGTCCTGCATAACATCGAGGAAGCGGAGAGTCTTCTACGAGAGAACCTCGAGTCGGATTTCCGGGAGTTGGTGGAGCAGGAGCTTGATGAAAACCGGGAGCGGAAAGCAGACCTGGAAAGAATGCTTCAGATGCTGCTTCTGCCGAAGGATCCCAACGATGACAAGAACGTTATCATGGAGATCCGAGCCGGGACTGGAGGTGAAGAGGCGGCTTTATTTGCGGCCACCCTTTTCAGGATGTATTCCCGGTATGCAGAAAGGCAGGGCTGGAAAACGGATATAATGGATGTCAGTTATTCCGATCTTAATGGGTTTAAGGAAATCATTTTTGTGATTGAAGGCAAGGGTGCCTACAGCCGGCTCAAGTATGAATCCGGGGTCCACCGGGTCCAGAGGATACCGGTAACTGAGTCCGGGGGAAGGATCCACACCTCGGCGGCTACGGTTGCAGTCCTGCCGGAGGCCGAAGAGGTTGAGTTGGAAATCAACCCCAACGATCTGCGCATAGATCTTTATTGTTCCAGTGGACCGGGAGGACAGTCAGTAAATACAACCCAATCCGCGGTACGTATAACTCATATTCCTAGCGGGTTGGTAGTAACCTGTCAGGATGAGAAGTCGCAGCACAAAAATAAAGACAAGGCTATGCGGGTCCTCCGAGCCCGCCTCTTGGAGATGACCAAGGCGGAAAAGGAGGCGGAGATCGCAGATACCCGCAGGGGTATGGTTGGAACCGGAGACCGCAGTGAGAGAATCAGGACCTACAACTACCCCCAGGGCAGGGTTACCGATCACCGCGCCGGACTGACCCTACACAAACTGGACGCCGTGCTGGAAGGGGATCTGGACGAGATCATCAACGCCTTGGTCACTCAGGACCAGACTGAGAAACTGAAACAGGTGGATCAAGATTGAGCAGGGAATGGACGGTACAGGATCTTCTGAGCTGGACGAAAAGTCACTTTGAGGGCCTGGGAATCGCAGAACCTCGACTTGAAGCCGAGGTTCTTTTGGCTCATGCTTTAAGTCTCGACCGTCTGGGGCTCTATATCCAGCATGACCGACCGGCCAACCAGGAGGAACGGGCGTCTTTCAGAGAAATGGTCAGGAGAAGGGTTAAGGGAGAACCGACTGCTTATATTACCGGTCAGAAGGAGTTCATGTCGCTGCCGTTTCGGGTCGACCGGCGGGTACTGATTCCCCGCCCGGATACTGAGATTCTGGTGGAAGAGAGTATACGTCTGTTAAGAGGGTATAAAGGAGAGGTAAAGGTTCTGGATGTTGGAACCGGAAGTGGGGCCATAGCCATCAGCATAGCCAAGTATGTTCCTCAGGCCCTGGTTTACGGGGTGGACATAAGTGAAGAAGCGCTCGAGGTGGCAAAGGCCAATGCTGTTCTGAACGGGGTCGCAAACCGGGTATTCTTCTATCACAGCGACCTTTTGGATTCAGTAACCTCCGGTACGTTCCAGTTGATTGCCGCCAACCTGCCCTATATACCTTCAGAAAAAATGAAAGATCTGCCCCCGGAAGTCCGCGAATATGAGCCGCGGGAAGCTCTTGATGGGGGGGCTGAAGGTCTGACCGTTTACAAGAGACTGCTTCCCCAGGCCTGGCAGCATCTGAGTGTACCCGGTTTCCTGCTGCTGGAGGTGGGGGATGCCGGCCAAGCCGAGGAACTCAATCGGTATGCCGGTGAGGCTTGGTCGGGTTATTATGTTTTAACGGATCTGGGTCAAAGGGAGCGGATCCTGGTCCTGAAGAGAGGATAACGAGATGCAGACCGTACACCTCAAGGTTGATCCTGACAACCCCAATCCCAGGATTATCGAAATTGCTGCGGCTCTGATCCGGGAAGGTGAAACGGTGGCCTTCCCCACGGAGACCGTGTACGGGGTAGGAGCCAACGGGTTGGATGAGAAAGCGGTACAAAGAGTATTCAAGGCCAAGCGTCGCCCCCTGAACAATCCCTTGTTGATGCATGTAATGAGTTGGGAACAGGCCTCATCACTGGTGACCGGCATTTATGAGGAGGTTCTGCTGCTTATAAACAGGTTCTGGCCGGGACCGCTTACTCTGGTGGCCCGGGCAAACGACCTGGTGCCGCCTCTGGTGACCGCAGGGCTGTCGACGGTGGGCTTGAGGATGCCGGACCACCGGGTGGCCCTTGATCTCATCAAGGCGGCCGGAGTACCGGTAGCAGCTACCAGTGCCAATCTTTCCGGACGCCCCAGTTCAACTTCCGCCCGCCATGTAATGAAGGATCTCAACGGTCGGATAGCGGGCATTTTGAATGCCGGGACTACCGGTTGGGGGATTGAATCAACCATACTGGATGTTACCCGTACCCCCTTTACCATCCTGCGACCAGGCGCAATCTCCCGGGAACGCTTGGAAGAGGTGCTCCCCGGCCTGATCGAGGCCGTGAGGCCGCAGCCGGAAGGAGGAGGCCGAATGCGAGCCGCCCACTATCGACCTGACGCCCAGGTCATACCCGTTAAACCGGGGGACAATCTGGCTGAGTTAGCCCAGGCTCAAGCTGCCAAGGGGAAGCGGGTTGGTGTCGTTGTCGCTACTCATCGGGAACTGCCCACCCTAACCGATCTGGTAGTGGTAATCAATGGTGGCTCTGCTGAATACGGCCGCCGCCTTTACGAAATCTTCCGGATGGCCGACAGTAGAAGGATTGAATACCTGTTTATGGAAATCCCCGAAGAAAAGGGATTGGGTGCGGCGGTTGCTGATCGCATATATGAAGCCGCGCGTCGGTGAGAACACAACCCAGGCACCGATTCTCAAGCAGCAAGAGGTCAAAGATGCCTGATACCGGGCAGGAATAATATATATAGAATCAGGTTAGACTGGAATATTTATTAAAGCGTTTAGTCCTGATAGTGCGCACGTCGGTCCAAAATACGTGAAGGGAGTAATCCGGAATTTGAACAGCATGATAGAGGTTTTTGCCGTTGCGGTAGCGCTGGGACTTGATGCCTTTTCGGTTGCACTGGGGTTGGGATTGTCAGGCGTTTCCCGTTATTACCGGACGCGGTTTATTGGCACAGTGGCTTTGCTCCATGTGGCCATGCCCCTTCTGGGACTGTACTTGGGACTAGCCGCGGGTAGTTTTATGGGGAAATGGGCTGCTATTGCCGGAGCCATAGTTTTAGCTTATATTGGTTTTCAGATGATAAGAGAGGGCCTGCAGAGCTATCAAACCACAGCCAGGTTTTCCGAGGCCCGTAAAAAGCTGTTTAATAATAAAGAACCGGAGACCAGCCTGGGGGGGTGGTCATCAGTTCTGGTTCTAGGGTTGTCAGTCAGTGTTGACGCCCTGGCTGTCGGGTTCGGTCTGGGTACCGCCAGGGTTCCTGTACTCTACACGGTAGTGACGACTGGAATCGTAGCCGGAGTCATGACGGGCCTGGGCTGGCTGGGTGGCAAATACTTCAGCGATCTGGTGGGGAAGAGAGCACAGGCGGCAGGAGGGATACTCCTGTTCCTGATGGCGATTAAAATGCTTCTGTAGGGGGGGGTGCTCATGAAGAGGCTTGTATTTATCTGTTCCGGCAACACCTGTAGGAGTCCAATGGCCAAGGGCCTTTTGATAAAACACCTGGAAGAACGAAATCCTGAGTTAAGGGATAAAATTGAGGTGGTAACTGCAGGCACCTATCCCCATCCGGGGGATACGGCCTCACCCGGTGCCAGGGAGGCCATGGAGGAGGTTGGGATTGATATTTCCAATCATCGAGCCCAGCCGGTGACCGAAGAGATGCTGGCAGCGGCTGATCTGATTCTCACCATGACCAGGGCCCACCGTGATTACCTTACCCGGATATATGGGGAAGACAACCGGATACACTCCCTTTATGAGTTCCTGGGACAGGATGGGGATGTTCTCGATCCCTACGGGGGAGATTCGGATACATATCGTGCCTGCAGGGACGAACTCCGGCAATTGATGGAAATGCTGGTGGAAAAGCTGGAAAATGAATTATTATATTAGAATACGGGTGAAGTGAAAAACCAGTCCCATAACCCGAAACCGGAGGATGCCCCGGAACTTAACGAATCGCTCGGTTAAAAGGACTGGTACCGGTAGTTGTTGAGAGCTATGAGGTGGTAGGATGCGTTTGTTGATTGGAAGCGATCATGCCGGATATGCCCTTAAAGAGCACCTGAAAACAGTTATGGCCGCCTGGGGTCACCAGGTAGATGATGCAGGCTGTTACGGCGAAGAACCGGTTGACTACCCTGATATCGCGGAAAAGGTGGTTTTGGGCATAAAGGGCGGACAGGCTGATCTGGGACTCCTTGTTTGCGGCACCGGTCAGGGTATGGCCATGGTTGCCAACAAGGTCCCCGGGATAAGGGCGGCCGTATGCAATGACGAATTTTCAGCCCGGGCGGCCCGTGAACACAACGATGCCAACGTATTGACACTGGGTGCGCGGGTGGTTGGTTCCGGAGTGGCCGCGTCAATCGTCAAAGGTTTTCTGGAATCAACTTATGCCGGGGGGCGTCACCAGCGACGCCTGGATCTGATTAAGGCCATCGAGAGTAAATATCTGAAACAGGGGGAGAAGTGAGTGGACTATATTAATAAGTATGTGCTGCCGGTGGACCCAGAGGTTGCCCGGGCTATTAACCAGGAAGAGGAGCGGCAGTCCCGTAAGCTGGAACTGATCGCCTCGGAGAACTTTGTTTCCCGTGCCGTGATGGCGGCTCAGGGCGGGGTTATGACCAACAAGTACGCCGAAGGTTATCCTGGCAAGCGTTATTACGGCGGGTGCGAGTATGTTGACGTAGTCGAGGAACTGGCCCGGGAAAGGGCCAAGCAGGTCTTTGGGGCTGCTCATGCCAATGTTCAGCCGCACTCAGGGGCCCAGGCGAACACTGCAGTGTATTTTGCCGCGTTGAAGCCCGGAGATACAATAATGGGAATGAATTTAGCCCATGGGGGGCACCTGACTCATGGCAGCCCGATTAACATATCAGGAACCTACTTCAACATTGTCAGCTACGGCGTGGATGCCGAGAAGGAGACTATTGACTACCAGCAGGTAATGGAGATCGCTCATCAAGCCAAACCGAAAATGATCGTGGTTGGGGCCAGCGCCTACCCGCGTACCATTGATTATAAGGCTTTCAAGGTGATTGCGGATTCGGTTTCGGCCCTGCTGATGGTGGATATGGCACATATAGCCGGATTGATAGCAGCCGGGCTGCATCCCAGCCCGGTTCCCTATGCCGACTTCGTGACTACTACCACGCATAAGACCTTAAGAGGCCCCCGGGGGGGAATGATATTATGTAATGAGGAATGGGCAGCCAGAATCGACAGAGCTGTTTTCCCGGGTATCCAGGGGGGACCTTTGATGCATGTGATCGCCGCCAAGGCGGTCTGCTTAAAAGAGGCCATGACCGATGAGTTTTTGGTCTATCAGAAAAGAGTGGTCGAGAATGCAGCGGTACTGGCGGATGAACTTACAAAGCATGGTTTCCGGCTGGTTTCCGGAGGTACGGATACTCACCTGATGCTGGTTGACGTCCGCAAACAGGGATTGAACGGCAAACAGGCCGAGCAGTTGCTGGAAGAGGTAAATATAACCGTTAATAAGAACGCTATTCCTTTTGATCCCGAGAAGCCGACCATAACCAGCGGGATCAGGATTGGAACCCCCGCTGTTACCTCCAGGGGGCTGCAAGCCGAAGACATGGTGGAGATGGCGCAGGCCATTTCCTGGGCCTTGAATGAGCGGGATGAATCAAGCAAGACCAAGGCCAGAGCCATCGTTGACAGGCTCTGCAGTAAATACCCCTTGTACGGCGACTAGTAGAGGAACCTGAGATTTGTTGACTGGTGGAGCAAGACCTAGAGGGCGTTACATGGACAGAAGTGGCGACACCGGGCTTGCTCTTTTTTATTTGGTAAGGACGGGAGGTAATGAGATGTCACAGGAAAGGCCTTCATGGGATGAGTACTTTTCCCAACTGGCCCGGATGGTAGCCAGCCGTTCTACCTGCATACGGCGCAAAGTAGGTGCTCTGCTGGTCAAAGAAGAACGGATTGTTGCTACCGGTTATAATGGTGCTCCGCAGGGAATTGCACACTGTCTCGACGTTGGTTGTCTGAGGGAGGAAAAGGGAATCCCTTCCGGTTATCGTTACGAGTTATGCCGGGGAGTTCATGCTGAACAGAACGCCATTATTAACGCAGCCCGATACGGGGTATCTACTATTGATTCTGTTCTCTATTGCACCCACCAGCCCTGCATGTTATGTTCGCGTATGCTGGTTAATGCAGGGGTAATAAGGGTTGTCCACCAGGGTGATTTTAATGATGAGTTCGCGATCAGGATTCTTAAGGAAGCAGGAATTGAAGTTACAGAAATTCGGGTTTAAGGGAGGAGAAACGGTATGAGAACCAAGACCATCAGCCTTCCCCGATTAAACCGATTAACGCCTACCTTGGAATCTACAGCATTAAAACTGATGGAGGAAGCCGGCGAACTGGCTGAGGCTATCGGCAAGCTCCGAGGCTTAAGCGGGGAAGCGTTTCAGGTCGACGAGGAGGAGACGGTTGCCATTATTATGAGTGAATTGCTGGATGTGGCCCAGACTGCAGTATCGATGATGTTTGTGCTGGAAGAAAACTATCAGGTTGACATTGAAGAAGCAGTAGAGAAACATATCAATAAACTGTGCCGCAAGGGCTATTTAGTAAAATATGTAAAGTAGCAGCCGGGGAGAGGAGTCTTATTAATGGGCAGAGAACATAAGAGTCTGTGTTTGAGCGATCTTTGTGTAACAGAACCCGGCAAAGTTCAGACTATTCAAAACATGAAAAAAAGAGGAATTTGCCGTGGAGTAGAGAAATCAAATTTGGGTCAATAATGACTCATGAAGGAAAAAAGGGGAAATATGGAAAAGAAGAGCGGTAATTGGGTCAAGTCTTTGGGTAATGCTGTATCCATGGCTGCCAGCTTCGCGGCTGCGGTCGCGCTGGGTTACTTTGTCGGCAGTTATCTGGATTCGCGCCTGGGGACTGAACCCTACCTGATGCTGATCCTGTTACTGCTGGGAGTGGCGACCGGTCTTAAAATAATGTATGAGCAGGCATTCGGAAAAAGAAACGACAAGAGCTTCGGGGAAGAGAAGATGGAATCACAGAAGTACCGGCCCAGCAAAGAGATAATTGCCGCGCTGGACGAGGCCAAAAAAAGGCTGGCAGAGCTGGACAAATCCGAGCCTGAATCTAGAGACTAATATAACCAAGAGGATGCTGCAGGATGTATAATATGACAGTGTTCATAGGGGTAGCGGTTGGTCTGGTATTATCCGGTCTGTCAGTCTGGTTAAACCTAAAGACATTGAAAATAGCCGGGGAAATGCCGCCCCGGGAAGGTGCCAAACAGATTATTATCAGGTATATGGCTAGAATTGCGGCACTAACCGTATTTTTGGGGTTGCTTACCTGGCTGGCAGGATTATATATAATAATTGGAATTTTAAGCGGTATGGTCCTCGGTAGTATAGTCTTTCTGGTCGTAAGTCGGGGCAATCGGACATTTATTGAACGTTTGGTTAACGGACCTGGAGGACGGTACTGAGTCGTTATATCAAATTCTAAAAGGAAAGGGGGGGAAGTAGTGATATTTGCGTTAGAACTGCCAATATATGATCCACTGTTTACAATAGCGGATAAGCTGCCAGTGCCAGATCTGATTGTTACCGAATGGGCCATTATACTAATCATTGGACTATTTGCATATTTTTCCACCCGCAAAATGGAAAGGGTCCCCCGGGGCTTACAAAATGCCTTTGAAATGATAGTTCAATGGACTTTTGATTTCTTTGGGCAGCTGCTGGGTGAATCGGTAGCCAAGAAATGGACGCCATTATTGTCGACCTTTTTCTTGTTTATACTGGTATCAAACTACAGTGGTCTGATCCCTGGGGCAGCTACTATTGATGGTTTTAAAGCGCCTACCAGCGACTGGAACGTAACAGCCACTTTAGCGATTATTGTGTTCTTTACGGTGCAGGTAGCCGGGTTCAGAGAGCACAAGCTTGGTTATTTTGGAAACTTTATCAAGCCAACGCCATTGATGCTGCCGTTGAACCTTCTTGAAGAGGTAGTTCGTCCGCTGTCTCTGACACTCCGTCTATTTGGTAATGTTTTTGGAGAAGAAATGATAGTTGGCATGCTACTGATGATGGTTCCGTTCCTGATACCGATGCCTTTGATGGCCTTAGGGCTGTTGACAGGGGCAATCCAGGCGATTGTGTTTACCATCCTGTCATCGAGTTATATTGCAGGAGCTACCGGAGAAGGTCACTAAACTTACCATGTTATGGGTCATTTTTCATATCAGTGAAGAAATGAAATGCAACATTCACTGAAGCAGGAAAGGAGGGAAATTGTAATGGAAGGGATGTTTGCAATTGGTGCCGGCATTGCTGTAGCCGTAGGAGCTTTGGGCGGTGGTATCGGCATGGGCAGCCTTGGAGGAAAAGCTATGGAAAGTATCGCCCGGCAGCCCGAAGTCGCGGATCAGGTTAGAACTCTGCTGTTTATCACCCTGGCTTTTATTGAAACCCTGACTATTTACGGCCTGCTTATCGCATTTATGCTGGTTGGCAAAATTGGATAATATTGGAGAAAATTGGGAGTCTAACGCATAGTTTGGGCGATGAGAGGACAATCGTTGGGGAAAGACTCATCGCCCACAAAACTATTTTTTCCGTAATGAATGGAGGTAGACATGCCTGTGAGAAGTAGAAAATGGTTAGCCCTGGCGGTTCTACTCCTGAGTATGCTTATCGTGATGGGACTGGCAACCTCCTGTTTGGCGTCAGAGGAAGGAGTACCACCTTTCCCTGATATAGCGAAGATAGGGTGGACCGCAGTTAACTTTTTTCTGTTGCTAGCCATACTATATAAATTTGGATTCAATCCTGTGAGCAATATGTTGGAAGAACGCACCAACACCATCGAGAGTTCGTTGAGGCATGCCGAGGAATTGCTGGTTGAAGTTGAACAGATGAGAAAGGACTCGGCAGCCGAGTTGGCCGAAGCTCGCAGGGAGGCTCAGGAGATAGTGGCTCGGAGTACTCAAATTGCAGAAGAGACGAAGAATGAGATTATCTCCAAGGCTGAGGCTGAAGCAACAAGTATGAAAAATAAAGCAATCGCCGAGATTCAGGCAGAAAAGGAACAGGCTCTCTCGGAGCTGCGTGATACCGCAGCTACGCTGGCTATTATGGCGGCAGAAAAAGTCTTGGGCAGGGCGCTGACTGATGACGATCATCAGGTGATGGTCAAAGAATTCATTAAGGATGCAGGGGATCTGTTATGTTAAACAAGAGTGTCGGTAGGCGCTATGCAGAGGCCTTTTTTGCCATCGCCCAAGAACAAAACAAGATTGACGAGTTCGAGAAAGAATTGGCGGACGTGGTGGATGTCATCATGTCCCATGAAGATCTCAAAGCGTTCATGTTTCATGTGCTTATACCGCCTCAGGAGAAGAAAGATATCCTGTCTCGGTTATTTGCCGATCGGGTCTCACCAAGCACGCTCAGTTTTCTGAACCTGGTTATCGACAAGAGAAGGGTTGATCACCTAGGAGTAATGTTTGATGAGTATCGGGCAATGGCTGACGAAAGCAAGAACATCATCAAGGCTGAAGTGACATCAGCCAAAGACGTTAGCGAGCAGGATATTGCGGGACTTGAAAAGACCCTTTCCGAAGCGACCGGCAAGAAGGTCAGAGTAACGCTGACTGTAGATCCGTCTTTGATCGGCGGGGTTAAGGTCCGGATAGGTGATAGGGTTATTGACGCCAGCGTTGTAAAGAAACTTGACATGCTTAAATCAAGCCTCAAGAGAGTAAAGATCAGCTAGATAGGGGTGAGGTATTTAATGAGTATTAGACCGGAAGAGATTAGCGCTATTCTCAAGCAGCAGATAGAGCGCTACCAATCTGAGGTCGAAGTAAGCAACGTTGGTACTGTCATCTTTGTAGGTGACGGTATTGCGAGGATCTATGGTCTGCAGAATGCCATGGCCGGAGAGTTGCTGGAATTTACAGGCGGTACTTATGGCATGGTGCTCAACCTTGAAGAGGATAACGTCGGGGCTGTGTTGCTCGGTGAGTATTCACATATTAAAGAAGGCAGTATGGTTAAGGGAACGGGAACAATTATGTCTGTGCCTGTCGGCAAAGCCATGCTGGGCCGGGTAGTGAATGCTCTGGGTCAGCCCATCGACGGGAAAGGGCCGATAAATACCGATACATTTCGTCCGGTAGAAAGGGTGGCCCCCGGGGTGGTTAAACGGGCACCGGTTAACACTCCGATGCAGACGGGTCTGAAAGCTATCGACTCCATGGTTCCCATTGGGAGGGGCCAACGCGAGCTTATAATTGGTGACCGTCAGACTGGTAAGACTGCCATCTGTGTTGATGCGATCATAAACCAGAGAGAGAAAAAAGACATGATATGCATCTACGTAGCTATTGGGCAGAAACAATCAACGGTGGCCAGTGTGGTCCAGAAACTTGAAGAGGCCGGTGCTATGGAGTATACCATCGTAGTTGCAGCTACCGCTTCCGAACCGGCACCGCTTCTTTACCTGGCGCCTTATGCCGGGGTAGCTATTGCCGAGGAATTTATGGAGACTGATAAAGCCGATGTTCTGATAATTTATGATGACCTTTCCAAACATGCCGTGGCTTATCGTGAGATGTCGTTGTTATTGAGAAGGCCCCCCGGACGTGAGGCATATCCTGGAGACGTTTTCTACCTCCACTCGCGCCTCCTGGAGCGGGCTTGTAAATTAAACGATGAGATGGGTGGAGGCTCAATAACGGCCCTGCCAATAATTGAAACCCAGGCCGGTGACGTTTCTGCGTATATTCCAACCAACGTAATATCAATCACCGACGGGCAGATTTACCTGGAGACCGACCTCTTCTACGCAGGCCAGAGACCTGCTATCAACGTGGGTCTGTCTGTTTCCCGGGTTGGCGGTTCGGCGCAGATCAAGGCCATGAAGTCAGTTGCGGGCCAGCTCCGTCTGGACCTGGCACAATATCGTGAGTTGGCGGCTTTCGCCCAGTTCGGTTCCGACCTTGATAAGTCGACTATGGCCCGGCTGAATCGGGGTGAAAAAGTACAGGAGATACTGAAACAGGGTCAGTATGAGCCCTTCCCGGTAGAGGAGCAGGTGGTATCCATTTACGCCGGTGTCAACGGCTGGCTGGATGATATACCTACCGACAGAGTAAAGGCTTTTGAAGTGGAGTTCCTCAAATTTATGCGCAGCAGTCATCCTGAAATTTTAAAGGATATTAAAGAGACCAAGGTATTAGGGGATGAGGAAGGGCTGAAGAAGGCCATTGAGGAATTCAAAGCCATCTTCGGTTCTTAGGTGGTGAATAAGTAATGGCAAAGGGAGTAAGAGACTACAAGAGACGCATTCGAAGCGTCAACAATACCATGCAGATTACCAGAGCCATGAAAATGGTTGACGCCGCCAAGCTGAGGAGAGCACAGGAGAAGGCTGAGGCCTCTCGTCCCTATACCGGCAAGCTGCAGGAGGTTGTTGCCAGGCTGGTAGCGATGGCAGCACAGGCCAAACACCCGCTGCTGGAAAGGCATGATCCGATTAAAAAGGTCACCTACGTGGTAATTACTGCGGACCGAGGATTGTGCGGAGCCTTTAACACCAATATTATAAGGCGGGCCATCCATGCTATTAGTGAGGATGGAAGGCCGGTGGAAGCGGGCATTGTAGCAGTGGGCAGGAAAGGTCGTGACTTTTACCGCAAGCGGGGATATAACCTCCAGGGAGATTTCATCAACCTGGGTGATAAACTTGACTATACCCAGGCCCGGGAGATTGGACAGTTTATTGCTCAACTGTATGAAGAGGGAGCTGCTGATGAGGTTTACCTCGTCTATGCTCACTTCGTCAATGCTATGCGACAGATACCTACGGTGCAAAAGGTGCTGCCGATAGAGACACCGGAAGAGATTACGGCCGAGGCCGAAGAATTCGCCAAATTCGCGCCGGATTACATCTACGAGCCCAATGTAGAGGAGATCCTGATTAGCCTGCTGCCGCGTTACCTGATGAGCCAGGTGTATCATGCCATGTTGGAATCCAAGGCCAGCGAGCATGGAGCTCGTATGACGGCTATGGGGAATGCAACCGAAAACGCATCAGAGTTGGTGGAAGTACTTACACTGGAGATGAACAAAGCCCGGCAGGCTGCTATAACCAGTGAAATAATAGAGATCTCCGGTGGCGCAGAGGCTCTGAAAAAAGGAGGCAAGTAGAGGATGGCAAAAGAAACTTACGGTCAGGTCGTCCAGGTTATCGGTCCCGTAGTAGATATACGCTTTCAACCTGGTGAACTGCCCGATTTGATGCATGCGATTAAAATAAATAGTGCCATGCAGGGACCGGGGTTTGTATCTCCCATCGACATAGAGGTCACCCTGGAAGCAATGCAGCTGCTCGGCAATGACGTGGTTCGTTGCGTTGCTCTGCAGCCTACGGATGGTATTCAAAGAGGTATGGTGGCATTGAATACCGGAGCATCTATAAGCGTGCCTGTGGGAGAAGGTACGCTGGGACGGATTCTTAATGTTTTGGGAGAGCCGGTGGATGAAATGGGTCCGGTTGAGGCCGCAGAATACTGGGAAATCCACCGGAAACCGCCGCTGCTGACTGACCAGACTCCGGCCACCACCATGCTGGAAACCGGGGTTAAGGTGCTCGACCTGATTTGCCCGTATGCCAAGGGTGGAAAGATTGGACTGTTCGGTGGCGCCGGCGTTGGCAAGACGGTTGTTATCATGGAACTTATTCGAAATATTGCCTACGAACACGGGGGTTATTCAGTATTCACCGGTGTTGGCGAGAGGACCCGTGAAGGGAACGACCTGTGGAATGAGATGAAGGAGTCGGGGGTTCTGGAAAAATGTGCCCTGGTCTACGGGCAGATGAACGAGCCTCCAGGAGCGCGCCTGCGCGTTGGCTTGACCGGTCTGACAGTTGCGGAATACTTCCGTGATGTTCAGGGCCAGGACGTGCTGATATTCATCGACAATATATTCCGGTTTGCCCAAGCAGGTAACGAAGTTTCCGCGCTGCTGGGCCGTATGCCTTCGGCGGTTGGTTACCAGCCAACCCTGGCAACAGATATGGGTCTGCTCCAGGAACGGATCACCTCTACCGTCAAGGGATCCATAACATCAGCTCAGGCGGTTTACGTCCCCGCTGATGACCTGACTGACCCGGCGCCGGCTACCACGTTTGCTCACCTGGATGCGACCACGGTTCTTTCCCGCCAGATTGCGGAGTTAGGAATATACCCGGCCGTGGATCCGCTTGATTCAACCTCCCGGATCCTGGACCCGACGATTGTGGGCACGGATCATTACAACACCGCTCGTGGTGTGCAGAAAGTTCTGCAGAGGTACAAGGAGCTGCAGGACATCATAGCGATCCTGGGTATGGATGAATTGACCGATGAGGATAAACTTGTAGTTGCTCGTGCTCGCAAGATCCAGAGATTCCTGTCGCAGCCGTTCCATGTGGCGGAACAGTTTACAGGTACAGCCGGGATCTACGTGCCGATACAGGAAACGGTCAAAGGGTTTATGGAGGTACTCGAAGGCAAGTATGACGACCTTCCGGAAGCGGCCTTCTTTATGGTAGGTAACATTGACACGGTGATTGAACAAGCAAGGCGATTGGAGGCGTAGCCTATGGCGGGAAACACCTTTTTGTTGGAGGTGGTTACTCCGGAACGCATTGCATTGAGTGAAGAGGTGAAATTCGTAGTAGTACCCGCGATGGAAGGGGAACTGGGAATACTGAGTAACCACGCACCCATAGTTGCAGGTTTAAGAATAGGGGTATTGAGGTACACCATGCCCAATGGCGAAGTTCATTATATGGCACTCAGTGGCGGGCTGATGGAAGTAATCGACAACGAAGCCAAGGTTCTGGCCGAGACCGCCGAACATGGTCGGGAGGTTGACCTGCTCCGGGCAAAAGCGGCCAAGGAGCGTGCCGAAAGAAGGTTGGCGGAGAGGCAGGATCAGATCAGCTACGTCAGAGCCCAGATGGCATTGCTTCGAGCATTGGCCAGAATCAAAGCGTCAGAACTGGAGCGAGGATAATTAAGGTTTAAGGTGTGATAAGCCGGGGTACCCCGGCTTATCACATAATCGTACCAGTAAATGATGCAAAGGATAAATACCTCTGGTAGGAGGAATGTCATATTCAGGGGGGCGTCTTGAATGAGCAGTCTGCAGAAGCTTTTCCTCTTACTCGCTTTGGGGTATTTGCTGGTGAAACTGGTATTTGCCCTGCTGTTGTATGCAGCTACCAAAAGGGTAGAAGAAAAGGGGCGAGAATTTCACAGAAAAAGAAATGCACTGAAAGATAAGACCGTCTAGACGGTCTTATTATTTTGGCCTGGTGGCATTATTCATTAATGGATTCCTCATCAAATTTCTCCCTGGATCATAAAATAGAATGAGACAGTATATCAATTACAGGAAATTTAAAGAAGGATATTCTGCAAGCGTGGCGAATAGTATTCACACCTGAATTGACAGAATATATTATACAATCAATACACCGAAGCGGTCTTCAGCGGCCCGGCACAACATTGCACCATTTTAAGTACCGGATACACCAGGGGAATAACAGGAAAGGGGTGATAGGTCAAGATTATTAGTCGTTTAATACAGAGAGAAAAGGAGGAGGAGTTATGGGAGGGACGGTGGCTATTGGAGCGGCCATGTCTGTTGCCATATCTGGGTTCGGCGGTAGCCTCGGCATGGGTAGCCTTGGGGGGAAGGCCATGGAGAGCATTGCCCGTCAACCAGAGGTTGCGGAACAAGTACGTACCCTGCTATTCATTACTTTAGCCTTCATCGAAACATTAACCATCTATGGATTGTTAATCGCATTTATGCTTGTCGGCAAGATTTAGCATACACTTCATCAAAGTTCTAATCGTGAGTAACCGTTTAACTGAAAACAACATTCCCGGCTAACAGGTCAGCAAAGACGTCTTAAGCACCTGGTTGCTTAGGAAGGGGAGGACTCATGACCTTACTCCAAAAAGTCTTTCTCCTGTTCGCTTTGATGTACCTTCTAATCAAAGGAGTCATCTTTTTCGCCCTGTATCTGATTACGCTACGGATAGAGAAAAGGGCCCTGGCTTTAAAAAGAAAAAGGGAAAAAATACTCAGAAAAAGATGGCTCCAAAACCGTGAATTATATCGTAAGCAATACGAAGACTATGAGAAACGAAAGAAGTTGATAGATGCCAACGAATAATGGCAGGACCTCCCAGTAAAGTTAATTAAATAACCGAGGGTAAAATAAAGAGCGGAATATGGCAACCAAGCCGGAAAGAAATAATGTCGGCTCAGAAACAAGCGATTATGAGGCAGTGGCCGAATTGGTGAACTAAAGATTAAGCACGGCTCATACAAAGATACAGACAGAGTATGAGAAGAGTATGAAGGAGGAGGTGTTGCCACATAACTGCACTCCAAAAGATATTTCTGCTTATTGCCGTTGGATACTTAATAATCAAGGTGGTAATGGGCATCATTGTCTATATAATCACCCTCGAAGTGGAGAAAAAGGGGCTGGAACGCAAGAGGCACAGAGAGGCTTTATTAAGGGAAAGACGAATGAAAAATCGGGAACTGTATCGTAGGCAATACCTTCAACTGGAGGAGAGAAAAAGAGAGTTTGCGGCGATGGAATAACGCATGAATTCCAGATTAACAAGGCCACAACATGAATCCCCCCGTAATTACGGGGTTTTTTTGTGGCCTTGCATGCCCGAGCGGTGACCAAACGGCTTATTGTGTTAAGCAGGCGGCTTAACTAATAACTCGCAGGTATTTGTTTCCCCCCGGTTTCATAAAAAAGTATTGGCTGAAAATTAAGGGGGATACAACCGGTGAGAACACAAAAAAAAATATTGGCGGGGATGGTAATACTGGCCATGGCAATCGCAGTCAATGCCACAGTGTACAAATATTTCCGGGGTGGATTAATGATAAGATTGCTTCAGACCGGCGAGAGAACGATTATAGACCTGCCTATTGAAGAGTACCTGGTGGGGGTGGTACTGGCTGAAATGCCGGCCGGCTTTGAATTAGAGGCCCTTAAAGCTCAGGCGGTCTGTGCCCGCACCTATACACTCAAAAGACATTTCCGCCATACCGGGCATGAGCAGGAGGCCAGTGTATGTGATGATATCAACCATTGTCAGGCCTACGTTGCGCCGGCGGCATACCTGGAACGTTACCCTGATAATGAGTGGGCAGTTCAAAAAGTGCGGCGGGCGGTGTTAGCCACCCGGGGTGTGGTGATTACTCTCCGGGGAGAACTGGTTGAGCCGGTTTATCATTCCACCTGCGGAGGCCACACCGAAGATTCATCGGCGGTGTGGGGATATAGGCACGACTATCTGCAGGGTGTACCATGTCTCTGGGATAGCGGCTCACCCCATTACTGCAATACGTTAAATATATCGATGGCCGAGTTCCAGAGACTGTTGGGCCTTGATCAAAAAAAACCATTGGTAATCGGTTGGGTGGAGTCCACCAAAAACGGCACCGTAGAAAAGATTGCTTGGGGAAATACTATAATGAGCGGTCACCAGGTCCGCCAGGCACTTAAGCTCCCGTCTGCCAAATTCAACATAACCGTAAATGATGAGACCGTGGCTGTTACCACGGTAGGGAGCGGTCACGGGGTGGGGCTCTGTCAGTACGGGGCCAACGGCCTGGCTGAAGAAGGGAAAAACTACCGGCAGATACTGCATCACTATTATCAGGGTATTACCTTATATCGGGTCCGCTATTAGTCGATGGGCGCAACATCATCAGATGGGTATAAACCTCTCCGCACCCGGACCGCGAAGCTTCCCGCCGTTAACCTAAGAATATCGAACAACCCATTTTTTCACCGTCCGGCGAGGAGCCTTGATGAATACGCCGCTGCCCGGCCGAATACACATTAAAAAAAGGCTGGGGGGAAAGCGGTGCAAAACTACATTCGCAAGAGAGCGGTGAAGGTGGGTAAGTACATAATTCGGACTTCGGCAACCGTAAGGCAAACTGCCGATGTTTTCGGTATTAGTAAGAGTACTGTCCACAAGGATGTGTCCGAACGCCTTCCCAGAATAAATAAAGAATTGGCGGAAGAAGTCAGTAAAGTTATGCTGAAAAACAAAGCGGAACGCCATATCAGAGGCGGAGAAGCCACACGGCGGAAGTACATAGCGCAGAGTCAGAGCCAAAACACCAATTTGGATGCCATAAAATGAAGGAATATCCATCTTCTCATCGAAGTATATCGCAATAAACATTAAAAGAATATGCTGATGACAGGAGGGGCATAGGTGTTTTTTTCCGAAGATGTGGGCATTGATCTGGGAACCGCCAGTATCCTGGTTTTTCGTAAAGGTAAAGGAATTGTACTCCAAGAGCCTTCGGTGGTGGCCATTGATAAAGATACCAACCGTGTTATTGCGGTTGGCCAGGAGGCACGCCGTATGCTGGGAAGAACGCCCGGGTATATTGTTGCGGTTCGTCCATTAAAAGAAGGGGTTATCGCCGATTATGAAACTACGGAAAAGATGCTGACTTATTTTATACGCAAAGTAGTCGGCAAGAGGCTGATGTTCAAACCACGGATCATCGTCTGTGTGCCCACCGGCGCTACTGATGTTGAAGAACGAGCTGTGCGACAGGCTACCCTGCAGGCCGGGGCCCGACAGGCTTTCCTGATCGAGGAACCGCTGGCCGCAGCCATGGGAGCCGGGATTAACATCTCGGACCCCACCGGCAACATGATAGTGGATGTAGGGGGGGGTACTACCGATATAGCAGTCCTGTCGCTGGGAGGCATTGTCTGCCGGAGTTCTCTCCGCATTGGAGGGGACAAGTTCGATGACGCCATCATTCGTTACATCAGGCGAGAGTACAACCTTCTGATCGGCGAACGCACTGCCGAAGAGGTGAAAATCCAGATCGGCACCGCATTTCCCACCGCCCTGGAGCAGGAAAGGGTTATGGATGTAAGAGGGAGAGACCTTTTGACCGGACTTCCCCGCACCATCCGCGTCACCTCACAGGAAACCTGGTTAGCCTTGCAGGAGGTGCTGGACGCGGTCGTTAATGCCGTCAAGGAGGTATTGGAAAAAACACCGCCGGAATTGGCCTCTGACATATTGAATAACGGGATAGTTATGACTGGAGGAGGAGCCCTCTTGAATGGATTGGATATTCTGCTCTCCAAACAAACCAACCTGCCGGTGCATATCGCCGATGATCCCATATCCTGTGTAGCTCTGGGAACCGGAAAAGCCTTAAACAACATAGGGTACCTGTCACAGCAGAAACAGGCGGCGCGAAGGGTTCTGTAAAAGGATGGTTCGAATATACCAGGTGGTCACGGAATGATTGGTGCCTGGTATATTTTTCTCTAAAGATGGAGCGGAGAAAATCCGATAATTATAAGGAGTGCCGGGGAGCGGCAGATTAATGCCTGCTCCTGAGTGTAGAATGAGGTGAGACTTTGATAAGAGGGCTTTATACCGCGTCTTCCGGGATGATGCTGCAGATGGCTCGTCAGGACGTTCTGGCTAATAACCTGGCCAACGCCAATACCTCAGGTTTCAAAAGGGATATGGTAATAGCGCAGGAATTTCCCTCGCTGTTGCTTAAGAGAATGGGGGAGATTACCAGAAAGGATTCAATTCCCAGGCCGGTTAAACCGGAAGATATTGGTTCCCTGGGAACCGGAGCTGCTGTTCATCAGATAGTAACCGATTACAGCAACGGTACCTATAAGGCTACGGAAAATCCTTTAGATCTGGCTTTAGATGAGGGCTGCTTTTTCTGCATAGAAACGCCTGCCGGGATTCGCTACACCAGAAATGGCTCTTTCTCCGTTGATGCCGGAGGAAGGCTGGTTAACGCCAACGGGCAGCCGGTGTTGGGACTTGATGGTCCTGTACTGGTAGACGGGGATTTTGTAGTTGACGAGCAGGGCAATATAATACAGGAAGGCGTAACAGTCGATACCCTGAGTATAGTCAGGTTTCCCAATCCGAATATGCTGACCAAGATCGGGAATGACCTGTATGCGGCCGAGGGGCAGGAACCGGAAACGCCTGATAATCCTCGGGTGCTCCAGGGATACCTGGAGTCCGCCAATGTCAACGCGGTTAGGGAGATGGTGGATCTCATAACTGTTGTCCGCAGCTATGAGGTTATGCAGAAGGTGATCCAGTCACAAGACCAAACTCTGGATAAACTTATAAACCAGGCCGGAAGGTAAACGGCAATAACTGAGGGTAAACAATGATGGCAGGGGCGTTGTATAGTTGGCGCCCCTGTCGCTTGTTTTTGTAATTGCATGCCGTAATGATAAGTATTAAGATTTTAGTTGTAATTAGGCGGGAGGACAGGCTCTTGGTTTATGAGCGAGCGGAGATACTGGGATGTCGCCTGGATGTAATTGATATGGCCGGGGCTTTGCAGGTTGTTCAGGACTCCATTCAGAGCCGGGAACCGTCCCAGATAATAACATTAAACGCAGAAATGATATACCGGGCTCAACATGAACGGCAGCTGATCGACCTGTATTCGGCAGCCCGTCTGGTTACGCCGGATGGAATTGGTGCGGTCTGGGCTCTGCGTCGCGCCGGGTGGCAGATTTCCAGGCGGGTGACCGGTATCGGACTGACCTTAAAGATCCTGGATATGGCCCGGGAAAAAAACTGGAGAGTATTTTTCCTGGGGGGCGAACCGGGGATTGCCGAGCAGGCGGCCCGCAAACTGGCCGAATCCGATAAACCTCTGATGGTGGTCGGCGTACATCACGGGTATTTTTCCGATGACGAATCTCCCCGCATAATAGAACAGGTGAGGGCTGCCCGGCCTGATGTGCTTCTGGTGGGGTTGGGAGCGCCGCGTCAGGATATCTGGATTGCCGCCCATTTAGAGGTGCTGGGGGTACCGGTCTGCATGGGAGTCGGGGGAACTTTGGATGTCCTGGCAGGAAAAGCAAAACGGGCACCCAGGTTATGGCGTCGTCTGGGACTGGAATGGTTGTTTCGCCTGATTAACGAACCAGGCCGGATAAAACGGCAGATGGCCCTGCCCAAGTTCGCCTGGCTGGTACTAACCAAAGTACGGGGAACAGGCCGCCAACCCCGACCGTCGTAGGAAAACCCGTATCGACACTCAAGGTAAGGAGTTCAAATGCGGATAGTATTATCAGGTTACTACGGCTTTGATAATGCAGGTGATGAAGCCCTGCTTACCGCCATTAGTAACTCACTGCGAGCAGTAGATAAGACATTTGAAATTACTGTTTTGTCGGGGAATCCGGCCCGGACTGCTATGGTCCACGGAGTTCGCGCGGTCAGCCGCATCAATCCCCTGGTGTTGATTAGAGAACTTTCCCGGGCGGACCTATTGATAAGCGGTGGGGGCAGTCTGCTGCAGGACGTGACCGGACCGCTCTCCATACCTTATTATTTGGGGATAGTGGTACTGGCTAAGCTGCTGGGAACCCGAGTGGTTTTTTACGCCCAGGGAGTAGGCCCGGTAAACAGGAAACTAAGTCGGTACCTCATCAAACTGGTTGCCAACCGGGTAGAACTGATAACACTCCGGGATCATGAGTCTGCGCGGTTACTTAGCTCCATTGGCGTATATCGGCCTCCGGTGCATATTACCGCCGATCCTGTATTCTCACTGCGTCCGACTGCAGAAGAAGTCCTCCAGGCCGAGTCTTACCTGGCTCAATTGGGACTCCAAAAAGAACGGGGCATAATCGGGATCTCCATCCGCCCCTGGGACACATTCAGTGACCGGCAGATAGCTTCGCTCTTGGATCGGGTGGCGGAATTGGGACATCCCCTGCTGCTCATACCCCTGCAGCACCCGGTGGATTTGGAGTACTCTTTACACATAAAAACCCTGATGAAATCTCCGGTAACCATCGCGGAGTCCCAGTTTTCGTCCACTGGGTTGATGGGAATGATCTCACACCTGAGATTAATGATCGGAATGAGACTGCATTCACTGATATTTGCCGCCTGTGTAGGAACTCCCTTTGAGGGTATATCATATGATCCCAAGGTCGAAACTTTCCTTAAGCAGTTTAATAAAAGCCCTCTGTTTGGCGGCGAGGCTTTTAACCCCGACCTCGCGGTTGGGAAGGTGGAGCAGGCCCTTTCCGACCGTGACCGCGATTCCGCCATTATACTTAAACAGGCAGCGGATCTCAAAGAGAAAGCAGACCGAAACGCCACCCTGGTGTTGAGGGTGGTGAAAGGCGAATTGCCGGTCGAATGACATTTACTGACTCGAGCATTTCCCGGGGTTCCTATCTCTTACCTCCCTCCGCAGGTTAGCAGGAAAACTGCCAATTATTATCGAAGAAGGTTTTATCCAAGCATTAGAGGGATAATCTGATGGCTAAGCAGAAGGCAATAAAAACCAAAAAGCCGCAGCGGGTCTTGGCCCTGGACATTGGTACCCGCTCGATTGTGGGCGTGCTGCTGGAGAAAAAGGATGAAACTGTAATCCGGGCGGTGGAGTACCTGGAGCACGAAGCGAGATCCATGTACGATGGTCAGATCCATGACGTGGAAGCAGTGGCGGCCGAAATTGCTTTGATAAAGAGTCGTCTTCAGAAGGCCACCGGGTTAAAGCTGAAAAAGGCTGCAGTCGCGGCTGCCGGCAGGGCCCTGCAGACGGCTACCGCAACCGCCAGCGTCTCCCGACCTCATATGTTTGAGATCACCTGGGAGGAAACTAAAGCCCTTGAACTGGAGGCGGTGCAAAAAGCCCAGAAAAAAATTGCCGGAGAGGATAAGAATTTAAGGGATCATTTCTGTATTGGTTACAGTGTGGTTAACTACACCCTGGATGACGGGGTCATACAAAACCTGGTCGGTCAAACCGGCAGCAAGATAGGAGTCGAGGTAATAGCAACCTTTCTGCCCCGGGTGGTAGTGGATAGCTTGATTTCCTCCCTGAGAATGGCCGGTCTGGAGGCCGGCAGCCTGACCCTGGAGCCTATTGCAGCGCTGACCGTAGCCATACCCCCGCAGATGCGGTTGCTGAACCTGGCTCTGGTGGATATCGGGGCTGGCACTTCGGATATTGCCGTGGTTCAGAGGGAGACAATAGTAGCTTATGCTATGGTACCGGTGGGTGGAGATGAGATTACCGAGCGTTTGGCAGCAGAGTACCTGTTGGATTTTAATACGGCGGAAAAAGTAAAACGCCAACTGAGCGAAGAGGAGATTTTGACCTTTGCTGATGTTTTAGCAAACCGGATAACAGAGCCGGCGTCAGCCATAATAGAACGTATCAAGCCTACCATAAAAGAGCTGGCAGCTAGTGTGGCCCGAGAGATATTGATGACCAACAGGAAACCGCCCGACGCAGTCATCTGTGTGGGAGGAGGCAGCCTGACCCCCGGTCTGCTGCAGGAGCTGGCCGGTGCTTTGGAGTTGCCTACTAATAGAGTGGGCATTCGTACCCGGGAAACCCTGGAAGGGATAATAGGAGAGCATCCCGCATTAACCGGTCCTCAGGCGGTAACCCCGCTTGGTATTGGGATTAACGCTTTGGCCTCCCGCCCGCTGCCGCTGGTCAAAGTCAGGGTCAACAACCATGAAATTCCCCTGTGGGGTTTGCAGGAGGTCACCGTATCAACAGCTCTACTAACTTCAGGTTTCAATCTCACCCACTTATATGGACGTCCGGGCATGGGAAAGACGGTCGAGGTTAACGGGGTTCTCAGGCATTTCAAAGGAAGCCTGGGAACGCCGGCCACCATCAGTGTTAATGGGGTGTTGGGGGGTATTGATACCCCTCTGCAGACCGGAGACAGTGTTGATTTTATTCCCGGGCAGGACGGTGAGGATGCCCAAATCGTAGTAAGGGATCTGCTGGAAGATACCCAGGGAACGATATTCCTCAACGGGGAACCCATTACCGTCCAACCGGAGGTTTACGTTAATGGCCAATTGTCGGGATGGGATGACATCGTTCCTGACCGGGCCAAGGTACAAATAATCGGCGGCCAACCCGTGCTTGAATTATTAATCAAGGCCGGGGTTGACAGGGATAAACTTCATCCCAAGACCTTTCACTTCTATGTTAATGACCGGGAAGTTACCCGGGAATGGCACCCCTGCAGGATCCTGATTAATGGCAGTGAGGCAAATCTCGAATCTCTTGCTGAATACGGTGATTATGTGGATTTCTCATTCCAGGCGGCACCAACGCTGCGTCAGGTACTGGCAGTTGAAGAAGAGCAAACTACAGTGGAACTAATCGTAAATAACGAGCCCGTGGTCCTTCACAGGGGAGGAATCATGCTGCAGATGAACGGAAAAAACGCGGTTCTGGATGACACGCTGGAAGATGGAGCGGTGCTCAAAGTCATGCCCCAGGTATTGCCGCCTATTGTCAGTGACCTGCTGACGCAGATAACGGTAACCCCCAAGTCGTCAGGAAACCTGGTCATAAAGGTTAACGGAGTGGAGGCCGGTTTCACAACCCCGGTAAATTCCGGCGACCGGGTGGACCTGTATTGGGAAGAGTTCGAATGATCCGGAAAGCGCCCGCACCCCGCTTGATGGTAATCCCCCCTTTTTTACAATCCTAACGTTCACAACTATTCCGTTCGCCCTTACAATTAACGCTGCAAAATTTAAGACACCCTGAAAACAGAAGTATTTAATAGCAAGCGGAAGAAAGGTTAATAATAGTCAATATAAACCTTCCAATTTGTCAACTGTTGGGCATAAACCGGGTTTGGCGTACTGCCCTCACAGTTAATAAAATAGTACTAAGTAAAGGTCAAAGAAGGTCAAAGGAGAATTAATATGCGTAGCCTATCAGACAGGATTGAAAAATATCTTAAGGTCTTGATTGAGCGCAGCGAAAATGAAGAGGTGGAGATTCAGCGGATTGAACTGGCGGAGACTTTCCGGTGTGCCCCCTCGCAGATTACTTATGTTTTGGCCACCAGGTTTACTGCCAGCGAAGGATTCATAACCGAGAGTAAACGCGGTGGAGGGGGGTTCATTAAGATACGCAAGTTTCCCCTTGATGAAAATTCCGTTAAAACCGGAATCAGCGAGACCCAAGCCGAGAACACTTTGCAGGATCTCAAGAACAGCGGCTTCTTGACTGGTCGGGAGGCATTCCTGCTGCGGGAGATCCTGGGACGCGAGGTTCTGGATCCGGCATCCGATGAGAGCGATTATGTCAGGTTCAAGATTTTACACAAGGTGATGAAATTGATAAAAGAAATGGAGGGACAATGGGATGTATTGTGACGAATGCAAAACCAAACCGGCAACGGTTAGCGTTACTCAGATGTTTAACGGTAATCAGGTACAGCTCCATCTCTGCCCTGAGTGTGCTGCCCAAAAGGGAGTTGGGTTCTTCGATCTGGGAGGCACATCACTGCCGAAACTGCTGGGAAGCTTTTTTGGATTGGGACCATTGAGTATGGGGCAGGTTCAACCGTCGTTAGTTACAAGCAAGTCCTGTCCCAACTGCGGTGTTAGCCTAAAAAGTATAGGGCAGGACGGCCGGTTGGGGTGCAACCGGTGTTATGAGGTATTCAGAGAGCACCTGGAACCGACCCTGAGGCGAATCCATGGCAATACTGTTCATACCGGCAAACTGCCCAAAAAAGGAGCCGGCAAAATTAAACTGCAGAGACAGATTGAACAGTTAAAATCAGAACTGCAGGCCGCGGTGGTCAATGAACAGTACGAAAAAGCAGCCGAATTAAGAGACAGGATAAAGGAACTGGAGAAAAGCAAGGGAGTGAGGTGATTATAAGATGTCGTTGCACGAACTGGTCAAGAACCCTACCGTTAGCTGGATGGCGGCTGATGGGCCTGAATCTGACATTGTGATGACCAGTCGAATCAGATTGGCTCGCAACCTGGCCGGGCTGCCTTTTCCGCAGCATATGGCGGACCAGAAGACAGCAGAAAAGGTGTGGGATACGATTAGTAAGGGATTGAAAAATGCACCGGATCTGGAACTGACTTCGATGAACAGGCTGTCGGATTTGGAACGCCAGATGCTTTTGGAAAAACACCTGATCAGCCCGGAGCATACCGAGGCGGTGTCCCCCTACCGGGGTATCATAATAAATAGAACCGGCTCAATAGCCATAATGGTAAATGAAGAAGATCATTTAAGGATCCAGTGTCTGCTTTCAGGCCTGCAGCTCAACCAGGCATACCGGTATGCAGATGACGCAGATGATTTGTTGGAAAAAAACCTGGAGTATGCATTTGATGAGCAGTGGGGGTACCTGACATCATGCCCCACCAATGTGGGAACCGGGATGAGGGCCTCAGTGATGCTCCATCTACCGGCACTTACCATGACCAATCAAAAGGGCGCCGTATTCAATAATATCGCCCAACTGGGATTGACGGTTCGTGGCTTGTATGGGGAGGGTACGGAAGCCCTGGGCAATTTTTATCAGGTGTCCAATCAGATAACCCTGGGGCAGACCGAAGAGGACATTATCAATAATCTGTGGACAGTTACCCTGCACGTGCTGGACCAGGAGAGAAATACACGGAAAAGGCTGCGGGAGGAGATGAAATATCAACTGGAGGATAAGGTCTGGCGGTCTTACGGACTGCTTACCCATGCCCGCGTCATAACCTCCAATGAGGTTCTGGCATTGTTGTCTGACGTAGCGTTGGGAGTGGACTTGAAAATACTTCCACCTATTCCCCGTCATATAATCAATGAGCTGATGGTTGCTATCAGGCCGGCGCATCTGCAGGCGGCCGGAGGGAGAAAAATGGATACCGCTGAGCGGGATGTCTTCCGGGCTCAAGTAATCAAAAACATTTTAAGCAAAGTGAAGGAGGGATAATACATGATCAGAAGATTTACCCAAAGAGCACAGCGAGCAATCCTACATGCCCAGGAGGAAGCCAGAGAACTGAATCATGCGGCGGTAGGAACCGAACATCTTCTGTTGGGTTTAATTAGAGAAGGAGAAGGAGTAGCTGCAAGAGCACTCCTCAATCTGGGAGCTGATCTGGGAAAGATCAGGGAAGAAGTCGCCAAGGTTATCGGCAGGCAGACCGGAGGGTGGCAGGAAGGCCCCATGCGCGAGCTTCCCCTGACACCACGCGCCAAGAGAGTGCTGAATCTAGCATTTGAAGAATCCCAGCTTCGAGGGGTCAATTATGTAGGAACCGAACACCTCTTGCTGGCCCTGCTGCGCGAGGAGGATGGTATCGCCGCCCAGGTCCTGAAAAGCATGGGCATACGGCTGGAATCCGTTCATGAACAGCTGGCGATGCTTTTGGGAGGGGAACCCGCCCATGAAGCCGGAATGCCTGAGGAAAAAGGAATGCCCTTCCCCCCACCGGGGTATATGAAGAAACCGCGGAGCAAGACAAAAACCCCGGTATTGGACAGCTTCAGCCGGGATCTTACCCAGATGGCCCGGGATAACAAACTGGATCCGGTTATCGGACGGGAGAAGGAAATCGAAAGGGTAATCCAGGTTCTGTCCCGCAGGACCAAAAACAACCCGGTTCTTATCGGCGATCCCGGGGTAGGAAAAACCGCAATTGTGGAAGGCCTGGCCCAGAGGATTGTGGAAAACAAGGTTCCTGAAATACTGGCCGGTAAAAAAGTGCTGGTCCTGGATCTGTCGTCAATGGTAGCCGGCACCAAATACCGCGGCGAGTTTGAGGATCGCCTGACCAAGGTGGTAAATGAGATTAGAAACGCCGGCGATGTGATAGTGTTCATCGACGAGCTTCATACCATTGTCGGTGCCGGTGCGGCTGAAGGGGCTATTGATGCCTCCAATATACTGAAGCCGTCTCTGGCCCGCGGTGAATTTCAATGTGTTGGAGCTACCACCATTGATGAGTACCGCAAGCATATTGAGAAGGACGCAGCCCTGGAAAGAAGATTTCAACCTATTAACGTGGACGAACCCACGGTAGAGGAGACCATTGCCATTCTCCACGGGTTGAGAGACCGGTACGAGGCTCACCACGGGGTCAAAATAACCGATGGAGCCTTAGAGGCGGCCACCAGGTTGTCGAGCCGTTATATCACTGACCGCTTCCTGCCGGACAAGGCGATTGACTTGATTGATGAGGCCTCTTCACGAGTGCGATTGGAACGCTATGTGCTTCCCGATGATTTGAAAGATATCGAGGCCAAGCTGCAGAAGATAACGGAAGAAAAACAGGAAGCTATCAATGCCCAGGAGTATGAAACCGCCGCCCGACTCCGTGATGAAGAACAGAACCTGAAAGCGCAAGCCGAGCAGAGACGCAAAGAGTGGGTTGGGAGCCGCAATCTGGACGGCGGCATGGTAACCGAAGAGGATATCGCTACCATCGTTTCTGCCTGGACGGGAGTTCCGGTGACCAAACTGAACGAGGGCGAGTCAGCCCGCGTAGCCAATCTGGAGGAGGTTCTGCACCAGCGGGTTATCGGCCAGCATGAGGCCGTAACAGCAGTAGCAAGGGCGGTACGCCGTGCTCGGGCGGGGCTGAAAGACCCCAAACGCCCTATCGGTTCCTTTATCTTCCTGGGGCCCACCGGGGTTGGAAAGACGGAACTGGCCAGGGCCTTGGCCGAGGTCTTGTTTGGACAGGAGGATGCCTTGATCAGGCTGGACATGTCAGAGTACATGGAGAAGCATGCGGTTTCAAGGATGATCGGTGCTCCTCCCGGATATGTGGGTTTTGACGAAGGCGGACAGTTGACCGAGAAAGTAAGGAGAAGACCTTATTCAGTAATCCTGCTGGATGAGATTGAAAAAGCGCATCCCGAAGTGTTCAATATTCTGCTGCAGGTTCTTGAAGACGGCCGGTTAACAGATGGCAAGGGACGTACGGTAGATTTCCGTAACAGTGTGATCATAATGACCTCTAATGTGGGGGCCGAGGGAATCGGCAGAGAAAGGACTCTGGGGTTCCAAGTGGGCGATGAAAAAGCCATAGATTATGAAAAGATGAAGGAAAAGATAGTGGAACGGATGAAGACCGTATTCCGACCGGAATTCCTCAACCGCCTGGATGAGATAATAGTATTTCACAGCCTTACCGAAGTGGAGCTGGGGCAGATTGTTGAACTGCTGGTGAACCAGGTCAAAGCCCGGCTCCAGGAAAATGGTCTGGAGTTGGAACTGACCGATAGAGCAAAAGCACAGATAATCAAAGAAGGATATGATCCGGTGTTTGGAGCGCGACCACTTAAGCGGGCCATTCAGAGGCTTATTGAGGATAAAATATCCGAGGAGATACTACTGGGCAACATTAAGGCCGGCGACAAGGTCAAGGTCGATGTGGAGGAGGACCAAGTTATCGTCCGCAAAGGAGAAAAGGGCTAAAAAAGCCCTTTTCTTTTTGCCCTTAATAAAATAAAATTCTAGAATGAATAGTAAATTAAGGCTACGAAACTACATTTTGTTTTTTCGACCCGGACGAGGGCCCAAGGAGCTTATATGACCAAAACCAGAACGCTGTATTTCTGCTCAGAATGCGGGTACCGGTCACCTAAGTGGATTGGCAGGTGTCCCGGGTGCAACTCCTGGAACACTCTGTTTGAAGAGGTGATCGGAGGAACAGGGAGGACTTCACCGGTACCGGAGGGGAAAACCCCAGTTTTATCGGAACTGTTAAGCGAGGATGTCCCCCGTTTCTCCAGCGGAAATATTGAGCTGGACCGGGTTCTGGGAGGAGGAATGGTTCCCGGCAGCATAATCCTTCTCGGAGGAGAACCCGGCATAGGAAAGTCAACCCTGCTCCTGCAGGCCGCCGATTCCTTGAGCAGACAGGGGAGGAGAGTCCTTTACCTGACGGGAGAGGAATCTCCCCGGCAGTTGAAGATGAGGGCTGAACGCTTGGGAGTCTTGGGCGACAGCATCTATGTCCTGAACGATTCCTGTCTTTCGGCGCTCCCCGGTTATTTGGAAAAGGTGGCTCCCGAAGTAGTAATTGTCGATTCAATTCAGACGGTGCATATACCGGAAATCAGTTCCGTACCGGGCAGCGTTGCCCAACTGCGGGAATGCGCAGGCAGGATCCTGGAACTGGCCAAAACCGCGGAACGAACATTCTTCCTGGTAGGACATGTAACCAAAGATGGATCACTGGCCGGGCCCAAGTTATTGGAACACATGGTTGACACGGTGATCTACTTTGAGGGGGATACCAATAATTATTACCGTATTCTAAGGACGGTCAAAAACAGGTTTGGACCGGCCAATGAGATCGGGATCCTCGAGATGTCTGGAAGCGGCCTGTTGCCGGTGGATAATCCTTCGTGTATATTTTTAGAGCATCGGGGCGATCTTCCCGGATTGACGGTGGTAGCGAGCTTTGAAGGCACCAGACCACTGCTGGTGGAGGTTGAAGCTCTGGTGGTGACTACTTCTATCGGCTATCCACGTCGGATGGCGTCGGGGATCGAGTCAAACCGCCTGGCGCTCCTGGCGGCGGTGCTGGAAAAACGCGGGGGCCTGGCCCTGGGTAATAAGGATATCTATATCAAGGTGGCCGGAGGTGTTAACCTGAAAGATCCGGCGACCGATTTGGGTATAGCTTTGGCCATTGCTTCCAGTTATTACGAGCGGCCGGTGCTGCCCGGGGGAGTAATAATCGGCGAGCTGGGTTTATCCGGGGACATTCGGCCGGTTCCGTATATGGATCTGAGAATGAAAGAGGCGTTAAAACTGGGGTTTTCACGAAGCTTGACACCAAAAGAGGTTGGTAGAGAAGAGCCGGCTAACCCCGGACTGTCCGTCCTTACAGTAGAAACCCTGGGGGAAGCCTTAAGATATATCGACGGTAATGGGGGTATGGACATTTGAGAGATGAAGCCGTTTTTCCAGATGTGTTTCAAGATGCGCTGCAGCTGATAGCGCCGGGGACAACGCTTCGTATGGGCCTTGAAAACATCCTCAAGGCCAGAACCGGTGCTCTGCTGGTGGTTGGAGATTCACCTGAGGTTATGGACTTGGTGAGTGGAGGGTTTCATCTTGATTGCGAACTGACTCCCTCCAATCTGTACGAATTGGCAAAAATGGATGGGGCGATAGTCCTCAACAATGATGCGTCGCGGATTCTAGTGGCGAATACGCAGCTGGTTCCTGACCACACCTTGCCTTCCAGCGAAACCGGGATTAGACACCGGACTGCGGAAAGAGTTGCCAGACAGACCGGGGAACTGGTAATTGCCATCTCCCAGCGCCGGAGCATTGTTACACTGTTTAAGGGGGCTTACAGTTATGTCCTCCACGAGATTGGGGCTATTCTCGTAAAGGCCAACCAAGCCCTGCAGACTCTGGAGAAGTATCGGGCGGTTCTGGAAAAGGACATTGTCAGGCTCGGGGGAACAGAGTTTGAGGACATGGTGATGGTCTCCGAAGTAAGTCGAGCCCTCCTGAGGTGTATGATGGTCTTAAATATCGGCCAGGAGATTGAGAATTATATAATGGAGCTGGGCAATGAGGGCCGTCTGGTCAAGATGCAGCTTGACGAACTGGTGTCCAATGTGGAAGAGGAAGCGATACTGATAATAAAGGACTACTCCAGGTTCCCGGATAAGACACCAAATGAAATCTTTGATACCATCAAGAAGTCTTTCCAGGAGGAGGTTGCGGACGCGGTTACCATCGCCAGGATACTGGGTTTGGGTACCTCGCCCAGTATCCTGGATATGCAGGTAGCCCCGCGGGGGTACCGAATTCTGCAGAAACTTCCCCGGATACCTTCACAGGTAATAGAAAACCTGGTTGTGACTTTTGGAGACTTCCCCCGTATTATGCAGGCCTCTATAGAAGAACTGGATGATGTCGAAGGAATCGGGGAAGTAAGGGCCAAATCCATCAAGAACGGACTGAAACGTATGCAGGAACAGCTAATCCTGGAATACATGGTTTAATGTGCGGGCGCAGCCAACTAAAAGCCCCGGGTTGTGAACCGGGGCTTTTATGTTGGGGAAAAGTTGTGTAGTCCAATAAAAAACTAATGCTAATGAAGCCGATGTAACCCAAGGTCTGTATGCTGATATGGATGTGGGGGTTGAAAACACCGACCGGAGCGGTTACGTAAGATTAAATACGTCCAGAGTGCTGGCTTTCTTGTATTCATGGATAAAAACGTCATACAGATTGAGATCCAGTATGTTGCATAAGGCAGCGGTGTAAAACAGGCTCTTGCCCAGTTCGTTAATTATAACCTCCTCACAGTTGGGACACAATCTGCCGCGCACATGAGCATCCAGATAACTTCTCAATTCGCAAATCGACTCGCAATCTTCCGGAATAGAAACTTTTTTGGCCTCGATGGAAAGACAACCGCAATCATTTACGGATTTGCATACTCCCCGGTTAACCCGGGCGGCCGATTCAGCGAGTTTAGACAAGACGTCGAGGATGCTGTGGTGACGAATTAGCAGATTGGCGACTTTATTCTGAAACTCATCACAGATCAAGTCCTTCATGAACAGGAAACCTCCTTTTCCATCAAAGATTACCTGTCTCGTTCTAGATAATTATATATTCGCCACGAACTTGCTGTCAATTTCACATTCCCCTTCAAACCTGTTCTGTCGGTCAACAGGAGGCGGCTCGGATAAGAAACCGGTATATAATTCCATAACCGACACGCTCCACTGCATAATGTTCCCAGGAATTAAGAACAATATGGAGTGGAGGTGAAAAAATGAATAAACGTCTAATTGTACTCTTTATCCTAATTTCGGTTCTCATAGGAACCTGGACGGGTGTAATGAGTTTTAGCTATCTGGGAGGCAACTGGATTTTCGCCGGTGCTGTCGGCCTGGCTGTAGCTCTGGGGAGTTTTTTTCTGTGCCGCTTGACCACCCTTTACTGCAAGAAAGGCTGGGACTACTTCAATGCCGCCATGGAAAGAACCTCTGTAGAGGTACTGCTGGGGGGGATGCTGGGGATGTTGTTGGGGATAACCGTGGGGTTCATTCTTGGCTATCCATTTGTAGTAATCGATGTGGCCGGAGAGTACATCAAATTCTTTTCCTTTTTTGCCTGTGGGTTTTTGGGTCTGACCATCGGCCGTAAAAAGGCTTATGACTTTATGAATCTTCTGCGACCTACCAGCTCCAAGGATTCACTGGCTTTGTACCGGAATGACAAGGTCCTGGATACCAGCGCCATTATTGACGGCCGTATATACGATGTGGCCCTTTCCGGTTTCCTCGAGGGACAGCTGGTGGTTCCTGCTTTTGTTATTGAGGAGTTGCGTCACATCGCAGATTCTTCCGACTATATACGGCGCAGCAAGGGCCGCCGGGGGTTGGAGATATTGAGCAAAATGCAGAAACACCCGGGAATGAAAATCTGGATATATGAAGGAGATTTTCCGGAAGAGCGAGAAGTAGACATGAAGCTTTTGCGGCTTTGTAAGGATTTGGATGCCAGCATTGTTACCAACGACTATAACCTTAATAAGGTGGCGGAGCTGCAGGGAATAAAGGTTCTTAACGTCAACGAACTGACCAATGCCGTCAAGGTCATTGTATTCCCAGGCGAGACCATGAAGGTTAATGTCATCAAGGAAGGTAAAGAGGATGGGCAGGGTGTCGGATACTTGGAAGATGGAACCATGGTGGTTGTGGAAAACGGGCAGGAAGAGATCGGCCAGGAGATAGAAGTCATGGTTACCAGCGTATTTCAAACCGCCGCCGGCCGCATGATCTTTACCAGAAAATCCAAAGAAGGAGGCCGCGTTAACCAGACGGTGCAGAAACTGCAAGAGGTGAATATCTTTGGGTGATACCGGAGTGATCCTGGCGGCGGCTGGTCAGGGCAAACGCATGGGGAGCCGGGTTAACAAGGTTTTACTTAGCTTAACAGGTCAACCGATAATCAAGTACTCCCTTGATGTTTTTGAAATGCTGCCCGACGTTGAAGAGATCATAGTTGTCGCTCACCCCCGGGAAGTATCCGTCATGGAACAGGACATCGTAAAGCGTTTTGAATATCGCAAGGTCAGGCAGATTGTGCCGGGGGGGCGGGAACGACAGGATTCAGTCTGGGCCGGCCTCAAAGCCCTGGATAATGATCTTCATCTGGTGGCCGTGCACGATGGGGCGCGGCCGCTGGTTTCACCGGAGTTGGCTCTGCGGGTTATTGAAACCGCCCGGGTTTTCGGTGCAGCCTGTCCCGGGGTTCCCTGCAAGGATACTCTGAAAAAGGTGGGTGCCGACGGCCGGGTTGAGACTACCCTCGACCGCTCCCAGCTTTACCAGATCCAGACCCCGCAGGTGTTCGAAGTTTCCCGGTTGCGAGAGGCCTATCGCCAGGCCTTTTCCCGGGGGTTTTCGGGAACCGATGATGCCGTTATTTATGAGGAGTACTGTGGACCCGTACAGGTTGTGGAGGGTGATTACCGCAACCTGAAGATCACAACCGAAGACGATATGTATATGGCTCAGGGAATACTGAGCAGGGAGAGGGCAATGAGAGTTGGAAACGGTTATGACGTTCACCGCCTGGTTGAGGGGCGCAAACTGGTAATCGGCGGGGTGCGGATACCTTTCGAAAAAGGTCTGGCCGGCCATTCCGATGCAGATGTGCTGGTCCATGCGGTATGCGATGCACTGCTGGGTGCGGCCGGCCTGCGTGATATCGGGTTTTATTTCCCTGACAGCGATCCAAAATTTCACAATATAGACAGTTTGATACTTCTGAAAAGGGTCGGAGCAATGGTTTCCGACCAGGGATTGGAGATAGTGAACATAGACAGCACCGTAATTGGCGAACAGCCAAAGATAGCTCCTTACCTGGAAGAGATGAGGCGGAACCTGGCAGCAGCACTGGGGATTGAGGTTTCGCGGGTAAATATCAAAGCGACTACCACCGAAGGGCTGGGTTTCACCGGCCGGGGAGAGGGCATTGCCGCTCAGGCCAGTGTGCTGCTTAGTGGGGGCTCTCGACGCGGCGTCAGTTTATGATTATTATAATAAATGGTGACCGGTGATTAAGACCGGTCATCAAAAGCATTTTAGGGGAGAACCAAAGATGGCGGTTAATACCGGAGCGGCCAATTTCATTCATGCTATTATTAATGAGGATTTAGAAACAGGAAAATACGGAGGGCGGGTACACACCCGGTTTCCTCCGGAACCCAACGGGTACCTTCACATCGGCCACGCCAAATCCATTTGCCTTAACTTCGGTACTGCAGCCCGGTATAATGGGTTGTGCAACCTCCGCTTCGATGATACCAACCCCACGAAAGAAGAGGTTGAGTTTGTGGAGTCGATAAAGGCGGATGTCCGGTGGCTTGGTTTCGACTGGGAGGACCGGTTGTATTATGCATCCGACTACTTTGAGCAGCTCTACGAGTTTGCGGTCCAGTTGATAAAGCTTGGACATGCCTATGTGTGTGACCTCTCCGCTGAAGAGATCAGGGAATACCGGGGGACCCTGACCCAGCCCGGCAGGAACAGCCCGTATCGAGACCGATCGGTTGAAGAGAACCTGGATCTTTTCCGGCGTATGCGGGCCGGGGAATTCGAGGATGGCTCCAGGGTGTTGAGAGCCAAAATCGACATGACATCCCCCAACCTGAATATGCGGGATCCGGTGATGTATCGCATCCTGCGGCAGACTCACCACCGCACAGGCGACAATTGGTGCATTTATCCGATGTACGACTTTGCTCACCCGTTATCCGACTATTTGGAGGGCATAACTCATTCCATCTGCACGCTGGAATTCGAAGATCACCGTCCCCTCTACGATTGGTATTTGGAGGTCCTGGGTCTTGAGAATCGCCCTCAGCAGATAGAGTTTGCACGGCTCAACCTTACGCATACGGTGATGAGCAAGAGAATACTGCGTCAGCTGGTAGAGGAGGGGATTGTGAACGGTTGGGATGACCCGCGGATGCCTACCATATCGGGTCTGCGCCGGAGGGGTGTAACTCCGGCCGCCATCCGTGACTTCTGTGACCGCATCGGGGTGGCCAAGAGCAACAGCACGGTTGATATTGGACTCCTGGAACACTGTATCCGGGAGGATTTAAGCAAAAATGCCTACCGGGTGATGGCCGTCCTTCGCCCTCTCAAGGTGGTAATTGAGAATTACCCCGAGGATCTGGTGGAGGAGCTCGATGCCGAGAACAACCCGGAGAACCCCGCAATGGGCTCGAGGAAGATACCCTTTTCTCGGGTCCTGTATATAGAACAGGAAGATTTTCTCGAAGACCCGCCGAAGAAGTACTTCCGCCTCTCACCCGGGAAAGAGGTGCGCTTGAAACATGCCTACATCATCAGATGCGAACAGGTGATAAAAGACGAGAGGACCGGGGATATAGTTGAGCTCCGATGCACATATGACCCCACAACCCGCAGCGGACTCGAGTCAGGTAATCGCAAGGTCAAGGGGACCCTGCACTGGGTTTCGGCCCCGCACGCCATTAAGGCGGAAGTCCGTTTATTCGATCACCTATTCCTGGCCCGAAATCCGGCCGAGGAAAAAGATGAACTGGGTTACAGGGCCGTTCTCAATCCAAATTCAATGGAGGTCCTGACCTCCTGTTTGGTGGAACCCGGCCTGGCTGCTGCTACACCTGATCAGAGATACCAGTTCCTGCGGCAGGGTTATTTCGCCCTGGATCCGGAAGATTCAGGTCCTGGAAACCTGGTATTCAATCGGATAGTATCCCTGCGCGATTCCTGGGCTAAGATCCGCAATTCCGGGAACTAGGGGAACGCTTTTCAGGACCTTAGCAGTAGGATTACCCTGAGGCGGTTGCTCAGGGTGGTTTTTTTGGTTTCTGCTGGAAGGTTTGACAGTATTGGGTATGCAATTACGTCATACATGATTACGGTTTTTTGCATTCTGCAGTCGGAAGGAGGGAGACCGGCAGTTGCTGTCGGTCAGGTCAAGGATGAAACAGATAAAGGTCAGATTTGCACCCAGTCCCACCGGTCCCTTACATATTGGAGGTGCCCGTTCTGCCTTGTTTAATTACCTTTTTGCCAGGAAGCAGCGAGGAAAGATGCTGCTGAGGATAGAGGATACGGATCTGGAAAGATCGTCTCCGGAGTTTGAGCGGGAGATTATCGACTCTCTTTCCTGGCTCGGAATAAACTGGGACGAAGGCATCGATGTCGGCGGCGATAACGGGCCCTACCGTCAAACGGAGCGGCTGGATACGTACCAGCGCTATGTTGACCAGCTCTTGAGAAGCGGTCATGCTTACCACTGTTTCTGCACCGAAGAGGAATTGGCCCGGGAACGTCAAGCCCTGCTGGAAAAGGGTGAGATTGTGGCGTACTCGGGCAAATGCCGCCACCTGGATCCGGAGGAACGGCAGAGGAAACTGCGTCAGGGGCTTGTTCCCACAGTGCGTTTTAAGGTTGTTTCCGGCCAAGAGGTGGTAGTCAACGATCTGGTGCGGGGGACTGTTACTTTTAACAGTTCGGAGATTGGGGATTTCATTATCGTTAAATCGGATGGCATTCCCACTTACAATTTTGCCGTGGTGGTGGATGATCACGAGATGGGAGTCACCCATGTGATCCGGGCTGAGGAGCACCTGTCCAATACCCCGCGGCAGCTATTGATTTACCAGACCCTGGGATTCGAAATACCTGAATTTGCCCATATCTCACTAATCCTGGGCAAGGACCGGCAGAAGATGAGCAAGCGGCACGGAGCCACCTCCATTATGCAGTACCGTGAATCCGGTTACCTGCCGGAGGCGGTGTTCAACTTCCTGGCCCTTTTGGGATGGTCCCCCGAGGGTGAACAGGAGATCCTGGGACGGGATGAGATAGTCAAGCAGTTCAGCCTCTCGAGGGTGGCGAAGAATCCCGCGGTTTTTGACCTGGACAAGTTGAACTGGCTGAACGCCCAGCATATAAAGAGGAAAGCGATTATGGAACTGGGAGAGATGCTCAAGCCCTATCTTAAAAGCTCGCCGTTTTGGCATAGTGTAGAGCAGATGGACCAGGCGACTTATGAGGTCTTGATCGAGGCAGTTCGGGATCGCATCGTCCGTCTTGTTGATGTGGTTAAAGAGGTTGAACCGTTCTTTATTCGTCCTCAGTATGAGGCGGATACCCTGGACAGGCTGGAACAACCGGAGGTAAGGGGAATGCTGCAGGGCTTATTGGAACACCTTCCGGATGAGCTTGATCTGGAAGAGGCCCGCAGCTTCATGAAAGGACTGCCTAAAGCCCTGCAACTGCCCGCCAAGCAGGTTTATATGCCCATCAGGTTGGCGTTGACCGGAAGCCCGCAAGGGCCGGAACTGCCGTACCTCCTGGTGGTGATGGGAGTACCGGAGGTTAGGCGGCGGATCACCGGGTTAATATGACATCAGATGATGTATGCGGCGGGCCGAATACGAAGAATGATTGACACGGATCAGCGGCCTGCATATAATGATTCTAATCAAAACTTAAAACTCAAAAAGCGGTGAAGAGGAAGAGTAGGTATCGACTCCCCATCAGAGAGAAATGGTCAGTGGGCTGAGAGCCATTTCGGAACGAGCGGTACTCGAAGTGCGCCTTGGAGCTTAACCATACGGGTTGTTCCGTTATAAACTGTCGAGTGGAGCCCCAGCTCAAGCAGAGTGGGACCGCGAAAAGCTCAGCCTTTCGTCTCTGCACAGGCGAAGGGCTTTTTTGTATTAGAAGATAAATCCGATTGATAAATACTGATGAAGGGGGATAGAGGATAATGGGTATTTTCAAGACCATCAAGCGAGACCTGGATGTGGTCCTGGAAAGAGATCCGGCAGCCCGCAGCCGGCTGGAGGTCCTGCTGTGTTATCCGGGCTTTCATGCCCTGCTGTGGCACCGGTTGGCCCACTGGCTGTATAAGCGCGGCTGGCTGGTTCTGGCCCGTTTGGTATCACAGATCAATAGAACTCTGACCCAGATAGAGATCCATCCCGGAGCCGAGATCGGCGAGGGCTTCTTCATAGACCACGGGGCCGGGGTGGTAATAGGAGAAACTACCGTTATCGGGAATAATGTTACTTTATACCAGGGGGTTACCCTGGGAGGTACCGGTAAAGAGAGGGGAAAACGCCATCCAACCCTGGGTAATAATGTGGTGGTCAGCGCGGGCGCCAAGATCCTGGGAACGATAACCATTGGCGACAATGTCAAAATCGGAGCCGGGTCGGTGGTGCTGAAGGATGTTCCCCCCAATTGCACGGTGGTTGGGGTTCCGGGAAGGGTGGTAGTCAGAAACGGAACCCGGGTCAAGCCGGAGGAGGAGATTGATCTTAACCATCACCTCTTGCCGGACCCGATTTCCGAAGCCATGCAGGCTCTGCAGAACAGGATAACCTTGTTGGAACAGCGGCTGCATAAACTGGAGAAGGAGGCCGAGCATGATAAAAGTTTACAATACGCAAAGTAGAAAGAAGGAAGAGCTGCACAGCAATAATCCCCCCAGGATCGGGATGTATGTATGTGGGCCTACCACCTACAACTATATACACCTGGGCAACGCCCGACCCCTGGTAGTATTTGACACCATTAGAAGGTATCTTATATACAGAGGGTTTGAGGTAACCTATGTCCAGAATTTCACGGATGTTGATGACAAAATCATCAACCGGGCCCAGGAAGAGAACCGGGAAGCCCATGAAGTATCTGAACACTATATCAACGAATACTTTAAGGATGCCCAGGCCCTTCATGTGCGGGAAGCCGATCTTCACCCCCGGGTAAGCGAGCATATACCCGAAATTATTGAGGTTATCGCTGCTTTAATCGATAAAGGGCATGCTTATGTCAGGGACGGAGATGTCTTTTTTGCCGTCAATTCGTTTCCGGGCTACGGCAAGCTTTCCGGCCGTAGCCTGGAGGATATCCTGGCGGGAGCCCGGGTTGAGGTGGATGACAGAAAAGAGGAACCCTATGATTTTGCTCTCTGGAAAAGCGCCAAACCGGGCGAGCCTTACTGGGAAAGTCCCTGGGGGAAGGGGAGGCCGGGATGGCATATAGAGTGTTCGGCGATGTCGATGAAGTACCTGGGCACTACCCTGGATATTCACGGCGGAGGAGCGGACCTGGTTTTTCCTCACCACGAAAATGAAATTGCCCAGTCGGAGGCCTACAGTGGACAGCCTTTTGTGCGTTACTGGCTGCACAACGGTTTTATCACCGTTAACAAGGAGAAGATGTCCAAATCACTGGGGAACTTTTTTATCGTTCGCGATATCCTGGAAAAGTATTCCGGCAATGTGGTAAGGCTCTACCTCCTGTCCACCCATTATCGGAGCCCCCTGGATTTTGACGATTCCAAGCTCGAGGAAGCGGAAAAGGCCCTCGAACGCATAAAGAATTCCTGGCACCTGCTGCAGGAGGCCGTCCGGGGACCGGGGTCCCATGATATGACCCAGGGGGATGAAGAACTGTCCCGGGAGTTGGAGACCCTGAGAGCAGAGTTCATCATGGCAATGGATGATGATTTTAACACCGCTCTGGCTATCAGCCATATTTTCGGTGTAGTCCGGGCCGTAAACCGGTATTTGGCCGAAGCCAAGACCAGATCCAAGCCGGTTCTGGAACATGCGATGCAGATATTCAGAGAGATGATAGAAATCATAGGGATTGTTCTGGATGCCGAGGAGGAGACCCAACCCGCTTTCAGTAGAGTTGGAGACCTGGTCTCAAGTCTGGTTGAATTCAGGAGACAAGCCCGCCAGGAAAAGGACTACCGGACCGGCGATATGGTGCGGGACCTTTTATACCGTCAGGGAGTCATCCTGGAGGACACCAAGGAAGGCAGCCGGATCCGGATGGAAGCCGAACCGGAAATGGGGAAGCTGATGGCCGATATAATGCAAATGCGCCAGTCGTTACGAAAGGACAGGAATTTCGCCCGGGCCGATCAACTGCGTGAGGTTTTGGCTGAACGGGGCATTGTTATAGAAGACACCCGAGAAGGGTCGAGGTGGAGGTTGGTTGACTAGGTGCTTACATCACCGGAGCTCTCTGATAAGGAATTGGCTCAGATATCGCCCTTGGTAATGGCCTATGTAGGGGATGCGGTATACGAACTGGCGGTTCGCAGCCGAAAGATCATGGACCGAACCCGAAAGATCAGGGATATACACCAGGAGGTCGTGGGACTGGTTAACGCTGAAAAACAGGCCCAATTCCTGAGAAAGATCGAAGACTCCCTTACCGAGGAAGAAATTGCGGTGGTCAAGCGGGGAAGGAATGCCAAGACTCACTCCGTTCCCCGCCACGCGATTACCGCCGATTACCGGTGGAGTACCGGTCTGGAAGCGCTTTTCGGTTACCTGTATCTAAAAGGTGATGAAGAGCGGCTGCGGGAGATCCTGGAGATGATCGATTTTACCTAGGTCGGGGAATTAATCAGGTGCCGGACGCCCGCTCAGGAAGGGAATATGCTGTATAAACCGCCGGGTTTTATCTTACGCCCTTGTTTTTTACAGGATCAGGGGATGTGGGCATTTCTAGTCAAAGTTCCTTGTCTTATAATAAAATAAGGACCACACATCATCTATTATAGAAGAGGTATTATTAACATGAAGGTAAAACTGGTGGCCTATACACCGGAACCCGAAAAGACGGTGGCTCTGGCCGGCCGGATGTGCTACTCCAATCGGGGGGTAGACAACCTGGCGGACACTCTCACCCCGGCAGAGGTGGAGAGAATGGTCAAGATGCTGACCGAGGTGGGACATTTGTCCCCCATTGAGCATGTAAGTTTTACTTTTGCGGTTGAGGGTATAAGCAGGGCATGTTCACACCAGTTGGTGAGGCACCGGATAGCCTCCTATTCTCAGAAGTCGCAAAGGTATGTAGACGAAACCTCTTTTGATTATATTGTACCTCCCAGCATAGCCAATAACCCGGAAGCTCGGGAGCTGTATACCAGGGTGATAAATACCATTCGGGAGAGTTACACGCAGCTGGCCGAGATGGTGCCCCGGGAGGATGCCCGGTACATACTCCCCAATGCCACCGAGACCAAATTGGTGTTAAGCTTCAATGCCCGTTCACTCTATAACTTCTTCTCCCAACGGCTCTGCCTGCGGGCCCAGTGGGAAATCCGGGAAATGGCACAGCTCATGTTGGTGGAGGTTATGAAGGTGGCTCCGCTCCTTTTCTCCAAAGCAGGTCCTTCCTGTGAGGTAGAAGGGATATGCTGGGAAGGAAAAAAGTCCTGCGGCAGATGCGAGGACGTCAGAGAAAGGTAAGATAGATCATTAATGAAATATTACTGGGAATAAACAGCGTGCTTGAGGCTTTGCAAGCGCATCGAAAAATCAAAGTGATTCGTATTGCCAGGAACCAATCAGACCGGCGGCTGCAGCAGATACTGCAGCTGGCTGAGGATAGAGGAATAAAAGTAATAAGAGATGACAAAAAGGTGCTCGATCGCATGGCCTCTTACGGAATACATCAAGGGATACTTGCCGAAGCCGAGCCTTACCGGTATTATTCTCTGGAAGATATCCTGAACCTGGCTGCAGAGCAGGGAGAGGAACCGCTGTTCCTGCTATTGGATGGTATAGAAGATCCCCAGAACCTGGGAGCCATCATAAGAACTGCGGAGGGCCTGGGTGCCCACGGGGTAGTGATACCCAAGCATGGTGCGTGTCCGGTAACACCGGCTGTTACCCGGGCCTCGGCCGGTGCCAGCGAACACCTCAAAGTTGCCATGGTAACCAATCTGGTATCGGCTATGAAAGAACTTAAGGAACGCGGGATATGGATAGTCGGAACCGACAGCCGGGCCGCTGTTTCTTGCTATGATATAGCCTATCCCACAGACATTGCTCTGGTAGTCGGTGGGGAGGGAAAGGGGATCCGCCGGCTTGTTAAGGAGAACTGCGATTATATGGTGAGTATTCCTATGCGGGGACGAGTTAATTCCCTTAATGCCTCCGTATCAGCGGCCATTGTTCTGGCCGAGGTAGTTCGACAACGACGGGCAGCGGCTAGTGATAATGGCTAAATTGATTATCGTCGATGGATATAATGTTATATACAACTGGCCGGAACTTAAAGCCTTGAGTGATGAGAAAATGGAACTGGCGCGGGAAAAACTGATTGATAAACTGAGCAGCTATGCCGGCTACACCGGGAATGAGGTTAAACTTGTTTTTGATGGTCACCTGGTGAAGAGAGGTAAAGGGAGTAGGCAGAAAATTGGCGGCATCGAGGTCATATTCACCCAGAGCGGGAAAACAGCGGATGAGGCCATTGAGAAAATGGTTCAAAAGGCGCAGAAAGAGACGTATGTGGTGACCGGTGATGAGATCGAGCAGTGGGTGATCTTCGGCCGCGGAGCCTGGCGCATGACTCCCAAGGAATTCTGCAAGGAACTGACGGACACCCTTGAAGAAATGAAGACTTATAACCGGGAGCCCACCGTTCAAGAGAGATATCTTTTTTACCGGCTGGATTGGAAAATAAGAGAAATCCTGGAAAGATGGAGAAGAAGTAAATAGTGCCAATGGTTGACGCCTCAGATTTAGTAGGGCTATAATATGTGATAAAAGGGACAGGTTTGCCTCCCGGGGAAGCCCGAAATATGCACAACACAAAACTGGGGGCGTTCACATGAACATGCCGGCCTGCACGAATCATGTCTATGCGTTAGACGAAATGCTGGATGAAGAAATTGTAGAACTGGCACAGGCTAACGATCAACCCGCCACTGAGTATCTGGTAGACAAGTATAAGAACTTCGTAAGAGCAAAAGCCCGGTCGTACTTTCTTATTGGTGCTGATAAGGAAGACATTATCCAGGAGGGGATGATCGGCCTATTCAAGGCTATTCGTGACTACAGAGGAGACAAGCTTACCTCGTTCCGGGCGTTTGCGGAATTATGCATTACCAGACAGATAATAACGGCCATCAAAACGGCCACCAGGCAGAAACACATACCGCTAAATTCCTATGTGTCGCTCAACAAACCCATTTATGACGATGAGTCCGACCGAACTTTAATGGACATTCTGTCCACCACTCGCATAACCAATCCTGAAGAGATAGTGATCAGTAAAGAGGAATATTTCTGTATTGAAAAGAAAATGGGAGAGATTCTGAGTTCCCTTGAGTGGAAGGTTTTGATGGCTTACCTGGAAGGCAAGTCATATCAGGAAATCGCTTACGACCTCAAACGGCACGTCAAATCAATCGATAATGCCCTGCAGAGAGTTAAGCGCAAATTGGAGAAATACCTGGAGGACCGAGAAGATATTTAAGTACCGGTCATTCCTTGACAATTCTCTTCGAGCGCGTATAATAGTTAATGCGTGCGACATCGAGCCGACGTAGCTCAACTGGCAGAGCAGCTGACTTGTAATCAGCAGGTTGCGGGTTCGAGTCCCATCGTCGGCTCCAGACATGTAAGTATGGAGGGATACCCAAGCGGCCAAAGGGGGCAGACTGTAAATCTGTTGGCACCGCCTTCGCTGGTTCGAATCCAGCTCCCTCCACCATATAGTATTGACAACAGTATTGGGATAGATATAATTATACAGCGAAAACCTTTACATCGCGGGGTGGAGCAGTTGGTAGCTCGTCGGGCTCATAACCCGAAGGTTGTCGGTTCAAGTCCGGCCCCCGCAACCATGTTTATTAAGCCCATATAGCTCAGTCGGCAGAGCGTATCCTTGGTAAGGATAAGGTCACCGGTTCAAGTCCGGTTATGGGCTCCATCGATATGGCGGTGTAGCTCAGTTGGCTAGAGCATGCGGTTCATACCCGCAGTGTCCGGGGTTCGAATCCCTGCACCGCTACCAGGTCAGGTAAGGAAGTGGGTATAACTCACTTCCTTTTTTAGTAGTGGACAGTTGCTTTGGAGACCGGTTCATTCAAGGAGGAATTTGGGTATAAACCTAGAAATAAGCCCAAGATGATATTAGAAAAGGAAAGGTGAGCAGGTAATGGCAAAGCAGAAATACGAAAGGACCAAACCGCACGTAAACATAGGGACCATTGGTCACGTAGACCACGGGAAGACCACTTTGACGGCGGCCATAACCCTGGCGCTATCGAAGCAGGGGAATGCGAAGGCCACCTCATATGATGAGATCGACAAGGCTCCGGAAGAAAGAGAAAGAGGTATAACCATCAACACCTCTCACGTGGAATATGAGACCGAAAAACGGCACTATGCGCACGTGGACTGTCCGGGGCACGCCGACTACATCAAGAACATGATAACCGGAGCGGCGCAGATGGACGGAGCCATCCTGGTGGTATCGGCAGCCGACGGCCCCATGCCGCAGACCCGGGAACACATAGTACTGGCGCGGCAGGTAGGGGTGCCGTATATTGTTGTATTTATGAACAAGACCGACATGGTGGATGATGAAGAGCTTCTGGAACTGGTAGAGATGGAGGTAAGGGACCTCTTAAATGAATACGAGTTTCCGGGGGACGACATACCGGTAATCAGGGGTTCAGCTCTCAAGGCCCTGCAGTGCGGCTGTGGGGATAGGGAATGTCCCAACTGCAGCGCAATATGGGAACTGATGGATGCAGTAGACGAGTATGTACCGCTGCCGGAGAGGGCGGTAGATAAGCCGTTCCTGATGCCGGTTGAGGACGTATTCACCATAACCGGGAGAGGCACGGTAACGACCGGCAGGGTAGAGAGAGGCCAGGTCAAGGTAGGAGACGAAGTAGAGATCATAGGTATGAGAGACGAGATCCGGAAGACGGTATGCACCGGGGTAGAGATGTTCAGGAAGCTATTGGACTATGCCCAGGCGGGAGACAACATTGGGACGCTGCTCAGAGGAGTGGACCGTCGTGAAGTTGAGCGGGGGATGGTACTGGCCAAGCCGGGTTCCATCAAGCCGCACACCAAGTTTAACGCCGAGGTATACGTGCTGACCAAGGAGGAAGGCGGGAGGCACACTCCGTTCTTTCCGGGATACCGGCCCCAGTTTTATTTCCGTACCACGGACGTGACCGGTGTAATCAACCTGCCGGAAGGGGTAGAGATGGTAATGCCCGGTGACAACATCCAGATGACGATCGAACTGATAACCCCGATAGCCATAGAAGAGGGTTTAAGGTTTGCGATCCGTGAAGGTGGAAGGACCGTGGGCGCCGGGGTGGTTACCAGCATCAACGAATAAACCCGGGGAACCCGGCACAACTCATTTCTGTAGAACCGGGACAGGGTTTGTCAAACCCTGTCCTTGATATTGACACACCGGTTTTGATTATGATAGATTAAATGTTGCGATTGTTTTACAGGAGGTGCCGTCATGCGGGTCACCGTTAGTATGTCCTGCACCCAGTGCAAACAGAGAAATTATATGACCACCAAGGACAAAAAGAAACATCCGGAAAAGCTGGAACTCAGGAAGTATTGCCGTTTCTGCAATCAGCATACGCTTCATAAGGAAGGCAAGTAACCGGTAAGGTTGTGAAATTAAAGTGGCCAATAATGGAAAGAAGAATACCAATAGGGGAAATGTGAAGGATAATCCTAAGAGTACCCCTAAGAGTGCGCCCAAGAAAAGAGCCGAGGGATTTCAGGCTTCTAATTTGTGGACAAGAGTACGGGATTATCTAACCGGTGTTTATAACGAATTAAAGAAAGTCTACTGGCCTGATCGCCGGACATTGATGGCTTATACTGCAGTTGTTCTGGTGGCGGTGGCTATTGTCAGTGGTCTTTTGTGGTTGTTCGATAACGCCATCAGTTTCCTATTAGACTTGTTCTTTAAGGCCGTTGCATAGGTGGTGTGACATTATTCAGGATGGAGATTTCTTAAAACTGGATTTTGAAGAAGCCGAATACGAGGGCGCCGAGGCCTCATCTCCTGAGCGCAAGTGGTACGTGGTGCACACCTATTCCGGTTATGAAAACAAGGTCAAGGCGAACCTGGAAAAACGCGTGGAATCGATGAACATGGAGCATCAGATATTCAATGTGATCATTCCGGAGGAGGATGAGATTGAGTACAAGGGTGGCCAGAGAAAGGTCACCAAACGCCGTATTTTTCCGGGTTACGTTATGGTAGATATGATTTTGAGTGATGACTCGTGGATGACGGTTAGGCACACTCCAGGAGTGATCGGTTTTGTAGGCAGTGGTACCAAGCCCATTCCCCTACAAAAACAGGAAGTAGACAAAATCTTGCGCCACATGGGATTAATTGGTGGCAAACCGAAGATAGATGTTCAGGTGGGCCAGCATGTAAGAGTTAAGAGTGGTCCCTTTGAAAACTTCGAAGGGGTAGTAAGGGAAGTGCTGGCTGAACGGGGCAAGATCAGGGTTAACATATCAATGTTTGGTCGAGAAACTCCCATCGAACTGGAATATGAACAGATTGACAAAATCTAAAAGGAGGTGCACTGGATGGCGAAGAAGGTAGTAGGATTGATCAAGTTACAAATACCCGCAGGAAAAGCCACTCCGGCTCCCCCGGTTGGACCGGCATTGGGTCAGTACGGAGTTAATATAATGGCGTTTTGTAAGGACTACAATTCAAGAACAGCCAATCAAGCCGGCTACATAGTACCGGTGGAGATCACCGTCTTTGAAGACCGGTCCTTTACGTTTGTGCTGAAAACCCCTCCGGCATCGGACCTTTTAAAGAAGGCGGCGGGGATTGAGAAAGGCTCCGGAACGCCCAACAAGACAAAAACCGGCACCATCAGCCGCAGCAAGGTGAGGGAGATCGCCGAGATGAAGATGCAGGATCTTAACGTCTATGATATAGAGTCGGCTGTTAAAATGATTGAAGGAACCGCCCGCAGCATGGGCATAGAGATCACAGGATAAGCAGAGAATTCCATGGTGGGAGGATTAGTCCGCGAATACCACAGGAGGGAAGATTATGAAAAGAGGAAAGAGATACCGGGAAGCATCAAGTCAGATAGACACGGAGAGGATGTATGATCCCCGGGAGGCCCTGGAAAAGGTTAAAGAACTGTCCCGGGCAAAATTTGATGAAACCGTTGAGGTTCATATCAAACTGGGGGTCGACCCCCGACATGCAGACCAACAGGTGAGGGGTACGGTAAGCCTGCCCCACGGTACCGGGAAAACTCGCCGGGTATTGGTTTTTGCCAAAGGCGAAAAAGCCAAGGAAGCTGAGCAGGCCGGAGCCGATGTGGTGGGGGCCGAAGAACTGCAGGAAAAGATTCAGGGGGGATGGCTGGATTTTGATGTAGCCGTAGCCACCCCGGATATGATGTCGATAGTTGGCAGGCTGGGTAAAATCCTGGGACCACGTGGCCTAATGCCCAATCCGAAATCAGGCACGGTGACCTTTGATATAGCGCGTACTATAAAAGAACTGAAAGCAGGTCGTATTGAATTTCGAGTTGACAAGACTTCCATTGTTCATGCACCCGTGGGGAAGGTATCCTTTTCCCTGGACGACCTGGAAGAGAATTTCAATGCTTTTACCGAGGCCCTGATTAAGGCTAAGCCAGCTGCTGCCAAAGGGCAGTATATGAGATCGATCAGCGTATGTTCCACTATGGGGCCTGGTATTCGGATAAACCCGGTAGTCGTTATGCAAAGGGGTAAATAAGAGCTTAAACTGGACTAAGAAACACAAGTTAGCTGTAGACAGCGGGAGGCACTGCCTTAATCACCCGCCGAGGTTAACGCTCAGGTTGTATGACAGGTCAACCTCTGTGCTATACCTTGGCACAGAGGTTTTTAGTTTGTATAAGGGAGGTGAATAAATAAAAGTGTCAAACCTGGAAGTCAAAAAACAAGTGGTTCAGGATATCCAGGACCGGTTACAGAATGCCAATCTGGTGATTTTTACTGATTACCGGGGCATGAGTGTCGGAGAGATGAACGCGCTGCGCGCCAAGTTCAAAGCTGCAGGAGCCGAGTACAAGGTAGTCAAGAATACCCTGACCCGACTGGCTCTGGAGAAAGCCGGGTTGGAAGATCTGCTTCCTTATATAGAGGGCCCCAATGCCGTACTGTTCAGCAGCAGTGACCCGGTGGAGAGCGCGAAGATACTTTTTGACTTTGCCCGAACCAACAAGAATTTAGAGGTAAAGGTTGGATATTTGGAGGGCAAAGTAATCGGAACTGACGAGATCAGGAGCTTATCGACCCTGCCGTCAAGAGAGGTGCTGGTGGCTCAGGTTTTGGGAGGACTGCAGGCACCGCTGTACGGTTTGGCCTACGTACTCAAAGCCAATCTTTCAGGCTTGGTCAGAGCTCTGGATGCTATACGCGAACAAAAGGAAGCATCATAAGAATTTAAGTTAACAGGAGGTAAAAAGAATGAGTAAAGTGCAGGAAATAATTGAACTGGTCAAAGGATTGACCGTATTGGAATTGGCGGAACTGGTTAAGGCCTTGGAAGAGGAGTTTGGTGTAAGTGCCGCTGCTCCGGTTGCGGTAGCGGCAGCACCGGCAGCCGGCCCTGCTGCTGCTGAGCCGGTTGAAGAGCAGACCGAGTTTGATGTAATACTTACTGCTATTGGAGAAAAGAAGGTCAACGTGATCAAGGCAGTGAGGGAGATAACGGCTCTCGGACTTAAGGAAGCCAAGGATTTGGTAGACTCTGCACCCGCCCCGATCAAGGAAAAAATCAGCAAGCAGGAAGCCGAAGAGATCAAAGCCAAGCTGGAAGAAGCCGGAGGCACTGTCCAGATCAAATAACTAATAATGCCGACAATACCAGCGACCAAAAAAACACGCTTGAAGCAAGCGTGTTTTTTATCGCGGTGCCAAGGGGACGGTTCTTCTGACACCGTTCTCGAGCATATTCGACGGCTTGCGGCTCGCTCCAATGCTCCTCGCCTACATCCCCGCAACTCGTTTTTCTTTGGGCGGGACAACTGGCATAAGCGGCATCCATGCCGCAATGCCGGTATTTCGCCATCCGTGGCGAAATAGTCCCGCCCTGGACTCAGAAAAACTTCGTTGGGGGATGTAACGGCTCGTCACAACGTCGCTCGCTCGCAAGCCGTCGAATATGGTGTCATGAGAACCGTCCCCTTGACACCATGATGAGAACCGTCCCCTTGACACCACCCTTGACACCAGAAAAAAATTTGACAACGTATCCTTGACTGCTTTAAAATGCTATGCTAACATTAATAATTGCGATTCATATAAATACCGAAGGAGTATGAAACCGAGAATAACGCTAATCAGGGAATAAAAAGCGAGGTAAACTTAAGACCTTGCTTTTCACTCTTTTACGATTACGAAAAGGGGTGAGACAAACTTAATGGCTCATGTCATTAAATGCGGTAAGCGGGAAAGGATCAGTTATGCCAGAACCACTGAGGTTATAGAACTACCTGATCTTATCGAAGTGCAGACCAATTCCTATGAGTGGTTTCTGAAAGAAGGCCTGCGTGAGGCCTTGGAGGAAGTATTTCCTATCGAAGATTACACCGGCAAGCTTCAACTCGAGTTCGTTAGCTACCAACTTGGTCAGCCGAAATATGATGTTCAGGAGTGTAAGGAACGTGACGCCAGTTACCAGGCTCCTCTGAAGCTGAAGGTCCGGTTAACGGACAAAGAAACCGGGGAGCTAAGAGAATCCGACGTATATATGGGCGATCTGCCTATCATGACCGAAAAAGGGACTTTTATTATCAACGGCGCCGAAAGGGTCGTGGTCAGTCAGCTGGTCAAGTCGCCGGGGGTTTATTTCAATGAACGGGTGGATCTGACCGGGAATATCCTCTATGGGGCGACCATAATTCCAAATCGCGGCGCCTGGTTCGAATTGGAAATGGATGCGTTCGGAGCCGTCTATACCCGTATTGACAAGACGCGGAAGATACCGGTAACCGTATTGTTAAGGTGCCTGGGATACGAAACGAATGATGATATTCTGCGGCTCTACGACAACGATGAGACCATTGCCCGTACGCTGGAAAAAGATACTTCTACCAACCGTGAAGAGGCCCTGATTGAGTTTCACCGGCGCCTGCGGCCGGGGGAAATGGCTACTGTTGAAGGAGCGGGGCAGCTGCTCAACAACCTTTTTTTCGATCCCCGCCGGTATGACCTGGCAGCCGTGGGTCGTTACAAGTTAAACAAGAAACTGGAATTGAACATTCCTGATGATAGACGACATCTTACTGTGGAAGATATGACCGCCACTGTAGGTTATCTCCTCAAGCTGGTGAAGGGTGAAGGAAAGGTTGATATTATAGACCATCTCGGTAACCGGAGATTGAGGTCGGTGGGAGAGCTCCTGCAAAATCAGTTCCGTACCGGCCTGGTCCGGATGGAAAGAGTCGTGAAGGAGAGAATGAGTATTCACGACGCCGAAACCCTCACTCCCCAGGTACTAATCAACATACGGCCGATCACCGCTGTAGTTAAGGAGTTCTTTGGGAGTTCGCAGCTTTCCCAGTTTATGGACCAGACCAATCCCCTGGCGGAACTTACCCACAAGCGGCGCCTGTCGGCATTAGGGCCCGGGGGGCTGACCCGGGAAAGAGCCGGTTTCCAGGTGCGGGATGTTCACCACTCTCACTATGGCCGGGTGTGTCCCATTGAGACCCCCGAAGGTCCCAATATCGGGCTGATCGGTTCACTCAGCACCTATGCGCGGGTTAACCGGTTCGGGTTTATTGAAACCCCTTACCGCAGAGTCGATAAGGAAGCCGGGAGAGTGACGGATGAGATCGTATACCTCTCTGCCGATGAGGAGGAGGATTATGTAATCGCCCAGGCCAACGCCCCGATTGATGAGCAGGGGTATTTTACCCAGGATAGGGTCAATGTGCATAAGGGATCGGAGTACTTTGAAACCACGGTCGACCGGGTCGATTTTATGGACGTTTCTCCCAAACAGGTATTTAGTGTTGCTACTGCACTGATTCCCTTCCTGGAACACGATGATGCCAACCGAGCATTGATGGGTGCCAACATGCAGCGCCAGGCGGTACCTCTTATTAAAGCTGAGGCGCCTTTGGTGGGAACCGGCCTGGAATACAAGGCGGCCAAGGATTCGGGAGCAGTTGTTCTGGCCCGCAAACCGGGGGTAGTCAAAATGGTTAGTGCCAACCGGATCATAATCCGCAATGATGACGGAACGGAAGACACTTTTAACCTCCTGAAGTTTGCGCGTTCCAACCACGGGACTTCCATAAACCAGCGGCCAATAGTCACTGCAGGACAGCGAGTGGAAGCCGGAGAGGTTATTGCCGATGGTCCTTCAACCGATCAAGGGGAACTGGCTTTAGGCCGCAATGTGCTGGTGGCTTTCATGCCCTGGGAAGGGTACAATTATGAGGATGCCATCCTGATTTCCGAAAAACTGGTAATGGAGGATGTGTTTACTTCCATCCATATTGAGGAGTATGAGTGTGAGGCCCGGGATACCAAATTGGGGCCGGAGGAGATAACCCGGGATATCCCCAATGTTTCCGAGGATATGCTGAAAAACCTTGATGATCGCGGGGTCATAAGGATCGGGGCCGATGTCAGAGCCGATGATATCCTGGTGGGCAAGGTTACCCCCAAGGGTGAGACCGAACTCACCCCCGAGGAGCGCCTGTTAAGAGCCATCTTCGGGGAAAAGGCCCGGGAAGTAAGAGATTCCTCTTTACGGGTTCCCCACGGAGAATCCGGTAAAATCGTAGATGTCAAGGTGTTTTCCCGCGAGAACGGCGATGAACTGCCGCCGGGGGTAAGCCAACTGGTCCGGGTATATGTAGCCCAAAAAAGGAAGATTTCCGAAGGGGATAAGATGGCGGGACGCCACGGCAACAAGGGCGTAATTTCCCGGATCATACCGGTGGAGGATATGCCCTTCCTGCCCGACGGTACTCCGGTGGAGATTGTATTGAACCCGCTGGGCGTTCCATCCCGGATGAATATCGGTCAGGTTCTGGAGTGTCACTTGGGGTGGGCAGCCAAGGCTCTCGGTTTTTATGCAGCCAGCCCGGTATTTGACGGTGCCCAGGAGGAGGACATATTTAAGAGTCTGCGCGAGGCCGGGTTAAGCGAGGATGGTAAGATTGAGCTGCGGGATGGGAGAACGGGGCACAAATTTGATAATCCGGTTACTGTCGGGTATGTATATATGTTAAAACTGGCACATCTGGTTGATGATAAAATACACGCCCGATCCATTGGACCGTATTCCCTGGTTACCCAACAGCCTTTGGGAGGTAAGGCGCAGTTTGGTGGTCAGAGGTTTGGCGAAATGGAAGTATGGGCTCTGGAAGCCTACGGGGCGTCCTATACGCTCCAGGAGATCCTGACGGTCAAATCGGATGATGTTGTAGGCCGATTGAAGACTTACGAATCAATAGTTAAAGGAGAAAACATTCCCGAGCCCGGTGTTCCAGAATCCTTTAAGGTACTGATCAAGGAACTGCAGAGCCTGTGCCTGGATGTGCGCATTCTTTCCGAAGACGATCACGAAATAGCTATAAAGGATGTTGATGAGGAGCTGAATGAAACTGATAAGGTGCGGGATCTGGGCTTGGATATTCCTCTGCCGCCAAGAAACCCGCGTGTAGCCAGTGCGAAGAAGAGCACGGATGATGCGGAGGAGGATGATGACTATGAAGAAGAAGAAAAGGTTTTCTCGGAAGAGGAACTGGATGAAGATGAGGCCGGTGAGCTGGTTAATATAGAAATGGAGGACGAATTATAGGCACCGCTTAACTCACTAGAGAAGGGAGAGTTTAAGCTTGTTAGATGTGAACAATTTCGAACGCATTCGGATATCTCTGGCAAGTCCCGAAAAGATCAGATCCTGGAGTAGTGGGGAGGTAAAGAAACCCGAGACCATTAACTACAGGACCCTGAGGCCGGAAAAGGAAGGCTTGTTCTGCGAGAAAATATTTGGTCCGGTAAAAGACTGGGAGTGTCATTGCGGTAAATACAAACGGGTGCGTCATAAGGGTATAGTGTGTGACCGGTGTGGAGTTGAAGTAACCACCTCCAAAGTAAGGCGGGAGCGTTTAGGACATATTGAGTTGGCAGCCCCCGTATCACACATCTGGTACTTAAAAGGAATCCCCAGCCGCATGGGGTTGCTCTTGGATATATCCCCGAAGGTTTTGGAGAAGGTCATATATTTTGTTAACTATATTGTCCTGGACCCCGGCGACACACCTCTTCTCAAGAAACAACTGTTGACCGAGCGTGAATACCGCGACTATCGCGAGAAATACGAAAACAAGTTTAAAGTGGGGATTGGAGCGGAGGCCGTAAAACATTTGCTGGCGGAGGTGGACCTGGAAGATCAGTCCTTGAAATTAAAAGAAGAGATCGCCAGCACCACCGGGCAGCGCCGCAGCCGGGCCATTAAGAGGCTGGAAGTGGTAGAGGCCTTCCGCCTCTCCGGCAATGATCCGGTATGGATGATCCTTGATGTTCTGCCGGTTATTCCACCGGAATTGCGTCCGATGGTACAGTTGGATGGCGGCCGTTTTGCTACCTCTGATCTGAACGATCTCTATCGCAGGGTTATTAACCGGAACAACCGACTCAAGCGCCTGCTGGATCTGGGTGCGCCGGATATTATCGTACGCAATGAGAAAAGGATGCTGCAGGAGGCGGTTGATGCCCTGATTGATAACGGCCGGCGTGGCCGCGCCGTAACCGGTCCCGGAAACCGTCCCTTGAAGAGTCTTAGCGATATGCTGAAGGGCAAACAGGGGAGATTCCGCCAGAACCTGTTGGGCAAGCGGGTTGACTATTCGGGGCGGTCGGTAATAGTCGTAGGTCCCAATCTGAAGATGCACCAGTGCGGATTGCCGAAGGAGATGGCCCTGGAGCTGTTCAAGCCCTTCGTTATGAAGAAGCTGGTTGATCGCAATATCGCTTCCAACATTAAATCTGCCAAAAAGATGATGGAAAGAGGCAAAGATGAGGTCTGGGATATACTGGAGACTGTTATTCAGGAACACCCGGTGCTGCTGAACCGAGCCCCCACTCTTCACCGCCTTGGCATTCAGGCATTTGAGCCGGTGCTGGTAGAAGGGAGGGCCCTGCAGATCCATCCCCTGGTATGTACTGCCTACAACGCTGACTTTGACGGTGACCAGATGGCAGTACACGTTCCTCTCTCAGCTGAAGCCCAGGCGGAGGCCCGTTTGCTGATGCTGTCAACCGGCAACATACTCAATCCCAAGGACGGACGGCCGGTGGTAACTCCTACTCAGGATATGGTTATCGGGTGTTATTACCTGACCCTGATGAAGGAGGGGGAAAAAGGCGAGAACCGAGCATTTTCCTCACCGGAGGAGGCCCGGATGGCCCTGGAGAATGAGGAAATTACACTGCATGCCAGGATAAAGGTAAAAATTAACAATGAGATCGTAGAAACCACCGTGGGGCGGATAATCTTTAATGAGGCTCTGCCCAGCACTTTCCCAGTTTACAACCAGGTCATCAGCAAAAAGGAACTGGGCGAGATCGTATACAAGTGTTATCAGGAATACGGAAACAAGGCTACGGCTGAGACCCTGGATGCCATTAAGAGTCTTGGATTCTACTATGCGACTCAGGGGGGAATAACCGTTGGGTTAACCGATTTTGAGACCCCGCGGGCGAAATATGAGATTCTCAAGGCGGCTGATGAGAAGGTTGACGAGATTGAAAAAGACTACCAGATGGGATTGATAACTGAGGATGAGCGCCACAGCCAGGTGGTTGAAACCTGGAACGAAGTTACCGAAAAGGTGACGGAGGAGTTAAAAACCGGGCTGGATCAGTTCAACCCAGTTTATATGATGGCTGTTTCCGGTGCGCGCGGAAACTTCCAGCAGATACGCCAGTTGGCGGGGATGCGGGGCCTGATGGCCGATCCCCAGGGGAGAATCCTGGACCTGCCGATTAAGGCCAATTTCCGAGAAGGTTTAACCGTTCTGGAATACTTTATATCCACCCACGGGGCCCGGAAAGGTCTGGCTGACACCGCTTTGAGAACGGCCGACTCCGGATACCTGACCCGGAGGCTGGTGGATGTCTCCCAGGATGTTATCGTACGTGAAGCTGACTGCGGTACCCATGAAGGGATTGTAGTGGACGAGATCCGTGAAGGCGGAGAGGTAATCGAACGCCTTGATGAAAGGATTATCGGGCGGTTTGCTGTGGGGGACATCATTGACCAGCAAACCGGGGAAGTAATAGTAGCCGATGATCATGAGATTGATGAAGACGCAGCGGATAAGATTATCAGCCTGGGGATAGATAAAGTAAGAATAAGATCAGTGCTTACCTGTAAAGCCAGGCACGGGGTCTGCCAGAAGTGCTATGGGCGCAATATGGCGACCAGCTACCTGGTGGAGATCGGGGAAGCGGTGGGAACCATCGCGGCCCAGTCAATTGGAGAACCCGGTACCCAGTTGACCATGCGCACCTTCCATACCGGAGGTGTGGCCGGTGATGATATCACTCGTGGCTTGCCTCGGGTAGAAGAGCTTTTTGAAGCGCGCAAGCCCAAGGGGCAGGCAGTGGTGACCGAGCGGCGGGGGTATGTCAAAATTGGTGACAACAAGGGCCGTCGTGAGGCGCAGATCCTGGATGAGAACGGAGAGGTTCTGGAGAGCTATGTAGTTCATTATGGTTCCCGGCTCAAAGTACGGGATGGGGATTTTGTGGAAATTGGCGATGAACTGACTGAAGGACCCCTCAACCCTCATGATATCCTGAGGACCAAGGGGATGAGAGCCGTTCAAATTTATCTCCTGCGGGAGGTACAGAAGGTATACCGTCTGCAGGGAGTAGATATCAGTGACAAGCATATTGAGATAATGATTAGGCAGATGCTGAAAAAGGTGAAGATCGAGGAAGGCGGGGATACCTCGCTACTGCCTGGCGCCTATGCCGACGTGGCTGACTTCGAGGAAGAGAATTCCCGGATATTTGAACGGGGGCATGGACTGCCGGCGGTGGCTCAGCCGCTGCTTTTGGGAATAACCAAGGCTTCACTGAATACCCAATCCTTCCTGTCGGCAGCTTCCTTCCAGGAAACTACCAAAGTCCTGACGGAAGCCGCCATAAAAGGAAAGGTAGACGACCTGATCGGCTTGAAAGAGAATGTCATTATCGGCAAACTGATTCCAGCCGGAACCGGGTTTTCCCGCTACAAGAACTTGTCAGTCGAAGAAGCGGTGGATACTAATTGACTACAGGAATTGCATGATGATAAAATATCTAAGTGCGCGTAAAGTGGCACGTTTTGGTTGGAGATAGTCGTGCTGTACAGATAATAAAAGGAGGTCAGCAAACGTGCACAGTTTGCAGCATGCGCACAAGGCGGTGGGATCCAGGCAGGTGAGAAAAGCGCTCCTGAAAGGAACCGCAAAAAAGGTCTACATCGCCCGGGATGCTGAAAAGCATGTAACCAGGCCTTTAATAGAATTATGTCAGGAACGAAACGTTGAGATTCAGTATGTTGACAGTATGGAACAACTGGGCAAAGCCTGTGGTATAGCGGTAGGCTCAGCCGCAGTGGCTTTGCTTATTGAACAGGGGAAGGAGGTGCAGGATTAGTGCCTACTATAAATCAACTGATCAGACAGTCGCGCAAGGAGACAAAGAAGAAATCCGATTCACCTGCGTTGGAGAACTGTCCACAACGCCGCGGAGTATGTACCAGGGTGTTTACTACTACTCCCAAAAAGCCGAATTCAGCTTTGAGAAAAGTAGCCAGGGTAAGGTTGACCAATGGCATTGAAGTTACTGCCTATATCCCAGGCATCGGACACAACCTACAGGAGCACTCGGTGGTTTTGATTAGAGGAGGAAGGGTCAAGGATCTGCCTGGGGTTAGATACCATATTGTGAGAGGAACGCTAGACGCATCCGGCGTGCAGAACCGCAATCGCGGCCGCTCCAAATACGGTACCAAACGGCCGAAGAAGCGTTAATGAACCCCCGCTATTATGGAAATAAACATTTCTCTGATCGGTCACATTATTAATAACTCCATGTGACCAGTTTTTACGAAGGGAGGAAGCAATTTGCCGAGAAAAGGTCCTGTGCCTAAACGTGATGTACTTGAAGATCCTGTATACCATAGCAAAACCGTAACCAAACTGATAAATCAGGTTATGTGGGACGGCAAAAAAAGTTTGTCGGAGCGAATATGCTATGGGGCATTAGAGATAATAGGCAAGAAGACCGGGAAGGACCCGCTGGAGGTCTTTGAAGAAGCCCTGAAGAACATCATGCCGGTTCTGGAGGTAAGACCACGCCGGGTTGGAGGTGCCAACTACCAGGTTCCGGTTGAGGTCCGCAGTGATCGCCGCCAAACCTTGGCCTTAAGATGGCTGGTCAGCTATGCTCGCAGACGCGGGGAGAAGACCATGGAACAGAGATTGGCTGCCGAAATCCTGGATGCCTACAACAGCACCGGAGGAGCCTTTAAGAAAAAGGAAGACACGCACAAGATGGCAGAAGCCAATAAGGCATTTGCCCACTATCGCTGGTAACAGAGTTGCTGGTCGCCTGCAGGGAGTGTTAGGGGATATGGCTGAGATATTTCCACTTGAAAAGACAAGAAACATCGGTATAATGGCTCATATTGATGCGGGCAAGACCACCACAACCGAGAGAATCCTTTTCTATACCGGCAGGGTACACAAGATTGGCGACGTAGATAAAGGCACAGCTACCATGGACTGGATGGCACAGGAACAGGAACGTGGAATCACAATAACCTCTGCTGCCACCACCTGTATGTGGGAGGGGTATCGTATCAACATTATCGATACGCCCGGGCACGTGGACTTCACAGTTGAGGTAGAAAGAGCCTTACGCGTGTTGGATGGAGCCATTGCCATCTTCTGCGGGGTAGCCGGAGTGCAGCCCCAATCAGAGACGGTCTGGAGACAGGCCGACAAATACAGGGTCCCAAGGATTGCTTATATTAACAAAATGGACCGAATTGGGGCCGATTTTTACCGGGTCTACAACATGATCAACCGGGACCTGGGGAATAGGGCGGTTGCAATACAACTGCCCATAGGAGCAGAAGATGGTTTTCAGGGCATATTGGATCTTATACAACTGAAAGCATTCACCTATGAGGATGAACTGGGGCTCAAGGTGGAGGAAAGAGAGCTATCACCCGGAGAAATGGAACTGGCTGAAGAATGGCGTGGTGAATTGATCGAACGCATGGCAGAGTTGGATGAAGAGATACTAAATCTGTACCTGGAAGAGCAGCCCATAGATAACCAACAGATTAAGAGAAGTCTTCGCCGGCTTACCCTGAGCAGTCAACTGGTTCCGGTTTTGTGTGGTTCATCATTCAGGAACAAGGGTGTTCAGCCTCTCCTGGACGCGGTGGTTGATTACCTGCCTTCTCCATCGGAGGTACCGATGGCGGAGGGTATAGACCCACGCAATGAAGAAATTGTGGCGCGCCGGAGTGATGTTACAGAACCTTTGAGCGCCCTGGCCTTCAAAATTATGGTGGATCCCTATGTGGGGAGACTTGCTTATTTCCGGGTGTATTCCGGGTCTGTAAAAGCAGGGAGCGTGGTGTACAACGCCGGGAAGCAGAAACGCGAACGAGTCACCCGGATACTGCGCATGCATGCCAATCACCGCGAGGAAGTTGATGTGGCTTATGCCGGTGATATTGTGGCCGGGGTTGGATTAAAAGAAACCACTACCGGAGATACCCTCTGCTCTGAGAATAACCCCATTTTGCTGGAGGCCATGACGTTTCCGGAACCGGTGATTTCCGTGGCCATAGAGCCGCGCACCAAGGAAGATGAAGACAGGATTGGGGAGGCTCTGAAACGGCTGGGGGAAGAAGACCCCACCTTCATGACCCATACCGACCCGGAAACCGGCCAGACGATTATAAAGGGAATGGGAGAACTCCACCTGGAGGTTATTACTGACCGTTTGCTCCGGGAGTTCAAGGTGAATGCCAATGTAGGCAAACCACAGGTAGCCTATAAAGAAACTGTGAAGGGTAAGGCCAGAGCGGAAGGTAAGTTTATCCGACAAACCGGGGGCCGCGGCCATTATGGTCATGTTATACTTCAGATTAACCCTCTACCCAAAGGGCAGGGGTTTGTGTTTGAAGATAAGACCAATAGTGCGGTTGTCCCCCGTGAATTTGTTCCTGCTGTGGAAAGCGGTATCCGTGAGTCCTTACAGGCTGGAATTATTGCCGGTTACCCGGTGGTTGATATCAGTATCCATCTGGTCGGTGGGTCATTCCATGAGACCGACTCCTCTGAAGGTGCTTTCAAGATGGCAGCGGCTTTGGGCTTTAAGGAGGCCATGGGTCGAGCTCAGCCGGTGTTGCTTGAACCGATGATGAATCTGGAGATAATGGTACCCGAGGAGTATACGGGAGACGTAATTGGCGACCTTAATAGCCGGAGAGGACGGGTCTTAGGAATGGAGGAGCACCAGGGGATTCGAGTAATTAAGGGTATAGTGCCGCTGGCAGAGATGTTTGGATATGCAACTGATCTGCGCTCGAAGACCCAGGGAAGGGGAACATTTAACATGCAGTTGTCAAATTATGATGAGGTACCTGAATATATAACCAGAGAAATTGTGGTCAGAAGATATGGCCTTTAGAAAACATCTTTTAAAGTTGAAAGGAAAGGTGAGCAGGTAATGGCAAAGCAGAAATACGAAAGGACCAAACCGCACGTAAACATAGGGACCATTGGTCACGTAGACCACGGGAAGACCACTTTGACGGCGGCCATAACCCTGGCGCTATCGAAGCAGGGGAATGCGAAGGCCACCTCATATGATGAGATCGACAAGGCTCCGGAAGAAAGAGAAAGAGGTATAACCATCAACACCTCTCACGTGGAATATGAGACCGAAAAACGGCACTATGCGCACGTGGACTGTCCGGGGCACGCCGACTACATCAAGAACATGATAACCGGAGCGGCGCAGATGGACGGAGCCATCCTGGTGGTATCGGCAGCCGACGGCCCCATGCCGCAGACCCGGGAACACATAGTACTGGCGCGGCAGGTAGGGGTGCCGTATATTGTTGTATTTATGAACAAGACCGACATGGTGGATGATGAAGAGCTTCTGGAACTGGTAGAGATGGAGGTAAGGGACCTCTTAAATGAATACGAGTTTCCGGGGGACGACATACCGGTAATCAGGGGTTCAGCTCTCAAGGCCCTGCAGTGCGGCTGTGGGGATAGGGAATGTCCCAACTGCAGCGCAATATGGGAACTGATGGATGCAGTAGACGAGTATGTACCGCTGCCGGAGAGGGCGGTAGATAAGCCGTTCCTGATGCCGGTTGAGGACGTATTCACCATAACCGGGAGAGGCACGGTAACGACCGGCAGGGTAGAGAGAGGCCAGGTCAAGGTAGGAGACGAAGTAGAGATCATAGGTATGAGAGACGAGATCCGGAAGACGGTATGCACCGGGGTAGAGATGTTCAGGAAGCTATTGGACTATGCCCAGGCGGGAGACAACATTGGGACGCTGCTCAGAGGAGTGGACCGTCGTGAAGTTGAGCGGGGGATGGTACTGGCCAAGCCGGGTTCCATCAAGCCGCACACCAAGTTTAACGCCGAGGTATACGTGCTGACCAAGGAGGAAGGCGGGAGGCACACTCCGTTCTTTCCGGGATACCGGCCCCAGTTTTATTTCCGTACCACGGACGTGACCGGTGTAATCAACCTGCCGGAAGGGGTAGAGATGGTAATGCCCGGTGACAACATCCAGATGACGATCGAACTGATAACCCCGATAGCCATAGAAGAGGGTTTAAGGTTTGCGATCCGTGAAGGTGGAAGGACCGTGGGCGCCGGGGTGGTTACCAGCATCAACGAATAAACCCGGGGAATGAAGGGCGTACTGTCAGGAGTTCCGGCTCGGGTGATACGGGTCACGGCGAGGTAACAGCTTGGGCCGGCGAGGCTGGAACGAAGTCAGTACAGCTCTAGGAAAGACCTAAGGTTTCTGGGTTAATTACCTATCAGTCAAAGTTAAGGCTGAGAAGAAGGGGAAGTAGGCCTTTTCTCCTTAGTACGCCCGGGGCCGTGTACACGACAGCACTTAAGGAGGGACCATCAGGTGAAAGGTCAGCAAAAAGTCAGAATTAGGCTGAAGGCGTTTGATCACAAACTGCTGGACCAGTCAGCCCAAAAGATAGTGGATACCGCGAAAAAGAATGGTTCGAAGGTCTCAGGACCGGTGCCGCTTCCCACCGAGAGAAGTGTTTATACCATTCTCAGGTCACCACATGTGAATAAGGATTCTCGGGAACAGTTTGAAATGAGAACCCACAAACGGTTAATCGATATATTAGATCCCAATCCCAAAACCATAGATGCCCTTATGCACCTGGACCTGCCTTCCGGTGTAGATATAGAGATTAAGCTCTAAACCAGGGATTAGGAAGCTGATTTAGGAGGGAGAAAGGTGTCAAGAGCAGTCAAAAAGGGGCTGCTGGCCAGGAAGATAGGCATGACTCAGATCTTTACTGAGGACGGCCAGGCAGTAGCAGTTACTGCAATCGAAGCCGGCCCCTGTGTAGTAGTAAGGAAAAAGACTCCGGAGACAGACGGATACAGTGCAATTCAGGTGGGTTTTGCGGGGATTAAGGAACGGAAGGTCAACCGTCCGGACCGGGGACAATTTACCAAGGCCCAACTTAAGCCTACCAGATGGCTGAGAGAGTTTAAGGTTGAAGATGCCAATCAATATGAGATCGGACAGGAAATCAAGGCCGATGTGTTTCAAGAGGGCGACTTGATTGATGTTACCGGGATCTCCAAAGGTAAGGGCTTCGCAGGAGGTATTAAGCGCCATAACTTCCACCGTGGTCCTATGGCACACGGTTCCAAATACCACCGCCGTCCCGGTTCGCTGGGGGCCAAAGGACCGGCACGAGTTTTTAAGGGCAGGAAGATGCCGGGCCGTCTGGGTGGAGAAAGAGTGACGGTGCAGCGACTGAAGATAGTAAAGGTTTACCCGGAGAAGAATGTCATCCTGGTCAAGGGTGCGGTACCGGGACCTCGCAGGGGGCTTCTTACTATAAGAAACTCGGTGAAGGCATAGGGTGAAGGAGGTTTACTATCATGCCCAAGGTAGCAGTATACAATATGGCAGGAGCCCAGGTCGGTGAAATGGAATTAAGTGACAGCGTTTTTGGGATTGAACCCAACGAGGCTGTAGTTCACCAGGTTGTCAAGGCTCAACTGGCCAACCGGCGGGTAGGGACCGCCTCCACCAAGACTCGGGGAATGGTCAGAGGTGGTGGAAGAAAGCCCTGGCGCCAAAAAGGCACCGGCCGCGCACGGGTCGGAAGCCGGCGCTCCCCGATCTGGCGGGGTGGAGGGACGGTATTTGGGCCCCATCCACGCGATTATTCTATCAGAATACCCAAAAAAGTTCGGAGATTGGCCCTAAAATCAGTGCTATCCGACAAGCTCAACAACGGAGAGATTGTGGTTTTGGAGGCCTTAAGCTTCGAGGAACCAAAAACCAAACGTATAATAGAAGTCCTGAATGCCTTGAATGTGTTTGAAAAGGCCCTGGTTGTTACCGCTGACGGAGATATCAATGTTACCAAGTCAGCTCGGAACATCCCGGGAGTCAAACCGGTTAGAGCCGATTTTATCAATGTCTATGATCTTTTGGCTTACGACAAGCTTGTGATAACTAAAGACGCCGTAGCCAAGATGGAGGAGGTTTACGGTTGATGTCCAAAGAAGCTCGCGATATCATAATCAGGCCGGTGATAACCGAAAAAACCATGAGCCTGCTGGCGGAAAACAAGTATACCTTTCTGGTTGACAAACGCGCCAATAAGGTTGAGATTAAAAAGGCTATTGAAGAGATTTTTAATGTTAAGGTTGACCGGGTAACCACTATGAACCTGCAGGGCAAGAAGAAGAGAATGGGGCGCTTTGAAGGCCGTAGGCCCAGTCGTAAAAAGGCTGTGGTCTTCCTGAAGCCCGGCCATAAGATTACGCTCTTCGAAGGAATGTAGCCCAATAGGTACCTAAGGAGGAATCGAAAGTGGGCATTAAAAAATATAAACCAACATCACCGGGCAAACGGCAGATGACGGTCCTTAGTTATGAAGAAATAACCAAAAAGGAGCCGGAAAAAAGCCTGCTGGCGCCTCTTACCAAAAGCGCGGGGCGAAATGTGAACGGGCGTATAACCGTACGCCATCGGGGAGGTGGGCACAAGCGCCGTTACCGGATTATAGACTTCAAACGTACCAAGGATGGGATCCCGGCCAAGGTAGCCGCCATTGAATACGATCCCAACCGCTCCGCCAATATAGCTCTGATTCATTACGTAGATGGGGAAAAGAGTTATATACTGGCTCCTAACGGCTTAAAGGTCGGAAGTCAGGTCATGTCGGGACCGGAAGCCGATATCAAGGTAGGGAATGCTCTCCCGTTGGCCAATATTCCGGTAGGTACCATGATACACAACATCGAACTCAAACCGGGGAAGGGCGGCCAGATAGTGCGTTCAGCCGGGGGAGTCGCCCAGCTCATGGCCAAAGAAGGCAACTATGCTCATATCCGGCTCCCTTCCGGCGAGGTGAGGCTGGTTCATGTTAAATGCCGGGCCACGATTGGTCAGGTGGGCAATCTGGATCACGAAAACGTAAGTATCGGTAAGGCCGGGCGGAACCGCTGGAAAGGTATCAGGCCTGCAGTTCGGGGATCAGTAATGAACCCGGTGGATCATCCCCACGGTGGAGGGGAAGGCCGGGCTCCAGTCGGCAGAAAATACCCGGTTTCTCCCTGGGGCAAGATTGCCATCGGCGGCAAGACCAGGAAGAAGAAACCGTCGGATAATATGATTGTCAAGAAACGCAAGTAGCTCTGAAAGGGAGGTTACAAGCTGGAATGGGCAGATCTCTTAAAAAAGGCCCCTATTGCGATGAAAAGCTGCTGAAAAAGGTAGAACTCATGAACGATACAGGTGAAAAACGTGTTGTCAAAACCTGGTCGCGGCGTTCCACCATTATGCCTCAAATGATTGGACACACACTGGCAGTTCATGATGGACGCAAGCACATCCCGGTATATATAACCGAGGACATGGTCGGACACAAGCTGGGAGAGTTTGCTCCCACCAGAACCTACCGGGGACATGCGGGCAAGTCGGAAAGGACCAGTAGAAGAGGATGAGGGGAGGTAATGGTGTGCAGGCACGAGCGACAGCCAGATTTGTTCGAGTATCACCGCTCAAAGCCCGGCAGGTTGTGGATCTGATCCGGGGCAAGGATGTGCGTGAGGCTCGAGCGATCCTCAAGTATACCAACAAGAAGGCGGCACCGCTGATTGCCAAGGTGATGAATTCCGCGGTAGCCAATGCCGAACACAATTTTGATATGGATTCCGAAGACCTTTATATAGCAGAAATATATGTTAATGAGGGGCCAAGCCTGAAAAGGATTAAACCCAGGGCCTACGGTCGGGCTGACATAATGAAGCGTCGCACCAGTCACATAACCGTAGTGGTCAAAGAAAGGGCGTGATTTAGTGGGGCAGAAGGTTCACCCCAAAGGATTTCGATTAGGGATTACCAGAGGATGGGATTCGCGCTGGTATGCAGACCGTGATTTTACGGAACTCCTCCATGAGGACTACAGAATACGCAAGTATGTCAAGGAAAAGTTTTACGCCGCCGGGATATCTTCCGTGGAGATTGAAAGAACCGGCAACCGGGTTAAGGTTTCAATTAATACCGCCAAACCCGGGATCCTCATTGGACGTGGAGGTACTGAGGTAGAAAAACTGAAGGCTGATCTGGCAAAGCTTACCGGCAAAAATGTGAGTATCAATATTGTTGAGATTAAACGTCCGGAATTGGATGCCCAGATCGTAGCCGAGAATGTAGCGACCTCTTTAGAGAGAAGGATTGCCTTTCGGCGGGCGATGCGTCAGGCATTGGGGCGAACCATACGCGCCGGGGCCAAGGGCATGAGGATTGCGGTGTCCGGGCGCCTCGGTGGGGCTGAGATCGCGCGGACTGAATGGCTGGCTGAGGGCAGGGTCCCCCTTCATACCCTCCGGGCTGATATCGATTTTGGTTTCGCGGAGGCCAACACCACTTACGGCAAAATTGGCGTTAAAGTGTGGATCAACCGGGGCGAGGTTATGGCTCAGCCCAAACGCATGACCCCCGTTAAGGCTGGAGGGGAGGAACAAGAATAATGTTGATTCCGAAGCGAGTTAAGTATAGAAGGCAGCATAGGCCGTTTATAAAAGGGGAAGCCACCAAGGGCAATACCGTGACTTACGGAGAATATGGCCTGCAGGCTCTGGATCCCGGTTGGATTACCAACCGCCAGATTGAGGCGGCTAGAATTGCGATTACCCGCTATGTAAAGCGGGGAGGCAAAGTCTGGATCAAAATCTTCCCGGACCGCCCGTTAACCGCAAAGCCGGCTGAGACCCGTATGGGAAAAGGGAAAGGCGCACCGGAGTACTGGGTGGCCCCGGTCAAGCCGGGCCGGGTCATGTTTGAACTGGCTGGAGTAAGTGAAGAGGTGGCCAAGGAAGCCATGAGGTTGGCAGCACATAAACTGCCGGTCAGGTGCAGGTTTATCAAAAGAGATGAAATGGGTGGTGAGGCTGGTGAAGGCTAAGAAGATGGCGGAACTGACCGATGAGGAACTGCAGAAGAAAGTTCGAGACTATAAAGATGAGCTGTTCAATCTTAGGTTTCAATTAGCCACCGGGCAATTGGATAATCCCATGAGGATCGGGGAAGTCCGTAAAAACATTGCCCGGGCCAAGACGGTCTTGAGGCAGCGACAATTACAGGGACGTAGTGTCTAGAGGAGGTTGGATGGTGGCTGAGAACAGGGGACAGCGAAGGGTAAAAATTGGTAAAGTAGTCAGCAATAAGATGGATAAAACCGTTACGGTGCGCATCGACTCCGTGGTGCAGCACAGTCTATACAGGAAGACCATCAGGCGGAGCAAAAAGTACAAAGCTCACGATGAGAACAACCAGTGCAATATTGGGGACCTGGTGAAAATCATGGAAACCCGCCCCTTGAGTAAACACAAAAGGTGGAGAGTAGTCGAGGTGCTGGAGAAAGCCAAGACCTTACAATAGTGGCTGAAAGGAGGTTGCCGCAGTGATCCAGCCTCAAACGATGCTGCGTGTCGGCGACAATACAGGTGCAAAAAAGATAATGTGCATAAAGGTACTGGGGGGCTCCCTCAGAAGATATGCCAGTGTTGGCGATGTTATTGTGGCTTCAGTGAAGGAGGCCGGTGTTGGAGGCGTAGTCAAGAAGGGTGATGTAGTCAAGGCGGTAATAGTCCGCACCCGCAAAGAGATACGCCGCCCCGACGGTTCCTATATCCGGTTCAGTGAAAATGCAGCGGTGATAATCGATGATAACAACAACCCCAAGGGTACTCGAATATTTGGACCGGTAGCGAGGGAACTGAGGGATCGGAATTTTATGAAGATAGTTTCACTGGCCCCCGAGGTTTTATAAAGCGGAGGTGATTACACTTGGGCCAGAAAGTTCGTTTAAAAAAGGGAGATACCGTTTTAGTTTTAGCCGGCAAGGATGCCGGAAGCAAGGGTAAAATCCTCAAGGTTACTCCCGATAAAGGGAAAGTGGTAATAGAGGGAGTCAATAGAGTAAGGAAACACCAAAGGCCTACCCGCGCATTGCCGCAGGGAGGAATCCTCCGCATTGAAGCAGCACTGGATGCCTCCAATGTGATGCTGGTATGCAACAAGTGCGACCGACCGACCAGAATCGGGATCAAGATACTGGATAACGGTGATAGGGTTAGATGCTGCAAGAAGTGCGGCGAGATTTTGGAATAAGGCTGAGGAGGCTTGAGCGTGGTACGAATTAAAGAGCAATACTTGAATGAAATGGTACCAAAACTTATGGAGAAATTCGCGTACCGCAATGCCATGCAGGTACCAAAAATAGAAAAGGTGGTTCTTAACATGGGGGTAGGCGAAGCCATCCAGAACCCCAAGAGCCTTGATGGGGCGGTAGCGGATCTCACAGCCATCTCCGGGCAAAAACCGGTAATCACCAAGGCCAAGGCTTCCATCGCCGGATTCAAATTAAGGGAAGGAATGTCCATCGGCTGTAAAGTAACCCTGCGTGGGGACCGCATGTATGATTTCCTGGATAAGTTGATTAACGTCGCCCTACCCCGGGTGCGGGATTTCCGGGGAGTGTCGCCCAAGGCCTTTGACGGTCGGGGAAACTACACCCTGGGGATAAAGGAGCAGTTGATATTTCCCGAGATTGACTATGATAAGATTGATAAGATTCGGGGGTTGGAGGTGGTTATTGTAACCACCGCCAAGACTGATGAAGAAGCGAGAGAACTTCTGAAATTAATGGGTATGCCCTTTAGGGAGCAGTAAGGAGGGAAGGCATGGCGAAAAAATCGATGATAGCCAAACAGAAGAGAACCCCCAAGTTTAAGGTTCGTGAGTATAATCGATGCCGTGTTTGTGGGAGACCCAGGGCCTACATGCGCAAGTTTGGGATCTGCCGTATCTGTTTCCGGCAGATGGCCCACCGGGGTGAAATACCAGGCATAACCAAGGCCAGTTGGTAGTGGTAATAGAAGGAGGTTGAACTATGGTCACGACAGACCCAATCGCCGATTTTCTGACCCGGATAAGAAATGCAAACATGGTCTCACATCCCACGGTGGAGATCCCGGGATCGAAGATGAAGTTGGCGATTGCTGCCATACTGAAGGACGAGGGCTATATCAAGGATTTCGAATTCATCGAAGACGGGAGACAGGGCATAATTCGTGTCTATCTGAAGTATGGTCCCAACCGTGAAAAAGTCATTACGGGTATTAAGAGAATAAGCAAACCGGGACTCCGGGTGTATGTCAATAAGGATAATATACCCAGGGTTCTGGGTGGATTCGGAACAGCAGTCATTTCCACCTCCCGCGGTCTGATGACGGACAAAAGGGCGCGCAAAGAAGGAGTAGGTGGAGAGGTCGTTTGTTATATCTGGTAACGGAGGAGGCTAAGCAAGGTGTCACGCATAGGAAAGCGGCCCATAGACCTTCCCTCTGGTGTCGAGGTAACCCTGGATGAAGGGAGTATTACCGTTAAGGGCCCCAGGGGCGTTCTACAACGACAGATTCCAGCTGGTGTCAGCGTGTCTCAGGAAAACGGCCAGCTGATAGTCACCAGAGCCAGCGATGTAAGAAAGCACCGTTCACTGCACGGTTTGACCCGAGCCCTGATCGCCAACATGGTCGAGGGTGTTGAAAAAGGTTTTGAAAAGAGGCTAGAATTAGTCGGTACCGGATATCGGGCCACCGTCCAGGGGAAAAAGCTGGTTTTGAGTGTGGGTTATTCACACCCGGTGGAGTTTGAACCACCTGAGGGTATTCAATTTGAAACCCCGGCCGCCAACCGGATAGTCATCAGAGGGATTGACAAGGAAAAGGTGGGCAACATAGCAGCTACCATCAGAGAAGTCCGCAAGCCGGAACCCTATAAGGGCAAAGGCATTAAATATGAAGATGAGAAGATCAGGCGCAAGGCTGGCAAGGCCGGTAAGAAGTAAAGGGAGAAAGGAGTGGCACGGAATTGATTAAAAAGCCGAGCCGTAATCGACTGCGGATAGGTAAGCATAAAAGAATACGCCGCAAGGTGTGGGGAACTCCTGAAAAACCGAGGCTATGCGTCTTTCGCAGCCTGAATCATATTTATGCCCAGGTGATCGATGATGTTAATCATAATACGCTGGTAGCAGCGTCCACCCTGGAACCGGAAGTGCGGGAGAAAATCAGGGACGGAAACAAAATGGATGCGGCCAAAGCAGTAGGAGCAGCGGTGGCCAACAAAGCTCTGGCTAAAGGTATTACTCAGGTAGTCTTTGACCGCAACGGTTACAAGTATCACGGGAAAATAGCGGCTCTGGCCGGTGCGGCCAGAGAGGTCGGGCTAAAGTTTTAGCTACAAGGAGGGAACCATGATCGAAAAGGAACAAAACGCACCGGAACTTGTTGAAAAGGTAGTAACCGTAAGGCGAGTAGCCAAAGTGGTAAAGGGTGGGCGTCGCTTCAGCTTCAGTGCCGTAGTCGTGGTTGGCGACGGCGAAGGCCGGGTCGGTGCCGGGCTTGGTAAAGCGGGTGAGGTGCCGGAGGCTATTAGGAAGGGCGTTGAGGACGCCAAGAAGAACATGATTGAGGTCCCCATGAGGGGAACCACCATCACCCATGATATCATTGGAGTATTCGGCGCCGGTAAGGTTTTACTGAAGGCAGCCGCACCCGGTACCGGTGTTATTGCCGGGGGTCCGGTCAGAGCCGTACTGGAAGCTGCCGGAATCAAAGACGTTCTGACCAAGTCTTTGGGGTCCTCCAATGCCAACAACATGGTACGGGCTACCATGGAAGGTCTGAAATCTTTGAAACGGGCCGAAAACGTAGCCCGGCTGCGAGGCAAAACCATTCAAGAAATCATAGGCTAGGAGGTAGTTGCTTTGGGTAAAATGCTCAAGATAACCTGGGATAGAAGCACAATTGGACAAGTAAAATCCCAGAGAGCTACTATAAGGAGTTTGGGACTCAAAAAACTGAACCAAACCGTGATCAAGGAGGATACTCCGCAGATCCGGGGAATGATCAGCAGAGTGCGGCACCTGGTTACGGTGGAAGAGGTTTAGCTTAAGGAGGTCAAGGATGAAACTTCATGATTTGCAATCTCCTGCCGGCACGGTCCACAGACGGAAACGGGTTGGGCGGGGTACCGGCTCAGGTCATGGCAAGACATCAACCAGAGGTCACAAAGGGCAGAAAGCCCGCTCCGGGGGTGGAGTAAGACCCGGGTTTGAAGGCGGGCAGATGCCTTTACAGAGAAGGATACCCAAGCGAGGATTCACCAATATATTTAAGAAGAACTACAGCATTGTTAACGTCAAGGACCTGGAAAGGTTTGACGACGACACGGTTGTTACCCCCGCTCTGCTGATAGAGAGTGGTTTAATAAAATCAGTCCAGGATGGAGTCAAGGTTTTAGGTGACGGGGAACTGACCAAGAGGTTGGTGGTAAAGGCCCACAAGGTCAGCCGGACGGCGGAAAGCAAAATTGCCGCCAGGGGTGGCCGGATAGAGGTGATATAATTGCTTGGTTCATTACAGCAAGCGTTTAAAATCGGGGATCTGAAGCAAAAGGTCTTGTTTACCCTTTTGATGTTTGCGGTGTTTAGACTGGGGGTTCATATACCGGTTCCGGGAATAAACCCGGATGCCCTGAGTGAATTGCTGAAGAACCAGTTTCTTGGGTTTTTCGATGTAATCTCCGGGGGGGCGTTCAAACGATTTAGTATCTTTGCCATGAGCATAACCCCTTATATCAACGCGTCCATTATCATGCAGCTGTTAACGGTTGTAATTCCCAGGCTGGAGCAGCTCAATAAAGAAGGGGAAGAAGGCCGTAAGAAGATTGCGCAGTACACCCGTTACGGTACGGTTATTCTGGGATTCATTCAGGCCATCGGGATCGCCATAGCCCTGGGGCGTTATTCGGGACCCAGCGGGGCGGTAGTCCAAAACCCGGGATTTGTATCGTATATGATCATTGCCATATGCCTTACCGCGGGGACGGCCTTGTTGATGTGGATCGGGGAACTGATAACGGAGAGAGGGATCGGCAATGGTATCTCGCTGATAATCTTTGCCGGAATAGTGGCCCGGATCCCCAGTGGCGTGACCGGCGTGTTCGAGTATCTGCGGGCTGGAACCGCCAGTTATGCCAGCGTATTGCTGTTTGTGGTAATCGCCCTGGTAATGATCGCCGCTGTGGTGGCCTTGAACGAAGGCCAGCGCAGACTGCCGGTACAGTATGCCAAAAGGGTTGTGGGCCGGAAAGTATACGGTGGACAGAGCACATTTTTACCGCTTAAAGTGAACACCGCCGGAGTTATTCCGATTATTTTTGCTATGTCCATCATGATGTTTCCGGGTACCATCGCTTCCTGGTTTCAGAACTCAGCCGTTAGCAACTGGATGAATGCATATTTCCATTTTGGAAGTCCTTTGTATAACACGCTCTATGCACTATTGATCGTTTTCTTTACCTTCTTTTATACGTCAGTTATCTTTAATCCGCTGGATGTGGCGGACAATATTAAGAAATATGGTGGTTTTATACCAGGGATTCGTCCGGGGAGGCCGACTGCAGAGTACATTGACAGGATATTGGGCAGACTCACGCTGGCAGGAGGTGTGTTTTACGCCTTCGTAGCGATACTGCCGAACGTCGTAATAGCACTGACCGGTCTGACCAACATCTGGTTTGGCGGGACTGCACTGTTAATAGTAGTTGGGGTGGCACTAGACACCATGAAACAGATAGAGGCTCACTTGTTGCTCAGGAGTTACGAAGGGTTTGTTAAGTAAGACAGGAGATGAAACAGTATGAACGTCATTCTAGTAGGACCTCCCGGTGCGGGAAAGGGAACCCAGGCAGAAACCATTGTCCAAACCTTCAAGATTCCCCACATCAGTACCGGAGATATGTTCCGGGATGCGGTGCGGCAGGGAACGGAACTGGGGAAAAGAGCTCAGGAATACATGAATGCGGGCAAGCTGGTTCCCGATGAGGTCACCATTGGAATCGTAAAAGAAAGGCTGAGCCAGCCGGATTGTGACCGCGGATTTCTTTTGGACGGCTTCCCGCGTACCGCAGTACAGGCGGAGGCCCTGGACGGGATTATGGACGGCCTGGGCAAAAGGATCGAAGTTGTTGTGAACATCGCTGTTCCCGATGAGGTAATTGTCGAGCGCATAGTGGGACGGCGGTCATGCAAGAAATGCAATACTGTCTATCATATTAAGTTTAATCCTCCCAAAACGGAAGGAGTTTGCGACAGGTGCGGTGAGCCGCTGTTCCAAAGAGCCGATGACCAGGAGGATACGGCGCTCCAGCGGCTTAAGGTATATGCCGAGCAGACCAACCCGGTACTTGACTTCTATGCCGGAAAAGGCGTCGTCGTTAATATCGACGGCAACCGGAGCCGGTCTGCAGTCTGGGAAGATGTAAAAAAAGCTTTGGGGTCTTATGATAGTAATTAAAAGTAAAAAAGAAATTGAAATCATGCGACAAGCGGGCCTCGTTGTTGCTGACACCCTGGAGAGGTTAGCCGGGCTGGTTAAGCCCGGCATAACCACTGCCGCCCTTGACCGTTTTGCTGAAGACTACCTGGCCCGGCAAGGTGCCAAACCCTCTTTTAAGGGATACAATGGTTTTCCGGCATCAATTTGTGCTTCGGTTAACCGGGAGGTCGTGCACGGGATACCAGGTGAGCGCCGCTTGGAAGAAGGGGACATAATCAGTATTGACCTGGGGGCCATAATCGACGGTTGGCACGGTGATGCTGCAATTACAGTACCGGTAGGCGAGGTCGATCCTGAGATTATGCGTTTAATAAAGGTTACCGAGGAATCGCTCTACCTGGGTATCAAAGCGGCGCAGCCCGGGGTCAGGCTGGGTGTGGTCTCCAGTGCCATACAGAACCATGTTGAAAAAGCCGGTTTTTCCGTGGTGAGACAGTATGTGGGACATGGGATCGGCCGCCAGATGCATGAGGACCCCCCGGTGCCCAATTTTGGGCGGCCGGATCGGGGGCCGCTGCTGGCGGAAGGCATGACCATTGCCATTGAACCCATGGTCAATGCCGGGGGATATGAAGTCTTGGTTGGACCTGATAAATGGACCGTAATTACTAAAGATGGCAGTTATTCGGCTCATTTTGAGCATACCATAGCCATTACCGGTAATGGGCCGGAGATTCTTACCCGCAAGTAATGGAGGTGCTTACATGGATGGATGAATTAGTCGGCAGGATTGTTATCTCCAAAGCTGGTCGGGATAAGGGAAAGCCATTTGTTATTATTGAAGTTATTAATGACAGGTTTGTCCTGTTGGCGGATGGTGACCTAAGAAAAGTGGATAATCCCAAAATCAAAAACATCAAGCATCTTCAAATTACCAATAGGGGATTACCCGAAGTAGCTGAGACTCTGGAACGAGGAGAAGTCCTGGAAAACCACCGCTTACGGAAACTGTTACGATGTTTGTGGTCCGAGTGCCAGGAGGAAAACAGGGAAGGGGGGTCCCTTGGTGACGAAAGAAGATGTCATTGAGGTTGAAGGTAAGGTGATTGAGCCGCTTCCAAACGCCATGTTTACCGTTCAACTTGATAACGGGCATAAGGTGTTAGCTCATATCTCCGGTAAAATGCGGATGCACTTCATCAGAATTCTTCCGGGAGATAGGGTTACGGTAGAGCTCTCGCCGTACGACTTAAACCGAGGCCGAATCGTATACCGGTTCAAATAAAAGGAGGACCTGTAAATGAAAGTAAGACCATCTGTTAAACCCAGGTGCGAGAAATGCAAAGTCATAAAGCGCAAGGGTAAAGTCATGGTAATTTGTGAAAATCCCAGGCACAAGCAAAGACAAGGTTAGGTGGAGGTGAAATTATTTGGCAAGAATAGCTGGTGTTGACTTGCCCCGTGATAAGAGAATAGAGGTAGCTCTTACCTATATTTACGGGATTGGGAGGCCTTCAGCCCGTAAGATAGTGGCACAGACGGGTATAAATCCCGATACCCGGGTGAAAGATTTAACCGAGGAAGAGGTTGCCAAGCTAAGAGAAGTAATCAATAAGAGCTATAAGGTGGAAGGAGACCTGCGCCGCGAAGTCAGCATGAGTATTAAACGGCTTATGGATATCGGCTGTTATCGGGGACTAAGGCACCGCCGCGGGCTTCCGGTACGCGGGCAGCGCACAAAAACCAATGCCAGGACCCGCAAAGGTCCGCGCCGCATCGTGGCAGCCAAGAGGAAGAAGTAAAGGAGGAGCGAGTGATAAATGGCGCGTCGAGGAGCTACAAGCAGGGTCAAGAGACGGGAAAGAAAAAATGTCGACTACGGCATTGCTCATATCAAGTCTACATTCAACAATACGGTAATTACCATTACTGACCGGGAAGGTAATGCGATTTCCTGGGCCAGTGCGGGAACCGTCGGTTTCAAGGGCTCGCGTAAAAGCACTCCATTTGCGGCTCAACAGGCGGCGGAGCAGGCAGCTCGTGCGGCGATGGAACACGGCATGAAAGAAGTCGAGTGCTATGTTAAAGGGCCCGGTTCCGGCCGGGAGGCCGCTATCCGCTCCCTGCAGGCGGCCGGCCTTGAAGTGAGCGTAATTAAAGATGTTACACCTATACCGCACAATGGATGCAGACCACCTAAAAGAAGAAGGGTTTAAAGGGGGTTTTTAATCAGTGGGAAGATATACAGGCTCGGTTTGCCGTCAGTGCAGAAGAGAAGGGGAAAAACTTTTTTTGAAAGGCGACAGGTGTTATTCTCCTAAATGCGCGGTAGACCGTAAGCCCTACGGGCCTGGACAGCATGGACAGGGTAGGCCGAAAAAGCCAACCGAGTATGGGCTGCAGTTACGTGAAAAACAAAAAGCCAAAAGGATTTACGGGGTGATGGAGAAGCAGTTTCGCAATTACTTTGAAAAAGCGGAACGCCAGTCCGGCATCACCGGGGAAAACCTTTTAATTCTATTGGAGAGACGGCTGGACAATGTTGTATACCGTTTGGGACTGGCCGCCTCCCGCAAAGAAGCGAGGCAGCTGATTAGCCATGGGCATTTTACTGTGAATGGGAAAAAGGTTAACATTCCTTCTTTCCTGGTTAAACCGGGACAGGAGATAGAAGTAAGAGCCCGCAGTAAAGAATCCCCAAAATTCAAAGATATACAGGCACAAGCAGCGTACAAAACTCCTCCGGAGTGGTTGGAGCTTGATGTTGAAAACATGAGGGGCCGGGTGCAGGCCTATCCAAAACGGGAAAACATCGAGGCAACTATAGCTGAACACCTAATCGTTGAACTTTACTCCCGATAGGTTCAGGCTGTGTTATATTCCAGCCGAAGGAGGGTGAAAGATGCTTGAAATTGAAAAGCCAAGGATAGAGTGCATTGAAAGGGATACGGATGCTCACTATGCAAAGTTTGTAGTTGAGCCCCTGGAAAGGGGTTATGGGATTACCCTGGGGAATTCACTACGCCGGGTGCTTTTATCATCACTGCCCGGTGCTGCTATCAGTTCCATCAAAATTGACGGCATTCTGCATGAGTTTTCCACGCTGAACGGGGTTTTAGAAGATATCACCGAGGTGATCCTGAACCTTAAACAGGTGGTTCTCAAATATGAAGGAGAGGAACCCAAAATCCTGCGGCTTGAACAGAAGGGCAAAAAGGAAGTTCGAGCAGGCGACATTGAGCGGGATGCCGAGGTTGAGATTCTGAATCCCGATCTACTTATTGCCACTTTGAATGAAGACGGTGAGCTGAATATGGAGTTGACCATTGAAAGGGGTCGCGGGTATGTAAGTGCCGACCAAAAGAAGAAATCTGACGAGATTATCGGGGTTATTCCCATTGACTCCATCTTTACTCCGATAAGGAAAGTCAACTTCACGGTGGAGAATGCTCGGGTAGGACGTATTACCGACTACGACCGACTGATGCTTGAGGTGTGGACTAATGGTACTATTACGCCGGAAGAAGGCATCAGCCTGGCATCCAAGATCCTGCTCAATTACCTAAAACTGTTCTCGGAGATGGACGACAGCCATCCCGAAATAGAGATATTGGTTGAGAAAGAGGAAGAGAAAAAGGACAAGATCCCGGATATGCCCATCGAGGAATTGGAATTGTCAGTAAGAGCCTCCAACGGCTTAAAACGGGCTAACATCAATACTGTAGGAGATTTGGTGGAGAGGACCCGCGAGGAGATGAGCAAAATCCGGAACCTGGGACAGAAATCGCTTGATGAAATAGAGTCGAAGTTAAGAGAACTAGGACTATCGTTTAAGCAGCCGGAAGACTAGCAGGGAAGGAGGAAATAAAGTTGGGATACAGGAAACTGGGAGTAAGAGGTGACCACCGGAGATCCTTGCTCAGGAATTCGGTTACCTCATTGCTGGCCCATGAAAAGATAACAACCACCGAAACTCGAGCCAAAGAGATCAAACGATTAGCGGACAGGCTTATTACTTTGGGCAAGAAGGGGGATCTGCACTCCCGGAGGCAGGCTCTGGCCTATTTGACCGATGAGGCTGTAGTCCGCAAGGTGTTTGATGAACTGGCCGCAAGATATGATGACCGGCCGGGGGGTTATACCCGGATTATCAAGTCCGGATTCCGCCGGGGTGACGGTGCACCCATGGCGATAATTGAACTGGTAAAATAAGGATGATAGAGGTTGCAGGGGTAAGTTTCAGCTACCCCGGGCTGGAATCACCCGTTTTACACGATATAAACTTGGAGATCAGGCCAGGAGAATTCCTGGCCTTGCTGGGTAGAAACGGCTCGGGGAAATCCACGTTTACCAGGCTGTTGAACGGGTTATTGGTACCTGCAGCCGGTGATGTGATAGTTGATGGTTACAATACCCGCGACAGCAGCCACCGGCTCCGGATCAGGCAGCAGGTGGGGCTGCTGTTCTCCAACCCGGACAACCAGCTGGTTGCCGGTATTGTTGAAGAGGATGTGGCCTTTGGTCCGGAAAACCTGGGACTGCCGGCTGCAGAAATCAGGGAACGGGTTAGATGGGCCCTTTCGGTAGTCGGTATGGAGGAGTACCTCAAGTATCCGCCCCACATGCTGTCGGGCGGGCAGAAGCAGAGAGTAGCCATTGCCGGCGTACTCGCCCTCGGGCCGAGCTACATGGTACTGGACGAACCCACCTCGATGCTCGATCCTCGAGGGCGGGAAGAGGTGGTGCGTACCCTGACCAAACTCAACCTTGAACAGGGAACCGCCATCATTATGGTCACCCATTTTGTTGAAGAAGCCGCGGCTGCGGACCGGGTAGTGGTCCTGGATCGGGGCAGAGTGCTGGTGACGGGTTCACCACTTGAGGTCCTGACCAGGATCGATGATCTGGCCGACTGGGGACTGGAGGCACCGGAGATTGCTCTGCTGTGCCACGAGCTGAGGAAAAGAGGTTACAGCCATTTCCCTATGGCACTCGACAGCCGGCAGGTGGTGGATACGATTAAGCAATTCCCATTCAAGGATTAAAGGGATTATCTTATGAAGGTTGTTTATTCTACCTTTTTAACCCGGGTGAGCATATGTCGATTCGTTTTTTGAAGGTGGGATTCCGATACGCCCGGGGACTTCCCTGGGAAACTGAGGCCTTAAAGAACATAAACCTGGAGGTAAGAAAAAACGAGATACTGGGGATAATCGGGCCCACCGGCTCCGGCAAGACCACCCTTTTGCAGTTGATGAACGGCATTCGACACCCGAGTGAGGGTAAGGTTTTGATTGATGATCAGGATCCCGCCGTACTTAAAGGCCGGGAAATCACCAGGCTCAGACAGAAGGTTGGCCTGGTTTTTCAATCCCCGGAAGATCAGCTTTTTGCCAACAGCGTGTATGAGGATATTGCCTTTGGACCCAAAAATCTGGGGGTTGCCGGTTCCGAACTGGATAACCGGGTCCGGTGGGCCATGGAGGTCCTGGATCTGGGATTTGAGGATCTAAGCCGGCGTCGACCCCAGAACCTGAGCGGAGGTCAGAAGCGGCGGGTGGCTATTGCTGGCGTGCTGGCTATAAAACCGGAATACCTTGTTCTGGATGAACCGACCGCCGGGCTGGACCCGGAAGGCAGAAAAGGCCTCCTTAAGCTGATAAGGAAACTGCGTGAGGACCTGGGAATGGGAGTAGTCATGGTATCCCACCGTTTGCAGGACATCATGAGTACCTGTGACCGGGTGGTGGTCTTGGAAAAGGGGGAGATTCGAAAAACGGGAACACCCAGGGAGATCATGCGCAGTGGACAGGAACTGATAGAACTCGGACTTCATCTCCCGCCGATTAATATGGTGCTGCATGAGCTTAAAGATGTCTTTCCGTACCTGGATACGGCAGCGTTGGGACCGGAAGAGGCGGCGGGTGAAATCGATCGGGCAATAAGGGGTTTATGATGAACTCTTTTACCTTTGGACAGTACATACCCGGCATTTCGCTGGTGCACTCTCTGGATCCACGAACCAAACTGTTTTTCGTCGTGATTATGATGGCCGCAATCTTCGCGGTCAATACCCTTCCGGGGGTCTTAATTACGGCGCTGTTCACCGGGATTTTTATCGCGCTCACCAGGGTGCCGTTGACGATTTACTTTCGCGGGATGCGGCCACTGATGGTGTTGGTGGGGATCACCGCCGCCTTCCAGGTATTTTTGATTCCCGGAGAGGTGATCTGGCGCTGGTGGGTCTTTTCCATAACCGATACCGGAATCGAGATGGGAGCGCTGATGAGCTATCGCTTGATCATGGTGTTTGTCCTGGCCCAGCTGCTTACGCTTACCACCTCACCCCTGCAGTTGACCGATGGACTGGAAATGGTTTTGGGACCCCTAACCCGGGTAGGGTTTCCCGCCCATGAACTGGCCATGATAATGACTATCGCCCTGCGGTTTATTCCGGTTTTTTTCGAAGAAGGTAGCAAGATAATCCTGGCGCAGGTTTCACGTGGGGCTGATTTCCAGGGAAGTTGGCTCAAAAGTGCGCGCAACCTGGTAGCCATCATGGTTCCCCTTTTCGCGCAGGCCTTCCGCCGGGCGGACGACCTGGCCCTGGCTATGGAGTCTCGGTGCTATACCGGTGGAGAGGGGCGTACGCAGCTGCATGAAATAACCATGTCGCGCACGGATTACTTGGTGATGGCAGCAACAGCCGCACTGGTGCCGTTTATATTTGTTTTAAGGACCTAAAGACCGGGCTTCAATAATTCAATATGTCGGCCCGCGGACGAAGCCGGTGGCAGCCGGTCTGCAAGGAGTCGGAAGATGCGTATCAAGTTGGTAGTGGAATATGACGGTACTGATTTTTTCGGCTTTCAAAGACAGCCGGGAAAGAGGACGGTGGACCGGGTGCTGGAGGAAGCCATTTCTCAAGTTACCGGCGAAGAGGTACGGGTAACCGGCTCGGGAAGGACCGATGCCGGGGTCCATGCCCTGGGCCAGGTGGTGGCTTTTGATACCCAGGCGGCTATACCTCCTGATAGGTACGGCCCCGCCATCAACACCTTTTTGCCGTCTGATATAAGGATCGTCAGCAGCGAGGAAGCAGCCCCGGATTTTCATCCCCGTTATCAGGCGCGGTGGAAAACTTATCGCTATTTGGTCTACCGGACAACGGCGGGGTACACCCTGTACCGAAGACATGCTTACCAGTATACCGGGAGACTTGACCTGAATCTTATAAAGGAAGGCATCCGCTATACCGCCGGGACACATGATTTCAGGGGGTTTATGGCCGCGGGCAGTGCGGTGCAGGATACGGTGAGAACGGTTTGCGAGTTTACCGCCGAGGAAAAAACCCCGTGGCTTAAATTCGAGATTACCGGTGATGGTTTCCTTTACAAGATGGTCAGGAACCTGGTGGGGACGTTGCTAGAGATCGGGAGAGGGGCCATGTCCTTCGAACAACTGGAGGAAGTGATGCGAACCGGCAACCGGACCCTGGCCGGACCCACAGCCCCCGCCCGCGGTCTATACCTGGTAAACGTCGACTACTAATAAAGTGTCAGGGGGACGGTTCTCATGACACCTTTTTTGGTGTCATGAGAACCGTCCCCCTGACACCACCGAACTATTGACAAGCGAACTTTGAACTTGTAACATAAATAAATGACGGAAAATCGCCTGACCCCGCCCCGTGTCAGGCGTGTTTGAACGTAGGAGGGAACTGCTTGAAAACGTACATGGCTAAACCCCAGGAAATGGAAAGAAAATGGTATGTTATTGATGCTACCGATCAAATACTGGGTAGATTGGCCGCGGAAGTTGCGGCAATTTTGCGAGGCAAACACAAACCAACGTTTACTCCTCATGTGGATTCCGGGGATTACGTTATAGTTGTTAATGCGGAGAAGATCAGGCTCACCGGGAAAAAACTTACCGACAAGAAATATACCTATCATACCGGTTATCCGGGAGGCCTGAAACAGGTGGACTACCAGACTATGATGACGAAGAAGCCGGAAAAGGTACTGGAGATAGCGGTCAAGGGTATGCTTCCCCATAACAGTCTCGGGAGCAAGATGTTCAAAAAGCTCAAGGTCTACAGGGGAGCCGACCATCCTCACCAGGCCCAGCAACCGGTCAAGTGGGAACTGAGAGGATAGGGGGGTAGAGCGGTGGCTACAAAGGTGCAATATTATGGAACTGGACGAAGAAAGACAGCCGTTGCTCGGGTAAGGCTTTTACCCGGAGATGGCAACATAACCATTAACGGTAAGACGTTTGAAACTTACTTCCCCAACCGTACGCTGCGGCTTATTGTCATGCAGCCCCTGGTGTTGACAGAGACGGCCGGCAGATTCGATGTGGTAGCACGGGTTCATGGCGGAGGCGTATCCGGCCAGGCGGGTGCTGTAAGGTTGGGAATTGCCCGGGCCCTGGTGAAATCTAACCCGGAATTGAGAAAGCAACTACGCCGGGCAGGTTTTATAACCCGGGATCCGCGGATGAAGGAAAGAAAGAAATACGGCCTGCATAAGGCCCGCAAAGCTCCCCAATACTCCAAGCGTTAACCTTGGGATTGTGCTTTGAATTTAGTATAATGTGAAAAAGGAAGGATCAACCCTTCCTTTTTTGTATTTTTGTATGTTATTCGCCTCTCAGCCGGTGTCGTTCGCAAAAATAGAAAAACCTGCAGTAGCCAACTATTTAATCAATTGTGTTATAATAAATAAAAATTGTGAGTCATTTTTATCGCTTGTGGGACTAATTTGTCCTGGTGGGTCGTCTTCTGGGGGTGAAGAGGTATTGGATAGGCTGATGGCCAACCTGGAGAGGCTGATTCCTCAGGCCCTGGCAGAGGCCCGGCTCCGTTATCGGGCATTAAGAGAGATACTTTACAACCAGCCAATCGGGCGTAGACAGATCGCCATGCGGCTGGGCTGCTCAGAACGATCAGCCCGCTCTTTGATTGCGGCGTTCAAGGAACAGGGTGTTTTGGAGGTAACACCGGGTGGAATCGTCTTGACTGATTACGGCCTGGAACTGGTCCATATGGTTGACGAGGTGATTCCCTACCTGGATGGGCTGAACTCGCTGGCGCTTCGCCTGCAGGAGAGGCTCAACCTGGACATGGTACTGGTGGTGCCGGGTGATTCATATTACGACCCTTACTCCAAAAAGGATCTGGGTAGGGTTGCAGCCCGTTATTTCCGGGATGTTCTACCAAAGGTCAGGGTTGTGGCGGTTAGTGGCGGCACAACTCTGGCGGAGATGGGCAATGCCATTCCCTCGGGAACGGCCAGACCTGATGTACTGGTACTCCCTGCGCGCGGAGGTCTCGGGGAGAAGGTTGAGGAGCAGGCCAATACTATTGCCGCGCATATCGCCGAATCGATCGGCGGGCATTACCGGCTCCTGCATGTTCCCGACAACCTGGAAGAAGAGACCATGAAAATACTCCTGGCGAATCACCAGATTGCGGAGATTGTAGCCCAACTCAAGCAATGTGACCTCCTGATTCACGGGATAGGGTCAGCCCTGGAAATGGCCAGTCGTCGCGGACTGGTAGAGAGCGCCGTAAAAACACTGGAAGAAAAAAAGGCAGTGGGTGAAGCCTTCCGCTACTATTTTGATGCCAGCGGAGATATTGTCTACAGTGTCACCGGAATAGGCTTGGAATTGTCGGATCTTAAAAACATCCCCATAGTCGTAGCAGTTGCTGGAGGAAGCAATAAAGCCCGGGCCATTGAAGCGGTTTTAAGAAACCGAGGGCGCGGAACCCTGATCACAGATGAGGGTGCAGCCCGGGCCATTTTGGAAGGGAGGCAATGATGGTGTTGAAGGTTGGAATCAACGGTTTTGGAAGGATTGGACGGCTGGTTGCCAGGGTCATACAGGAACGTAATGATATTGACCTGGTAGCCGTCAACGACATCGGGAATGCCAAAACCGCGGCCCACCTACTCAAGTATGATTCGGTACACGGCACCTTTAACCAACCGGTAGAAGCCGGGGAAGGCTTTATCCAGGTAGGTGAACATCGAATCCGGTTCTTTTCTGAACGGGATCCGTCCATGATAGCCTGGGATGATGAAGGGGTGCAAATAGTAATCGAAGCCACCGGGAGGTTTACCAAGGGGCCGCAGGCAAAAGCTCATATTCGCGGTGGGGTTAAAAAGGTGCTGCTCACTGCTCCGGGCAGTGAGGTTGATTTTACCATGGTCATGGGGGTTAACCACGACAAGTACGACAAGGATAATCACCATATAGTATCCAACGCGTCCTGTACTACCAACTGCCTGGCGCCGGTGGCCAAGGTGCTCAACGATAATTTTGGTATTGTTAAAGGGCTTATGACTACTATCCATTCCTATACCAATGACCAGCGGATACTGGATCTCGATCACCGGGACCTGCGCCGGGCCCGTGCGGGAGCATTATCCATGATACCCACCAGCACTGGAGCCGCCAGGGCTTTGGGGCTGGTCCTGCCGGAGCTTTCCGGGAAGCTTAATGGGATGGCTATCCGGGTGCCCACTCCCAACGTATCAATAGTTGACCTGGTGGCGGAGTTGGAAAAACCCGCTACAGCGGAAGCGGTGAACGAGAGCTTCAGGATAGCAAGTCAAAGCACTCTGGCCGGTATTCTCGAGTTTTCGGATCTGCCCTTGGTAAGCAAGGATTTCAATGGTAATCCTAACTCGGCAGTGGTCGATGGACCTCTAACTATGGCCATGGGCGATAATATGGTGAAGGTAATAGCTTGGTACGATAATGAATGGGCTTACTCCTACCGAGTTGTAGATGCTGTCTGCTATATGGCGGCTCAGGGGATATAATGGAGGTGCATTTCGCGTGCAGAGCTTGAGAGAGGTGGATGTTCACGACAAACGCGTCCTGGTGCGGGTTGACTTTAATGTTCCTATCGATAAAAAAGGCAGCATTATCGATGATACCCGCATAAGAGAATCGTTACCCACTCTGCGTTACCTGGCGGATCAGGGGGCCCGGGTAATAGCAGTCAGTCATCTGGGAAGGCCGAAAGGAAAACCGGTGGACGAGTTCCGGATGGATAAGGTGGCCGAGCACCTTAGTCTCCTCTTGAAAAAACCGGTACTTAAGGTGGATGATTGCATAGGCCCTAGGGTTAAAGAGGCGATTGAGGCCATGAAACCGGGAGATATTATAGTCCTGGAAAATGTCCGCTTTCATCCTGGAGAAGAGGCTAATGACCCTGAGTTCAGCCGGCAATTGGCTGAACTGGCCGATATTTACGTAAATGATGCCTTCGGAGCAGCCCACCGTGCTCATGCGTCCATATCCGGTGTCCCCACCCTTCTGCCTTCGGTCCCCGGATTTCTGCTGGAAAAGGAAGTTACCATGTTGAGCAAGGTAATAAACGGAGCCGAGAAACCCAAGGTAGCCATTGTTGGGGGAGCCAAGGTAGCCGATAAGCTGAGCCTCTTGAAGAACCTGGTGAAAAACATGGACGTATTAATAATCGGAGGCGCAATGGCGAATACTTTCCTCAAAGCTCAGGGGTATAATATCGGCAAATCTGTATATGAGGAGTCCCTATTGGGCAAGGCCTGGGAGATAATAGATTATTCCAGGGAGTGCAGCACCAAACTGCTGCTGCCGGTAGATGTGGTGGTCGCCGACCATTTTGCGGAAAACGCCGGACACCAGACCGTACCGGTGGATCAGGTCCCCGAGGGCTGGATGATACTCGATATCGGACCGGAAACAGTCAAGATGTACCAGCATTATATCGACCAAGCCCGGACGGTGTTCTGGAACGGGCCCCTGGGAGTTTACGAGTTTGAGGCCTTCAGCTCTGGAACCAACGGGGTGGCCCGGGCGATTGCATCCGCTGCGGCGATTAGTGTCGTTGGCGGCGGCGATTCTCTGGCGGTGGTGTACAATCTGGGGCTGCAGAACGGGATCACCCATGTTTCCACCGGGGGTGGTGCTACCCTTGAATTCCTGGAAGGGAAGCAACTGCCGGGTCTTGAAAGCTGCGACTTCAGGCAACACATGGTGGGGTGAGAATATGCGTCGGCCGCTTATTGCAGGAAACTGGAAGATGCATAAGAACATCCGGGAAGCCTCTGAATACATAAGAGAGCTGAACGAATTGCCGTGGGACGACAGTGTTGAAGTAGCTGTTATTCCCCCGTTTACCTGCCTTTTTGCTTTCAGGGAGGCCCGGTCCCGCAGCCGGATACGGTATGGTGCGCAGAATATGTTTTGGGCCCGGGAAGGGGCATTCACCGGGGAGATCTCTCCCCTTATGCTGTTGGATCTGGGGTGTGAATATGTATTGATCGGACACTCGGAACGCCGGCAGATTATGGGGGAATCCGATCGGATGATTAACGACAAGCTTAGATTGGCTCTGGAAACGGGGCTCTTTCCAATTCTCTGTGTGGGTGAGACCCTGGAGGAACGGGAAAACGGGAATGCCAAAGAGGTAGTCGGAGAGCAGGTCCGGCAGGGATTGCAGGGGGTTATCCCCCATCCGGGGGTGGTGATAGCATACGAGCCGGTCTGGGCTATAGGCACCGGTGTAAATGCTACCGCTTCTGACGCCCAGGAGATGATCCATTTTGTTCGTGATATCGCTAAAAAGGAGTGGGGATCACAAGTCTCCGACCAGCTGCGTATCCTTTATGGTGGCAGTGTAAAACCGGCCAATATTGGCGAATTTATGTCCCAGGACGACATAGACGGGGCTCTGGTCGGGGGGGCCAGCCTGGATCCCAAGGTATTTGCAGACATTATCAATTTTAGATCGACATGATTTCCCTGATTAGATAGGAGTAAAATTTATGGTACCAAGACCTTTAACTCTGGTAATTCTTGACGGATGGGGAGATAAGGAATTATGCGACAAGAATGCCATTGCCCTGGCTGATCCCCCGGTATTTAAGGCCTTAAAGCGAGACTACCCTTACACAGTTTTGGAAGCTTCTGGGTTGGAGGTGGGCCTTCCCCAGGACCAAATGGGGAATTCAGAGGTGGGCCATCTCAACATCGGAGCAGGCCGGGTAGTATATCAGGAAATCACTCGTATATCCCGGGAAATCCATGAAGGGAGTTTTTTTGAAAACCGGGAGCTGAAAAAGGCCATGGAATATGCCGGGGCGCACCAGGGTGCGCTGCATCTGATGGGTTTGGTTTCGGATGGCGGGGTTCACAGCCACCTGGAACACATTATTGCGCTTCTGGAAATGGCGCACCGCCAGGGCTTGACCAGGGTCTACCTCCATGCCTTTCTTGATGGGCGTGATGTTCCCCCGGCCAGTGCCCTGGAGTACATAGAAGTCCTGGAGGATACCATGCTCCGGCTGGGTACCGGAAAGGTTGCCACGGTGATGGGGCGCTACTATGCCATGGACCGTGATAAGCGGTGGGAGCGAAACCGGCTGGCTTTTGAAGCCATGGTCTTAGGCCGCGGCAAACTGGTTCGCAGTGCCCGGGAGGCCATAGAAAACTCCTACCGGGAGAATATAACCGATGAGTTTGTGGAACCGGCGGTGGTGGTTGACGAATCGGGAACGCCGCTCGGCCTGGTTCAGGATGGCGATGGGGTCATATTCTTTAATTTCCGTGCCGACCGGGCGCGGCAGATTACCAGAGCCTTGGTAGACCGTGACTTCAAGGGTTTTCATCGGGTTCGCCGTCCCGAGATCTATTATGTGTGTTTCACCCAGTATGATGTGAATATCAAAGCCCCGGTAGCCTTCCTGCCGCAGAGCCTGAAAAATACTCTCGGTGAGTATCTCTCCCAGCAGGGTTTGCGTCAACTGAGGATAGCAGAAACTGAGAAGTATGCGCATGTAACCTTCTTTTTCAACGGTGGGCGGGAACAGCCTTACATAAACGAAGATCGAATCCTAATTCCGTCGCCCCAGGTAGCCACCTATGATCTGCAGCCGGAAATGAGTGCTTACAAGGTGACGGAACGGGTTATAGAAGAGATCAAAAAAGGGATATATGACGTAGTGATCATGAACTATGCAAATCCCGACATGGTTGGTCATACCGGCAACCTGAAAGCAACCATTGCTGCTGTCAAGGCGGTGGACGAGTGTATGGGGCAGGTGGTGGATGCGGTCCTGTACGCGGGGGGGGTAGCTATTGTAACTGCAGACCACGGTAACGCTGAGACGATGGTAGATGAGGAGAGCTGCCAGCCATGTACAGCCCATACCACCAATAAGGTGCCGTTCATTTTGGTGGGCGATGCCTTCCGGGGAAGACGTCTGCGGGAAGGGGGCAGTCTCCGGGATATTGCACCCACCATGCTGAGCATTTTGGGTTTACCGATTCCCGACGAGATGACCGGGGTAAACCTGATTGTTGATTGATATGGGGTAAAAGCTGCGACCAAGACGTAGTCCCCTGTAGACCTAGTGGGTAGCAAAAGTGGGGACGTTTACTGGAGACCGTACCGGTAGCGTGTAGAAAACAAATGATGGAAGGGATGTATCGTATGAGCCTTATAGCCGATGTCTACGCCCGCGAAATCCTTGATTCTCGGGGCAACCCAACGATTGAAGTCGATGTTGTGCTCGAAGATGGAACCATAGGAAGAGCCGCGGTGCCCTCCGGTGCTTCTACCGGAGCCTACGAGGCAGTGGAACTGCGTGACGGTGACCGGCAGAGGTATATGGGGAAAGGGGTATTGGATGCGGTTGACAACGTTAACACCATAATTGCCCCTGAGGTTGTAGGGATGGACAGCATTGATCAGGCGGGGATTGACCGGCTGATGATCGACCTGGACGGCACACCCAACAAGTCTCGACTGGGAGCAAACGCCATTCTGGGAGTGTCCCTGGCAGTAGCCAAAGCCGCCGCCAATTTTCTCGCTCTGCCTCTTTACCAGTATATTGGGGGTGTCAACGCCCGGGAACTGCCGGTTCCCATGATGAACATATTGAATGGCGGGCAACACGCTGATAATAACGTGGATATCCAGGAATTTATGATTGTCCCTGCCGGGGCCGAGAACTTCAGGGAAGCCCTGCGTATGGGGGTCGAGGTTTACCAGGGACTGAAAAAAGTCCTGAACAAAAAGGGTTTGGCAACTTCGGTGGGAGATGAGGGAGGATTTGCTCCCAATCTGCCTTCTAATGAAGCTGCGGTCGAAGTAATACTGGAAGCCATTGAAGCGGTTGGTTTCAAACCGGGACAGGACATATTCCTGGCCCTGGACATCGCGGCCACTGAACTCTTCCGCGATGGATTCTACTGGATGGGAGGTGATAAAGAAAAGCTTACTTCCGAGGAACTGGTCACCTATTGGGAAGGATGGGTCAGCAAGTATCCCATCATCTCTATTGAGGATGGGCTGTCTGAGGATGACTGGGAAGGATGGAAGCTCTTAACCAGGAAATTGGGCGAGAAGATCCAATTGGTCGGTGACGATCTCTTTGTAACGAATACGCAGAGATTGGAACAGGGTATTAAATCCGGAGCCGCCAACAGTGTTCTGATTAAAGTCAATCAGATCGGATCACTGACGGAGACGCTGGATACCATTGAGATGGCGAAACGTGCCGGTTATACCTGTGTGGTATCTCACCGTTCGGGGGAAACGGAGGATACCACCATTGCAGATATTGCTGTGGCCACCAATACGGGTCAGATTAAGACCGGAGCCCCAGCTCGAACCGACCGGGTAGCCAAGTATAACCAACTGCTTCGAATCGAAGAAGAGCTCGATGTCTTAGCGGTATTTCGAGGGAAAAAAGTCTTTGCGCGGTCCAGGTAGGTGGAAAGGTTATGGTTTACTGTATGCGCGGGCTGTGTTAAAATTTTATGTGGTCTTTAGGGAGATCCCGTGCGGGAGGTGAGGCTTTGGTTAAAACTCTGGTCACAATCCTGGACATCTTGGTTGCCTTAGGATTGATATCGACCGTGTTGCTGCAGTCGGGCAAAAGTGCTGGTTTATCAGGTAGCATAGCTGGGGGAGCAGAGGCAATATTCGGTAAGAATAAAGCCGCTAATGAGCTGTTTGAGAAACTATCCACCGTCCTGGCAGTCCTGTTTATGACGCTTACATTGCTTCTCGCCGTGTTATAGATTGAGGTAAAACATGCTGTCATAAGCACATTAATATGGGAGAGGATGATACAAGTACCATGGAACTAAGTATAATGAACTACACCAATGTGGCATCAGTCGGCTTGGTTCTTTTCATCTTGACCTTTATGGCCTGGTATATTGGACGGCAGTACCGGACTTTGGTCAGGGCGATGCTCAGTGGGATTGCTGGTCTGTCTGTGTTGCTACTGACGCCGGCAGTTGCGTTGGCCGGTGAGGCAGATCTGGTATTACCGGTATTAACGCAAGACCAGAACACACTACTATATTACGGTATCGGGGTGTGTGTGCTGGGCATGCTGTTTGGTGTGTACCAGTTCGTAAAGGTTAAACAGAACGTAGCCCATCAATCTATGCTTGATGTGGCAGAAACCATCTATGAAACGTGTAAGACGTACCTAATTCAACAGGGGAAACTCCTGACGATACTGTTCGTATTTATCGGTGTATGTATTGCCTTCTACTTTGGTTTTCTTTCGGAGATGCCGTTAGGTTCGGTATTGTTTATCCTGATGTGGACAATAATAGGTATCCTGGGTTCCTACAGTGTTGCCTGGTATGGAATCCGCATGAATACCCTGGCCAACAGCAGGGTGGCATTTTCCGCTTTGGAAAGAAAACCTCTCAAGATTTTGAACATTGCTCTGGATGCTGGAATGAGCATCGGGATGGTCCTCGTATGTGTTGAGCTCATCATGATGCTGATCATCTTAATGTTTGTTCCTCGTGAATTGGCAGGAGCAAGCTTTATTGGATTCGCAATCGGTGAATCCCTTGGTGCCATGGCCCTGCGTATTGCCGGTGGCATTTTCACCAAGATCGCCGATATCGGGTCTGACCTGATGAAAATCGTCTTTGGTATTAAAGAAGACGACCCGAGAAATCCTGGTGTCATTGCCGACTGTACCGGTGACAACGCAGGTGACAGTATAGGACCGACCGCTGATGGTTTCGAGACTTATGGTGTTACTGGTGTTGCAGTTGTTACCTTTATCGTACTGGCGGTAGGAAATGCTTTCCCGGCCGCGGACCAGATTGCAATGCAAACCAATTTGCTCACCTGGGTATTCGTAATGCGTGTTTTGATGGTTGTTGCTTCTTTCCTGGCTTTCTTCATCAACCGGGCTGTCAGCCAGGCTAGATTCGGCCAATCGGATGACTTTGATTTTGAGCAGCCTTTGACCAGTCTGGTATGGATTACCTCCATACTTTCGATTGCCGGAACATTCGCCGCCAGCTACCTGATGTTAGGACCATCGTCCTCGGCTCCTGCTGAACTACAGTCCATCTGGGCAGTGCTGGCAACCATTATCAGTTTGGGGACACTGGGTGCAGCCCTGATACCTGAAGCTACCAAGATATTTACCAGTCCGAACTCGACTCACGTCGCAGAGGTTGTGAAGGCATCCCGCGAAGGTGGGCCGTCACTCAACATTCTGTCAGGTCTGGTTGCAGGTAACTTCAGTGCATTCTGGATCGGCCTGATATTTATCGGCCTTATGTTTGGTGCTTACTATGCAAGTACATTTGGGTTGGATGTCATCATGATTTATCCATCCATCTTTGCATTTGGTCTGGTGGCCTTTGGAATGCTGGGTATGGGACCTGTAACCATTGCGGTTGACAGTTACGGTCCGGTTACCGACAATGCCCAGTCCATCTATGAGCTTTCTCTGATCGAAGAAATCAAAGATGTCGACAAGGAAATCGAAAAGGATTTCAAATTTAAGCCCGATTTCGATAAAGCGAAGTACTATCTGGAAGCTCAAGACGGCGCGGGTAATACCTTTAAAGCGACTGCCAAGCCGGTGCTGATTGGTACCGCGGTGGTTGGTGCAACCACTATGATATTCTCGTTGATATTGGTTATCCAGAAGGTTTTGGAGGTACAACCGGAAGCAATCCTCAACCTGCTTAACCCCTACACCCTGCTGGGCTTCATCGCCGGTGGTGCAGTAATCTACTGGTTTACCGGTGCTTCAACCCAGGCGGTTACAACTGGTGCCCATAGAGCAGTTCAGTTCATTAAGAACAACATCGACCTTGGTGAGGCAGCCAGCGTTAAAGCTAACACGGAGAATTCCAAAGAGGTTGTTAAGATCTGTACACAGTATGCTCAAAACGGGATGTTCAACATCTTCTTAGCACTGTTTTCCTTTGCTCTGGCATTGGCATGCCTGTCAGCACCAGCTGGCGGTAACAATAATGCGGTTTCCTTCTTTGTGGCTTACCTGATTGCAATCGCCATAGTTGGTCTGTTCCAGGCTGTGTTCATGGCTAATGCTGGTGGCGCATGGGACAACGCCAAGAAGGTTGTTGAGGTAGATTTGGCAGAAAAGGGCACTCCGCTTCATGAGGCTACCGTTGTTGGTGATACCGTTGGTGACCCGTTCAAGGATACCTCTTCGGTTGCGTTGAACCCGATCATCAAGTTCACCACCTTGTTTGGCCTGTTGGCTATGGAAATTGCTATCGCCCCGGCTTTCCGGGATATAGCTCCTATCGTTGGACTGCTATTCCTGGCCATTGCACTGTTCTTTGTTTACCGTTCCTTCTTCGGAATGAGAATTCCGGAAGAAATCTAGCAGTGTAGAATAGCAAAATAATATGAAAGGTCCTGCGTTCTTAATGAATGCAGGGCCTTTTTGTATGAGGTCTCGGAAGGTTTTAGCTCGCGCGGGGGAGGGGGAGGTGTTGAATTCCACTTGCTTCCGATTCCTTCGCGGGCAACACCGACTGCTCAAGCTCAGCCTCCGAGCAGTACGCCGCCAAACCCGGCATCCATGCCGGAAGGCGGCCTCGTGACGTCGTGTCACTCGCCTGCTCTCCGGCCTCGCCTTCGCAGGGTGTTGCGCCGCTTGTCCCCAACGGTCGCTGCGTTGGAATTCACTACCTCCCTCCCTGCAGGGGTAGTGAGAATAACACACGTGCGGGGAGGTGTTGAATTCCACTTGCTTCCGGTTCCTTCGCGGGCAACACCGACTGCTCAAGCTCAGCCTCCGAGCAGTACGCCGCCAAACCCGGCATCCATGCCGGAAGGCGGCCTCGTGACGTCGTGTCACTCGCCTGCTCTCCGGCCTCGCCTTCGCAGGGTGTTGCGCCGCTTGTCCCCAACGGTCGCTGCGTTGGAATTCACCACCTCCCTCCCTGCAGGGGTAGTGAGAATAACACACGTGCGGGGAGGTGTGGTCTGTACCTCGCGCGGGGGGTGGGGGAGAGAGTGTGTCTGTTTTGTTTTCAGGGTTCTCGTGATTAGTTTTTGCTTATGTAGTAGAATCTGAGTAAGCGCTATCGAATTGATAGTTGTGTGAACCAAAGGAAGTCATGGAGTGTGAGCATAAATGCATGAAGTGAGTCCAGAGGCCAAGCCCTTTGAGCTGGTCGGAGGCCATATCAACTGTCTTCTCATCCATGGACTGACCGCTTCACCGTCGGAGATGAGACTACTGGGAGAGTATCTCCACCAGCGGGGGTATTCGGTTTATGCGCCCTTGCTGCCCGGTCATGGAAGAACCCCGAAGCATTTGAACCAAACAGGGTGGCCGGATTGGTATCAAGAAGTGGAGGCATGGGCGGAAAGACTGCGGCAAGAGCCATATCCGCTGGTGGTGATCGGGCTGTCCATGGGAGCTCTGCTGGCCCTGGAATTGGGCCTGCGGGTAAAAGGTATACGCGGTTTGGTTTGCATAAACCCCCCGTTGGTGTTGCAGGATTGGAGGAGCAACTGGGCCCGGGTGCTTAAGGTCTTCCGCAACTATATACCCAAAGCGATAGGTGATGAGGATCGCCAGATGCAGAGCAGGGGCCGATTTGCTTATGACTGCATACCCTTGAAGGCCTTTGTCAGCATGCAGGCTCTGGTTAAGGACGTCATTAAACAACTGGAGATGATAGACGTTCCCGTTCTTGCGGTTCAGGGAGGCAGAGATGAACTGGTGGACGCCCGGAGTTACAAGATAATGTCCCAGCGGTTACCGCCGGAGAGACTGCAGAACCTTTACCTGGAGAGGTCTTCCCATGTAGCGACCATGGGGGAGGAACTGGAGCTGTTGGGCGCTGCGATTGACAGTTTCGTTTCCGGCTTGCTCGGCGGCTGACAGGTATCCTTATTACAAGAACATGTTTGCCCTCTTTGTGCAAACGATTATTGGTTTATATTTTCAGGGCGGCGGGAAAAATCTTATATATTATGAGAGAGACAGACCTTTACTGCATTCCATTACAAAGCTACCGGTGACCGGTAAGTCTATTGTGCGAGCTGTTTATTTAGGAAGGTGAATGAATGATACTGAACCGAGAAAGTATCCTGAATTATATGAAACAGGGCTCCTATCGACCCCTTAATTATCAGGAATTGCTGTCGGCCTTGGAAGTAGAGGATGAAGCCGAATTTGCGGCCTTGCTGGGGCGTATGGAGAAGGACGGGGATATCGTAGTAACCCGTAAACACAAGTACGGGGTTCCGGAGATGATGAACCTTGTACGAGGGTCCCTGCAGGTCAATGCCAAGGGGTTTGCTTTCCTGTTGCCTGATGACCCCAATCAGCCGGAAGTGTTCATATACGAGCGAGACCTGAACGGGGCCATGCACCGGGACCGGGTGATGGCGAGGATAAACCAGCGGCATCACTCGGGGCTGAGGCCGGAAGGTGAAGTTATACGTGCGATCAAACGTGCCAATCATGAGGTGGTAGGCACCTACAGGAAGAGAAAGAACATATCCCAGGTCATCCCGGATGATCCCAGGCTGCTTTACCCCATCAACGCTCGCAGGAGTACCAAGGTTAAAGTTGACGAAGGGCAGAAGGTTGTAGTCAGGATAACCTCCTGGCCGGAACGGGATAGACTGGCCGAAGGCAGGATCACAGAGGTCCTGGGCAGCAAGGGAGACCCGAGAGTAGATATCCGGTGTGTTGTCAAGAAATACGGACTTGCTGAAGATTTTCCCAAGAAGGTGGAAAAAGAGGCCCTGGCCATGCCCTCCACGGTGCAGGCCCATGAAATTGCAGGGCGCCGCGACCTGCGGGACCTGAAAATGGTGACCATTGACGGGGATGATGCCAAGGACCTGGACGACGCTGTTAGTATCACCCGTTTGGAGAACGGGTATCGCTTGGGGGTCCATATTGCGGATGTATCTCACTATGTCAGGGAAGGAACCGCCATTGACAAAGAGGCTTACCGGCGCGGAACCAGCGTCTACCTGGTTGACCGGGTGCTGCCCATGCTGCCGGCCCAGCTTTCCAACGGAATCTGCAGCCTCAACGCCGGAGAAGACCGCCTGGCGTTGAGCGTTATCATGGATATGGATTCTCAGGGGAACGTAATCGACTACGAGATATGCAAGTCGGTTATTCGGGTCGACGAGCGCATGACCTATGACCATGTTAATCAGATCCTGAAGGAACAGGAACCGGGACTCTTGGAGCGTTATCGCGATTACATTGAGATGTTTACGACCATGCACGAACTGGCGGCCAGCCTCCGCCAGCGCAGATTTGACCGGGGAGCCCTCGATTTTGAGTTTCCGGAGACCAAGGTTATCGTAGACGAGCAGGGGATCCCGGTGGCTATCGAGAAACGGTTTCAGGACGTGGCGGAGTCCATAATCGAGGAGTTCATGATCTGTGCCAATGAGGTGGTGGCTCGGCACTGCCATGAGATGCAGCTCCCTGTTTTATACCGGGTGCATGAGAAACCGGATGATGAAGACCTGCTCAATGTTGTACGCATCCTGGCCCTGTTTAACCGTAAAATCAATAATAAAAAGATAACCCCGCAGGTGCTGCAGCAGGTCTTAAACGATGTCAAGGGCAGGCCGGAGCAGCGGATAGTATCCACTATGATTCTTCGCTCCCTGAAACACGCCCGGTACTCACCGGTTCCCTTGGGACACTACGGCCTGGCATCCCCCTATTACCTGCATTTCACGGCTCCTATTCGTCGATACCCGGACCTGCTGGTTCACAGGGTCCTTACTCACCTCCTGGAGAAGGGCTCCTTATCCAAGAAAAAGAAGACCGAGTGGGAGAGCCTAATGCCGCCGGCGGGTGAGCAGTGTACCCTGTGCGAGATACAGGCTGAGGAAGCCGAACGTGAATCGGTGGATATCAAGGCGGCTCAGTACATGAAGCAGTTCCTGGGGGAAGTATTTCCCGCCGTGATTTCATCTATAACCGCCTTTGGTTTCTTCGTCGAGCTGGAGAACACGGTGGAGGGACTGGTCCACATATCATCGCTGGTGGATGATTACTACGTGTTCGATGACCAGCGGCTAATTCTGACGGGCAAACACACGCGGAAAGTGTACCGGATTGGCGATGAGGTTGAGGTGGAACTGGTAAAGGTAAACGAGGAGGAGGCCAAACTGGACTTCGAGCTGACCGAACAGCAGTCCAGGAATGGAGCACGGCCGCGCCGGAGGCACTAAAGCTGATGGAGGCGGCGGTTATTGACCGGCTGTACGCCGCGTTATATAATAATAGTGACAGTCAAAGATAGCAGGTATCAAACCCTGGCTGCAGGTGGATATTAACCATTGGGGCGAGGGTTTATTTTTCGGGGTGAACCTGATGAAGGATAGGAACGTCAAAGTAGTAGTTGAGAACCGCAAGGCCCGCCATGAGTATCATATTGATGATACCCTGGAGGCAGGGCTGGTTCTGCAGGGGACCGAGGTTAAGTCCCTGCGGGCCGGTAAGGCCAACCTTCAGGATGCTTACGGCGAGATTAAAGACGGGGAAGCCTGGATCCTCAACTTTCATATAAGCCCGTACGAACAGGGTAACCGTTTCAATCACGAGCCGAAACGGCCGAAAAAACTGCTGTTGCAGCGCCGAGAAATTAACCGGCTTTACGGTCTTACGCAGCAGCGAGGTTACACCCTGATTCCACTGCGAGTCTACTTTAAGAATGGTTTGGCCAAAATGATAATAGGCGTGGCCCGGGGCAAGAAGCTGCACGACAAGCGGCAGGATATTGCTGCGCGGGATGCCCAGCGAGACATTGATCGCGCAATTAAGGAAAGAACCTATAAATAAGGGGGCGTAATGGTTTCGACGGGGGAATAGGTGGAAAGAGCAGCGAGCCGAGTTGGTGCCACCTCGTTAAAACGGTACAAAAAAAGTAACTGCAAACGATAATTACGCACTAGCGGCTTAATGCCGCTCGTCCGGCCAGGTTTCCTAACGGCCTGGTGCAGGGCGTCATCTAGTTAGGGTACCCTTCCAGCCCTTCTCTCTGGGGGCTTTAAGGGGAAACTAACAGGGATAGCTTGAAGGAAGCCTGTTCGTGGGCGTCCGGATAGCGAAATCCAAAACACGAACTGCGCTCGGAGATACTGTTTCCGTCGTTCTTTCGGACGGGGGTTCGACTCCCCCCGCCTCCACCAGATTATCTACCATCTATTGATAAAAAGAATTTTATCTGTAGGTGGTTTTTATATTGCCTGAAAGGCCTGTTTTTAAGCCGTTCATGCATTTTGCAGAGCGGCTTTCTCGATTTCTGGCGGGTTTTTTTGTGCTAACGAAATATAATCTTACCGTTTTCCGGTGGGGTTGGCAGGGATAATCGTTGAAATTTAGCAGGGGTGTGCATCGCCAACAGGTAATCGTTGAAAGATTGGTTAATCGTTAAAAGATACTATTATCTACTTTTAAGTGGAGGTCTCCATACCATAGTATTGTAAAGTGGCAGTAAAATCTTCATTATCCTTAGAATCTCCCTACAGATAGAATCTTTAGTTTGAAGTACAACATCATCAGGTTGATAATATTTTCGCAAATATGACTCACGTCCATCACGGTCGTTTTCTGTAAAAAAGTCGCAAAATGCTGCAGGCTCTTCTTTGTCAACTTCAAAAACGAGAGGATCTTCGTTATCGTTATCCAAAATAATCCATTCCATCCCATGGCCTTTTAATTTACTAAGTTCGGATTCTATTTTTGGTTTTAGTCCTCCTAAATGTTGATGCAGATAAGCACGGTCAACGGCCCCATGCCTTACGGCTAAATCGAGATTTATTTCGAACCCGTCACTACCGATGCTATACTGCAAACAACCGTGTTTTTGGAATCCGTATATATCTTCATCTTTGCTTTTACCCATATTCAGTACTTCAACTTCCGGTGGTGTCTTTCCATAGCGAACACCTAACCAGCCTACTGAATACTGATTAATGGGATGAGGGATAATCAGGGAAGTGATGTTCTCTTTTCTCTTATGATGGGCTATACCCAACTTCTTAACGCTTGGATATATCTCTTGGTGGATATCGAGCATTTTACTCTGAATTCGCTCGCGTTTTACTTTAATGTTGTTACTGCCACTCTAAACTGGCTGAAAGCTGATGGAATTGCCTGACCGAGAATTGCCGGATATAATGGCCATAGCTTAGGAAAGGAAAAGACGTCCCTGTTTGGTGTGCTAATCACCACAA